>Ga0100398_1004731_pt1 | contig 11014 bp, 10 predicted proteins | sample CryGeymeta201522_FD_81568 | JGI IMG/M metagenome (GOLD analysis project Ga0100398, IMG submission 81568) | Groundwater microbial communities from Crystal Geyser aquifers in Utah, USA - Crystal Geyser metaG 2015-22 | ecosystem: Environmental > Aquatic > Deep subsurface > Groundwater | place: USA... | reverse complement strand
TTACCCGTTCACAGTATATCTCGAATTCACCCAGAGCATGGGAGAACTCGGCGGTCTTGAACCGAAGATGCTGGAACTGATCCTGGTGGGCTGCGCCGTCATGTCTCAGTGCGAGATGTGCATCACCATCCATGTGGAGGGATCCGCCGCCAATGGCGCCGGCCGCGAAGAAATCCTTCAGGCGGCGCTGATGGCGGTGGCCATGGGTGGATCGCCCAAGATGATGTATCTGAAGTACGTGTTCGAGGCCCTGGAAGACCTGTTCGAATAGGGTTGCCGGATGCGGGCAGGATGCCCGCGCTCCCAGGAGGTGTTCGAAACCCCGGAAGATCTGTTCGGATAGCGATCGCCGGGTTTCAGGAAACGTGGGGGCGAACAAACTTTCGCCCCCACGCTTCCTGCCGCCGGTTTCAAGACCGCTCAAAACAGACTGTCGCCGCTGGCATGGCCGAGGCCCGGATGGAGATCGAAACGGACCACCCCCACCGGTATTTTCCCGGCCACGGCCTCCACCACCAGAGCCGTACCCTTGTGCCCGAAGCCACCGCACAGTTCGATGGCGCCGATCCCTTGCGCCACCAGTTGCCGGGCCACCGCAGCGGCCTGGGCATAATCCTTCACCCCGATCGTCAGCAGTTCCACGTGCGGGGTCTTCACCCACCCCCGATGCCGCTCCGGATCGGCTTCCGGGGCGATGAACAGAAACGCCGCCTTGAGACCTTCCGCCATGATCTTCTCCTTACCGTGACCATGTCACTGAGCCGGGTCGGCTTCAACCGGACCGCGTTGGACCATCAGATTCAGCCGCTGCGCCTGGCTCATCGTTTGCGCCACATCCACCACATAGGGGCCCTGAGCCGAATAGCGCACGGACAGTGCCCGACTTGAGTGCACCTCCAGTTCCCGTTCGCCGTCGAGCGCCAGAACGCAGGGCGCGAGCCCCACCGGCACCGTTTCGTTCACCTGGAGCAGCCGGCTGCGGCCGATGCGCACCGCTTGCAACAGCCCCGGAGCGATAGCCGCGGTCACCACCGTCGCCCCATAACCCAGTTCCAGGTAAAGCCCCTGAGGCGCTGCGGGCGCCAGGGTCAGCAGTTGCCCCCCGATCGAAGACAGACCGATGGAAGCCGGGCTGCAGCGGGTGAGAAACAGCTTCGCCACCTTGGCCACGTCCCAGATCGCCCGGGACCCGATGAACCGATCGTTGTAGACCGCCACATCCACCAGGGCGCTATCGACCACCCGGGTCTGCTCCAACACCTCCAGGCGCGCGGCTCGATAGGCTCCGAGTTCTTTCGGGACCCTGCCGGAAGCCACCAGACCCGCGGCCAGACCGGCAATGGTGGCTTCGATCAGGTAGGGAAACACATTGTTGGTGCCGGTGGAGATGGGCAGCATCGGGACTTCCACCAGGCCCTTGGCAACCGCCCGACAGGTGCCGTCACCACCCAGGACCAGCACGCAACCGACCCCCTGGTCCTCGATCCAGCGGCCGGCGCGGGTGGAATCGTCCTGGGAATTTTCCAGCTCCATCGGGATCGGCACCAGCTCCAGTTGCGGACTGCAGCCGCGCAGGGCTCGATCGACGATGGCGTAATAGTCGGGCATGTAAACCACCCGCCGCACCCCGACGGCTTCGAGCCCCATCAGCAGGCGCCGGACAATGCGCACCTTTTCCTGATTGTCGAACACACTGCCGTGCGCCACCAGGCGACGGATGTCCTTACCGGACACAGGGTTGGCAATGATCCCGACGGTCGTCACTGGCACCTCCCGTTCCAAGGTGAGCGTCCGCTCCTGCCGGCGAGCGAAATTCGGCGCCGTCGAATGGACGATTCCCAACCGCTTGCTAGCCACGCATCCGCTTCACCGCTTCGACGATATCCGCGGCATTGGGGATGAAAGCGTTTTCCAGCGGCACCGAAAACGGCACCGGAGTGAAAGGCGCCGCCACCCGCACGATCGGAGCATCCAGGTAGTCGAAGGCCTGTTCCGCCACCTGGGCCGCGATCTCGGCTCCCGCTCCGGCGAACTTCACCGCCTCGTGCACGATCACCAGCCCATGGGTCTTTTTCACCGAATTCACCATAGTGGCGGTATCCAGGGGCAGCAGGGTGCGGGGATCGATCACCTCGGCGCTGATGCCCATTTCCGCCAGTTGCGCCGCGGCGTCTAGAGCAGTGTGCACCATCTTCGCGGTCGCCACCAGGGTAACGTCGGTGCCTTCCCGAACCACGGCGGCCTTTCCGAATTCCACCGTATAGGGCTGATCCGGGACTTCGCCTTCGATCCCATACAGGAGTTTGTGTTCCAGAAACACCACCGGATTATCGTCGCGAATGGCGGCAATCAGCAATCCCTTGGCATCGTAGGGCGTGCTCGGGATCGCCACCTTGAGTCCGGGCACGTGCATGAACCAGGCCTCCAGCGACTGCGAATGCTGCGCCGCGACACCGATGCCGGCCCCCTGTGGAGCCCTCAGCACCATCGGGATCTTGGCCTTGCCGCCGAACATGTAGCGCATCTTGGCCGCCTGATTGAACAACTGGTCGAGCGCCACCCCGATAAAATCCACGAACATGATCTCACAAACCGGGCGCAACCCGGCCGCGGCCGCGCCGGTGGCCGCACCGACAATGGCGCTCTCGGTGATCGGGGTGTCCTTCACCCGGGCTTCGCCGTATTTGGCGAACAGCCCCTGAGTCACCCCGAAACAGCCGCCGAATTGACCCACGTCTTCCCCCAAAATGAAAACCGCGGGGTCCCGTTCCATTTCCTGATCCAGGGCCTCGTTCAGGGCCTGGAGATAGGTCTTCTTTGCCATGGCTTTGTGCTCCCCTGTGTTCCCCTTGCAGTCATTGCCGCATCGTTTCCCGGTTGCCGCTGACCCGATCAAGCGGCCGTCGTCACCGCGGGCCTGCCGCCGCGGCGACCCGGCGCTCGGGTCAGGCATAAACGTCTTCGAGCACTTCAGCCGCCTCGGGCATCGGGCTTTGTTCCGCGAACGCCACCGCCGCGTCCAGTTCCCGGGCGACCTCCTGGCGGATGCTTTCGACTTTGGCGGCATCGAGCAGCCCGTCGGCGAGGAGTTTGTTTTCGAAGCGCTGCAGCGGGTCCTTCTTCACCCAATCGGCCAGTTCCTGATCGTCGCGATAGACGCAGGCATCCCCTTCGAAGTGGCCGCGCCAGCGGTAGGTCTTGCACTCGATCAAGGACGGACCGGCGCCCGCGCGGGCCCGCTTGACCGCTTCCGCGACCGCTTCGTAAACCGCCAGCACATCGTTGCCGTCCACCACCACCCCGGGGATATCGTAGGCCGCGGCGCGATCGGCGATGTCGGCCACGGCCATCGATTTACACGTCGGGCAGGAAATCCCGTAACCGTTGTTTTCATTGACGAAGACCACGGGGAGCTTCCAGGCGCTGGCCAGGTTCAGGGCTTCCTGAGTGGTGCCCTGATTCGATGCACCGTCGCCGAAGAAACACACCACCACCTGATCGGTGCCCCGATACTTAGCCGCCAGAGCGGCCCCATTGGCGATCGGCCCGCCGCCGCCGACAATCCCGTTGGCGCCGAGGATCCCCAGTTCCACCGCCGCGATGTGCATCGAACCGCCCTTGCCCTTGCAGTAGCCGGTGCGGCGCCCGAAGATTTCCGCCATCATCAGCTTGAGGTCGCCGCCCTTGGCGATCAGATGGCCGTGACCGCGATGGGTGCTGGTGATGTAATCGGTTGCGCCGAGCGTGCCGCAGGCCCCGGTGGCAACGGCTTCTTCGCCGATGTAGAGATGGACGAAACCGGGGATCTTGCCGGCCGCGAAAAACTCCTGAACCCGGGTTTCGAACTGCCTGATCCGGGTCATGGTCCGTAACATCTCGATCATCTGGTCGTTGCTGACTGACATGACTCAACCTCCCCGCGGCGCTGCCGCTGTTGTGGGTCCAACGGCGGGCATCAGCCGCGCCGCGGGACGCTTATGAAGTGGAACTTACAGCACCTTTCCTTGAGAGAACAGGTGGTACGGCGTCGGATGCATGCCTTGGTTGGACCGCCTCATAAAGAAGAAACCGCCTTGACACTGGTACTATAATTTGGTACCATCTCAGCCATGAAGCTCAAGCACCAACGCACTCTGGAGTTGATCTTTGCCCGTCCCTCCTCCGGTAACCTCCGCTGGGATGATATCGTGTCGTTATTCCGAGAACTGGGAGCGGAGATCAAGGAACGAGAGGACTCTCGCGTCGAAGTGTTTTTGTTCGGCCAGGTCCGAGTGTACCATCGGCTTCACCCAAGGCCGGATGCCGACAAGGGAGCTGTGGCCAATGTCCGAAGGTGGCTGGAACAGCATGGAGTAACGCCATGAAAAACATCATGGAAATTGATGGGCATAAAGCCGTTATTAGTTTCGACCCCGACCTTGGTATGTTCCGTGGAGAATTCCTGGGTCTTTCCGGAAGCGCGGACTTTTATGCTGCCGATGTAGAAGGTTTGCTGAGGGAAGGCAGGACGTCCGTCAAAGTTTACCTCCAGGCTTGCGAGGAACGCGGGGTTAGTCCCTACAAGCGCTTCTCCGGGAGATTCAACGTCAGGATTCCCCCTGATTTGCATGCCGATATTGTGTCTGCCGCCGAGGCATCGGGCATGAGTCTGAATCAATGGGTAGAAAAAGCGCTTTCCGAATGTGCTCATGACTGAGGTTCCCGTTCCATCTCAATGCTCGTCAGGGATCCCATGGCCCTGCGACTCGGCGCAATTCCCTCTTCCCACCCGCGAAAATCAAGGCCGATCAGGTGAAACGCATGGCTCTTCGCGGATTAGCGTGCAGGAGACTTGGTGAGGGTCCCCTCTTTCTCAGGGACAGGGTTGGGATGAGGGACGATCCGCTCGGAAAGCCCCCTCACCCCGACCCTCTCCCCCGAAACGGGGGAGAGGGGGCCCCTACTCGTACACTTTCACGTTAATCCGCGATGATCCAAAACGTATTCGCTTCCCCGGGTCAAGCATGGTCTCCGTTGCCGCCCGGCGTCGCCGGTTTGTTTCCCCTTTGCGTCTTTGCGCCTTTGCGTGAGCCGGCGGTTGGGTGATACCGAGGGCCTGGTCCATCCGCCGAACGATCACGCCGGTTCCGAGCGCTCCGGCGCTACCCGGACGATCACCGCCGCGTTGGCCACCACGATGGTGTCGCAGCCCGCGGCGAAGCGATCCACGCAGATCCCGGCGGTGCTCATCCCGCCCGGTTCGGCGCGCACGCTCTTGGTCCCGATCGGGACCTGGGCCTTGACCGCTTCCAGGTCCAGCCGTTCGGGATCGGGACAGGCGATCTGAATTTCCACCTCGATCTGGTCCAGATTCTTCATCCCCAGGACCTCCACCAGGCCGCACAGGCAACTGTGGCCGATGGCGTCGCGCACCGCCCGGCACGCCGCCTTGGTCACATCCATCCCATGCAGATCGGCTCCCGTTCCCAGTTCCACGATGAAGCGCCGGCCTGTGCCCAAAGTCTCCGCTGCCATTCCCACCCCCTTTCCGGTCCGAACAGACGGTTATGCCTCGTCCTCCGATGGCCGCGCCGCCCTGCCATGTTTCCCCTTTACGTCAGCAGGAGCAGCGGTTGCTCCAAATAATCCGCCAGGGTCCTGAGGAAGCGCATGGCCGGGGCGCCGTCCACCACCCGGTGATCGAAGGTGAGGCTCAAGGTCATTTTCTTCCGCACACAGATTTCCCCCCGCACCACCGCGGCCTGATCCGAAGCCCGCCCCACTCCCAGGATGGCCGTTTCGGGCGGATTCAGAATGGGGGTGAAACCGTCCACTCCCAGCATACTGACATTGGTGATGGTAAACGTGCCGCCCTGGATCTCATCGAGGGTGAGGCCGCCCTGGCGCGCCCTGTCGGCCAAGGCCCGAATGGCCGGCGCCAGTTCCTGCAGGCCCATCCGGTCGGCGTTTTTCACGTTGGGCACCACCAGTCCGTCATCGAGCGCCACGGCCACCCCCAGATTCACCTGACGGTGCACCACGATGCCTTCCTCGGTGAGCCAGGAATTCATGATCGGGAATTCCTTGAGCGCCCGACACACCGCCAGGGCGATGATATCATTATAGGATATCCGGGGACCCGGGGGCTCGGCCGGGCGCGCCCGCAAGAGGTCACGCAAATCGGTCATGGCGCCGGCATCCACCTCCACAAACACCGTGAGTTGCGCACTCTGATGCAGGCTGGCCATCATGTTGTCGGCAATCACCCGGCGCATGCCCGCCAAGGGGATGACCCCGGGTTCGGCGACCGCGGCCGTGGGGGCGGCCTCCGCTCGGGCCTGGGGGATCGAGGCCTCCGGTGTCTCCGGTCCCGCCGCCGGGGCCGGGCCGCCGCCGCTCATGGCCTTCAGCACATCGGCTTTGGTGATTCGCGCGCCGGGGCCGGAACCGCTGATGCGCTCCAGGTCGAGCCCCGCCTTTGCGGCCAGGGCAATCGCCTGGGGGCTGGCATCCACCCGAGCCGCCGGTTCGAATTCCAGCACGTCCTTTTCGGTAACCCGACCACCCGGACCGGTGCCGCGCACCAGCGCCAGATCGATCCCCCGCGACTTGGCCAGGCGCCGGGCGATTGGACTGGCCGGGACAAACGCCGGTGCGGACGAAACCGGGGCCTGATCGGTTGGCTCCGCGGCCGTCGGCTCTTGGGCGCCCGCAAGCGGTTGCAGGGGGCGTCGCTCGGTCTCCTCGCCCGGCTCGACCAGCACCGCGACCACCGTTTTCACCGCCACGGTTGTGCCCGCGGGCGCCAGAATCTGAAACAGGGTCCCAGCCGCCGGGGCTTCCACGGCGTTGGTGATTTTGCTGGTTTCCACCTCGAACAGGGGCTCCCCCTTCCCCACCGGGTCCCCCTCGGCCTTGAACCAGCGGGTGATTTTCCCTTCCTTCATGGTCAAACCCCATTTGGGCATGACGACTTCGGTTGCCACTCCATCACCTCCTGCTCATTTTAATAGGGATCGCGGCGCCGGCCACTGGACTCGGCATCGAACCCCGGCACTTTCTTGGTTCCTCTTTGGACCTGCGGAAAACCCATGGCAAACTCGATGCCGGATTTGAAAAACCGTAACCGTGCAGACATTATACCCGGTTAGAATGCGATCTTTCATTAGCAAATGCGGGCAAGATGCCCGCGCTCCCGGGAACGAGCCCACCACAAGCGAAGGATTTCATCGGCAACGAGTATGGATACGACCGTTGCTGTTTGGTGAATTCCGAAATGCGTCGAGAATTGACAACCTGATTTCCGGTAAGAGTGTATCTGCAGGCAGGACCCATCGGGGTCCTCACCTGAGTCGCAACAAGCGCGCCAGCAGTGGACAGCCGACATGCCTCACTCCCTCGCTACCTTGGTCACCGGTTTCACCCCACCACGACGTCCGAGCCCAAAGCCGACCCGATGGAGATCGGGCATGTTCACGCGCCCATCCTTCATCGACTCGAAAATTCCCAAGGTTTCCAAATCCGCCCGGATACCGGTCCAGCCCTGCTCATAGTGTTCGGGCGGTAACCTCGCGGAACTCATGTCAGCCGGATGCTCACCCAGATTTTCCACCCAGCGATCCGCAATGGCTTCGAATGCGCAGGGTACCGTCAAACCACGCAATGGGCTCATGAGCGTATTGACCCATGGATAATCCTCGGCCAGTTCCCACACGCGGATGTCGGAAGCCTTCTGAACGCCTCGTTTGATGCTTTCATAATGCAGGGCAACTGAGTGATCCGGATATCTTTCCTGGGTATCCTCCGCTGCAGCGCGTATGGCGGCAAGGAACGAGCGCGGCGATGCTCTCCCGCGTCCATCGGCCAGGTGCCCGACGGTCCAGGAATAAGGGATGCCTCTACGTCTGTCCCGTCCCATCCATTTCCCAGCCAGTGCCTCGAACAGCGTACGCTGGAAACGCCCTTCTCTTTTCACCGTATCGGCAATGACCCAGGCCTCGTCGGCAACACAAGTCGGAGCCGAGCCAACCACACCCTGGTAAATGCCGCGCGGCAACCGGCCAGATCGGTCAGGACCGTTACAGAGTCCGTGCCACAACAGGCCGTGCAAATCGTGCGGGGCCCAGGTCAATTCGACGCGGGTCGAGAGCAATTTGGATGCATCGGGAAAATCCGCGATCTGGAGATCGATGAACTGATCCTCACGCAGGAAGACCTTGCCGTGAAGTGCGGGGAAACTTTTCAAGGACAGCACCACTCGGAGCAGATCGCGGACGATCGAGTCCATGGTCTGCCAGTTCATACTCGAACGATCGAGCGCATCGAACACGATCAGGCCGATCCTGGCTTTCGCCACGCAGTGGGCCGCGGCGCGTTCGAGAAGTCGCCCGAACGTTTCGGGTTGGCCCTTCACCCAGTCGACCGTGGCCTCCCAAGAATGGCATGGAACGCTGTCCGAAACAACGGCAGCCAACCATCTGGCCACGACCGCCCGCCAGACCTGATAAGCATCGCCGCCTTTCGAGAGGAGGTCGCCGAACGTGGCTCCGTCTGGATAAGCAGCCAAATTGGACGCGAATCCGAAGCCGGGGTAAACCTCCACCCTGGCCAGGTCAGGGACCGAACTCCCAAGCAGTTCTCGGACCTCGGGGGAGCGAAGCGCGGAACTCCAGAAGGTTTTACCCACACCGCGAGCCCCGAACAGTATGCGGTAGCCGGACCAGGTCTGATCCCCGTCGATAGCAAAGAGTAGGCTCGTCGTCGCCGCAAGCATGGGAAAGCGCCTCCCCGTCTTCCCAGTGTCGTTGGTGAGCATCGAAAAAATCGCTGTTCATTGGCGGCCTTTGCTCTCCGTTTCATCGGTGGAAATATCATTGGGGCGGACCACGAGAGCGGCTAGAGTCGGTCCCACAATGCATCCTGCACGCGGAATTTGAAGCTCTTCATCCTTTTCTGGACGGCAACGGCCGATTGGGTCGCATCTGCGTCCCCCTGTTCATGTTCAGCAAGAAACTGCTCGAAGGTCCCATCTTTTACATCAGCGCCTTTCTGGAAGCGAATCGGGATGAATATTGCCAACGCCTCCATGCCGTCTCCAGGGATGGTGACTGGACCGGGTGGTATCTGTTCTTTCTTCGCGCCATTCAGATCCAGGCCGAGGAGAATCTCCGGAAGACCAGGGCAATTCTGGCTGTTTATAACGGATTTGGGGGGCACCTTTCATTAAGCGGAAGTTGCATCAGTGCCGCGGAATTCCTTCACGCCGCAGGCGTGATTCCGATACGTTCCATGTAGCGCCTGTTTCCGGTGCGCATTGCGGGGTGCGCGCTTTTGTTCGTAGTGCGTCCCGTCAGGGCGTCTTGGTGGGTTGTGGGTCTTGGCAGGATGATCGGCGCTTGGCGGAAGCCCAGCGACCCTGCTCTCGGATGCGCCGTCAACGCCTGACGGCGCCACTACGAACCAAGCCGCGAAATGACCAACCGAGCGGCGCCACTACAAGGTCGGGGGGTACGGAGCACTCCCTGACGATCCGCCGTGGGAGCGTGGATTGGAAATGTTGCCAAGCCGTCGGGCAGTTCCCGCTGGTCGCAACCCGACCTACCGGCTTGTCGCACTGGCCGAAGCGATGATCATGGCCATCCAAAGGAGCCCCCCGGAATACACATTTGCTCCATCTGCTTAACCGACAGCCCGCGACAACCATGGAGGGGTCTGATTGAGAGTGGGTTCAACGGCTTTCGCTGTAGGCCCCACTCGGATAATTCCGAGAGGTCCGCTTCGTTGGTCGGTACGATTGGGGTATTACCTAAAGTCGTGCCCACCCCACGTGGCGGTGGACCGGTTTGAGCCATCATACTTTACGACACACTCATACACGCCATCGGACCCTCTGCCCACTCCGTCGACGATCGGAGTTTCTGGAATCCGATACTTATCATTTTGCCTTACCCTCGCGCTGAAGAAGGCTCCTCTGGGGTCTTCATGGACGCTGATTACACCATTGCATTCGGCGGTTGTGAGTGTCCAAGACTTTGTGGTGGTGCCGGAAGTTCCGCTGGTGGCTACACAGCCGGCGCTAAGAATCGTCATCATGCCGAAGGTCAAGAGAAATACAAGAGTTCTCCGGATTCTTCTCACCATGTGAGTCTCCTTATCCCATGAAGTTTGCCCTCCCCGTTAACACCTACCTCACAGCTTTCAGGATAGATTACGTATATTTTACATTTCTCCTGATTATCAAGGAAGAAATTCAGAGATGTATTTGGCGGCCGTAGAGACGATAATGCCGGCCAGCATCCACTTGATCGCCCGCGCCGGAACGAACTTCTGGCAGCGGGCACCGAGGTACATCCCCGCCATCCCGCCGATGCCGAAAAGGATCCCCAGAAGCCAATCGGGGGCCACCGACAGGCGCGGGTAGAGCGGGGCGATGGCCTGGTAGAAGGCGACCCCGGCCACCGAGGTGACGAAGGTACCCATCAGGGCGGCCCCGGCCACGGTGTAGACCGGCAGCCCGAAAACGGATACGAAAAACGGGGCGATGATCGATCCACCGCCGATCCCGTAGATCCCGCCCACGATGCCGACGATGAAGCTGAGGCTGAAAATACCCCAGAAGGGGACGTCGAAGGCTTCGTCGTAGAAAGTGTAGCCCAACCGCTTCAAGGTGAAGTGGGTTACCTTGACCGCTGGCAGATCCATACCCACCGCCCCTTCCAGCGCGCTCGCCTTGTCCCGATGCCGGCGCACCAGGTCCTGGAAGCGTTTTTCACTGCCCGCCTTGTTGTTGCCGGCGGCGTTCCTGGTCATGAGATCGCGCGCCATCTTCAGCCCGATATAGAGCAGCACGGCGGCGGCAAACAGCTTGAAGTGCTTGGGGTCGGGCAGATAGGCAACGCGCACGAAGGCCCCGATCAAGACCCCGGGCAGGGTGCCGACGATAACCACCACCGTCAAGGGCCAAACCATGCGCCCTTCCCTAAAGTAGCGGTAGACTCCGCTGGGAATGGCCCCGATGTTGAACAATTGGTTGGTG
>Ga0100398_1004725_pt1 | contig 11023 bp, 8 predicted proteins | sample CryGeymeta201522_FD_81568 | JGI IMG/M metagenome (GOLD analysis project Ga0100398, IMG submission 81568) | Groundwater microbial communities from Crystal Geyser aquifers in Utah, USA - Crystal Geyser metaG 2015-22 | ecosystem: Environmental > Aquatic > Deep subsurface > Groundwater | place: USA... | reverse complement strand
GACGAAGCAATCTCGATCGAAAAGATTTCTTCGCTTCGGTCGCAATGACACGTTCTCATCTTTAGGGTGTCGCCACCATCTTGGCGAATACCTTTTTTCGGGAATGCACCCCTTCTCGATAATTGGCATGTAAATTTTCCAAAGTGTCTGTTTGAGCGAGGGTTCGAGGTATTCACTTCAGCAGGCTAAACACTTACGAAAAAAGAAATGAAGGTCAATTAAATGTCAATAAATCTGGCTTTGTACGAGCGGCAGTCCTAGATGATTGAGTTTTGGGCGATAAAGGTTGTCTGGTTCAGGTATTTCACCATTTACCGCAAGGATATCCGATTCGGCCTGACAACGACCTTCGTGGAACCCCTGCTCTACCTGTTCTCGTTTGGGTATGGCCTGGGAACGATGGTGGGAAACCTTAAATTTGACGGTGTTTCTCTGTCTTACCGCCAATTCATCTTCGCTGGAATCGCCGCACAGACTATTCTTTTTCAGGGGTTCTTCGAGGCCGCGTATGGAGGATTCGTCCGAATGTATTACCAGCGGATCTATCAGGCGATCGCGATGACCCCGATTACCCTTTCGGAAGTTCTCTGGGGCGAGCTTCTGTGGGATGCGACGAAGGGAACGATCGCGGCGGCGGCGGTTTTTCTGATCGGAAGCGTGACCGGGGATTTTCATCCGCTGGGTGCTTTTGCCGCACTGTTCGTCGCCTTCGCCGGCGCCCTGCTGTTCGGAGCGCTCGGGCTTCTTTCAGCCGGATGGGCTGCCTCAATCGACGAGATTTCCTACCCGCAGTTTCTTTTCGTTTTTCCGATGTTTCTTTTCTGCGGAGTCTTTTTTCCGATTGAGCAATTGCCGGGTTGGATGGAAACCACTGTTTGGATTCTTCCCCTGACCTCGCTCGTATCACTGCTCCGCACCATCACCCTCGGAACCCCCCTGCATCTACAGGCCATTCCCCTTCTTGCAACCTGGCTGGTCGTCACGGTCTGGTACGCCCGCAGACGGATGCTTCAGCGGTTGATAAAATAACGGTTGTGGGAAAGCGTTTATTGTTTTTTTGTAGATGAAGCGAGTCTGATTTGTTCGTTGAGGGATCGCAGGTCGGCGACATCCATCCCGGCCGAGGCGGCCTCTGATAGCCACTTCTCGTGTATCGGGGCGGTGGCGCCGGCTTCCAGGGAATATTTGATGAGTCCTACCCGGATATCCAGACCGGTTCCGAGATTGTCGACGACCTCCTTTGCGATCGTATCGCCCTCGCTTGAACGTCCAGCGGCAAGGGTCATCGCATAACGCGGCCCAACCGATGAGAGAACCATCTCGATAAAATCGGGTTCTTTGACCATGGTCTTGCTCATGACAAGTGTGCTGCGGACATACTCGACCGGGTCGGCCAGAACCGACCCGGCTTCGGCCCACTTCCCTTTTGAGGCCAAAACATCGGCCAGATCCGCGCTCACCTTTGCCAGAGCCGGCTTTGCCTCAGATTTTGCCTTGACCTTTTCGTACCAGGTGATAATGCTGTCTTCCTCGCCGATTACATTGCAAAGGGCAAGCCAGTCAGCGAACTGCTCGCGGTCAAACTTGAACGCCTCGATCGCCGGCACGAGTTTGTCACGCATTTTTTTGAACCTGTCAACAGCTTCTGGAGCCTTTTCGGCAAGTTGCCGCATGTCATCCACCATGTAGGAAAGCCGCACCCCCCGGAATGCCGGATCTGCCGAGATGGAATTGTCCCAGAGCCAGCAATATTCCTCGGCTGAACGGGCGAACTCCCCGGCCCCGGCGGCCGCACGTGCAATTTCGAGCCTTGCCTTCACTTCCGCTTCGCCCTTCCCCTTCGCTTTTTCAAGACCCGCTTCGAGGGTTTTCAAGCGGCTTTCCCCCCGATCCACCCCTTCAAGCCAGGAAAGAAATTCAGAAGCGTTCTGAAAACCGACGATCCGGTCAAACTCCTTTCCATCGCGGAAAACCACGACCGTAGGCATCGCTTCGATCTTCAGAGCCAGCGCCAACTCCTCTTCCTTGTCAACATCAATCTGAATCACAACAGCGCGGGAAGCCAGCCAGCTCAGCACCGCAGGGTCACGCCACGTGGTCTTGTCCATTTCCTTGCACGGCCCGCACCAGGCGGCCATCGTATCGACGATGAACAATTTTTTCGACTCGACCGACTTGGCTTTGGCAGCCTCGAAATCGAGCGCGGCAAAGGCCGGACTGCCCTTTTCGTCCGCGACTTCCCCGCAAAATGACTTGACCGGGAAAAGAGAAAGAACAGCCGACAAAGCCGGAATCAAGACGACAAGATGCAAAAACGGCGTGCGTGTTGACATGTTTAGAGGCTCCTCGATTTTAACAATCAGCGCGAGTGTAACAGAACTGATGCGGTAAGAGCAAGGCGAAGCGCAAGGCGAAAAGCGCACAGCGCCCGATCGCAGGGAGTGAGACACGCAAATTCACTTTGCGTGTCGAGAGGGCGTGCGTGCCCCCTCTTTTTGCGAATTTACGGAATGCGATTCCGAAATTTTCTTGGGCTGCCAGTGCCATGCACGACTTTGCGCTTCTCTTATCTGATCCTGGGTCATTCGTTCGGCCAAGGCATCGCGCTCAAGGGCGGCTTGTTGCTTCCCCTTTCCGGCCGCCAACTCAAGCCACATGTAAGCCTGGACATAATCCTGAAGGATTCCTGGTGTCGAATGACAGGACATCCCAAGGTTGTACTGGGCATCAACATCGCCTTGCTCCGCGGCCTTTCGAAACCACTTCACCGATTCCGGCACATCCTTGGCGACCCCAAGCCCTCTCCCATACATGATTCCGAGATTGTATTGCGCCCGGTCAAGGTTTTGTTCCGCCGCTTTGGAATACCAGTCAACGGCCTCGGAATAATCCTGGTTAACACCTTTCCCTCGCTCGTACAAGATACCTAGATTCAATTGCGATACAGGATCTCCGCGTTCGGCGGCGAAATGGTACCACCTGGCGGCTTCCTTATAGTCAAGGGGAAGATCACCCCCTTCGTCGTAGATCAACCCCAGGTTCCGCTGGGAGTAGACATCTCCGCGTTCCGCGGCTCTCTTATACCATTTCACGGCGTCACGCGCGTCACGAGGAACCCCCATTCCCCTCCAATGCATCAATCCAAGGTTGCGCTCAGCATCAATGTTTCCCTGTTTCGCAAGCTTTTGGAATATCCTCAACGCGGTCGAATAATCCCGCTTTTCCACGGCCGCCACTGCTTCATCGAAATCCGCGGCCAGGGCTGATCCGGCGATAAACGCCAGAATCAACAGAAACAACGGAATCATTTGAACCGGCGGAATCAATAGAACCGGCGGGAAATGCGTTTTCAACTGTCTGCCGCCATTACCTGAATTTCCTGCCGCTCATCCGGGTCAAGATTACCAGAAGTTCTTCCATGGGAATGGCCACAACCGGGTTGATACCAGGGTTCAGCGAGGTTACCCCGCGAGCCATTCCGATATTTTTTCCATCTTTAGTCAGCATTGGCACGCCGCTGACACCGCGCTGAACCGGAAACTCGAAAACCAGGTGCCGACGGTGTTCGAGAGAGTCGATGCCGACAAAGCTCCCGGTCCGGAAAGCGAAAGCCCCGGTCTTCGGGTCGATCCCGCCCATGTAAGCGGGCATCGATCCGACAAGAACCGGGTATGGCTCGATGGGCGCCATGCCCGCGCCGTCAGGCGGAGAGCCGGTCATCCGGAGAAGGGCAACTCCGAGATCCACGTCGTAGGAAGCGATCCCGGCTTCGCGGGAATCATTCAAATCGTAGAGGAAGATCCTGATCCTGGTGTCCGTGGCAAGCCCCTCACTGATACAAGCAAAAGAGGTCACCACAAACCCGTCCCCGGGTAGGAGCGTGCCGGGCCCCATCGAACGTTGAATCCCGTCAGAATCGAGCACGTCGACCCGCACGGATGTCCTCAGGGCGATTGCTTTTAGGTTCTGAAACGCTGCTTCGGGCCCGGCGCGGATCGCGAAAAGCCCGACCCCCAGAATGATTCCAACAATTGCAAAGATTGCAAAAACCGCGCCTTTAGGTGTGGGCCGCCCTTGCTGGACGGAAACGTCGGCTCGTGGTAGGACACCGGCTACCTCGGGTTTCCCAGAGATCGACCCCTGCATGAACGTTTTCGGAAGAGATTTCTGTAGCTTCCGAAAAAAGTCCTCATCGTCCATTCGGAACTTCATGATTGCCTGGATGTCACCCATGCGCAACTCGAGCCCGGGGGGAAGAACCGATTCCACAAGGTGAACCGCTACAAACGGCTTCGCCCGGTTAATGGCGAAGTTGATCTCATTCCTCACGTTAGGGGAATCGACCGAATTGGGACTGATGAAAACCAGGAACTGGCCACACTTTGCGAGGGCTTGGGCGACCTCGTCCGGCCACTCGTTTCCGGGATCGATGCCTTCGTCGTACCAGATCCGATAACCCTGGTTTTTCAGGTTTGCGATGACTGCGTAAACGCTGTCCAGATCGCGGTGGGAATAGCTGACGAAAATATACGGATCGGAACCCTTGTATGCCTCGAATGGAAGCCCTTCAGTGGAGAAAGTGGCCATGCTTGGGATTCCTCAGGGTGGCTTGTTTTCCGAACCGACTTGGAAACCGTTCCCAAGCCGGTTCGCCGGGTTCAGAAAGTTTTCCGGAAGAGGATCACCTGATTACGAAGGTTGCCCAGCTAGAGGAAGGATCGGTTCCGGTGACACTTAGAGCGGCGTAGACCCGCCATTCATGCTTAGCCTTCTTGCCTACGAAGGTCGGTTGGGCATCAACTGGAACGGAGAATTTGCCTTCCCACTCATATTCTTTTTTTGCAGAAAGCGTTCCACCGGGAGCAAAATCCGTCTCTTGGGTGTAGGTATAGTTGGTGTCGGTTTCTTCGTGTTCGCTGCTTTCAAAAGCGGAGGTCGGAGCAGAAGTCGAGGCGGATGCGAAAGCAGAAGCTGAGGCTGAAGCGAAAGCTGAATTGGTCGCGGGTTTGCTGGAAATCTGGCTAGTTGCATGGCTTTTCGACATAAACTTGATCGTCTCGACACCCTCGACCTTCAGGTAGACTTTCTCGACTTTAAGGTCTGAATCGGCTATGACCGCCTTGACCTTCACGGGGAAAGAACCGTCAGAAGATCTTTGCCCCAATGTCAGAGACAGGGTGGCCCCACCGCCGGTAACCATGTTCGCGACCGATTTGATTGCATCCCAGATTTCCACAATTTATCTCCTTGAAGTTGCTTCAAAGCCGGCTCTTGAAAAGCCGGCTGTCTATCAGGAAGCGGATGATCCGGATGGACTCCTTGCGAGTATAGCGGTTTTTCCCGCGCTTTTCAATTACGCAATTCAAACGTCTCGAACGAATGTGAGAGATCTTCCCTCCTACGGGAACAAGCTTTCTCCCTTCGATCGAAATGACAATTCTCCCCAGAATTTTGAGAAGATATGCGAATCCGACCAGGCAGTTGGTGTTGTGCGAAGCGTGTCCCGGATGGAGTAAAAAGCGTTGCCCAGGATCTTTTCACCTACTTGACTTCGATCATTCCTTTGATCTTATTGAACCGCTGTTCGATCCGCGATTTGGTAAGGTTTTTGTAGGTATCGAGGCTGAAATTCTCGCAAGTGAAGGCCCCCATGGCGCTTCCGTAAAGCATCGAGCGCCGGAAGCCGTTTTCGGTCAGATCGCCATTTCGGGCCAGGGAACCCATGAACCCGCCGGCGAAGCTGTCTCCGGCTCCGGTTGGATCCACGATGTCGGGTAACGGGAACGCCGGCACGAAGAACCGGGTTTTGGCGGATGCGGTCATCGCTCCCAACTCACCCATCTTTATCACCAGCCGCTTTGGCCCCAATTTTAGGAGAGCTGGGATCGCGGTGGCCAGTTTTTTTTGGCCGCTAAGCATCAATGCTTCCTGCATGTTCAAAAACAGAATGTCGACCTTCGCGATGACCTGCTTCAGATCTTTGAGGGCGCTCGCGATCCAGAAATTCATGGTATCCATGGCGATCAACCGAGGCTTTTTCACCTGTGAAATGACCTTCATTTGCAAGGCCGGATGGATGTTCGCAAGGAACAGAAATTCCACTTTCTGATAGGCTTTTGGAAGCTTCGGATCGAACGACTCGAAGACGTTCAGATGCGTAGCATGCGTGGTCGCATCGGCGAAATCGGCGCCGTAGGATCCACTCCAGTGGAAGGTTTTCCCTTTGACCCGCTCAAATCCTTCCATGTCCACCCCATGCTTCTTCAAAAAGGCGATGTGCCCTTCTTCAAAGTCATCTCCGGCAACTCCGACAAGGCCGACGTCCGTGAAATAACTGGAAACTGTTGAAAAATACGTCGCGGAACCACCCAGAGCACGTTCGCGCTTTCCTATGGGGGTCTGGAGGGTATCGTAAGCAACGGATCCAACAACGATCATCTTGACGGTCATCTTCGTCTTCTTAAGTCGGTGTTTTGAGAGCCACTGATGATATCACAGTCCAAATTAACGGTCATGCCCCCGCCACGGAAACGAGCCATTGTTTTGCCTGCATGGCAACATCGTTCAACCGGCTTTCTGACCATATTTTAAACCGAGGAGGAAAAACAGGGGGCTTGACAGTGATTTTATTATCGGTCATTTGGCAGTAGTTCCCTAGCGATACTGCTTTGAAGAACCATTCCAGGGTTCTGGGAATAGAGATTTGCTTGAGCAGGGCATACGACAACCGCGCCTGGATCTGGAAATTTCCGATGGAGATCGCATCCATTTTCCAGATAGTTTCGACGACATCTCTCCATCGTTCGTGGGCTAAAGCATCCTCAATGGCCTCGCAATGTTTGAATGCCTTTTGCATGGCATCCTCAACCCCCGCCCCCGCCCCCGCCCTTGCCTCATCATCTTTGACCCCTTCATTCGTTTTTCCGAGCGCAAGTTGGGCAAACTCGATGCAATCACAAAGATTGCATGGATCCTCGCCATACAACTTCCCCTCCTCCCACGCCGACAAAGCTTTTTCGATGTTCCCCATCCGGAAAAAGGCGATTCCAAGAAGATGATAAAGATGACAGATATTGTCTTCTTCTTCCTCATCGTCGGGAAGAAACCCCTCGAGAAGACGGACGACTTCTTCCCAGTTTTCGTCATGGGCGGCCTGAGAGGCAGAATCCTGGCGAACACAGGGGTGATCCGGATAATTTGCGCCTAGAAACTCTTTCAATTCATTCGCTCGATCGTAGGAGGAACTCCAGTACAAGGCCCATCGAAAAGAGTCGATCTCGTCGGGGGAATGAGATCCGGGGGTTTTCATTTCCCGGAAGATTTCATCTGCTCTTTTTGGCTCGGCGTTTAGAATAAAATCCTCGTATTTACTAACGAAAGTAGAGTTTCTCGGAAGAAAATAACAGGGCAGGAAATCACCTCGCAATTCCGGAAAAACCTTTTTCGATGAATCGGTTCTGTCTCCCTGCAAATCGGGTGAGCTCTCGTTAAGGAATATCGCATTAAACTTGTCACTGCGGATTTTGGTGGCAACAAAGACATTCGAAAATTCATCGCAAAAGAAAAGAGTCCGCTCCGGAATAGGAATCCTGAATAAAAGCTCAAAACGACCACCGACATCTTTGAATGCAGCCAGGATGGTTTTCGAATCTGCCAGAATAGACTCCATGAATCTAACAAAAACGACCCCGGAATCGAAAGAAGTGAATACCGAGTGATCGGCCTCCCCATCCGAATCTTCGATAAGGACGGGGGGATAGGTATTCCCTCGCTCGGGCCGTATTTCCAAACACATGTTAGGAGCGGATCTTAAACTGTCGATCGTAGTCTCTCCCCAAAATTCTTTCGGGCGGAATGGCAGAATGAGGAAGTCCTTGCCATTCGGATGCATCGAGATACTATGGACCGACTGCCCGCGGGAAAGATCAAAGCTCCAAAGAAATTTCCCTTGCTCCGAAAACAACTTGAGCTCTCGATCCCCATACTTTTGAAAACCGATGAGGAACCGGCCTCTCGCATTAACGACCATGGGGAAACCGAGAAAACCTTTCAGTTTGGAGACCCTCTGCCGATCGAGATCCATAACCACGTTGGAAAAATCAAGCTTGGCCCCGCCCGACGATAGCTGGAACCAAAGCAATCTGCTTTTGGGGAAAAGCCACACATCTTCTATCACCTTCTCGCTCGAAACGAAGGAGGCTGCTTCCTGCCAGGAGTGGATTTGAAGTGGTTCCAAGCCTACTTCCAGGGTGTCCCCCCTCTCTCCCACCAACCACAAGGTATTGCCAACCGGAGAAATCCTTTCTAAGGACATTGGGTGCGGAGTTCGGAGAAGGACGACCCTTTTGAATGCCTGTTCGGCGAGACTGAAAAATCTCAAAAACACCCATCGGTCATGACTGGTTCCGAATACGAGAGTCGATCGGTCGGAAAGTAGACAACCGGACTCATTTTGTCCGAAACCACTCGCGCCAATGGTCGCGAAAAACAACGGCAGGTCGCCGCAATCAAAGTTGACCAGGAACCATTCCTTTTTTATGGCGGAATCGCATTCGTTCACCCGGTTCATCCACTCTTCCGTAGAATCATGGGCGGCAGAGGCGGCCAATTCCCTTGCCAGACCCCTTGCGGCGAGATAATTTCCACGTTCTCGGGCTTGCCCGTATTTTTGTTTCAACTTTGCGTTTATTTCCAAATCCATCAGCTTGCCGTTGCAGGTTTCGAAAACGGGTCTTTCCACATCAGGAAGGGAAGCCGGCTGAATGAGATCCAGGGCGGCTCGGGCCTGGCATAGGTTCCCCATCTCGAGAAATCGAACGGCATCCTCCAAGGCTACCTTTGCCGCTTTGGCTCTGGATTCCCGCACAAGAGTTTCCAACCGCTGAAGCAGCTCCGTGGCTTCGGGAATGAAATCCAGAATTTGGGAATGAGCTTGGAGATCCTTTACGATTTGCGCGAGATCTTTTCCGAGATCGAGAGCTTTTTTTGATTTTCCAAGGATCAGAACCGCCTCAACCAAAACTTCCAGCTTGCCAATGGGCCGGGGGAAGGCAATGAGATCCAGCCAGGCGAAATGCGCATCCTGAGTTCGTTCCCGGACCTGACATCGCTCCGGCTCGGCCAAACCATGGTATTGCGCCAACGCCTCTTTCCTGTTTCCGGCCGTGAAAAGGTCGACCACACGCTGAATTCCGGCCTCGCTTTCGCGGGCCCGCGCTTTATTTTTCGCGACTTCAAGACGCTCTTGCAGAGCGCCGGCGTCGGCGTCGGTGTCCACGCCTTCGGCAATGGCCCTTTTCAGAAGATCGGCTTCCAGAACGAAGTCACTACAGTATCTCGCATCATCCGCGGCCGAGAGGAGCCTGCAAATTTTCTCTTCCCGCTGTCGGATTTTAATTTCATTAAGCACGCGCTGAGCTGCTTTGTTCGCAGGTAACACGGCGAGAATCGAATCCGCCAACTTCAGAGCCTCTTTGATTCGGCCTTCTTTCAGATCGTCGAGCATTTTCCGCTCGTCCGGCTCGAGACGTTTGGCGCGAATCGCCTGAATCCTCTGCCTCAGTTGGGCGGCATTGGAACGGAATTCGCCCGGGTCAATGGATTCCAGTTCGTTGAGGCATGATGAAGCGCGATCAATGTCATCCTGTCCGACATAGTGTTCCGCTGCCAGAAAATAAACTTCCGGAGGCTTGGGAGTCACGGTCCGCCTGGCATGTTCCACGGCCTCATCAATGCGGCCGCTCCTTGCCAAGGCCAGTATCAGGTAGGCTTCAACCGTTTCATCGCATTGCACGCGAGTCGGAAGGGAATTGGCCAGATCAAGGGCTTTTTCATAGTCCGCGATATGATCTACATACAATTCGAGGAGCAGGACGGCGGGAAAAGGGTCATCCCCGGCCATTCCGAGGGCCGCGCGACCGTGCAATTCACACGCCTCGTAATCGAACTCGGTCAGGGCCTTCCGCCCCAAAGCCAAAGTGTCATTCATACAATAGGCGTCATCTCCAATTCGCGGCGCAGCCTTAGTCTCGGGGTGACTTTGATTTAACCCCGGTTCGAACCCCTCATCCGGATTGGTAAGAAGGGAATCCGCAAGTCGCTCTTGTACCCAAGCCCTGGCATCCGGATCCAGTTCGTCGATCGTGGCATGGCAAGCGTCGTCATCGAAAAACGAGCTGAGTTGCAATCCGACCAGGTTAGGCTGTTCGGGATCGGGTTGCACCACAGTCAAATGATCCTTGAACCGTCTGATTAGCAGGCTTTGAAGTTGCGCCTTCACCCGGTATCTTTCAGAAGTCCGTTCGGGGTTCAGTTTTTCTCCCGTTGGATTGATCCGGTGGATCATCCGAAGGAGTTCGTTCATCGTTACTGAAATGCGTTCTTTCAGAACATCAGTACATTCACGATCCGATAGTTTCTTGCTATTTTTTTCGCCATGTAGTTTCCCTGAAATCAATACTTACAGACCCCTATGGCCAAGCGATGAACCGGAATGAAAAGTTTATTTCTTAAGTGGAATTGACCTGCGAAGCGTAGCGTAGTCAGGTGCAATGACTAATTGAAAAGTTCGGCAGGATCCCCATGTGTTCAGCATGCTGTCGTAGAATTTCAGCGCAAAAAGAATGGATGGTTCCTATGAAACAGCGGTCGATTTGGCCGGGAACAAAAGCCTCAATTCTCGTTCGCATTTCATCCGCGGCTTTCTTGGTAAATGTCAGAGCAAGAATTCGAATTTTTTCACTTGGCGTTTCCCGTAAAAGCTTGGCAATTCTACAGGTCAAAACCCGTGTCTTCCCCGATCCGGCGCCAGCTAAAACCAGCAACGGGGAGTCTCCCCAACTGGCGGCTTGTTGTTGAAATGATTTTAGTTCATTCAATGCCAATAAAAATGCATTCTGGGTCAAATGGGTATCCCTTTGACGCACGTGCGAGATGCTGATATTTTCTTACCATGGAAAATCCGAGCCCGACCCCGGGCGTCGATTACCCGCGCACGTTCGATGAAATGGATGACTGGTTTCGG
>Ga0100398_1004715_pt1 | contig 11040 bp, 9 predicted proteins | sample CryGeymeta201522_FD_81568 | JGI IMG/M metagenome (GOLD analysis project Ga0100398, IMG submission 81568) | Groundwater microbial communities from Crystal Geyser aquifers in Utah, USA - Crystal Geyser metaG 2015-22 | ecosystem: Environmental > Aquatic > Deep subsurface > Groundwater | place: USA... | reverse complement strand
TGAGAATCGTGCTCATCTGGCGCCTAACCCGGACAAGCCGGAACCAAAAAGACGACAGCCGCCACTCCCAAAATCCTTGCACAAAAAACAAGAATTTCGGGGGTTAGGCACTATACGACGCGATAGCGCAGCGGTTTGCCGGCCACGAAATGAATGATATTGGTATAGTCGTTGCGGCGCTCTTGCGCGGCAGCAGCCGTGGCTCCCGCGGCCGTGTGGGGGGTCAGAAGGACGTTGTAGCCAGCTTTGGCCGCCACGATCAGCGAGTTGTCGGGCTTGATCGGCTCCCACTCGAACGTGTCGAGCGCCGCGCCACCCAGCTTGCCGGACCTCACCGCTTCGGCCAGGGCGGCTTCGTCGATCACACTGCCGCTGCCACAACTGACGATCCAGGCGCCCTCCTTCATCCTGGCGAAGTAGCCGGCGTTGATCATCAAATCCGTTTCCGGGAAATAGGGCAGCAGATTGACCACGAAGTCGCTCTGGCGGAACAGGGTATCTGCATCGACGTAGGTCAGCCCCAGCTCTGCCTCTACAGCTTCCGGCAACGGGCGGCGCTTATTGTAAAGCAGGGCGACATCCCAGCCACGCAGGCGACGGGCCACCTCAGCGCCGACTTCGCCGAATCCCACGATGCCGACAGTGCGCTGCCACAACCCCTCCACACCGGTCCGGCCCGACCAGTTGTAGGCGAAGGTGTTTTCGTCGGTGCGCTTGCTCTCTCCCCATTGGGATCCAGCCTCCAGGGTGACCGCTTCTGCCTCACGCAGCTTCTTGCTCAGAGTCAGCATCTGCTTCACCAGATGCTCGGCCACCCGGATGACGCTGCCGACAGGCCAGTAGCAGACGGCGATCCCCGCCCGCCGGGCCGCTTCAGTATCGATGTCATACGTCAACGATCCGAGACGCAAGATCATTTTTAGCTTGGGCGCAGCCTGGAGCATCTCGGCGTCGATCACGCCAACCCTTTCGGAGATGAGGAACTCAGCGTCAGCCAGATGGCCGGGCAAGCTCGCCCGGTCGGGCTGGCGTAACATCACGATGTCCAGGAACTCCGGCGCGGCTTCCCGCGCGGCCTGCTGGTGACGTTCGCCGCGCTCGGTCGTGAAAACGGTCTTGTAACGTATCATGAAGATCTCGCTTTCGGTAGGGTGAAGTGGTTGATCAGGTTCGGATACGGGCCACCGGTGTGAGTCGGGCTATCGCCGTTTCCAGATCAACCCGGAGGGGCTCGTATCGGGTTTGCAGCGCTTCCTCGGGCCAGATGCGCAGGTTGCTATCCAGCAGCAGCGCCGCGGCGCGCGCCGCACCGGTCAGGAGCACGATGGCCATCTCCAGGTCGTCTCGCACCTGCTCGACCACACCTGTACGGAACTCCTGCAGGATGCGGGCAGCTTCAACCGCCAACCGGCCGATCTGAACGGGCGCCTCGCACAACATTTCCTGGCCTGCCAGCATCTCCCCAGCCCCCGCAGCCGCGCGGGGGCCAGCCGCGCGCAAGGCCACGAAGGCGGTGATGGCGGCGGCATCTTGATCGGCCAGGGTGAGCAGCCGTCCCTTGCTGGCGGCAAGCTCGCCGCTGGCACGAGCCGCCCGCATTGACCTGTCGCGGTCCTGCAACTGCTCCGCGCTAATGTGTACACATGTAATGTGTACACATGTAATGTGTACACATGCTTCGCCCAGCGCGCAAGCCTGTGCCGCTGACAAGGCAATGACGGCGCCAGCCATGGCGTGATGCGCGGCTGGCCCCCGCTGCCGCGCGGGGGGCCAGCCGCCGCTGCCGACGTGTTCGATCAGTTGGTGGGTAGAAAGCTCGGTTAATCTGGGCATCTAACCCTTGACTGCGCCCTCGACCATGGCCTTGAAAAAGGTGCGCCGCGTGAACAGGAAGAGAATGACGATCGGTAGGGCGATCAGAATACATGCTGCGGCAATGACCTGCAAGTTGATGATGTTCTGACCCAGAAACTCATAGAGGCCAAACATGACAGGCTTGTGATCGTTTCTGGCGATGAGCAAATACCCGGCGATGAACTCGTTCCAGACATTGACGAAGGTGAGCAGAAAAACCGCCGCCATGCCGGGCATTGCCAGCGGCATGATGATGCGCATGAGCGCGCCAATCGGACTACAGCCGTCGATCAGCGCCGCCTCCTCCAACTCACGCGGGATGGCGTCGAAGAACCCCTTGGCAATCCATACACTGAGAGGCAGGAAAAAGCCGATGTACACTGTCACAATGAAGATCCGGTCGTCGTAGAAGGGGAGATGTGCTTTTCGCAACGTTACGCCCATCTGGTAGAGCGCCAGCAGGTTTGTAAGCAACGGCACACCGGTGATCGCGAGAATGCCCGTCATCAGCGCGCCACGTCCACGAAAACGATAGCGCGAAAACGCATAGCCCGACATACCGGCCAAGAGCACGACAAGCAGCGATGAGGTCGTGGCATACAGCAATGTGTTGGGGACATAGATGCGGAACATATTGCCCGTCAGGGCGAACCCGAGCGGAGAGGTCTCCGATGGCTTGGGCGCCAACACGCGTTGGTAGCCCTCCACGGCCCACCGACACGCGCTGGCATCGAAGGATTGGGTGGACGTATCGCACGGGAAAATCACGGGGGGCTTGCGGGTGATGTCCTCCTGACGCTTGAAGGAGATCAGCACGGTCGTCGCAATCGGCAGCATGGCAAGAATGCAGACCACGATGAGAGCGCCGTTGACCAGGGAGTGCTCCCAGCTTTTCCGGGATACCGTGGGTATTCTTCGCATTTCAGCGACTCTTTTCCTCTAGACGTGTCACGCGCAGCGTGCCCGAAATCAATAGCCAGTTGACGACGGCGATCATGAGAGCCAATGCCGCTGCCCGGCCAAAGTTGAGCTGATTCCAGCCGATTACGTAGAGCATATAGCTCAGCAGTTCAGTAGATGATCCAGGACCACCGCCGGTAAGGCTGAAGATCATGCCGACCCCGTTCATGCCGCTGAGTGTGAGGCTGAAGAGCGCAACCACCATCGTGGGCAGCATCAGCGGAACCAGGATATGACGAATGACCTGCCGGCCATTCGCGCCGTCGATTCGACTGCTTTCGATGATTTCTTGCGGAACCGTCTGCATGGCCGCGAGCAGCAGTAGTGTGACAAACGGCAGGGCCCGCCAGGTCGCGGCCAGGACAAGATACACCAGTGCTGGCGCAGGCGGAAAAGGGAAACTGCCAAGCCAGGGTCGAGGTGGCACAGCGGTCAGAACCGACAACCCGTTCGGTGGGAAGATCGCTGGATTTTGCAGGATGCCGGAAAGCAGCCCATAGTCCGGCACGACCAGCAGCCGGAACACCATCCCCGCCAGGAGATCGGCAATGGTCCACGGGATGAAGAGTAACGTGATATAAAACCCCGACAGGCGCACATTGCGGTTCAACAAGAGCGCGACAAAGAACCCGGCGATCATTGTCAAGCTTGTGAAGCCCACGAGAAAGATGATCGTGTGACCGATACTCTCGCCAAACTGGCTCAAGTTCCGGAGACGCGCAAAGTTCTTGAGGCCAACGAAGATCCAACCCGATGGCTCCCTTTGCTGCACGCTCAGCCAGACCGTATAGAGAGCGGGATAGACTTGGATGGCGAACAGCACGACGAGCGTGGGCAGGATCAACCAAAAGGGTAGAAAATTACGTCTACCTCTCCGATGGGGCAGTGATCTTTGCATGGCGGGAATCAGCCTTTGAAGAACCACGTGTGTGATCGGCCAGGTGGCAAGATGAGTCGAGTTTCACCTTGTCACATGGCGACACTCTCATCCGGGGTGACTGGAGAAGCTACCTAGCTTCCTGCGTTGTACTCGTCTTGCGTCTTGGTCAGCTCCGCAGCGATATCCGCGGTCGGATTCTCCTTGATCAGCTTGTAGACGACCTTCATGACCATATCCTGGGCCTCATCCGGCCGGGGCAGCGAGCCGTACCAGGGACGGCATGCGCTGGCGCCCACCGCTTGAGCCGCCGCCTGATAGAAGGGTGTCTGGAAGAGCGGGTGAGATTGGGTCGTCTTGAGTACGGGGAAGCCACCACCGGGACCCGCTACCCAGTCCGCATTCTGTTCAGGACTCATGATCCAGTTGATGTAGTCGTGGGCTCCCTCGGGGTTCTTTGCCCCGGTAGGAATGACCAGGCCGGCGACATCATTGCCACAACCTGGTTCGTGTCCCGCAGTCGAGATGAACGGTGACAGGTAGACATCGCCCGCCGCAATGGCATCAAGCATGTCCTCCTGATTGCCCTTGGCGTACTTCTTGCCGCTGGGGGCCGTGAGCGGATTTACGTAGCGATAGCCGAACAGGCCCGTGGGGAACGAGCCGGCCGAAGCGTCCTTGAAGGCTTCCTCTTCCTGGAAGCCGCCGGCGAAGGCGATCTCGGGTACGTAGCCTTTCGCCACGATGGTACGCAGAAACTCGATCGCGGCGACATTCTCGGGCGTGTTGAGCAGCATCTTGCCCTGGCCGTCATCGAGACTGCCGCCGAAGGAGGCGATCGTCGTCCAGATGGCGCGCGTCAGGCCTTCGCCGCCTTTGTCGGTCGAGCCGAAGAAAGTCATGGCATACAGTCCCTCTGCTTTCAACCGCTCGGCTTCCGTCATGAATTCTTCCGGCGTCTCCGGATAGCCGTTGGGGAAACGGTCCTTCCACACATACACGAGCTGAGGCCGTTGGGACAACGGAATGCAGTAGAGCTTACCGTCCGGCCCCTTGCAGCCCTCTATGCCGCTGGGGTCAAGATCAGCATACCACGCCTGCGCCTGGGCCCACGCCGTCAGATCCTGGAGTGTCCCGTTCTTGTAGAAGGAGACCAGATCTTGACTGTTGCTGAGTTCATAGAGATCGGGCACCTCGCCGCCGGCCTGCACGGCCGCCACCAGTTCGGCCGTCATCTTGTCAAAGGCCTTGGGCTGGTTTACCCAGTTCCACTTTCCCGCAAACGCCTGGTTGAAGAGGGGGATGGTCTTGCGGAGATACTCGTTCCCCACACGTTCGTCGCTGGCGGGATCCACGTTGTTCTGGTCGTACTGATACCAGCTAACCACATCCCGCACTTGAGGGACAGGCGTGGCAGCCGGTGGTGCAGCGGTAGGAGCGACTTGCGGCGCGGCGGTCGGCGCGGCGGTCGGCGCGGCACAAGCCCCTACCACCAGGGCAAACAGTAAAACGATTGTAGTCAGAAACAGGTTGCGCTTCATGACAGCTATCCTCCTTGCCTGAGCACTGTCGACTTAGGTTGACATGCGATACGATGCAACGTGAGACATGTTATCTACTGATCTGTCACCTCCTTCAACATACGTGCTTCATAACCCGGTGTCCTCTCGTTTGTCCAGGGCAGGGATATCGCCTGGCACTGCCTCGGCTGGCGAGGAGACTCTTCACCTCCACTGGTGGCTCACCGCAACCCGCTTCGGCCGACAAACCCGTCGAAGTCACAGCCGGTCGCGTTGTCGCAAATTTCGCGATCGAACAGACAAAGAATACTCACAGCACCGGTGGCACGACCGCACAGACGATTTGGAGCTCCTGATCCCCCACGCAGGCGAACTCCCGCAGCCGGTTGCCGTCGTAGTAGATGCTGTCGTGTTTCTCCAGATGGTAAATGGCGCCATCCACGTTGATGGTCATTCGCCCCTCCAGCACGAACATCCACTGCTCGTTAGGTTGGGATAGCGGAGGGGTAATCCGGCGCGCGCCTGGCTGCAATCGGATGAGCACGACCATCATCTGGCGACTCGTCTCTGGGGTCATGAGCTCATAGCCCAGCCGAAAGTCCGGGAAGGTCAGCTTGCGGCGCTCACCCGCGCGCACCACGGGTTCGCTCGGGTGTGAGTTCAGGAAGAAAAACATCGGCACCTGGAGCGCAGTCGCGATGGCTTGCAAAGCGTCGAGCGACGGCGTGATCTGTTGGTTTTCCACGCGGCTCAAGTAACCGGCTGTCATGCCGATCTTCTCGCCCAGCTTACGCAGGGTCAAGCCCAGATCCTGCCGTCGCCGTCGAATGCGTTCACCCAGCACCTGGGTAACCTGAGGAATTTCGACTGCCACTACCTGATCCTCCCCCCCATATTTCGGGGGCCGTAGATTTTCCAAGGTAGTTACTCATGCCGCCCGCGGCGCCACGGCGCATGAAAACGGTAGCTCGGTCGTAGACCGGCCACAGCAAGGAATTCGTTGTTTTCCCCATTCGCTGTGCATTTTCAAGGTAGAGATCGTGAGAAACGAGGCAACGATGTTGACTATGGGTAAACAATGTTTCGTGAGGATTATATCACAAGAGGGGGGGCTGTGTCAATACCCTATTTTACGCAGTTTTCGTGCAGTCAGCCCGGTTGCTGTCGATTGTACGCCACCGGGAATAGCGCATACCAGGCTGCGGCCTTGCGCAACTTGCCAAGATCCACTTGATCCTGCGCCGTGTGAACGTATTTCTCTTCCTGCGGCCCGAAGCCCAGGGTCGGGATGCCCGCCACGCCGGCTGAGTAGGCGCCGTCGGTGGAGAAGCGCCAGACGCCGACCGCGGGCTCCGTACCCCAGAGCGCCGCAGCGGTGGCCTGGCCGGCCGTCACGAGAGGATCCGTTTCGGGGAGCAGCCAGCCGGGATAGAAGGCCGGCCCGTCCAGGCGCAGGCCCGTATGGGTCAGCACCGGCTGCTCGGGGATGCGGGCGCGCGCACCCAGCGGCTCGACGACCGAGCGGATGCCCGTCAGCACGCTCTCAGCGGTTTCGCCCGGTACCAGGCGGCGATCCACCGCCACCTCGCACCACGACGGCACGGAGTTTGGCGTGTGCGGGCCTTCGATCATCGTTACGACCTGGTTGCCCGCGCCGAACACGGGGTCAACCGGCAGGCTGCCGTTCATCCCTTCCAGGGCCGAGACGACGGGCAGCATCTTGAGGATGGCGTTCTCGCCCAGATGCGGCTGGCTGGCATGGGCCGCGCGGCCCTCGGTGCGGACTCGCACCTCGCAGCGCCCCCGCTGGCCGCGGCGCAACGTCAGGTCGGTGGCTTCGGCCAACAGCACGACGTCGGGCCGGAGGCCGTCCCGCTCGACCAGCGAACGGAGCGCAAACCCCTCAGCATCTTCTTCCAGGGTGGCGCCCATGACCACCACCGATAGACTTTCGAATAGACCTTCGAGGTCTCCGAAGACCTCGAAGGTTTTCTTGAGGATCGCCGCGCCGTACACGATCGCCGCGACGCCGGCCTTGCAGTCCGACGCGCCGAGGCCGAACATCGTGTCGCCCTCGACGACCGGCTCCAGCGGTGGGTGCGGCCACTCGCGCTCGTCCGCGACCTCGTTGGTGTCCAAATGCGCGTTGTAGAGCAGCACGCGCGGCCCGCGGCCGATCCGCCCCAGCGCGTTGCCGGCGGAGTCCATCCAGACGTCGTCGCACCCGATGACGCGCAATTCCTCCAGTGTGCGCTCGACCGCCAACCGCTCCTGCCCGGTGTACGAGCGGATGCGGATCAGGTCGACCAGAAAGCGGGCTTGACGGCCGGCCATGATCTCAGATAAAGCCGAAATATGGCCGGCGAGCTCGCGCAGATCCAGGATGGGCATATGAGTTACCTCGTCGCAAGGATTTTCTGCAAGGTTCACTTCCCCGCGCTGAACGAGAAGCGGATCGCGTCCTGCGCGCAGTTGTCCACGCACGTGCCGCACAGGATGCACTCGCGGTGCTCCATGCGCTCGCGCTGCACCATGCCGTGGACGTCCAGGCTCATCGGGCAGTTAGAGGTGCATTTCAGGCAGTCACGACACGATGAAGCTGAAGCCACCAGCCGCAAGGAAGGCCACGCTGCCAGGTTGCGCAGGGCGCGGCCCAGGATCATGAACGGCGCCATCCAGCAGATGGTATGGCAACTGGCGCGGCGGCCCATCAACACGGCCAACAGCAGAAAAACGCCAACGACGAGCAGGTAGGTGATGTACTGCATCGGCTCGGCCACCGAGACGCCGCTCTCGGTCAGGTGGAAGAAGTCCACCCGCCGGTAGCCACCCGCCGAGATGGCGACCGCAGCAATGATGCCGATCCAGGGCAGCCAGATGCCCCACTTGATCCAGTCGCGCTTGCCGGTCTTGAAAGGGCCGTTGTTGATGCCGGTGGCGGCCTCCTGCAGGCCGCCCGCCGGGCAAACCCAGCCGCACCATGCGCGGCCCAGGAACAGCGCGGCCAGGAACATCAGCCCGAAGACGATGAAGCTGCCGTTGATGATGCCCTGGCTCGCGCCGTCAATGATGACGTAGGGCGAAAAATAGTTCATGATGATGGGGAATAAGATGAAGGTGGTGAGAATCACGCCGCGACGAATGCGCTGGCGGCGAGGCAGTTGTTTGATCATGGCGATGCTCCTCCTGGATGCCTATACGCACGAACCTCCGCTCATGTTGCCTGGCGCGGGATCGAAGATGAGACGCGAATGATGCGGATTACACAGGCGACGCGAAAGTTTTTGCATTTTCGGTTAAAGAACCTGACGCCCCCACCGATTGCTATCACGTGCCTGGCGCTTCCGAGGAGCGCCAGGCACGTTTGCTCCAGAGCTATGCCGTCTTCAACCCCAGCTTGCATGCCTTCGCCGACCCGCCCTTGGCCAGATCGTGGCCGAGCAGCACGCGTTCCAGGTTGGCGGGCAGCTCGCGCACGCGCTGGCCGGTGGCGTGGTAAATGGCGTTGAGGATCGCCGGCGCGGTGGGTACCATGGCCGGCTCGGCGATGTTCTTGGCGCCGTACGGCCCTTTGGAGAACGCCGCCTCCACAAACTGCCCCCGGATCTCGGGCACGTCCACCGCGGTCGGGATCAGGTACGTGTCGAAGTTGGTCTCCTGCGGGTAGCCGTCCACGTAGGTGATCTGCTCCATCAGCGCATAGCCCAGGCCCTGGGTGATGCCGCCGTAGAGCTGGCCATACGCGCCCTGTGGGAAGATGACCTTACCGGGATCGTGCACGGCCCAGAAGCCGATCACCTGCACGCTGCCGGTGCGCATATCCACCTCGACCTCGGCGACCTGCGCGGCGAAGTGATAGGCCATGTACGGCGTGCCGCGGCCGCGGTGATGATCCCAGTCGATCCTGGGCGCGGTCCATTTGCCGTGCGCGGAGAGGGCGAGTCCCATTTCACGGGCGTGATCCACGACCTGCTCCCACGCCACTGGTTCCTCGGCCGGCCCGACGTAGCTCTCGCCGGCGCGGACGAGCTGGTGCAGCTCGCAACCCAGCAGATCGGCTGCCGCGTAGTCCAGGATCTGGCGCAGGTTGCCCGCGGCGATGCGCGCCGCGTTCCCGCCCAACATGGTCGAACGGCTGGCCACCGTGGGGCCGGACTCGAGCGCCGTGTTCGTGTCGGGCCGCTGCATGTGGATGCGTGCGGGCTTGACCCCCAGCTCCTCGGCCGCGATCAGCGTGAACACCGTGCGCGAACCGGTGCCATAGTCGGTCAGACCGGAGGTCAGGTCAACGGAATAGTCCTGCTCGATGCTGATCGTGCTGGCGGCGTAGTCCGAACCTTCCGCGCCCAGCGACGTGCCGTGATAGAGCGCGGCCATCCCGATGCCGCGGCGGATTGCGGATTGCGGATTGCGGATTGCGGAGTACTCGGCCCGCTTGCGGTCCCAGTCGCTCAGCCGGCGCACGGTCATCAGGCAGTCCGTCAGACCTACCGACTCGGTCAAGGTCTGGCCGTGCGGGGTCTCATCGCCCAGGCGCAGGCAGTTCTTCAGGCGAAAGTCCATCGGATCCATGCCCACCGCGTCGGCCAGCTCGTCGACCGCCTGCTCGATGGCCGCGCACACCTCGGTGTTGCCGAAGCCGCGGAACGCGCCGTAGTAGCCGTTGTTGGTGTAAACGCACGTTATGTCTACATCGCAGGCGGCGTACCTGTAGGCGCCCATCGCGTGGATGCTGGCCCGCCAGGCGGTGAAGGTGCTCTCGGAGGCATACGCGCCCGAATCCATCAGTCCTTCGAACTTGCAGGCGCGCAGCGTACCGTCGCGGTCCGCGCCCAGGCGGATGCGCATGCGCATGGGGTCCCGCTTGTAGGAGGCGACCAGGCTCTCCTCGCGGCTAAAGGTCATGCGCACGGGCCGGCCAGTGATCAGCGCCAGCCTGGCCACCTGGGCCGAGGTCTCGTAGACCAGGTCGTCTTTGCCGCCGAAAGAGCCGCCCACCGGGGGCTGGATGACGCGCACCAGGTTGTGCGGCAGATCGAGCACCATCGCCAGGTAGCCGTGATTGATAAAGGGGCTCTGGTTCGGCGCGTAGACCATCACCCCGCCTTCGCGCGTCGGCACGGCCAGCGCGCCCTCGGGCTCGATGTAGGCGTGCTCCTGCGGCGAGACCGCGTAGCGCTGGTCGAGCGTCACCGCGCACTCCCCCAGCTCGGCCAGCGGATCGCCCTTGCGCACGATCAGGGTGTCCAGGAAGTTGGGATGCCGGCCGTCGGGCCGGTCGGGGCCGATCTGCGGCGCGTCCGGGTCAAGCGCGTGCTCTGGATCGAACACGCCGGGCAGCGGCTCCAACTCGCAGACGATCGCTTCGACGCCGGCCAGCGCGGCCGCAGGCGTGTCGGCCGCGACCGCGGCGATCGCCTCGCCCACGTAGCGCACCTTTTGATGGGCCAGCATGGTCTTGTCCTTGACCGGGAAGCCGTAGAGGCCCTGCTCGAAGAAATCGTCGCTGGTGATCACCGCGCGCACGCCGGGCACCGCCAGCGCGGGCGCCACGTCCAGCCGGACGATGCGGGCATGCGGCAGGTCGCTGCGCAGGCAGCGCGCAGTGAGCATGCCCGGCAGCTTCCGGTCGGCGATGTATTTGGCCTTCCCCAGCACCTTTTCCAGCGCGTCGACGCGGCGGGCGGGTTTGCCGATGTAGGTTAGTTCGGTCATGGTGAAATCCTTCTTGTGTGGAAACCGGTAGATTGGTAACTTGGTAAGTTGGTAAATTGGTGTGCCAATGCACCAGTCTACCAACTACCAATCTGCCAATTTACAGATCCCCCC
>Ga0100398_1004707_pt1 | contig 11052 bp, 8 predicted proteins | sample CryGeymeta201522_FD_81568 | JGI IMG/M metagenome (GOLD analysis project Ga0100398, IMG submission 81568) | Groundwater microbial communities from Crystal Geyser aquifers in Utah, USA - Crystal Geyser metaG 2015-22 | ecosystem: Environmental > Aquatic > Deep subsurface > Groundwater | place: USA... | reverse complement strand
TGTTCTCGGACAAAGCAGTTTCCGGGAAACTCGTGGCTGTTGAACTCGCCTCGTTCACTGAGAAAGATGGCACGACACTGGCTGAGCTAAAGCTTGAAAGTTCGATGGTTCTCGATGGCGCCGCGGTCAAAACATCTCTCCAGGCCATTCTCGGTGGTCGCCGTAGCGTTAACAAAAAAACAAGCGGCGGCTCGGTGATCGAAATGGAAATCGAGCTTCCGAAACTTCCAAGAAAGAATCCGAAACCCCAGGCGGTTTCCGGGGTGGCCGAGTTCCTGAAGGGAATTTCCGAGGAAACCGATGTCGCGATCCAGAACTCGTCTGAAACCGACCCCGATTCGAACAAGCAACAGAGCGGGACCTACACTCTCGCTGCTAAAGGAATAAAAAGCCTCAACGATTTCCTGCGCAAAATTTCCCCGTTTACGCTGGAGTTCACGATCAATCGATTCTATTCAGCCGTTTTTGCCGGGAAGTCAATCTGGAAAGCCGAAGTCACGGTTGTTTTCCTTACCGGAAGCTGATTGCTTAGCAGCGTGACTGCCAAACTTCACTAAATTGTAACCTCTCAATAAAGGCGGGCACGCGCCCCCCATCGCCTGCGGTCGGGCGCTTTGCGCCCTCCGGTTTGCCTTCACTCTTCCCCCGACTTATTGAGATTATACGGTGCTGCCTCCTCGCAATGACAAACTCCATCAGTCATCGATTCGCCATTATCCAAACATGCTTCAAAGGTCACACCCCTGCAATGGTTGGTCATTCCTCACCATCAAAAATATAATTTTCTAAGGGGTTTATTTCCACATCGTTCTGAAACGCCGGTTTGAAACGTTGGCTTGAAACGTTGGCTTGAAACTGTAACCTCTCAATAAACCCGGGCAAAAACATGAAAATGGGCAATAACTTTGGAGGGCGCAACGCGCCCCCCTTTTTTGAGAAGTTACTTGAAACTTTAGCTTTGACTTGCGGGTCGGATGGGAATAGGATCCAATTGTGCCCCTGAAAAAAAGTTCCTCGGTTCCGGTGATCTGCCTTTTGGCGGGCTTTTCAGAACGCATGGGGAAGCCCAAACAGCATGTTCTGGTGGGGGATCGGACATTTCTCGGCCACCTTCTTCAAACCCTTGGAAAGTTCGAGGACAAGATTTTTCCCCGATTGTTTGTCGGCCAGTCCGATGATCTGCCAGGAAGGGCCCAAGCCAAAGCCGATGGGGGAATCTGGATCAACAACCCGCAACCAGAGAATGGGCCGTTGAGTTCAATCTGGCTTGCCCTCGAACGCCTTCCCCCCAGGAAGGGCTTTCTTTTGTGGCCGGTCGATCATCCGCTGGTGTCCTCCCCGACCATTGACGTCCTGTTGAACGCAGCGACCGAGCATCCAGAAGAACTGGTGGTTCCGTCGTTTGAGAAGCGGCGTGGACATCCAGTCATTTTTCCCGCCTGGGCGGCCCAAGAACTCAGGCTGGCCCCGTTGGAAAAGGGAGCTCGCTGGCTTATCCAGCGCCATCCTGACAAGGTTCTCCATATCAACGTGAAAGATCGGTGGGTTTGCGGAAATCTTGACACTCCGGAACTTCTTGCCGAGGCTGAGCGCGTGCTTGGGCTCCCTGTCGGCAGCGAATAACTACTGACTTTCGCGGTTGAAAACTTAGTGTGAAAATTTAGTGATGACATTTATCGAACTTCTGTGATACAACCCAGTGGGCTGGAGTTTATGTCAAGTTGTCTGCGGGAGGAAACCGATGAACCGGAGAACGGTGTGCCTGCTTCTCTGCATTTTATCTGTCTGGGCGGTTGCCTCGTCAGCCGCAGCCCCTCATCCGCGGGAGCCCGCGGTGGGTATTTCGGAAAGCTCTTCCGGTACCAACAGCGAGAAGACCGCCATTTTAGGAATGATTGCGTATTCCGATCCAAAGGCACAGTTCAAGGCCATCGCTCCCTTGGCCGATTACCTCGGGCAGGCGGCCCATTTGCAGGTCAACCTCAAGCTCTACCCTGATTACTTCAGCCTTCTCAACGACATCGACCACGAGTCCCTGGATTTGGCAGTTGTTTCGCCGATCGTATTCGCATTCTGCATGGACGATCCCACCTTAACCTACCTCGCCACCTCTCTGGAGGCAGGAAGACCTTTCTATCATGCGGCTATCCTGGCGAGAAAGGATTCGAACATACTTTCGGTGAAAAGTCTGTCTGAAAAGAAGATCGCTTTCGTCGACCCGTATTCCGCTTCCGGGTACGTCTATCCGGCGGCATTTCTTCTTGAAAGTGGACTTGTACCAAACGGAAAACCAAGCTACATTCCCGTATTCAGCGGAAGCCACGAAAAGGTTCTCAGAGCCCTTCTGGAAGGTAAGGTCGACGCGGCGGCCACCTACGAAAACTTTTTTGCCTTCGCCGGCCACAAGATCGCCGGAAGGGAAAACCTCTCCATCGGTGATTTCAGAGTGCTGAGGCTTTTGCCGGAGCAGATACCCAACGATGCAGTGGTTTGCCGGGCGGCATTGGGTACTTCCACTATCCAGCTCCTGGAAAGGGCTTTGAAAGGGTATGAAGCAGAACGCGCCCTAATTGATTCCCCGTTGAAAGGTGTTTTCTACACCGGCTTCAAACCCGGACAGCACGCTGCCTATGGGGCGGTTCGAACCTATCTTGAGAAGCTTTCAGGTTCGGTTCTTCCGCCCGCTGATGACAATCGCCCGCAAGATGCGAAATAATCCAAAGGGGGGATGAGATGAGCAAGCACTTCGGCAAGCGCCTCGGATTCGCTGTCCTGATACTTGGTTTTTTTTCCCTTGTGGCATGCGCTGTAACGGCGTCAGCCAGATCGCTTATCGGTGGCAGAGGAATACCGGTCGTTAGCGAACCGAAAGACCTCAATCTGGTAAACCTCCGTCCTGTTTCCAATTACATGTATGCCGATCTCAAGAACAAAGGCGATTTTGGTCTTGTAAGGAGGGTTGCCCTCGGTGTAAAGGCACGGCAGATGGGCATTCCCAATCCACGGAAGAATTCCATGCATGCTGGAATGGTTATCAAAAGCGGAGCCTCGGGCCACTCCTCCGCGGTCCTCGTTGCCGTGGGCGATTTCAAATTCAAGGATGTCAAGGATGCCATGAACAAAGATTACAATGAGTACATGGCCCAGACACGTGGAACACCGGCCATCAGCGAGATTGAAATCGCAGGGCTTCAATTCACAAAATACTCCTATGGAGAGCGGCCGAACGAGGTCTGCCTCGCGCAGGTTCCAAAGCAAAGCGCCTGGATTCTCGCCACCGTTCCGAAAGGCGATTTCAGCGTTCTCGATGAGACCATCGCGGTGCTTAAGGGCGAAGATAAGCTAAACGACGCGGTTCCAACCAATGTCGAATGGCAGACGACCTTCCAGTTTTCCAAGCGTGAGATCGAACGGCTTGTGAAGTTCAACCGCCCAAAGAGCGCTCTGCGGGCGAAGTTCGTGAGCGGCATGAAAACACTTGCACGGAAACTTGGAATTCCCCAGAGCGACGATCGGACTGTTCCCCTTGAGGAACGCATCCGCGGCCAGCTCGCCCAGAGCCGCGAGGTCACGATGAAATACAACTGGGACATTGACGCCCGCAAGGCTTCATCCTACCAGATCCAGTATTCGATCAAGGCCAAGGACGATCGATCCGCCGATGCGCTCAAAGAGCTGATATCGGAGCAGATCGTCCGTCTGACGGAGCTCAACAACCGGTCGACGGACAGCGAATCCATGGGGCGCCTGACCGTGGCCGCGAGCGGTGATGAGGTCAATCTGGGTTTCCTTCTTGACACTCCTGAGGCGCAATACGAGCATGTATCGTTGCTTCTCTCGCAGGTTTTCCGATACAAGAACGTGATGTCGTTTCTCGACAGGCATGGCCAGGAAACCGAACCTCCAGCCGCGAATTAGTAACTTCTCAATAAAGGGGGTCACGCGCCCCCCTTCGCCTCGCGAAGTAAATTCGCGAGGCTCATGCCCCGCGGTCGGTCGCCTTGCGCCCTCCGGTCTGCTTTCATGCTTCCCCCGAATTATTGAGGTGATACGCAAATCGATCGGCTTTCAGGTAGTTGAAGGTATTAAGCGCCAACGGAAACGGTTTTCATCTTTTTGGCGGTGGTTGAGCGAAGCAGGAAAGCCGGGGTAAAAAACAGGTCGGTAAGCATTCCGATTCCCAGGGTAAGTCCTGCGTATGTTCCGAATTGTCGAATTGGAGCGAACGAAGAAAACATCAAAACCCCCATTCCGATCATCAGGATGCCCGAGGTGGAAACGATCGCCCAGCCAATCCGCAGCATCACGCAGGCTCTCGCGCGGGTGGGACCATGGCCCCGTGCGGTTTCTCGACCGATCTCGTGGATCAGGTGAGTGGTGTCGTCCACGACAACACCGATTCCGATGCATGGAACCATGAGGGTGACCGGGTTGAGCGCCTGCCCGACAAGACCCATCATCGAGGTGGTAAATATAATGGGCAGAAGATTAACGATTACCGCCACCCAGACAGTCATTCCGTTCCTGAATGCGACGGCGAAGATCGCGATGATCCAGGACAAAGCTCCCAAAAAAGAGGACAATTCCATGTTCAGCGCGTTGTTCTCAATGATGGCCGACAAAAGCATCCGCCCGGTTGCGGACGCGGTGATGGTGGAATCCTGATCGGAAGCTGCTTCCGACAACATCTCGATCCGTTTCGCGGCTGCGACGACCACCGGAGCATCCGCCTGGCGAAGGCCGACCACCAGCCTTGCCCGGTCGAAATAGGGCGGGTTGGTCAACTCGTTCAAGAGTTGTGGGGAACGTGCGGCGGCAAACCTCAGAGCACGTTCTACGGCAGAGTCCCTTTTCGGTTCCGCCTCCCGGGCCCCGGACAAGCCGGCGGCAATGTCCCGTATCAGCCCGGCGATGGAAAGCACGGTAACGACCTCGGGATCGGAAGCAACGGCGGCGGCAAACCTGTCCAGCGCTCTGAACTGGGTTAACCGATCGAAACTTCCCGTTGAAGAGCGGCAGACGAGGGAAATCTGCCTTCCCGAACCGGAAAAATGCTCGCGCCAAAACTCGTGGGCGACAACCACCGGATCATCTGGCGGGAGCGCCGACAACGGGTCGGAACCGAATTTCAGATGTGTAATTCCCGGAATGCAGGCAAAGAGCATGATCCAGGCCAGAGGCATTGCCCAGCCCGGCGGAGGGGCATATCTGGCGGTCCACCGGCCAAAGATCTTCTCCAGTGAAGGCAACAGCGATCGCTGCTTCCCCCAGGAACCTGGGGTCGGTCCGGCAAGTAATAAAGCAGGCAGAAAAAGGAATACCGAAAGGAACGCAAATGCGCATCCAATCGAGGACAGGATTCCGAATGCTCTTACACCCGGCATTCCCGAGATGGATTGTGAAGCAAAACCGATAAACGTCGTGACCGCGCAAAGCAGGCTTGGAGGAAAGGCGCCGTGAAGAGCTTCCCGCAAGGCTGATTTTCGTCGTGCTTTTTCCTTCAATCCCTGCGAATCCGGCGCTTTCTGCGCTCCAGATGCTTTCTGCGCATCCGGCATTTCCTGCGCTCCATGCTTTTCGAGGGCAAGGCGGTAGCGGGCAATGAACTGTATCGCAAGCGATAGTGCCACGAAAAGCATCATCGGTGTCAGGAGGCTCGAAAAGAGGGAGATCCTGTATCCAAGCATCGCATAAAGTCCCTGGGTCCAGATCGCCGGAAAGCCGATCGCCAGTGCGACCGAAGCGGTAAGCCAGATCGATCGGAACAATGCCAGCGAAACCAACAGGGACGCAGCGAGCGAAAGACCTGCGAACAGGGAGTTCCCTTCCATCATGAGCGTTACATACCGCTCTCCGAATACCGGATATCCGCCAAGGTGTACCACCTTCCCCCTCGCCCCGGGCCTTCCACGCGGGGAGAGAGAGTTAGGGTCCGTCACTGCTCTCGGCTTCTCACGCGAGGGGAGGGAGTTTGGATCGGCCATTCCTCCCGAATCTTCTGGCGGAAGGGGGGAAGGGAAAGAAACCTTCCCTTCGGGAATTTCCGAAATTGCTGTTCTGACGGCCTTGACCAGCGAATGCTTCTCGATGGGGGTGAGGTCGGCTGTTCGGACATAGGCAGCGATGGCTTTTCCGGTTCTGGAAAAAAGCATAGAGTTCAGAAGGCCGCTTGATTTCAGTTCCGAAACCCGGCGTTCGAGAAGCCTCGGGCGCTCGCGCATCCAGACAAGATGCTCGTGATTCCGGACTCCGAGCGCCTGGGTGATATCGAATACCTGCGTGACTCCCTGAACCGCCTGCACAGCCTCCCTGATCGCAAGGCTTCGCTCCAAAGCGCTCTGGTCGATCGTCGAACAAGGCCAGGCAAGAATGATTTCGTCGTCCGGGCCGAACAGACGTACGCACTCCTGATATCTGTCGTAGATCTCTCCGCTCCCGCCGATCATCTCACGCAGATCGTAGTCGAAATGGTTGCAGGCGGCCAACCATCCGAACAGCAACCCCCCAACCGACCAAAGAAGAATCACCGCCGGGCCCGCTTCCAAGGCCAGTTTGGAAAACAGGGCGGAAACCCGCTCTGTGAAACGTTCGGTAATATGCATCATCTCACTATTTCCGGAATTTACTCCTCAAGGTTGGCTTAACCGATGGCGTCATTGTTTGGTTTTTGTCAATAAAGCAACCGGTGCCCGCTGGAAAAAGAACGAAGCCGGAAAAAGCCTTCCCGAAGCAATCCTAGAGGGCGCTGAATCATGAAGGAGGTATCCATGTAACATGACAACGGACAGGCCTCACGACAATCGTTGATGAAAAACTCCCCGCCGGCGGCTGTCCTGAAGAGGGTCTCAGGATTTTCACCCGAAACGAGGGAACCGATTGTGCGGTTCTGACGGCTGCAAGGGTAGACCAACGAGCCATCAGGATACACACGCCAGACCAGAAGCGGGTGGCAATCAAAGCTACGGAAGCGGCTCACGGATTTAAGGTAATCGACGGTCGCGGCAATCCGGTGACCCGCACGTTTCGCCGCGATAATCTTTCGGATAAGCTTTTGGAAATCGGGGTTTCCCGACAAACCGGGAACGGGCCTGGTACGGTCGAGGGCAGGCCCAGCGGAGAATGTGAATCCGTGTTTAATGCAGAAATTCAAGACTTCTTCAACGTCAGGGATATTTTCGGGAAGAATGACCGAGTTGACCATCACGCTCGGCTGGGCTCTTCCAGAAAGCATTTCGAGAGTTCGCAAGACCCGATCGGTGGCTCCCGACCGGTTCCAGAGCAGGTCGGATTTTTTGCGGTCAAGGCTATCGAGACTTACGATGATCGCATCGAGCGATTCGGTTATGGCGGGCTCCAAAAGCAGCCCATTGGTGTTAAGGCTGATGAATGAAAACCCCATCTTCCGCGCATCCGCGACGACCTCGCGGAAACCATCGTATACAAGCGGTTCACCGCCTGAAAGCAGAAGGACGTCGGTGTGAGGGCGAACGGCGGCCATTACACGGCGCCATTCTCCGGGCGTAATTTCGCTGGAGACCATTTCGGGAAAACTTTCTCCGCTGCCTCCATCGCAGTAGGAGCAGCGCATATTGCACCGGAAGGTCAGATAGAAATAAGCCCCGAAAGGAAATCGAAAAGTTTTTTTCCCAATTGCCGCCATTGCCTGATGGCAAAGGAATTTCATGGCGATGTTCATTCGTGGCTGCTTACTGCTGTTCCAATGCGGAACAGCCGCGATTGGGCATGTTCGTATCGCCTTAGCGCCCCGTGGAAAACCACCCATTAACCTCCTTGGGGATTCTGACTGCCTTCGACGGCTCGGCGCACCAACCACCACACCAACCACCACACCAGTCGTCACACCAAGTGCTGCGCCATCCGCCACACCGACAGGCACACCGAAAGTTGCACCGAAGGACACACAGAAAGCTACACAGATAGCTGCCCGAACCGCTATGCCAAGCCTCGCCCCGACCAAGTCTCGAAGGGAAATGGCGGTCAACCAGCGGGGTGCAGGCAGAAGTCATTTTTTCACAATCACCGGACTCAATTGTTTTCATCTTTGGGTTTGTCATTTTGAGGTAGGGTCGATGGGTTGGGATCGTAGGACGGCATGACGCGAGCCGGGTTTCCAACGACCATCGCTCCCGGCGGAACATCGCGGAAAACCACAGCCCCAATGCCGACGGTCGCGTATTCCCCGACCTCGACTCCACAGGCAATCCTGGCATCAGCGCCAATGGTGGCTCCGCGCCGAATAATCACCCGGCCTGCCCGGAAGCGGGATCCGGCGTGCTCGTGCAGGGCGATCCGAACGCCCAGGCCGACGAGCACTCCGGCTTCGACCGTTAACAGTGATGGAAAAAGCGTGTCAACGAAAAATTGCGGTGCGAGGTAAGCCGAAGGGTGGATCGACGCCCCGAACAGTCGAAGCGCAAATCGCTTTGGGGTCGAGAATGGCTGGTTGAAGGCAAGAGAGAGCAGCACATGTCGGAAGGAAGCGTGAATTACACCCATTGCAGAGCTATACTCGAAAAAACAAAGGCAGTTTTCGGAAGGGTAGAGGCTCGAGTTGTGAAACTCGAACAACCTGTCCGGACACCCCGGTCGTACAAAAGCAGCCAGCCCCTTTGAGGCCGCCGCAAGATTTCCTCGGAAAATGACATCAGGCGCCCGTGAACGATTGCTCATCTTCTTAGGTTTCAGGTGTCAGAGGCCAGACTTCCGGGTGGTGGGGAATCCTGACTGATAGGTTCATGTCATTGCGAGTGAAGCGAAGCAATCCCGCTGAACCAGATTGCTTCGTCGGCGCTGCCTCCTCGCAATGACAAACTTCATCAGTCATCGATTCGCCATTACCCCGACTTCCGGGTGTTCCTGGAAAATTTCGGAAAACAGCGTTCTTCGGTCGGCGGGATCCTCGAAATCAGAGAGGGGGAAAAACTGCGACTTGGCGTTGTCGCAAACGATGATCTCATGGCCATCCGCCAAACCCCGCCCTGAAAAAACCACCCGATCATCATCGAAACTGGCCACCTCGACCCGCACTTCCATTCGTTGTCCGGGAAGGAGAAAATTTTTGAATTCGATCTTTTCGACTGAAATCGGGCAGGCGGTTTTCTTGAAATCCGATGAAAGTATGACGAGCCAGCACGCCAAGTCGAAAACCGCCTGTAATTCGAGCGATTCAGGGAGGCGCTCTGAATCGCCAAAAGCCTGTTTAAGACAGTATTCCTCGAAGGAGACCGCTTTGATGCCGACCGCCCGGGATCGGGTTTCCCAACCTGTTATCTTGTCAATTAGGCGGAATTTCATTTTGGAACCGTCAAGATGCCTGTTTCCCTTGTTCGAGCTTCCTTCGGATGAGGCGCACGAAAACAGAGACCGTCAACAACGAGGGAATCTCGGCTTTTCGGAAGCCGGGAACCAGGCGGGACCGATCGACTTCAGGAAGCGCTTTCTTCAGCTCCTCCAGGGCGGCGGGCGTCAGGGAACCTTCCTTTTCGAATTCTCCCCCCGGAATCCGCGTTTTGACCTCCTTCTCGAACTCGTTGTGCTCAATGCTGATTTTGAACTCGTCCTCGATCAGGAAGCTCAAATCGAGGAGGTCGATTGATTCCGCGCCGAGATCCTTCACAAGGATGCTATTAAGTGTGATCTGCTCGAGTTTCACTCCGAGGACGTTCCTGATCACGCATTGAAGCTTCTGAAAGATTTCCTGGTCATTCACGGGCGGTCTCCTTGTTTGTATCTGCCGAATATCAGGGTCGCGTTCTGGCCACCGAAGGCAAACGAGTTGGAAAGAACGGTGCTTCCATTGAACGGCCTGGCGCCGCTGGAAACATAGTCCAGATCGCAATCCGGATCGGGGGTTGTAAGATTGATCGTGGGGGGAACTTTCCTGGCGTAAAGAGTCAGCGCCGCGGTAAGGGCTTCGGCTGCGCCGCTGGCGGCGATCATGTGACCTGTCATTGATTTGACGGCATGCACCGGGATCTCCCTCGCATGGGCTCCGAGAACCTCTTTGATGGCATGCGTCTCGACGGCGTCATTTTTTGGAGTTCCGGTGCCATGGGCGTTGACGCAATCTATCGCCGAAGGTGAAAGCCCGGAATCGGCGAGTGCATTCCGCATCGAAAGAACCGCTCCGCGCCCGGAAGGTTCGGGATCGGACACCCGGAAAGCATCGAGGGATGAGCCGTAACCAAGAACCTCGGCGTAGATTTTCGCCCTCCGCGAAATCGCGTGGTCGAGGGATTCGAGGACGAGGAATGCCCCGCCTTCGCCGAGGACGGTTCCATCCCTGGACGCATCGAACGGGCGGCAGGCCGATTTCGGGTCGTCGGCCGTCATTGTCAGGGCACGCAGCAGGGTAAACCCACCCATGCCAAGGGGGTTGAGTATGCTATCGGCGGCGCCGGCAAGGGCGAGATCGCAGCGGCCGTCGCGGATCTCCCAGAAAGCTTCTCCTACGGCCATTGCACCTGCCGCGCAAGCGGAACAGTTGGTAGAGCGGGTTCCAAAGAACCCGAAATAGTCACCGATCAATTCCGCGAGCCGATCCAGCGGGGTTTGCAAACTGGGCCTCGTCGGATCGGCCAGCAGGTGCCGTGCAATTGCCCCCTTTTCAAGCCCGGTGCGAGCCAGCGGCGTGACATCCTCAAGGAAAAATACCTCCAGGCTGACCCCGACGTGAACGGCGGTGTGGGCCAGTTTCATACGCTCAGCGGGTGAGTCCAGACCGGCGTCAAGGAGCGCTTCGCCGGCAGCGGCCAAACCTAGCAGGATTTTTCGGTCACGCTCGGCCTTGGCGGCAGGGAATATCTTCCTGATTTTGACCGAGTCGAAATTTTTCACTTCGCCGCCGATTGAGACGAGAAGTCCGGATGCGTCAAAAAGCGAGATGCGCCCAGTTCCGCTTCGTCCGGCAAGGAGGTTTCTCCAGAACTCGGGAAAACCCTTGCCTACAGGGGAAACGATGCCGAGCCCGGTTACGACGACCCGGCGAGGCATATTCGGAACCTCGGGAACATCAGGAACCTCGGGAACCTC
>Ga0100398_1004701_pt1 | contig 11057 bp, 8 predicted proteins | sample CryGeymeta201522_FD_81568 | JGI IMG/M metagenome (GOLD analysis project Ga0100398, IMG submission 81568) | Groundwater microbial communities from Crystal Geyser aquifers in Utah, USA - Crystal Geyser metaG 2015-22 | ecosystem: Environmental > Aquatic > Deep subsurface > Groundwater | place: USA... | reverse complement strand
TTCGGAGCCTTCGTATCGTAATTCTCCCGCCGGCGGAAGGCGCCGTACCGCTCGCGATCGATGACCTGCTCCACCCACCGGCCGTCCCGCACGAAGTGGTCGGCGATATCGTAGATCCGCTCCGCGACAATTTTCTTCAGGATCACCTTGACGATCCGGTTCTCCTCGATCTCGACGGCATAGAAGAATCCGCCCTCGTAAACCTCCGCGGTGATATCGGTGACCTCGCCGAAGTTGGACGGGTTCAGAAAGAGGGTGTCCTCCGCAACCTGAAAGCCGCAGGCCGCGTGGATGTGGCCGGAGAGAGAGAGGATGACGGGGTTGTTGTCGCAAAAGGAGCGCAGCGTCGGAGAACCGGAGGGGCCGGTCGAGAGGACGCCGTCATGAATGCCGTGGGGGGGCTGGTGGGTCACAATAATGTCCGGCTTCACCGCCTTGAAGAAGCGGTACATCTCGTTGTGTTTTTCATCCACCCCGAACCCCGCCTGGTACTTGACGATGTAGCGCTCCGGGATCCCGGCTGTCCAGACGTCCGCCCCGCCGTAGCCCGCGATCTTGAGCTGGTCGAGCTGATACCAGTGGAGGTGGAGGTCCTGCTCGTGCAGGGAGGTGTACTTGAGGTCCATGTCGTAGTTGCCGGGGAGGCAGAAGACGCGGGAGTTCTGCTTCAGGGAGATGATGTTCTCCAGGACCTTGTACTTCTGCTGCATGACCCGCCGCGCCCGGATCGTGTACTGCTGGTAGGTCGTCCCCTGCCGCTGCGTCGCCTCCGGAATGTCGGGGGCTTCGAGGAGTTCGTCGACGAAATCCTCGATCCCCATATCGGCTTTTCCCATCCGCCCGCGCAAGCCGTGGAAATAGGTCTGGAGTTCGTGGTAGCGGATGGCCATCCCCATGTTGTAGAAGGGAATGTCGATCAGGTCGCCGGAGATGACGTAGGCGTCGGCGACCGTTTCGAACAGCAGGGTCTTGACCCTCTCGAAGGCGCCGTGGATGTCGGCCGCGTAGATCAGCTTCATGCCCGTTCCCACTCGATATGCCAGGAGAAATCACAGCGACCTCCCCGGCGAGACACCCCATGTTCTTGTCCTCCCTGTGCAGCAGAGGAGCGGCTAAAAGAAAAGCGCTTTATCGACATCACGACCGTTTGGGGACGATTTCGACCCAGTAGTCGTCCGGATCGTGGATGAAGTAAATCCCCATCTTATCGTTTTCATAGCAGATACAGCCCATCTTCTCGTGCAGGGCATGGGCGGCGGCGAAATCGTCCACGACCAGTGCCAGGTGGAATTCGTTGTCGCCAAGGTTGTAGGGTTCCTTCCGGTCCCGGAGCCAGGTGAGCTCCAATTGATGGCCGGTCTCGCCGTCGCCGAGGAAGACGAGGATGAAGCTCCCGTCGGCGGCCTCTTTCCGCCGGACCTCTTTGAGCAGGAGCGCCTCCTGGTAGAATCGCACGCTCTTTTCCAGGTTGAGGACATTGAAATTGTTGTGGGCAAACCGAAATTTCATTGTTTTTCTCCTTTTTATTCGATGCTCATCAGAGAGCGCCAGCGTTCCCACTCCGTTTCCCGGGGAAGACGCAGTTTCGCAAGAAGCGTCACGATGGCCGGCTCGTTGAAACGGAGGTAGGGGTTGATCTTTTTCTCCTCGGCCAGCGTGGAGAAGACGTGCTTCGGATCGTAACCGCGGAGGAAGGCGCCGATCGCGCGGTTTCCCGGTTCAAGTCGCCTCGCAAAGGCCACGGAGGCCTTCACGTAATCATGTCCGGCGTAAACGACGGTCTCATCGGGAAGCTCCATCAGTTTCCGGATGGAATGGTAGAAGCCTTCAAGATCGCCCGAAAAGCAGTTCCCGATCGTCCCGTTGAAGAGGGTATCGCCCCCGAGCAGGAATTTATCGATATGGAAAGAACGGGACTCCTCCGTATGGCCGGGGGTATGGATGATCCGGATCTTGCCCCCGTCCAGCGCAATCCGGCCGCCGTCCGGCAGATCCGCTCCGTTAAGCAGGCGTGCGTGCGTGGCCGCAAGCAGCGCATGATTGCCGATCGTGTGATCCTGGTGGTCATGGGTGTTGGCGACATACTTCAGGGTGAGCTGATGCTCCCCGAGAAAGGCAAGTATCCCGTCCGCAGCGCCGCCGTCGACGGCCATGCCGCTTTCCGTTCCGTGAACCAGATATCCGAGATTGTCGGCGCCGTAACGAAACTGTTTAACCTTCAGCATCAAAACACCTTATGCATATCTGCAACCCCTCCACCATTCCATGCGGAACCCTGCCCGATGGCCTATGGACTATATCGATTCGAAAACAGATTCAAGTTTTTTTCTTCACCCGATCCGAGACCTTTGAATTTCGCCTGGAACTCGACAAGCCGTCATTCCTGCGGAAGCAGGAATCCAGTCTTTTCAAGACCTTCTGGATTCCCGCTTCCGTGGGAATGACAATGCGGGGGTATTTTTAAAGGGTCTTAATACGTTGACGTTACCGTCTCCGTCAAGGAAAGTTTCATTGCCGGATCGCCATCCATAAAAAGATATTGCAACATCTCTATCTTTACGCTAAGGATCAGCGGTCACGGGACGGTGCATTCCCGATTACCCCGATCATGATGCACCGAGTCCATCAAGGATTGATCCATCTATGTTTGAAAACGTCAGTTATGGTGTAAAGTCGGATATCGGTCTTCACCGGTGCAACAATGAGGATCATTCCTTAATTGTTGACCCATCTTGTAACCGCTATAACCTCAAACAGTTGGGTATTGTTTTTGTCATTGCCGACGGCCTCGGGGGACATGCGGCCGGGGAAATCGCAAGCCGGATGGCCTGCGAAGAGGTCGTTTCGGCATACTACCGCGATGATCTTCGGTTTCCAGACCAGGCGGATACCGATGAATGGAAAGTCCGGAAATTGGAGACGGCGATTCGGTCGGCGCACGATAAAATCTTCCATCTGTCAATGGAAAAGGCAGAATTGCGCGGGATGGGCACAACCCTGTCCGCTTTGGTGATTACCGAAAGCAAGGCGCTCATCGGACACGTCGGGGACAGCCGCATCTATCGGCGCAGAAACCACGCATCGGAAAGAATGACCATTGATCATACGAAAAGTCAGGCCTTGATCGACATGGGTCAAATCCGGCCGGGGAATGAAAACAGCCTCGGCTGCGGTCATATATTAACCCAGGCCCTGGGGGGCTATGATGACCTGGATGCGGTGTTTACCCGGGTGGAGGATCTAAAGCGCGGAGACCTTTTTCTTCTCTGCACGGATGGTCTTCACGGCCTTGTAACCGATCATGAAATCGAGGAAATATTGAACAACAATTCCCTGCCGCAGGCCACTTGTGACACCTTGGTGCAGGCAGCGATTCGGAAGGGCGGGGACGACAACATCACCGTTATGATCATCCAGGTGTAATTACGGCGCAGAGAGTTCCTGGATGATGGCTTCCAGCATGGAGGAGATGACGGAGAGGTCCGAGTTTCGGTCCAGATGGGGCAGAATATCCGGCGCCGGCAGCTCGCCCCTGATCTCCTTTTCCAGAACTCTGCAGAAGACCAGCATGATTTTGTTATCGAACTGACTCTCCAGACATTTTTTTAATTCGGCAAGCGCCGACTGTACATCCATCTTTTTCCGGTAGGGCCGCTGGGAGGTCATCGCGTCGAACGAATCGGCCAGCGAGAGGATCCGGACCCCGTCGCTCAGGGATTCCTTTGCAAGCGCCTCCGGATACCCGTGTCCGTCGAGACGTTCGTGGTGGTGCCAGACCATATCCTGTACGTTCTTCCACGGAAATGTTATCTTCGATGTGATGTTGTGGGAGGTTGTCGAATGTTTTCGGATTTCCGCACGTTCCTCCGGCGTAAAGGGCGTGACTTTGTTTAACAGCTCGTTGCTGATGGCCAGTTTGCCGACGTCGTGCAGATATCCGGCAACGTACATGCCTTCGATATCGTGTTCGTTCCATCCGAGTTCCCGCGCAATGGCGGCTGAATATTTTGCGACCCGATACGAGTGGTTTTGCGTATAGGCGTCTTTGGCATCAATCGCCGCTGCAAAGGCCTGAAGCGTACCGTGGTAGATGTGCCGCATCTCTTCATAGAGTCTCCGGTTTTCTTCGAGCTTGTCCGAAAGGTCTATGAAAAGGGAGTGGTTGTTCAGCGCGACCGCGATCTGATGCGCAATCACATTGAGCAGTTCAAGGTCTTCCTCTGTATAAGGGCCGCCCGTCAACTTGCCGCTCAGCAAAAGAACGCCGATAAACTCATCCCTGACCCACAGGGGCGCCAGGATCTCCGCCCCGGCAACGGACAGGACCGGGTCGTCTCCGATGAGGCAGGGCTCGTTTTTACCGAGCGACATCAGCTTTTCGGGATCGACACGGTCCATGTCAGCCGGAGAAAAACCCTTTTGCGTCAAAGTATTCAGCCTGTTTGCCGATTTGTCATAAGAGAGAATCGCACCCTTGTTCGCCAGAAAGGCGCCGGTAATGACATAAAACACCGACTGGATCTTTTCCTGGAAAACGCTTTCAGACGTGATCGCCTGCCCAAGATCGGCCAGGGCGGATATGTTATACAGCGCCTTTTTTAATTCGATGCTCATACTTTTCCGGATTTAAGGTATTTTAACGCATCGCTTTCGACAGGGAAAACCACCATATATTGTATAAGACCCAACATCTTGAAGGTGTCCCGGAGGAACTTGGACATATTCGTACAGCAAATCGTCCCCTTGATGTTCTTCAGATCTTCGATGATCTGCAGGAGCAGGGATATGCCGATGGAATTGATCAGGTCCGTTTCGCTGAAAGTGGCAGCGTTTTGCGTGATCCCGCGGCCGATGTAAATGTGGCTTTTCTGGGCTAGGGTGTCCCCCGAGAGGTTGTTCAGGTATCCCTTGGGGTAGATAACCGCAGCGTCTCCAACGAGCCGCGACGCGACGCTGAATGGAACCGATTTCATGGATGCACCTCTTTGTCTTTGTTGATCTCTTTGGTCAGGATGACCCGCGTTCGGTCGCCTACCCTCTCGACCTTCACGCTGTCCATAATCGAGTAAACCAGCTTAAAGCCCCAGCCCCTCTTCATGCCCATCCGCAGCTTTTCCTCCACGGGGATTTCCGTGAGCGAATCGAGCGAGAAGGGCCTGCCGGAGTTCTCCACGATGATTTCGAGCTTGTCGGGCCGGGTGATGAATTTGAGGAAGATCTTCTTTTCGTAACTCCCACTGTGCTCGATGGCATTGATGCAGACCTCGATCAGGGCCAACTGTAGATGATTCAGGAAATCATCGTCAAGATTTATATTCCTGCCGATCTGCTCGACCGCCTTGGCCACCACCAGTTCGGCGTTCGCATTCATCGGGATCACCAGTTCAAAGCGCGATTCTTCCTTTTCCGATTCCGACAGATATCGCGATTCTATCTTTTCCCGCACATCGCTGGGCTTGCTGCCGTCGATCTCCTTCATGTAAAGGGCGCGGATGAAATCCTGGAACACCGCGTTCTCGTCCCGGATGATCCCGGAGGTATCGATGGCGTCGAGAATCGCCGCAGTTTCGGCCTCGCCCAATCCGGACACCATCGAGAGCCTGCCGCGGTCCTGTACGCGCCCGTTCTCGATGGCGTGCATGAGGAGCTTGACCATCGCCTTTCTTTTTGTCGGGTTCTGAACATAACGACTGAATACGGAAGACCAATAAAATGCGGTTTCACCTTCGGACACTTCAAAAACATAACATTCGACAAGGTCCTTTTCCGTAAGCCCCTTTTTCTGCATTTTCCAGGCGGCTTTTGCAAGGTTCCGAATGTAAAGGGGGTTTCCCCTTAGTAGGCTCAGGAATGCAAGCCGCACATCCGGCGCGCAGGTTATCTTCAGAGTGGCAAGGTGGGTTCGGAAAAGCTGAGCGGCCAGGTCTTCGGGAAGCGGACCGAGCCGCATCCGCTCCGTCATGCCGAGGAGGGAATGGTCCGTAAAAACAGCCTCCAGCGCTCCCGCCGAGCCGGTCATCACATGGGGGCAGAGGCGGTTTTGCATCGATTCCCCGAAGAGGCTGATCAGACCGTGCGCATCGCCCTGGCTCGATTCGAAGAGTTGCTCCGCCGCATCAAAGTCGTCCAGCATCACGATAACCGGCTTCCCGCTTTTTTGAGCAGCGACGACCGGGGCGGATATCGCAGCTATGAGCTGCCCGTAAAAATCATTGTTTTTTACATGCGCCTGAAAGTCTTCGATACAGTCGATGAGTCCGTACAAACCGAGCGCAGCGATCGCCGGCATCAGGCGCTGAAGGGGCTCAGCCACATTGTCCGCGATCGCCGGATCTTTTTTGACGAAGGAGATATACTGTCGGACAAATCGGGTGAAATAGTCCCTTGCGAAATAGCCCCCCTTCAGGTTCGCCGTCTTGAAGGAGTAGTAAAACGGTACGGCATGGTCTTCCCGGAAGAGCGCGCGGTGCAACTGCTTGAGGAGTTCCGTCTTGCCCATTCCCCTGGCGCCTTCCAGGAACACATTTCCGCCCAAGGCCTTCCCCTTCAACGCGGACAGGCCTTTGAGATAATGGAGCTCGTGTTCTCTGTTCAGAAAATCTTCTGCGGGAATGGCATTGGACGGCACCGGCAGCTCTCACCCCCTATGAGCAAATTGCAAAACTCCCAATTCTGTCATTCCCGCGACGTTTCTGGGCGGGATTCCAGCTTGTAACGGCCTGAAATCATGGACGCCCGATAAGAGCATTCGGGCATGACAAAACGTTTTGCAATGACCTCCTATGTTAAAAAATGCTAACGCCTTTCGGCTGGTTTAACGGATCAAACGCGCTTTTTAGCATGGGGAGTCTAATGGAAAGCGGGCTATGTGTCAAGAAAAATAGAGGGATTTATCGCAACGGTTCCTGTTTGAAAAACAGATCCAACCATCGAAAAAAAGATTTACACTTTTTAAATTATACGGTAGTGTCCGCTTAAAGAATTTATAACGGGAGGGGACGGCATGAGCACGATCAATCTGGCGGATGCAAAGGTATCGTATGAAGGTCAAAGTCTTCCCGCCATGAACCTGCTCAGCAAGCTGCAGACGCAGCTCCAGGAGGCTGCATGCCGTTTGGCGACCATTTCTTCCACGCTGGGCGATCTGCAAGCGGCGCTGCTCAATTCCGAAACGATTGACGTGAAGCTGACGCTTTCCCGGGAGGATGTCGGCAGATTACGGTCTCTGGGGGGCGTCGATGACAGCGAGCGGATACGCAAAGCCGTAATGACCCTCATTCACCCGGAAGAGGCGGAACTTCCCCCAACACCGGTTGAATCCCGGCCGGCCGGGACGCTTAGTGAATCCAGACCCGCTCAGTCGCCGGTTTATGAATTCCGGCCGGTGATCACGAAAACCGCGGAACCGGCCCTCTCTCATACCCCACAGCCGATTGCGGCAGAACCTCCAATCAAAAAAAAATCAACCGCCGCCTGTCCCACATGCCAGTTCCCGATGGATCTGCCGGAGATGACCAACGACCCGTGGTCGGTAGAGATCCAATGCGGAAACTGCGGGGCCAAGAGTCTGGTGAAATCCAAAACCGTGAGCGGGGGCAATACCGACAAGGCCGGCTTTGCCCCCGCTGATGAAGCGGGCTACAAAAGGCTGTTTGATACGCTGTCCAGATAGTAATTTTTGGCTCTTTCTCACATCAAGTGGGTAACGTTCCCCTCCCTTGACGGGAGGGGATTGAGGGGAGGGTGAGACAGTCAAGGGGGAGGGAATATTATTTACCCACTCGAGCTAATTGCAAAACTCCCAGTTCTGTCATTCCCGCGACGTTTCTGGGCGGGAATCAGGCTTATAACGGCCTGAAATCATGGATGCCCGATAAGAGCATTCGGGTATGACAAAACGTTTTGCAATTACATCCTCAGATCGTAATTTCTTAACGATTCGGAAAGCCCATCTCTTTGCTGGCAAATAGTTCCGGCCAAACCGTTATCAGGGATGTGGTAGAAACCTTATCCAACTCGCCGGAGAAGCGCTTTAACGCCATATCGTTAATCTGGTTCAGGTAATTTACGCCAAAGTTGGATGTAAAGCCGAGTTGGTATCCACATTTTCTGGCTGCGTCCTGAATCGAAGGCGGGATGTATTGGTATCGTCCAAAAGGATAGGAGATAGATTTGACGGGTTGCCCCGTCGCCTGTTCTAAGAGTTGTTTTGAGACCGTCAGCTCCGCTTCATGTCCACAGTCATCCAGGCAGGTGAGCGCTTGATGGGTATGGGCATGCGAACCGATCGTCATCTGATGGGCGGCCATCTCGCGAATTTGCTCCCGGGTCATCAATTCCCGATCCTGAATCCCGTCGGAAGGTAGATCGATTTCGGCTGCCTCTGAAATCAATCGGAGCTCACTGCGGATGCGCCCACACGGGTATTGTTTCATCCGCAGTTGAAAATCTTCAATCACCTTCAGACGATTATTTTGCAGCGCGTATTCATGATCATGGATGACGATGGACGGTTTCCGGCATTTCTTGATCAAATATGCCATGACATCCCACCAGAAGAGCTTTCGTTCCCAGACCATCTCGGTGCAGATAAAAAAAGTAGCCGGGATCTGTAACGATTTCAGGATCGGATAGGCGATGGAATAATTGTCCTCATACCCGTCGTCGAAGGTGATGACCACGGAAGGGCGGTTGGTTTTTGGATAGTTGTGGGTAACAATCTGGTCAATCAGCTCCTGCTCCGATAAAATCCGGGTATGCCGTTTCAGCCAACGCATCTGTCGGAAAAACTGATCGGCATTCGCAGAAAAAACGCCGTCGTCAAAAGGCGTTTCTGCCGTCGACGCATCAGGACGGATGCGGTGATAATTGAGAATGACTATTTTGTTATGAGCCATAAAACGGCCGAGTGTCTCTACCAGACGGGTTTTATAAAGCAGGCCTGCCAACAGTTCTCTTTTTCCCCCCACTGGATGCCCTCCCTTATCTTCTCTGCCTTGTCATAACCGTTCACGAATTCTTTGCAGCACCTGTTGCGCCCTTTGATAAGCAGGCCTCATGGCGATGGCTTTGCCGGCAAATTTTTCTGCTTCTTCATATCGGGCAAGTTCCAGACAGGTTTCCGCCAGCCCGCAGTACAGGCCCGGATAGAGCAGATTGAATCGTTCCAGCGCATATCCATGTTCGATCGCTTCCTGAAATCGGCCCTGCTCTTTTAACAGATTGAACAGATTCAATCTGGCCTTGACATAATTCGGATTCAACCGGATAGATTCCCTAAAGCAACGTTCGGCATCCTGGTTCTGATAGAGTTTTTTATACAGAATGCCCAACATGTAGTGAATATCCGAGTATTCGGGGAATATGGCCTTGTAATCCTGAAACAGAAGCAGCAGGCTTTCTAAGTTGTCTCGGGGGAAAGCCCCTTTTTCAACGATGGCCATGATATCATTCAAATTCGGACTGATGCTCAAATGGGTTACAAACCCCTTGACCAGTTCATCAATCTGATCGCTGTTGCCAACGTAAGAGGCAAACAACGGAACCAAGTCTGAAGATTCATCTCCGTGCGCGGCGATGATATTTCGTCCGGCTTCCACCAGGGCCAGCAAATCCTGGTCCGGTGGATCCAACCGGCTGGCGCGTTCCAGCATGGTCAGGGCAAGGGTGTATTGCTGCTGCTGACAGTAGAGAACGCCCAATTTCAAGATGGCATCCTTATAGGCCGGATTAATCGTTACAGCCTTTTCCAGATCCTGGACAGCCAGAAGGATTTGCTTGTTGCTGGCATGGATGATCCCCAGATAATAATAGATATCCGCAAATGAGGGCCGTTTTTCAAGAATAACCGACAGATTTTTTTTCGCTTCATCATACCGGCCGGCAAATCCCTGGCTGATTCCCAACTTGATTCGCGCCTCCGTGTAATCGGGATTGGAATCCACGGCCTGCTGAAAACTGCTGATGGCCTGCTCGATCTTGCCCTGGCCCAGATGAATGACCCCCAACCGGTAGTAGGCGTCGGCATAGGTTGGATGCGTTTCCATCCGCTTGATCTGGGCGGAGGCCGCCGAATCCCAGGAGAAGAGTCCCGGCAAAACCGTCAGCAGCGATACCGTGGAGACCTTTTCCAAAAGGCGCGCGGTCCGCTTGACCCCATAGGGTTGAATGCTCTTCCAGTCATTGACCCCGGTATTGGTGGTAAACCCAAGCAGGTACCCGGACACGGAGGCGATTACGGATGTTTCCACAGTGATGTAATGGGGTTCGCCAACCGGATAGGAAATGCTCAGAACCGGCTGACCGAGGTTCTCCTCAATCATGAGTTTGGATAAGATCATCTCCTCTTTTTGAGCAGCGGGGCTGAGCGTGGATAATACCCGATGGGTATGGGTATGGGAACCGATGGCGATATGATGTTGCGCCATTTCCCGAATCTCTTTCCAGGTGAGGATTTCCTTATCCTGGAGTTCCGGGGCCGGAAGTGCGACTTCGCAGGCTTCAGAAAGTTCGGAGAGCAGGTATTTGGTATGCTCATACTTTTCCTGCTTCATCCGCAACAGAAAAAAGGCGATGGCCTCCTTTCTCTCGTCACCCAGCGGAAATTGTCGGCCACCAAAACGGATGAAGGGTTTGGCGCACCGCTTGATGAGATAAGCGATCACATCCCACCAGGCCATCTGCCGGTCACGGACCATCTGGGTCGCCACGAACAGGATGGCCGGAACCTCATAATATTTCAATATCGGATAGGCAAGGGTGTAGGTGTCCAAATATCCGTCATCGAACGTGATCACCACGCAGGGCGCGGAGGTCTTGGGAGCAATAAAAAACCCATCTTGTTTGTGGTCAAGCAGATCCTTTTCCGACATGATCTGCGTATTGCTCTTTAGCCACTTGACTTGCCGGGCAAATTCATCGGCATCCAGATTGTAAACCCCATCGTCAAAGGGCGTGGAGAATTGAGGATCATTCGGTCGGATGCGATGGTAATTCAGGATAATGAGCTTGTTCCGCAGCGGCAGGCGTTTGAACAGGCCGACCAGGTGGGAATTGAA
>Ga0100398_1004696_pt1 | contig 11061 bp, 13 predicted proteins | sample CryGeymeta201522_FD_81568 | JGI IMG/M metagenome (GOLD analysis project Ga0100398, IMG submission 81568) | Groundwater microbial communities from Crystal Geyser aquifers in Utah, USA - Crystal Geyser metaG 2015-22 | ecosystem: Environmental > Aquatic > Deep subsurface > Groundwater | place: USA... | reverse complement strand
TTCCCAAAACAACTCTTTATCTAGAGTTAGTGTAGCATTTCCATTTTCATATATCGCATAATCTACAGGTTCAAAATGTTTGGGAGTTATTGTTAATGTGAAACGTACTGGTTTATCTGAAACCAGTTTTAAACAATCTGTTCCTTTTTGTAATATTACTGTTGTTTCAGATTCTGCGATACCATATGTTGCTATAGACTTATTCATCAACCCCATGTAGGTGATTGGTAAAGATTTGGGTCTTATATGTGGTGGACTCACTGGGAATGGCCATAGGGAAGGATAAGAGAGTGGTGTGATTGTTATCTCATGTGCAGAATCTGTTGGTATTCCTATTTCAGATACATATTTTCCATACTGGTTTTGGAAAGTCCACCCAGTGATCCTTGTGCTGTTACAGTTGATCCTTGCCCCTGAAATATTTTCAATTGTTAGTTTTGTTCCCTTTTCTACTTGGAAGTTTAATGCTGTAGCATTGTTTATCACGAAAATGAAAATATTGGTTGTACCATTTTCTATTGTGTCAAAAACTTCATTATTAACAACAAGTTCAGAGGTTACTGGATTTTCAAATTTCAGTAATAAATTTTTTTGACCATTTACATTTTTCAGACAAATAGTTACCTGCTCCGGGCTTGTCCATGTATGTGTCCATGGTAAATCGTTTTCCACATCTATTTCCTGAGTATTTTCAGAGTTTTGTGCCATTGCTACGAAATTATTCAGCAGAAAGATGACAACAATACATGATGCTATGATTTTTGTTGAGGTTTTCGCTGTTTTGATCAGCCTGTTCTTTCTTACTGTTCTGCCATTACAGTTTCCGTTAATGCCTTCTGTTCCACTATCTATTTCTTCTACCATTTTTCTTCACCTTCTTATCTTAGACCCTGTATTTTGACGCTTATGCACTTAAGAGTAGTTAGGTCTTTCTCTGAAGAGAAACTGAAATATTTTGTGCAGAATTGTATTCACCATGTTATTAAAAAAACTCCGATAGAAAATTCTTAATATTCACTCGTCATTATACTTTTTGGTGAAAGAGTGGATAACGAGAGAATTGTTGAGGCTGCGTTGTTTTCAGCAGGCAGGCCGCTTAAGATAAACGAAATCAAGGATGCCACAGGTTTATCAGAAAACGTAATCATGGATTCATTAGAGAAACTTGTCAATGAATACGATGGGAAAGGTACCGCGCTTGAAATTTCAAAGGCTGGGGAAAAATATGTGATGCAAGTAAAAGCAGAATTTGCGAAGCATGTTGTTTCTCTTGCGCAGAAGGAGATACCTGACAGGCTTCTGAAAACCTTGGCTCTTATTGGTTATCATCAGCCAGTAAAACAGGTTGACCTGATGAGGATGCTCGGGGCAAAGGTTTATGAGCATGTTCATGAGCTGGATGCGCTTGGACTTATAAACTCAAAAAAGGATGGTAGAACAAAAATACTCACAACAACAAAAAGATTCCCAGAATATTTTGGAATAGACACAACGGACAGAAAAAAAATAAGAGAATGGCTTGGTAAAAAGGCGGGCGTGAAAGTAAAGTTATAGATATCCTACTCGCAGCCAATCCAATATAATGTTTCAAGGGTATTAATATCAATAACAAATATATCTATATGGCCAAGATTGTTTTCCTCCCAAGAGTTGGCTCTGTTAAAAACAATAATCCAAACATCTGTGTTGTTGAATTTTGCTTTCTCAGCAAGGCAGGGAAGCATTGGTATATCATAGTCGTATACTCCTGTTGCATAAATGCAATCCTCCAATTTCTCAGCATCCAACCCTAAATCCTCTGCCTGATTCCTCATATCACATATAATCGCATTCACAAGATTATCTGAATAGTTCACAGTAGTATAATTCTCCTTGAAACTCTCCCAGATAGATGTTGAAAAGAAATCGTTAATGCTTGTTTCATTGTAATTGTTTTCTGATGTTCTCACCTCTGGTCTGACCTTTAGGATTGTGAAGTCCTGAATGTTGCAGTGTAATTTCCAACAACATCATAGATATGGGTAGATGCCATCTTTAATGTAGAATTCCAATCATATATCCCATCTCCATCATAATCCCATTCCTCAAGAACAATTATGCCGTCAGAATCATAGCCTGTGCCATTAAAATAGACTACATCACCAACATGTACAGTTTGATCAACACCTGCATCTGCAACTGGTGCATTATTCTCTGGTACTTCTTTCTGTACTTCTATCTCAGCCCATCTATAGATTACACAAGCGCTAAAAATAGAAATAATAATTAATGTGATTGAGATGAGCAACCCAATCTTTTTCATTGTAGGGAAAGTATAACTTTCCCCGCACTCGAAAATTTATTTCATAAATTTTCTCGTAGACATGTATCTGTTTTCCTCTTTACTTAAACATTTTGGTATGAGTATCAAATTTTTCCGCCGAAACCTTAATGAACGCCCATATCTATTTATTGTTGGTGATGTCATGGAAATTAAAGAGATAAGAATTGAGGAGCTATCCACTGAAAAATTTATAAAAGAAAAAACAGAGGAGATTTCATCTGCTGTTGGAGATGGGGTAGCTATCAATGCATTATCTGGTGGTGTTGATTCATCAGTTGTCACCATGCTTGGTCATAAGGCTTTGGGTGACGGACTTAAAACATATTTTATAGATAATGGTTTAATGAGAAAAGATGAACCAAAGAAGATTGTTTCTTTGTTTAAACGATTGGGTGTCCATGTAGAAATAGTTGATGCAAAAAAGCAGTTTTTTGATGCATTAAAGGGGATAAAAGACCCTGAAGAAAAAAGGGAAGCTGTTACCCAAACATTTTACAAAAATGTTTTCGGCAGTCTTGTAAAAAAAAGTGGCGCAAAATATCTTTTACAAGGAACTATTTTGACGGATATAGATGAAACTGTTGCTGGGATTAAGCGCCAGCATAACGTTTTCCAGCAACTTGGTATTGATCCTGAGGAAGCATTTGGGTATAAAATCATAGAACCACTTGTGCAGCTCAGGAAGGATAGCGTAAGAAAAGTGGCTGAAGCAATAGGTCTGCCATCTTCATTATACAAAAGAATACCATTCCCAGGGCCTGCTCTTGCTGCGAGAGTAATAGGTGAAGTCACCCCAGGAAGAATAAAAACTGTGAGGGAAGCGACTGCTATTCTTGAATCAGAGTTAGCAAGTACAAATGCATTCCAGTATATGGCAATTCTGCATAAAGACAGGGTTACAGGAATAAGAAATGGAAAAAGGGAATATGGAATGCAGATTGAGATTAGATGCTGGGACAGTGTTGATGCGAGGACAGCGACACCAACAAGATTGAATTACGATACCTTAGAAAGACTAAGTAAAAGAACAACAACTGAAGTACCAGGGGTTGTATCTGTAACCTATAATGTAGCACCAAAGCCTCCGTCAACCATGGAGGCTGTTTAAATTGGGTATGGAAAAACTACAATGAAACCTTTTCCTTCCTCAAAAGTTTTTCAAGGGCAGTTTCAGCGTGTTTCTCAAGCTTCCCCTTGTCTTCAAGCACCTTTTTTACCTTAATATTCTGGTCTATGATATCCTTTTTTGCCTCCTGCTTTTTTTTCCAGATTTCTCTTTTATAGACAAGAACAGTATTTCGCATCTCCATAGCCTTGACATGAACCTTGTTTGCCCTTTCCCTGATTTCCAGATACCCCTTATGTTTTTTGTTTGCCTCATTAATCAGATGTGCTATTTCATTCACAAATGTTTTCATTTTTTCATGATACTCCTGCGACTCATTGTATAAACGAATAACCTCTTTGTGTTCCTCATCAGCTTTTTTGAAAAGCTCATCCAGTGAACCGCTTATTGATGTTATATCGGCTTCAGTCTTTTCCTGCTCCTTGAGTTTTTCCTCAATATTTTTAATCTCATTTTTTCCTTTTCTGATTCTATCAACAATTCCCCTTTCCTTTTTGATACTCATTGGCACAGTCTGCTGCTTAAACTCAAGTTCCTGCATGTTCTGTCTCAAAAATAACACCTTTTCAGGTAGTGAAAAAACAATCTTTCCCCTTGTTTTCCTTCTCTCCGTTATAAGTTCCTTCGCCTTTTTATGATAAAGGTCCCTGAGTTTTTTATGTTCCCTCATCTGATCCATGAGTTTGTTTCTTTTATCTTTGAGTTCATTCATCTGCTTTATCATCTCAGTTTTCTTCGTGTTCAAAATGTTTCTTTCATCCTTTATCTCATTTGCCTCATCATTCAATTTGTTTCTTTCCTCAATCAATGTCTGATATTTTTTTTCTGCGCTTCGAACATCATTTTTTTCCATATTTATCACTCACGATGCGACGGAAATTGCGCTTCGCAATTTCCTAGCAACGTATGGAACGCAAAGCGTTCCATAGTTGCGACGGAAAAGTGCAATCTTTCGGAATTTGCGAAGCAAATTCCAAAGATGCTAGGAAAAACGCAAAGCATTTTTCCGTCGCAAGCACTTTTCCTAGCATATTAGGAAAAACCTTTGGTTTTTCCTTAATAATTGTAGTAAACCTCTATTGTCAAATGGTAATCCACTGGTACAGCTGAAGAGGACTCACATTTTACATTAGCCCTCCATTCACCCGGTCTTATTAATCCTTCATTTTTAGTGATTGTTAATGTTTCCTCTATTGTTGATTTCGCTGTCGGATCTAATAGTGTGGAAGAGTTTTTTACTTCAGAATCATCAGTTGCGTTGTAATACACATACAGGTCAAGATTGTTTTGGTTTAGACCTATGCCTGCGATGCCGTTATATGGTTCATATTTCAGGGTGATAAACGCTTTTTTTGAGGCAGGGTTGTTTGGAAAAAAATATGATTCATTATTGCCCTTGGTGATATTTCCTTCATATTCTGCTTTGTAGTTCACATAAATATCCACAGTGTCATAGTCATGGTCTCCATTTACATCAACGACCTTTAGTTTCACAATGTAATGTCCTGATTCACTGTAATTGTGTGTTACCTCAGTACCTTCATCCTCCCAGTTATTCCCTCCTGTGAAATACCAATAATATTTTTCTATATCTCCTTTGGAGGATGATGCATCAAATGTTATGGTTTCACTTTTTTCATCAGGATAAACAATCCAAACAGTATTTTTGTCAACGGATATTACTGCTTCCAAAACATATGTTTCTTCTCCTTTCTTTTCATTTTCCTCGTTCCATATGCACCCACTTGCTGAAACCATGATGATAATGGAAGCACATAGCACCGCTATATGAACATTTTTCATTATGGATAATTGGTTGTATTCTGTAATAAACCTTTCTACCCTCCCAAAATATATTATAGTAATAACACTTTACTAACAATAATGGCCGAGGAAGAAGTGCATATTCGAATAAGACTGCCGAGGAAAGGCGAAATATTCGGTGTAGCAGATCAACTGCTTGGCGCATCAAGGATTAAGGTAGTATGTGCTGATGGGAAATCAAGGATGGGAAGGATTCCTGGTAAGATAAGGAAAAGATTATGGATTAGAACAGGTGACCTGGTTATTGTCAAGCCATGGAGTTTTCAGGATGAGAAAGCAGATATTATTTGGCGGTACACGAAAACCCAGGCTACAAATCTGAGCAGAAAAAGGTTAATTCCAAAAGAACTTAATACGTTTTGATTTCTATGTTTGACAAGATTGAAAAGGTTGAGAGGAAAAAGAAGGAAATTCAGAAAACATATTCTGAGGTTTTTGACAAACAAACACTGCTTTCTTTAATAAAGATGATATCCGACAAAACTATTGATTCTGTGGATTTCCCAATATCAACAGGAAAGGAAGCAAATGTTTTCAGAGCAAAAAAAGACAGCAAACATCTGGCATTGAAAATATACAGGACATCAACTGCTGTTTTCAAGGATTTAACAAAATATATTGTCGGAGACCCCAGGTTCAGGAATGTTAAAAAAAAGAACATTGTTTATATCTGGGCAAGAAAAGAATATAAAAACCTGAAAAAACTATCAGAATTAGGGGTAAGGGTTCCTGCCCCTGTTGTGTGCAGGGATAATATTCTTGTTATGGAATACATAGGAACTGAATCAACGCCTGCCCCTATGCTTAAAAATGTTGAAATAAAAAATCCTGAGAAAACATTCAAAACAATCATAGGTTACATGAAAAAGGCATACAAAGGAGGGATAGTGCACGGTGATATGAGTGAATACAACATTTTAATGCATAAAAGGCCTGTTATTATTGATGTTGGTCAGGCTGTTGTTCTTGAACATCCATTATCCAATGAATTATTGGAAAGGGATGTTAGAAACATAACAAAATATTTCAGGAAATTTGATATAAATGTCTCAGAAGCTGATGCTCTAAAATACATAAGAGGTGAGTAGATGGAAATTCTGAAAATTCCGAAGGAAAGGATAGGCGTGCTCATCGGGAAAAACGGTGAGGTAAAAGAAAGCATTGAAAAAAAATCAGGCACAAAAATTTTAATTGATTCAGAAAATGGTGAAGTAACAATAGAAAAGGGGGATGCTGACCCGTTAACAGAATTAAAGGCGATAAATATTGTTAGGGCTGTCGGCAGAGGTTTCTCACCGGAAAATGCATTTAAACTGTTCAGTGATGAATACTATTTTGAGATTATGAACATAAAGGATTATGCAAAAACCCAGAAACACGTTATACGTCTCAGGGCAAGAGTAATAGGTTCCAAGGGAAGGACAAGAAGTATTATTGAGGAGCTTTCAGGGGCAAAACTTTCAGTATATGGCAGTACCGTAAGCATAATCGGCGATGTTGAACAGGTTCAGATTGCGCGAAAAGCAGTGGACATGTTATTAAGCGGTTCTGAACATTCTGTGGTTTACAGGTATCTGGAAAGGATGAGGAAAGAAATAAATCTTTTTTAACCCCCCCTGTGGTAACTAATAGTAAAAACATTTATATATTCTTTTACTATTACTTTCATTATGCTTAATCCTGTGGAAATTGGGATATTCAAAGCATTGGATACCCGGATGTATATGGGTGAGATTGCGGAGAGAATAAAACTTGCAGAATCCACAGTATCAAAATATGTCAATCTTTCCATACAGAAAGGGAATGGTTTGTTTGAGAAAAGAAGGGATGGGAAAAAGGTGTATGTAGTGAGGTCGAATGCAGCACATGCAAATCTTTTCCTTAGCATAATAAGGGAGTACCCAAGATGGGAGATAGAAAACCTGTTTTCGTATGCTAAAATGAATGTTGCAGTTAGTGCTCAAAAAGAAAAGACAGCAGATGAGATAGCATATATCACAGGACTCACAAGACAGTATGTTAAGAGGTGTTTAAAGGAATTAGGTAGGGTTGGAATAATCGTAAAAACTGGGAAGGAATATGCACTGAACCCTGGAGACAAAATAGTCAGAGATTTTATCAATGCCTATTACTCATATGTAAATAGAAACACTGTGAGGGATCTCTCACCTGATGGTATTATCCTCTGGCAGAGAGGAAAGGAGTTTTTGTTTAAAACCTCAAAGCATGTCAGATCAGAAAACATTAAAGAAACCGCAGTAACCTGTTTTCACAGATATGATATACCCCTTCTTACCACTGTGAAATACTATTTTCACACAAAAAGAACTTTGGATGTTCAGGATGTAATCCTCCATACTGTACTGATAGAACCCATGAGCAGAACATATAATGTATATGCCTGTTTGCTTTATCAGAAAACAAAGCCAGAAGATATACTTAAAAGGGCAAAGATGTATGATATTGAGGAACATTTCAGTCTTATTGAAAGGTACATAACAACCAAGAGAAAGACCGCAGACTTTCTCCCCCCTTGGGATGAGTACTGGGAAATTGCAAAGGACTATGGGGTGATAAAATGAAAAAACTTTTTGGGAAAGAATACATCCAGAAAGAGTTTACAAAAATTAATATGATTTTGAAAGAAAAAGTAAACCTCTACATGCTCGGTGGGGGTGCCATGAGTTTTCAGAAACTGAAAGATGCGACCAAGGATGTTGATGTTGTGTTGACAGATAAAAAGGCATTTAATTCATTATCTGACATACTTCATAAATCTGGTTACACGGATGTTATGGTTAAAGGCCCTTATGAAAGGATGAATCCAAGCAGGGTTTTAGAGAACTCAGATGGTTTTAGATTTGATATGTTTATTAAACAGGTATGCAACGGGTTGTTACTGTCAAAAGCCATAATTGACAGATCAACAAAAATAATATCATTTGAGAATGTTGATATTTTTACCGTTGCACCAGAGGATGTTTTCATTTTTAAAAGTATAACCTCAAGGGAAAGGGATAGAGAGGATATGAACACGCTTTTCCACCACGGCCTAGATTTCGATGTTATCCGGAAAGAAATTTTGTGGCAAAGCAAACACTCAAAAAATAGAGCATGGCTTGCTTTCTTTTATGTGGGTTTGGAAGAGATAAAAGTGATGTTTAGTCTTGACATCCCCTACTTTGATGATTTTTATGTGTTAGCCTGTGATGAGGTTTTACAGCATAATATTCTGCTTCTTCTTGAAGAAAAACCCAGAACAATTAATGATATTGTTAAAAAGATTGGCGAAGATAAAAATTGGATTATGAGAAATATCAAAAGGATGATAAGAAAAGGATTGGTTGTATTGGATGAGGATACAGTTAGACTGTCAGGAAAGAATATGGGGGATAAATAAAACAAGGAAGAAGAAAATATTATATGTCAATAGAGGAATTAACCATCGGTGGTTTAAATGAAAACATCAAAGGTTTCCGGGTTTTACAAGCTTAGCAGAAAAGAAAGACTTGAGTTTGTGAAAAATTTTGTGGAGCTAACAGATGAAGAAATCAGGGTTTTGAATGAGGCTCCTGTTGACTTTGGTATAGTGGACAGAATGATTGAAAACGCTGTCAGTGTTATGTCAGTTCCACTTGGTGTTGCAGTGAATTTTTTGATAAACGGCAAAGACTACCTTATCCCAATGGCGGTTGAGGAAACAAGCGTTATTGCGGCAGCATCAAATGCTGCGAAGATTGCAAGGGCAAAAGGCGGTTTCAAAACAAGTTCTACAGAGCCTGTTATGATTGGTCAGATTCAACTTGTGAACCATAAAAATCCTGAAGAGGCGAAAAAAATAATTCTTGAAAACAAAGAAAAAATTCTAAGAATGGCAAATGAAAAAGACCCCATGCTTGTGAAATTTGGCGGAGGAGCAAGAGACATCAATGTAAGAATCCTTGATAATGGGATGGTTGTAACGCATCTGCTTGTTGATGTCCGTGATGCAATGGGTGCAAATGCTGTTAACACTATGTGCGAGGCGGTTGCGCCATTCATTGAAAAAATAACAGATGGGAGGGTTTGTCTGAGAATCCTTTCAAACCTTGCTGTTCATCGTCTCTCAAGGGCAACCGCTGTTTTCCCAAAAGACATTGTTGGTGAGGATGTTGTTGATGGGATAATGCAGGCATACAATTTTGCAAAACACGACCCTTACAGGTGCGCAACTCATAACAAGGGAATAATGAACGGTGTAGATGCCGTGGTAATTGCTTCTGGTAACGATTTCAGAGCGGTAGAATCAGGCGCGCATTCGTATGCATCACTGAATGGTTATTCTCCTCTTACAAAATATGAAAAAAACAAAAACGGTGATTTAGTTGGAAGCATTGAAATACCAACGCCTGTTGGACTTATTGGAGGGGCAACAAAGGTTCATCCAACAGCAAAAATATGCATAAAAATCCTTGGTGTGAAAACAGCGAGAGAGCTTGGTGAAATAATAGCTGCTGTTGGTCTTGCGCAAAACTTTGCAGCGTTGAAAGCGCTTGCCTCGGAAGGAATACAGAAAGGACATATGGGGCTGCATGCAAGAAATATTGCAATCATGGCTGGCGCTAAAGGTGAAATAATTGACAAAGTTGCTGAACAAATGGTGAAGGAAAAGAAAATCAGGATTGACAGGGCAAAGGAGATACTGGATGAACTTGAGAAATGAGTAGACTCTATGTTGTGGAATTTAGTTATGCCAGCTTTTATGATATATATGTATAAATACTCCTACGATGATTACGCGTTGCCCATAAGATAGTTGTGGGTGAAACAATGGAGAAGATATAAGTGTATAAAGAAGAAAGAGAAATGCATAAAGCGACATGTGGTGACTGTGGAAAAGAGTGTGAAGTCCCGTTCAAGCCGAGCGGCGATAGGCCTGTGTATTGTAGGGAATGTTATCAAAAGCATAGACCAGCACGAAGAAGATAGTAACACACTCGTTTTACTGTATATCTGAAAATCAATGCGTATTAGCAATAGCAGCAGGTTGAGTTTACCTCAGTGAAATATATGTTCTAAATTTTGTCATTTTTTATATTGCAATACATAGTGGAGTAAATTAAATAATGTTCCCTGCCACATCCTCCATTTCCCTTTCACAGTAGTAGCATCTGAGTTTTATAGGATTTTTTGATACAACCCTGAAAACAGGCTCAACAGGCTCAACAGGCTCTTTTAGGTTTGAGATGCAGTTCGGGTTTGCGCATCTAACAATTCCCTTGATAGTATCAGGTAAGCTTAGCTTGTGTTTTTGTTCAACGTTGTAGTTTCTGATGATGTTTATTGTTGCATCAGGAGCAATGAGCGCTACCTTGTCAACCTCCTTTGGCTTCAGCTCCCTGTTTTCTATTTTAACAATGTCCTTTTTCCTTTCTTTTTCACTTCTCACATTCATTAATATGCTTACCATGGCAGTAGGGTTTTTTGATATTCCAAGAATGTTCAGTACCTTTAGCGCATTTCCTGCTGTTATATGATCTATGACTGTTCCATCTTTGATAGGTTGAACCTTTAGTTCCCTCATTTTCTCGCCCCCAGAACCAAGGCAAGTAATGCCATCCTTACTGGAACACCGTTAAAGGCTTGTTTAAAATACAAGGCATGCTTTGTTGAATCAACCTCCGGCGCAATCTCATCAACCCTTGGTAAAGGATGCATTATTATCATGTCCTTTTTTGCATTTGAAAGCATCTCAAGGTCTATCCTATATATCCCGGCAACCTTCGCGTATTCCTCGGGGTCAGGGAAT
>Ga0100398_1004695_pt1 | contig 11062 bp, 6 predicted proteins | sample CryGeymeta201522_FD_81568 | JGI IMG/M metagenome (GOLD analysis project Ga0100398, IMG submission 81568) | Groundwater microbial communities from Crystal Geyser aquifers in Utah, USA - Crystal Geyser metaG 2015-22 | ecosystem: Environmental > Aquatic > Deep subsurface > Groundwater | place: USA... | reverse complement strand
GGTCCCCAAACTGCGCAAATCTGACAACGCGGACATGTCACCCACGATGGACCCACGCGAAAGACAGAAAATGAGGTTAACTATCCAGTCTACAGCCAAACGCGCTTATTTTAGGACTAGTAGAGATTGAACCCATCAAAACACGTTGGTCTTCAACGAGTTGGACACCTCTGAAAAGGCTGGAGCCACCCCAACGAGTCGGGATGGCTCCGCCGCCTGGCCAGCGAACCGACCAGTGGAATGAACGACTGTATTATGCCAATACACAGACGCAGAGTCAAGCCGCTTTTTCAGGTCAGCGCACATGTGACCCACTTGCCGTGGTTTGGAGGAGGATAACCCAATGCCCGACCCCACCTTGTTTGCCCTTCCCGACATCATTGACAACCGCACGGATGACCGGCGGCTCTCGACGATTCTCCAAAGGATGCTGACTCAGGGGAGTCGTCTCGATATCGCTACGGCCTACTTCAACGTGGAAGGCTTTGCGCTGGTGCGGGAGGCGTTGGAGGGAGTCAATGGCTTTCGATTGCTGTTAGGGAGTGAGCCGAAAGCGGCGAACGAGATCATCTCTCAGTTGCGACGAGACATTGAGTTGGGACTGGGGCACAAGGCGACGCCGGAAGCAGTGCGAGCGGTGGTGGAGTTCCTGAAACGTGAAGACGTGACCGTGAGATTGTTCCGCAACGGCTTCCTGCACGGCAAGGCGTATATCCTGCAAGGCGTGCCGATGTTGGGCAGCGTCGGGATTGTTGGGTCATCCAACTTCACTCACGGTGGGCTGACCGGCAACTCGGAGCTGAATGCAGTTGAACGGAATCAGGCGGCGGTGGAGGAACTGAAGCAATGGTTCAACGGCTTTTGGGGAGAGTGCGAAGACTTTAAGCAGGCGCTCATCGATCTGCTGACTCATTTCACCACCGACTACCCGCCCTACCTGATCTACATGAAGGCGCTGTTTGAGTACTTCAAAGACCAGTTGGAAGTCGCCAAGCCCGGCGACCTGCCGTCCGGCCCCATCGAGCTGACCGAGTTTCAGGAGGACGGCTATCTCAACGCGAAGAAGGTCTTGGATCGCTACGGTGGAGTGATGATCGCCGACTCGGTCGGGTTGGGCAAGACGCACCTGGGGTTGCGGTTTCTGGATGACTACGCGTATCGCGAACGTCAGAAGGCGCTGGTCATTTGCCCGGCGCAGTTGCGAGACACCCTCTGGCAGCCACGGCTGGCGAAGTATCGCATCTACACCGAAATTCGGTCGCAGGAGGAGATCAGCCAGAGCGACTTCGATCCGGCGCCGTTCGCCGATTACGACCTCGTGCTGATAGATGAGTCCCACAACTTCCGCAGCACCTCGGCGAATCGCTACGACAATCTGATGCGCGTGCTGACGCAAGGCAAGCCGAAGAAGCTGATCCTTATGACCGCGACGCCGGTCAACAACTCGATCTTCGACCTCTACAACCAGTTACGGTTTATCACGCGCGACAGCGACGACTACTTTGCGGAAGCCGGCATTGCCAGTCTTTGGGGGTACTTCCTTCGCGCCGATGCTGAGCGAGGAGACGTGTTTGATCTGCTGGAGGAGGTGACGATTCGCCGCACGCGGCAATACATCAAGCACAACTACCCCGACGCGACGATCAACGGCGAGCGCATCAAGTTTCCCGACCGCGAGTTGCACACTGTCCACTACAAGCTCGAGGACACTTATGTGGGCCTATATGGGGAGTGCGCACAGGTGATCGAGGGACTGCAACTTGCCCCCTACACGTTGGAGGGCTATCGCAAACGCAACCCCGATCCTTCGGCCTTGGCACGGCAACAATGCATCGTAGGTCTCCTCCAGATACTCTACTTGAAGCGCCTCGAAAGCAGCATCGTTGCCCTCCGGATCAGTTTTGAACGGCAACGCAACTTCCAGCGGAAGTTCCTTGAACTGCTGAAGCGAGGCAAGTTGCTCGACAGCTCGAACTACCGAAAGGTTTTCGCAGGTACACAGTCGGACGAAAGCGGGGAATACGAGCCGGAGGTGGAGGAGTTCATTGACGCTCTGCCACAGGTCAATGCCAACGCATATCGGCTGAGCGAGGTCGCCGCCGCAGTTGAGGCAGATGTCCAGGCGCTTGGTCAGGTTCTCAACAAGATGGAGCAAGCTTTCGGGGAGGATGTCGGAAAGAAGGACGCGAAGCTCCACGCACTGAAAGAGCGACTCTGTGGCGAGTTAAGGGGCAAGAAGGTCGTCGTGTTCAGTTACTTCAAGGACACGTCGCGGTATCTGTATCACGAGTTGGGCGGCCCCGATCCCCGCGGCAATCGCAAGCCTTCGGGCGAGGCGTTCCTGCGCGAACTGGGGCATGACCGGATTCGGATCGTGGACAGCATCGTGAAGCCACAGGAGCGACGGGAAATCATCCGCCGCTTCTCGCCCAATTCAAACGAAATGCCGCACTTGAAAGGCACAGAGGAAGAGATTGACCTGCTCATCTCGACCGATGTATTGAGCGAAGGGCAGAACCTGCAGGACGCCAACACGGTCATCAACTACGATCTCCACTGGAATCCCGTGCGGATGATCCAGCGGGCGGGACGCATTGACCGCATCGGATCGCGTCACGACGTGGTGCATCTCTTCAACTTCTTCCCGGAGGACAGGCTGGAAGACCTGCTGGGTATCATGAAACGACTCGGAGAGAAGATGGACGACATCCGCCGCACCGTCGGACTGGATGCGAAAGTGCTCGACCCCGCGGAACTGGTGGGCCCCAAAGACTTCAACGCCCTACGCGCCATAGAGAAAGGCGACAAGGAGATCGTGGACGAGTTGGAGGCTTTGTCGGAACTGGATGTCGGCGAGTTTGTGAAGCAGGCGCTGCTCGACTACCTGAAGAAGATGGGACGGGAAAGGTTGCGCAGCGTTCCCAACGGCGTGGGCAGCGGGTTGAAGCGAGAAGGCTCGCGTGGACTGTTTGTATATCTGCGAGGAAAACAGGATGAGGCGCGGTCTGACAGCCCGCCGCACCGAGACTTCTGGTGCTACTACGACCTGACCAGGGAACGCGATCCAATCACCGAACGCAAGCTGGAAATCCTGAAGCTGATCCGCTGCGAGGAGAAGACCAAACGGGTGGAGCCTGACTTCGACGTTTACGACATCATTGACCGCTGCAAACGATACGTGGTCAACCGCTTCAGGCGTCAGGCCGCGAAACCACCGACTCTGAAAGCGCCGCAGAATGAAGTGGTCAACTGGCTGCAGGCTCAGGCGACGGAAAGCGACGGGAGCGAAACTCTGCGCTACTTCGCAAACCCATTGCCGGCGGTGCATCTGGCCAAACTCCGCAAACTCTGGAGGGAGACTTCCAGCGAGGTCGGTGACCGGTTGGCTGCTTTGCGAAAGCTCGTCGAGGACAACCCGATCTCCCTGCCGATCCTGCCCGCAGCTCAAAGCATCCGGGAAGAGGAGTTGCAGTTGGTCTGCTGGCTGGCGGTGGGGTGAAGACCGCAGTATTCTATCGGCGCAGCCACGTACAATCAGGTTCGGTCGGGTTAGAACGACTTGGAGTTACCGCGCCACTTTCTTCGCCGGGCCGATAACCTCTTTGGCGAAATTGCGGCCTTTCCAGCTCAGGACGATGGAGTTCATCCATTCGGGTCCTTGGCAGTATTCCAGTTTGATGTCGTGGATGCCCTTGCTCAGGTGGCGCGGGTGTGAGGCGGAGTCGCTGCGCTGGATGTACCAGCGGTCGATGACCGGAGCGCCGTCGATCCACAACCGGCCGCCATCGTCGAGGTCGTCGAGGTAGAACGTGTAGTCGTTATCTTCGGGGACGTAGAACTTGCCCGTCCAGCGGATGCTGAAGTAGCAGGAACCGACTCCCGGCGCGGGAGATTCCATCCGGCTGAACCACTTCTTGGCTTCTTCGGATTCCGGGTCGCGGTCGTTTGGCTCTCCCTGGTTCCAGTGGAAGTTGACGTGTGCATCGGTACGTGTGTGTTTGAGTGACGAGAACGTGGGCCAGGAGATACGCTGACCGGACACGGGGCGAAGATTCTCATCAATCTGGTAGTCTCCCGGTTTGCGTTTGGGGTCATCGTAATACTGCCCTTTGAGTCCACGGTTCACGAAGCCTCGCGTCAGTGTCATGCCCTTGTCGCCGCCCCCGCGACCGGGTGTGGTTTTCTTTGATGGGGCAACACCCTTTCCGCCGCCGCCCTGACCGTTGCCGCCAAGACCCGCGACCTCGCCCGCGCCGGGGAGCCCTCCGCCGCCACCCCCACCGGCGCCCCCGCCGCCCGTCCCTGCGCCAATGCCAGAGCCAATTCCTGTGCCCGTTCTTCCCGCTCCTCCACCACCGTATCCGAAACCGATCCCTCCGCCATACCCCGAGCCGATGCCGCCGCGGCCGCCGCCACTGCCGCGCCCGAGTCCGGCTGCGCCGATTCCGTAACCAGGTCCACCGGGTCCACTTCCCGCAATGCCGCCGCCTTTGCCGGTGCCGCCGACCATTCCTCCAGGTTCGCCAAGCGGAAGTCCCACAAACTTGGGACGGTACTTCGAGCCTCCCACACCATTACCGACACCAACTCCGCCGCCGCGTCCGTATCCGTAGCCCGCGCTTTCACCAGTGCCGGGACCCGACTCTCCACCGCCGGCGCGAGACGCCGTCCCGATGCCGATTCCGTCACCAATGCCCTGCCCGATGCCACTTCCCGTTCCGGGATTGAGCGCACCGAGAGGCACTTGCCCATTACTCAAGCCGATTCCCGCCCCGCGAGAGAAACCAACACCAGTGCCGATGCCATAGCCGACGCCTCCCCCCGAACCGGGACCGCGCCCGCCCGTTCCACTGCGAGCGGAGAAACTGCTGGTGGAGGCGCTGGATGAGAAAATGATCGGGGCGCCACCGCCGCCGCCGATACGCGGCCGGGCTTTGGGAAGGTTCTTGCTGCCGCCTCCGCCGCCGTTGAGAAACACCGTCTCCAGATCGCGACGCAACGGGTCAACGACTCCGCCGCCGGACGCCGGGGAGTCGAGGATACCAAGTCCCGATCTGCCACCACCCATCGGCAGGGAGGCGAGTTGAGGGTTGTAGGGGAGCGCCGCGTCCTGTTTGCCAATGGGCACGCCCCGGCCCATCGGGGTCTGCGCTCCCGAACCGACTCCACCGGGCGCGGTCTTCGCACCGCCAGAGTCATTCGGATCAAACGGCAGCGGTCCCGGCGCGCGCGGCAGCATCTTCCCCTGAGGAGAGAATCCCTTCGCGCCCCCTCCGGGCACTTCCTCAGGAAGGCTGGGCCGTCCGGGAGAGTCTGTCGCCAATTCCGAAGGCAGCATGGCCATGCGCGGCATCGCCAACGGCGCGCCCGGTAGGCTTGAGACTTCCGTCGGTGAGAGTACTGCCTTGTCGCCAGGTAACTTGTCCGACAGATGGAGGAGGCTAAAGGGCTTCTCGTCGGGTTTGGGTGATGCAGATGGTAACGCGGCTCTCTTGGAGCCCATCTCCTGCGACTTGGGAGACACCGCCAATCTTTGGGTCGCTGCGTTAGCAACCGGCTTATTGATGGGCAGCACCGCGACGGGAGTCGGCTTGGGCACGGGACGGTTCCTGTCAACCGACTTCTCCTTCTGCAACACCGCGGTGGGTTGCGTCTCCCGCTCGATCTGCTCGAGCGCCCGTTTGACGGGTTCCTTCAGGTCAATGATCGTGAGGCTTAAAGGTTGGTTCGGTTTCTTCTTGATGTAGGCAACGGGGACCGCCGTGCCGAAGGTAATGAAGTGGATTGACAGCGACAGAATCAAACATCGCCGTAACAGCATGTCTGCCGACGGATCGGGGTGATTACTCGGCATCAGTGTCCACCTGCCTTTGTCGCGCCGTCGTATCGCATTGGCACAGCGGATGCGGGCGGCCCTTCGGAGAACGGTTCCGTGGCGAGCGCGACGCGGTGCAAACCCGACAACTTCACCACGTCCAGCACTCGGACGATGTTGTCGTACGCGATGGCCCGGTCGGCCTTGACGATGACGCGTGTGTTGAGATTCTTCTCCGCACGCCTCTCAAGGAATGCCGTCAGCTTCTTGAAGGAAGTTTGCCTGCCGTCGACATACAGATCGGCGTTCTTGTCGAGAGCGATATTGATGTCCCGTTCATCTTCCGGTTCAGTTTCTGCCGTCTCCGACTTGGGGAGCTGCATGTTGAGACCGGCTTCCTTCACAAACGCGGCGGTCACCATGAAGATAATGAGCAGCACCAGCGCGATGTCCACCAGTGGAACAACATTCATTTCCGCCAGAGGTTGTCCAGGTTGTCGAGGTTTGCCGTGCATGTTGAGGGTTCAGGTTTCAGAGTTCAGGGTTCGGGGAACCGTCTCCAACATCGGCTCGAAGTCGGCCATCCGGCGATCCAACTCGACGACGAAGTAGTTCACCTTCCCGATGAAAGTATTATACGCAATTCCCGCAGGAATTGCGACAAAGAGACCGAACGCTGTTGTGATCAACGCTTCCGCAATCCCGTTGGCAACAATGCTGGAGCTCATGCCCTGGTGTTGAGCGATCACGCGGAAGGCTTTCATAATGCCGCATACCGTCCCAAACAGCCCGATGTATGGAGCGTTGCTGGCGATGGTCGCCAGGATACCCAGTCGCCCGGAGAGCCTCTCTTGCTGCACAGCCAACTCCCGCGCGATGACGTCCTTCCGGTGCCCCGCCTTTCCGTTCAGCATCTGCATCCCGGCCAGTATCAGAGCCGCCAGAGGCGAGGGGCTCTCTTTGATCGACTCTGCGATGCCATCCGCCCCCTGCGCGACAAGAGACTCCCGCAGCCCGGGCAGGATGGCCTCCGTCTCACCTCGCAGGCGCTTCAGGGTCTTGGAGCGTTCGACGATAATGGCAATGGAAACGATCGACCCGACAAGCAACGTCGCGACGGTTCCATAAATCCCTATTTGCAGGACGATGTCGAGCAGCATTGTCACGTTCCCCCGGTTGATGATTTGTTTGCGATCAGGTTTCGGATATCAAGGATCGGCGACGTTCCTCCTGCCACTTTTCACGCAGTGCGGACACCGCCACGGAATACTGAGCACTGAACACCTGAAACCTGAAACCTGACACCTGCCACCCGAGACCTCACCCGCCTCCCAACTTCTTCTTGGCCGCTGCGGCGAATTGGGATTCGGGGAACCTGTCGATCACCTTCTGATACGCTTCCTTGGCCTTGTCCGCATTCCCCAATTGCTCCTGACACTGACCGATCAGGAACTGCGACTCGGCAGCAACGGCAGACGCGCCGTAGACGATGGTCACCTTCAGGTAACTCTCCAGCGCCTCCTTGTATTGCTGCTGTGCGAAGAGCAGGTCGCCGGACAGCTTGACCACTTCGGCCAGGATTGGTGCTTCAGCTTTGGCGTCGATCCTGTCGAGGGACGCCAACGCCTCGGGGAAATTTTTCTGGGCGACGTGAGTGCGCGTCAGACCGAGAAGCGCCTTCGGAGTCAATGCGTGTGCGGGATTGCTCCGCACAAATCGGTTGTATGCGGCGGTGGCATCCGCGGTCCGGCCGGTGCGCTCCAGAGAATCGGCCAGCCAGTAGAGCGATTCCGCCGCGACTTCGCTCTTCGGGAATCTATCCGCTACCTTCCGAAAAGCCTCACTCGCGCCGGCCATATCCTTCTGCTGGTAGAGCGCAGATCCCAGACGGTACAGCGCCTTGTCGACGAAACCTGCATCTGCGTATTTCTCGACAACGATTCCATAATTCTCCGCGGACCTGGCGACGTCGCCGGTATCGAAGTAGTAGTCGCCCACGTGGAAGAAGGCTTCTGCCGCAAAAGCGCCTTGCGGATACTTGGCCGCAAGCGTATTGAAACACTCCAGGGATCGGTCCGGCTTCTTATCGTTCAGGTACATCCATGCCTTCTCATAGAGGGCGCGCTCGACGCACGGGCTTGTGGGATGGTCGTCGATGATCTTGCGGTACGCCTCCACAGCTTCCGCGTTCTTCCCCTGCTTGCCCAACGCCATCGCGTATTGCAGATAGGCCGTGGGGGCTATCTCCGCTGAGGGATTCCGGTCGAGCAACTGCTTGAATGATCGGGAAGCCTCCGGGAACTGCTGTTTCTCCATCTGCGCCAGACCAACACCAAGCAAGGCGGCTTCGGGGACTCCTGTTTGGTCGGAGTATCCCGCCAGCAGTTGCTGGAAGAGTTCGATGGCGCGGTCCGGATTCTTCTGGCGCGCCGCTGCCTCTGCCGCGGCCCGGAGAGCGCTGGCGGCAAGTATCTTATCCACCGGCAGGTTCTTGAGCAGCGGCTGGAGCACATCTTCTGCTTGCGCTGGTTGCGCTCGTGTAAGACACAGCCAGGCCACATCGACGCGCGCATGGTCGGTCAATCTGCCCTTTGGGAAATCCTTGAGCTGGTTGAGATAGTTCGCAAGGGCCTTGTCCGTCTGTTTCAGTTGCACCTGGGTTGCGGCGAGTCCGTACAGCGCGCGTTCTTCCCACTCACTCCCCTTGGGGGCGTGCTGCAGCGCGGTCTCAAAGAAGCGCGCAGATTTCTCGAATTCGCTCTTGCCAAACGCCCCGTTGCCCAGTTGCGCCCAGGCTTGCGCTGCGGGTTCTCCCTTCAATTGGGCCGCAACCCTCTCCGCCTCTGCGCCACCCTGACTCGATTGTTGGGAGACGATGTAGTTGATTCCCGCGTCGATTTGCTCCGTTGTCTCCTTGTCGGGACTCAGTGACTGGAGCTCCTTGTACGCGTCGATCGCCTCGGAATACTTCTTCTGCTCTGTGAGGACCTCTGCGATACGCAATTGTGTCCGCGTCCTCACCGCGCTCTGGGGGAACCGGGTGAGCAGTTGGCGGTAGAGACTGAGCGCCCTATCCAACTGCTTCTTCGCGCGATGGGCAGCGGCAAGCCAGTAGGTCGCCTGGTCCTGCAGCGGCGATGGTGAGCCATCGACAACCTGCCCATAGGAGTCCATCGCCGCATCGAACTGCTTGAGGTTGAACTGGCAATCTCCCAGCCGAAGAAGGGACTCGGATCGCAATTCGGCATCCTCGGCGAGCCGGGCAACCGCCTGACGAAACGAACTTGCCGCGTTGGCGTAGTCCTTCTGCTGAAACTGGCAGTACCCCAGTCCCAGGTAAGCCTGTCCCGCAAACGGTGACTGTTCATATTTCTCTACGAAGGCGCTGTACGCAACCTGAGCCTCTGCCAGTTTCTTCTGCTGGTTCAGAGCTGCCGCGTACCGGTACTCGCATTCGGGAGCGACTTCGCACTGCGGGTAGGCCGCGTATACCTTCTGGAACGCCGCGGCCGCCTCGGCAGGTTTGGCGAGTTGCGACTGACACAGCCCGATGGAGTAGAACGCAAAGGGGGCGACTTCATGCTGGGGAAATGCAGCGGCCTGCTGATAGAACCTGAGGGCGGTGGGCAAGTCAGAGGCGGAAAAACAGCACTCCCCCGCCCAGTAAGCTGCCGGGGCCTTGATGGCTTCGTCGTTGGACTGCGTCGCGGCGGTGAACGCTGCACGCGCCTTGTCGATCTGTTTGAGTTCCCAGTGGCACTCTCCCTGCTGCAGCCGCGCCTGCGGGATCAGGTCGTGTGCAGGGAACTGCGCAGCCATCCTCTCATAGACGGCTGCCGCTTTGTCGTACTGTCCCAGAAGCTGGTAGCACTGACTCGCGCCAAAAAGAGCGTGCGGGGCTTTCTCGTGTTTCGGGTTTTCTTCAGCGAATTTCTCAAACTGTTTTGTCGCCTCTTCGTACAGTTTCTCGTTATACAGCCCGGCTGCAAAATTGTACTGATCGTCCGCGTCGTCAGCAAACGCGCCCCGGATGAACGGCAGAGCGGCCGACAGGAGAAGACACAGCCCCGTGGCAATGCGCCTGACGGGGTAGCAAATTGAGGGATCGCTTGAGTAACTATCCAACAAGTGGGACCTTCCCTCCGGGAATGGGCGCCCTTTTCGTCAACCGTCGAACTGCACGTGTCAGTTATACTCGTTACGGATGAAAATCCACCTTTCCCCCTCACCCGTAACGAGTATAGACACTTCTCCACGGGCGGGGTTCCGAGACATGGCTCGGCGACAGCCGCAACGCACCGTGGCCTGCCGAATTTTTTCACTCATCTCTCGCGCATCGAAACCCGCAGTAGGCACGCGCCCGGTCTGGACGAATGCCGTAACGGACGGTGCATCGCAGGTTGCCGGAACTGAGGTTGTAGGAGCCCCCGCGAACGACTTTCATCGACTCTCGGTTATCATACCAGTCGGTGGTCCACTCCCAGACATTACCCACCATGTCCCACACTCCAAAGGGACTTTGACCTTTGGGGTACTGGTCTACCGCAGTTGTCCCGTTAATGCCAAGTTCATGGCAGTTGCAGCGCGTAGATCCAATGAGTTCTCCCCAGGGGTACTCTCTGGCGTCGCTCCCCCGGCAGGCTTTTTCCCATTCTGCTTCGGTCGGAAGGCGCTTGCCAACCCATTCGCAATAGGCGAGTGCGTCCTGCAGACTGACGTTGACCACGGGATGTTTCTCCTTCCCCTCAGGGATTTCTCCAGCAGCCCAGTGCTCCGGAGCAGTGCGTTTTGTCGTCTCGACAAAAAGACGATACTGCGTGTTGGTTACCTCGTACCTGTCGATGTAGTACGCGGGCAGCTCGATCTTTCGCGCCGGGAAACGATCCTGCTTGTTCCGGGCCAACTCCTCAATGCCAAACACGAATTCCCCCGCAGGTATGAGATTCATCTCCATCAGTTCATTGGCGTCATTCATGTGGCCCTTACTTTCATCTCGCACCACTGGCTATTCCTCTCCGAAGTAATGGCAGAACAGGGGCGGGATCGGCACAGCGACCGATCCCTACGCACTCATTCGCCTATTCGCATATTCTTACATTCGCCCATTCGACCATTCGCTCATTCGCCCATTCGCCCATTCGCCCATTCGCCCATTCGCCCATTCGCCCATTCGCCCATTCGCCCATTCGCCCATTCCCCCATTCGCCCATTCCCCCATTCGCCCCTTCGCCCTTTCCCCCCCTCCTC
>Ga0100398_1004693_pt1 | contig 11062 bp, 13 predicted proteins | sample CryGeymeta201522_FD_81568 | JGI IMG/M metagenome (GOLD analysis project Ga0100398, IMG submission 81568) | Groundwater microbial communities from Crystal Geyser aquifers in Utah, USA - Crystal Geyser metaG 2015-22 | ecosystem: Environmental > Aquatic > Deep subsurface > Groundwater | place: USA... | reverse complement strand
GTCGGTCAACACGCGGGAGTTGAAAAACGCGTATTTTCTAGTCGGCAATCCCACAGAAAACTGCCAACAACTAAATGCCAGACAAGCGCTGCAATGTATCTGGAAACCTTGCAGCCAGTAGCAAAAGTCTGCGGGCTGCGCCTGTAGGGTGTGCCCTACCTTGCTCCCAGTTTTCCAAGGTGCGCTTGGAAACCCCAATTGCCTTGGCAAACTCAAATTGTGAAAGTCCTGACTGTGACCGGGCGGACATCAGCTCCCATCGTGCCCCAGTCAAATGCTCCTCTTTTTCTATGACGCCATTGGCGCGTTCAATGCGGCGCATGATGCTGCCATCGGGTTGGGCTGTAAACGTTGTCTTGCGCGCCCAGCGCCCGGCTTGCACGTCTTTAACCGCTTGCAACAGCTCAGCGCCAATATCGCGCTGTGCATCGCGCGCCAGCAACTCTTCGTCAGTCATTGTCTTCATGTTCCATCTCCTTACACAACGCCTTTAGCACCGCACCCGATATCGAGTCACGTGCACTCTTGGCGTAAATCACCAACAACACGATTTGCCCTTTGTGGTTGCGAACGTAGTAACAAACACGCACACCGCCTGATTTGCCAGAACCAGCGCGCGCCCACCTGAGCTTGCGAACACCGCCAGAGCCACGCACCAAGTCACCAGATTGCGGGTTTTCGCACAAGTGCTCTTGCAGCGCCGCGTACTCGTCGTCCGCCAGGTAATTTGGCAGATATCTGGAAAAAACGGGAGATTCTATAAACTCAAAGAACATCATTCATTGTACGCAAAAAGCGTATAAGAACTAGCGCCATATTAAAAATCCCCCCCAAACAAATCCCGCGTGTAAACCTTGCCCGCCACATCTTCCAGCTCTGGCGCGCGGCGGTTGGCTACGATCATATCGGCCAACTTCTTAAACTCGGCCAGGTCTGTCAGCACGCGGGAGTTGAAAAAGCTGGCCTGCGTCAGCATGGGCTCAAACACCACCACCTCGATACCCTTGGCCTTGATGCGCTTCATGATGCCCTGAATGGAAGAGTCGCGAAAATTGTCGCTACCGGCTTTCATGATCAGGCGGTAAATGCCGACCACCGGCGGTTTGGCGGCTTCGCAGCCCTCAGCCTCAGCCTCGCCTTCTGCTTGCGGGCGAGGTAGTTTTTTCAGAATGTCAACCGCCACAAAATCTTTGCGCGTGGTGTTGCTGTCCACAATGGCCTGCATCAGGTTTTGCGGCACCGCTGCATAGTTGGCCAGCAACTGCTTGGTGTCTTTGGGCAGGCAATAGCCACCGTAGCCAAAGCTGGGGTTGTTGTAGTGGCTGCCTATGCGCGGGTCCAGGCACACGCCGTCAATGATCTGGCGGGTGTCCAGGCCGTGGGTGGCGGCGTAGGTGTCTAGCTCATTAAAGTAGGCCACGCGCATGGCCAGGTAGGTGTTGGCAAAGAGCTTGATGGCCTCGGCCTCGGTGCAGTCGGTCAGCAGCACCGGGACATCCGGCTTTAACGATGCGCTGCGCAGCAGCTCGGCAAAAACAGCCGCCGCCGAATCCGTACCTCCGTCATCGCGAGCGAAGCGCGGCAATCCATCCCCGTTCCCGCCCCCCACCACAATGCGGCTGGGGTGCAGGTTGTCTTGCAGGGCCTTGCCCTCACGCAAAAACTCAGGTGAAAACAGCAAATTGGCGGTGCCGTATTTGGCACGCATCTGCACGGTAAAGCCCACCGGCACGGTGCTTTTAACAACCATCACCGCGTCGGGGTTGAGCGCCATCACGTCTTGTATCACGGCCTCTACCGCGCTGGTGTTGAAGTAGTTGGTTTCAGCGTCGTAATTGGTGGGTGTGGCAATCACCACAAAATCTGCCCCGGCGTAAGCCTCTGCCTTGCTCAGCGTGGCGCACAGGTTTAACGGCTTGTGCGCCAGGTAATGCGCAATGTCGGCGTCGTCAATGGGGCTTTGGCGGGCGTTGAGCAGGTCAACCTTGTCCGGCACAATGTCCAGCGCCACCACCTCGTGGTGTTGAGACAGCAGCACGGCCATGGACAGGCCCACGTAGCCGGTACCGGCAATGGTTATTTTCATGGTTTAACCTTCTTAATGTGGTTAAAAGGTTAAAAGGGACGCTACCCTTTAACCATCCCTTGAAAGGGTAGCGTCCCCTTGTCATCATTGCACCCGCTCAATGCGAATGTCGTCGTGCCACACGGTGCGGGGGGCAAACTGCATGGATCCATCTGTTTTGCCGGGCTTGTACAGGCCCCACTTCAAATAGGCTGCGCCGGGCTTGTCGTTGCGGGTGGTGGGGCCGGCGTAATCAAAGGGGAGCGCGGCGTTGGCGTTGTCCACCGCTACCTGGCCATTGACCCAGCCGTCTGGCAGGGCCGACCAGTGCACCGTCATGTCCACATCCATCCATTGGCCCAGGGGCACCGGCTCCAGCAGCGTGACTTGTGCTTTGGCACCCGCGCGCAGCACCAGTGAATTGCCCTTGACGGCCACAAAAATATCGGGCGGGCCATCAAAGCGTTTGAACTGCCACACCAGGTCTATGGCCGAGCGGGGCTGCAGTTGCCAGTCGGCTGGCAAACGCAGGCTAAAGCGGTAGCGCACCGTGTCGCCAGGGCTGTAGCAGGTGGGCAGCAGCGCCATGGTGTCTGACTCTGCGCGATACGCCCCGGCTGAAATGGATGACGCCGCAGCCTCAATATGCGCCCTCACTGAGCAGTGGCCAGACCGCGCCACACTGCAGTCCACCGTGAGCGCATCGGCAATTGGCTGCGTGGGCATGGTGGCCATGATATGTGCTGCGTTTGCAGGCTGCTCGTAGTCCATGCTGAAAATAACAGCTGCACCCGCAGCCATCGGCAGCGCCTGAACAGCCGCAGCCAGAAAAAAAACACCGCATAGCGCCAGATATTTCTTCATCACCACAAGCACTGCGGCCATAGGGGCATGAGTGCTTGCAAGCGTGCGGCTGCTTCGGCACCGATGGGGCGGCGCGCCACGACGGCCGAGGTTTGGGCAATGACCATATAACCCCACGGCGCATGGCTGCGCAGAAAGGGAAACACCAAGAGAAGCATGAGAATTACAGGATTTAATGATACGTATTTTGAATCAGTCGAAACACATTTAACAGGGGCTATGGCATGTTTTCATTAACAAAATATTGGGGACTTAAGCAGAATTTCCCTAGCTTATGCGCACATTGATTAGGCACACCGCAAAGAACCGAACAAACCTTATCACTGATCTACGTTGATAGAGAAACATGTGTTGGAGAATTTTGATCATGCTTATGGGTTGAAGTCCGTTTGAATGCAACTTGATCGATGCACATGTCGGCTGCAGCAAGCTAAAGCCCGCATCGTACGATTTCCATAATCACTTGAAACGAAATATAACTAACACCAGCATCAATTAATAATTGCTTGACATTCAAAATTCAATTCTATCGCATAAAAAATGGAATCTGCTTTCTATTATCTATCATACGGATGGAAAGCACAAATAGTTTCTTAATCCCTTGTGTCTATAATGAGTTCGATCGATTCTATAATTAAGCTTGGATAACCATGAATTAAACCTGGGAAGAAGGGGGTTTCTGACCTCAATATAAAGAACAGGTCGATGGCGAGTCCAAATCCCCTCCATTCCGTCTAGTACATCCAACTCCATTCCTTCAACATCAATTTTTACAAAATCTATTGCGTCAATATCTTTAAATAAATCATCACCACGCACAATCTTGAATTCACCTGAGCCATCAACACATTGCGAAATACTGGTTGCGCCCAAGTTATTCATAGTCTTAGGGTGAATCTGAATCAGACCGTCAGAGCGTTTATTTGAAAGACCATAACCCAAAAAAGATAAATTAACCTTCTGAGAAATATTGTTAATATCAATATTATGCTTTAGAATATTTATTGCAACAGGATTTGGCTCAATTGGATATATGCATTTTGCACCGGTATGTATTGCAAGATATATCGCGTGATTTCCAACATTAGATCCAATATCTAATATAACTGCACCATTAGGCACAGCAAGCGACAAATCGAGTAATTCTTGCTCCTCATAATAAAAGCCACGCGAATGGCATCTCTGTATGGTATCTTCTGTATTTTCAACATAGAATTTTATGTTCTTATTGAATCGCTTTGCTTCGTAGATCATCAACGTGCTCCTTAATTAATAATTTAGTTCAATTGCAGCTCGAACAGAAAAAGTGGAATTTATAGATTGCGCGAATATTGGCGATGCAGTAAAGCCAACTCGGTAGCCATTTTTTATAAGCCAATCTATCACCCGTCCGTCAATATGACGATCCCAGGGGGGGAGCATTTTTTCAACGAGATCACCAGCACACTTTCTCGAAATCATGTATCCATCAAAGCCGGATGCACGGCCATTGTAATTAATCGGCATAACTATATCGGAAACCGGAGTTATATTAAAGTCGCAATGTCGATCTGAACACAATATAAAATCAAAAGTAGATTCATTAAATATTTTATCGAAATATTCAAATGCAATAGGCCTAGTGATAAACGAATCAGACTCTGTAACTATGCAATAAGATTTAGATGTTCTAAGAAAGTCTTCTAGTATCTTAATATGTCCTGCACTTGCACCAACTACGCCAACAGGTGCATCAATTCCGCCAATGATTGCGAGGGCGGATGATGGCATCCTATCCAACATAATTCCCATTTTTGGAGTAATATTAATAATTTGATCGGAAATTCCGCCTACACAATACTTTTGCATTTCGATCTGATGACTCGTCAGATTTACGTAAAGACTATAAATTGCAGCACTCTGTTTTGAATGCGGAATGTCATTCATTCTGATTCCATATGACAGATTATCAGATATTATTTTTGGGATGACGCTCAAGCGGCTCAAACGGTTCCGTCGTCCCAACTGCCATAAAACCCTTGCTGCAAAATCAATATACAGATTAGCGTTCTTTGATAATAAATCATCAATTAGCAACTCGGCAGCTTCAAAATGAGATAGAAAAATTAGATTACGAACCTTCGCTCGATCAGACCACGCCTTATACCCAACTGGCAGGAGCGATAAATATTTGTATTGTTCCTGAAAATCACCTGTCAGTTCAGTTACATCAACCCCGATCTGCACATACACATCAATTGGCAAAGCATAGTGCATGTTATTAATTAAGTCAACTGTCAATGATTTCCCATTTTTGGCAAGAAAGCACTTAAAAAAGCCTCGCAAAGTTACAAAATCATTATTATTAACAAAGTAATATGGATCATCCAACAAAAATCTATCCACATCACCGCTGTTGTCATGCCGGATAGTAAGCACATTTTTCGATGTAATATAATTAATATTTTTTTGCTCCATAATTTATCAGTCAATGAAATTATCCTGTTGTAGCATACTATTTATATACTAATAAATAGTACTTGAATAAAGGTGGCTTAAATGTTTATTTCATTAAGCGGAATGCATACTGTCTCGATTCATTAACCTCCAGAGAAATTCCGTGTTCTAAAATAAAATCATTGACGGCTCTAAAAACACCGTGTTGATGTGATGAAGGATCTGGATCATAATCGTCGCCAGTGATGTAGCCACCTGGACGGATCACACGGTAAGCCGCATTCAATTCTTCAAAAGTAGCGTCGTAGGAATGCGATGCATCTAAGTAAATCCAATCCAGATGATTATCTTTTAGTGAATTTAAAAAAGATATTGAGAAGTCTGGCACCACATGCACCCGCCCGGCATCTATATCATCGGCGTAAACAGTAAGAATATTAATTAAGGCCTTCACAGCGCTGTTTTCAGCCCCCACACCCCAAAATGGCTTCAATCGGTACCAGGGATCGACTAGATAGAGCCGTCTGCAGTGTGGCAAAAGAAACTCACCAAACCCTCCCTTATAGACACCAATCTCTGCACCAACCGCATTACTGCCAAGAAGATTTTTTATGATGGAATAGCGCTGAAACTGGCGTTCATAGCTATTCCAAGATGCATCCTTAATTTTCGAAAACCGATATTGCATATTACTCTCCATTAATAATAAATTCATTGCCTAGTTGCAAATACTCCATTGGCAACACTGTTTCAGGAAACTCAAATGCAATTGGCAATGCCTCTACACTTAAATGCTCATGATGTCTCTCTGCAATTTCAATATGCAGTCTGCGTGAGTCTAGATTGGCATTTATAGCACCATCTTGCGACATCTGGTAAATATCTGCCGTTAAATTATTTCCGTCATAAGGTTGAAACATTACCGGGAGCTTTAGCCATGGCATTATTTTACGAGAAAAGAACCGGTTAATTCGCCGAATGAATTCGGTGTCTGCATTTTTCTTAATATTCTGAAAATAACCGGATTTTCTGATCAAGCTAGATTTAAAGCAGAGAGAAGCTGTACCGTAACGTTCAACTTCATTGTTCAGCGGAAGTGGTGCATAGCCTTTATCCACGCGCACTATGTTGAATAGGCAGGCATCCCTATTATGGTCTGATGCCAATGCGCCAAGTTGCAACGAGGCGCGCAATGCGCTGCTAACGTCATCTGAGTCATTGATGAAGAAGACGACATCCTGCTCAAGGTGCCGAGAAATGACGAGATTCCTGATCCAGTAGGTTCCTCTCTTTACCTCTATTACGCCAAACTTCAATTGCTGCTCATCAAGCCCGAGCAGTTGTCGAAATTGACGAATCTTCTGAATTGATTCATCGGTACTTATATCGTCCACGACTTCAAGCGTGACCGCGGAATGCATCTGCATTGCCCAGCCATAGAGCGCTGCGTCCAGATAAGCCACCTTGTTGTAATTGGACATAATGAAGATAGCTTGTTGCGAGGACGCCGCCATTACCGAATCTTTTGACACCGGGCATCGTCGCCCAACCAGTATTTGCCGAGGAACAACAATGTGATTTGCTTGCTCGTATTCGGGCTCCTTGTATTTGTGGGGTGCTGGCCAGATGTCGAAAACTACCGATTGGTCTTTCAAGCTCGCAGGGCGAATGGCAGTAAGCGTTCGCCATGGCATACGCGATTCGGTGGATGTGTCTGCCTCAGCTTCAACATCATTCAGGGTGAGAACCGAGATTTTTACGAATTCCGACAGAAGAGCGCCGCCCAAGAGAATTGGTAAAGTTCTGAACCTATCCATACCGCCCAAGCGATCTACGCCGCCTTGCGTCACGAACAAGTGTCGTGGACTCAGAGTGTGTTTATCTTGATGCTTGTCCGTCATATCGACCGCGCGCTCGGCGTTTTTCGCGATCTCTTCGCAAGTGGCATTAAGCTTTCGGAGTCCCTTGTGCCATCCTTGAGGAAACCTCAAACGCGAAACAGACAGCAACTCCTTCTTGCCAGCTTGAAAGAGTTTTCCGTTGCCTTCCAAGGCTGATCCATTTGCAATGCCCAAGCACCCAATGATGAACTTGAGCACATTAGCCGGTGATTGCAGAAGATCGGCTGCATCCACAAATACAGAAGTTACGGCGGTACTGCGAATGGCTGCATCTATCAGGTCATTCAGAATCAGATCTTCATGCCCAGAGCAAATGGTTATTTCGATCAGGTCATCAACCAACCACTGTGTCAGGGTTTTCTCACCGAGTGGTGCTAAATCTTCTTGGCCCAGTACGACATAGGCTGCAAAGCGTTTACGGAGAATAGCAAGCATCTCAGCCAACCGGTCGATTGCTGAAGAACTAAAGTCATTACTGACCCGGATGCAAATCGCTAGTTCGATTACGCCTTGTTTCGGTTTGGTCAAGCAGCGCGTCCGCTTCATAATAAATCTCCGGATTCGGCTTTAATTAACCAAGCCAAGTTGTATCCATATGTTTTTTCATAAAAGCTTTCCAGTGCTTGTACCGTCAAATTATTTTTATTTTTCGCACCACTCGCGTTGTGGTGTGCGTACAAGCTGACGCTACGATACGATTTATCAAAATTCACGACCGGGAAACTTTTGTAGTCTGAGGTACAGGCTTCAGGGTTCAGAATAACCGCAGGCACCCCATTCAATACGCAGTGCCATTTAATCCATAGATCATCTGCCGTTGGCGCATGACTTATTGCCGCAGCCAAGTTCAAAAAATCCTTAGTAAAGAATTTGGTGTTATAGAGAATCCCATCCTTGCCAGTTGGCAAGTTTTGCAGAGAGGACTGGTCCTGTCCCCAAGTCCAGCTGTCGTAGGGCGACAGCGTTTGCTGTTCAACCTCGATATGCCGACCACGGAACGCAATGATGCAGTCGTGCTGTAGATATTTTTCATAGAGCCGTTGCAGAAAGTATTCCGGATAGAGTGTGTCGTCGTCTACCGTAACAAAGAGCTTGTCCTGCGCCTCTGGCTTTGAGAAGTGATCTTCCAACACATGCCATATCTTGCGATATGGCCCAGTGTTAGCAACCCAGTTAATTTGCAACCGAGGTAACTTAATGAGGTCAAGCAATATCGGGTTGTCCACTGCAATGCCGGTATCGAGAAGATACGGCTCGCGTGAGATATTGAGATGGATGCGGACAGGTTGCAGTGTCTGATTTATCAGGCTGTGCACTACCTGGGGCACATAAGACAAACGTGAGTGTATGGTGGTTAGGGTAACAATGATCTCGGGCGTATCGACTGCCAACCCTAGCCGCTTACGGCAAAGAGTGATATTGGCATGCATCAGGGCAGCCCAACCGTGCCTCTCAGAGATTTCCAAGTAGCAATCAAGTGCGTCGCGATATGATCCCGCCCGATATAGGGCATTGGCTTCTTTGATGGTGCTCATCATGCTTATTTGACTCCCATATCAATCAGTGCCGATCTGCGCACTACACATCGCAGGCAAGCCAGCGCCCGTAAAAAACAGCGCAATAGTTCCTTCGCGCCTGATCACGAACGGGTCGCGCAGTGGAATCGTATAGTCCAGTCGGGTATAGATGCCTTTTAACTCAAATGCCGGGTCTGCCGCAAAGGCTTTGACAACGGGGGCCATTTTGATGGCCTCTGGGCGGGTGCCGAAAACTGTTAATACTTTCACGAAACTCCCTTTTTCATTTGTACGGCTTTTATTTTGACGAAGCGCTGGTTCTAATCAGGCAGGCATCTTTTTCTAGTTGACGCGTGGTGGTGGTGTGTGGCACTTGGTTAGCGGTGAACAATTCTTGCCATAGCACTGCAATTTCTTTTTCATCGTCGCGGATGTAGTCGTCAAGCAGAAAGTCGATTTGGGCACCTTTAAAGGCAGCCAGCACGCAAGGCGCCGCAGGGTAACGGGCGTGTTTGCCAGTGGCTGCCGGCGGGCCGTCCACCACCACCAGCACGCGGCTCCCCGCCGCAGTGTGTCCTCGGGCCAACGCCGCCAGGGCTTCCTGGCAGGCGTAATAGGGGTAGGTGTTGCCGTTGGGCGCGGTGTAGGGCTGCAAGGGGGCCAAGACCAGTTGCACGGACTCGGCCAGGTCAGCTTGGCGCAGTTGCGCCAGGGTTTGGTTGTAGTACTGTTCCAGATGGTCAAACGAGAGCACAGCAACCGGCAGCTTTTGCTGTCGGCGTGCCGCCATTTTGGCCAGTGTTTTGGCGATGATGGTGGTAGAGATGCCGCTACCAAATTCGATGATGACATCGTAGTCGTTGGTCTCAAGCAGGCTGATGAGGTACAGGGCAAAGTCCGGGCTGATGGGCCAGCTGTGGCGTTCCACGTTGATGTTGGGCAGGTCGCCAGTGGCAAAGTAGCTTTGCAGCCCAATGGCGGCTTCGATTTGCTTGGCGGCGTTGGCCACTTCTTTTTTGAGGCTGGAGTCCAAAAACTTGCGCATGCGGATCAATTCGTCGGCCTGTTTTTTAAGCTGTGCATCAAGGTCGGTTTTTTGCTGCGCCAGGGTTTGGGTGATTTCATCCACAGCGATTTGCGTAGGCTGCTGGGTGGGTACTTGCCAGGCAGTACGGTCACCGGTTAACACCTGCGGGCTTGTTGCATTCAGGCCGATGCTTTGTGCCAAGCCCATGTCAGCCAACTGCTTTTGCGCCCGCGCGGGGGTGAGCAGGCTGGCGTCTGCATGGGGCATGCCTATGCGCACGGCGTGCTCAAAGTGGCTGCGGGCTTGCACCGGCCGGCCACTGACGGCGGCGGCGCGGGCCAGGCTGTTGTGGGTGCCAGAGATCAGCACTTGGGCAACGAGTTTTTTGGGGCAACCCCAATCTTGCGCCAGCCGGGTGTATTGGCGCGCGGGCTCGGTTTGGCCCAGTTGGGCATGGCCTGCTGCGGCCAGCAGGGCGAGCTTGGCGCGGTCAGGGTGGTGTTGCAGGGTGTCTTGGCTTAGGGCGGCCAGGCTGGCCCAGTCGCCAAACTGCCATTGGGTGCGGCTGCGCTCTAGCAGGTGTTCGTCATAGGGCACCAGGTGCTGCGCGGGTTCAGCATCAAATTGGGCTGTAGCCCTTGTTGGCTGTGCGCGATCAGCTATTTTTGATATAGCAAAAGTGGGCTGATAGGGGCGGCGTTTAAGCCATTTGCGGAGCTTGGGCATGGTGGGTTGTTAGTGCTTTGCGGCACCGACGCCAAAGGCGTGCTGCAGGTGCGCGAGTAATTCAGTCAGTGGTTTGATGAATGCAGGCAATTGGTCAGGCTTCATAGATCACTTTCTGATGCTGCAAGGCTGATTGCTGAAATTTTGGACTTGTACGCGCCAAGTCAACCCAGTTGATTTTGTAGAGGGTTGGTATTTTTTCAATTTGATCGGCCAGTTGGTAAAAGTCGGCCAGGGGCAAAGGGGTTGCACCAACCACTGCCACATCAAAGTCAGATCGGGGTCGGGCATCGCCCCTGGCTCTGGAGCCAAACAAGACCACGCGGTGAGCGCTGAGTCTGGCACGTTCATGCTGGAAGACGTTTTGCAATAACTGCAAAATTTCAGCTTCGCGGGACAACTCGGTCATGGCTTACAACCCTGGCTCGCGCAGGAGCAGGTCTTTGGGTTGATCATGCTGATGGTTTTGAACATGGTTTCAAGTCCGAGGAAATTGGTTAAGGAAAAACTAGGGGTAATTAGATGT
>Ga0100398_1004687_pt1 | contig 11072 bp, 10 predicted proteins | sample CryGeymeta201522_FD_81568 | JGI IMG/M metagenome (GOLD analysis project Ga0100398, IMG submission 81568) | Groundwater microbial communities from Crystal Geyser aquifers in Utah, USA - Crystal Geyser metaG 2015-22 | ecosystem: Environmental > Aquatic > Deep subsurface > Groundwater | place: USA... | reverse complement strand
CTGACAAGCGGTTCGAACCGCACGTTCACTTCATCAGGTGTGATGCCGAGGATCTCCACGCCGGCGGGGAGATCCGTTTTGATGGTCAACTCACGTGTGAGCGGAACTCGAACCGGACCTGCAGGGAAATCAGAGAGGTACATCCGGACTTCGGGGTGGCCGAAGATGCCAAGGCCCGCCAGCTGCCAGCCGATGCCCCGGGCGCGCACATCGACCCGCCCCGGAAGAGGGGTAACAAGCGCCATGTTCTGCGGGATCTGCTTGACGGTGAGGGGGAGTGAGAAGGTCCATTCATACTCACCGTTCATTGCAAGCGAGAGCCACAGGAATGCTGCGAAGAGCGTTGTCGTGATAATGACCGGGTACCGGCGGCGGTTCCGCGGCTGACTGAGGTCCAACTCTCTCCGGCGGCTCATCGGACGCAAACGCAGGAGATCGTGTGCAATGTGATAATGCTGCCTTCGGGCATCGGCTGTCTCACTGAATCAGAAATGGCGAGTCTTCCATACACTCGTATCGAATCTCGTCCGCGTCCTCATGCCCGCCCGGCCCCGCATATAGGCGGTTCGGCAGGTTGAGAACCGGCCCCGGGACATTTCCAATATTCTTGTACGCATGGACGACACCCGGCGGGACGACCAGGACGAGAGGGTTCCCTTCCCCCGCTGTGATGTTCATCATGGTCTCATATGTAGGTGATTCTCTCCGGTTATCCCACAGCGTGATGCGATAGACCGAGGGACCCGGGAAGGCGAAGCAATCGGTCTGATCCCGATGGGCGTGGGGACCGCGCGCCAATCCGGGCTGGGTGAGAGAAATGTAAGCCATGGCAGGACGGATAGCTAAGTCAATCTGGTCGTCCCTATAAATCTCTGCAAGCCAGCCGCGCTCATCATGGTGGACCTTCAGCTGGCGCACCTGTATCCCCTCAATGATTCCCTCGTGGAAACTCATCACTCCTCCGGTCACATAGTGTCATGCCGCTTCGAATGAGAGCTGGCCCCTGCGGGGCACGAGACTTTTCGTCCGCCTGACGGCAGACTTGGAATGATACGCTGGGGAGCGAATTGGATACTCGCTGTGCCAGCTCACGACCCCGCGTTCAAGATCAAGTGTCGATCACTTCGAGAGTCCGGGACAACTCTGTGTCCGTGTGAAGTCCGATGAGGATCGTCTCCAGCCGCGCCGGCAGAATGGATCGCCCGCTGATTCGAAGCCGGGAGGACGAGAGCAGCACACCGTAGCCGGGGGACACGGACCACGGCTCGATGACTCCTTCCCGCCCCTGGGTCCTTACAAGAAGAGACGCCCCCGTACCCTTCAGCAGATATGTCCTCTCATCCACTCTCTCGACCTGGATGCCGGGGGAGAAGTGCAAGAAGAAGTCGATCGAGTGCTCGCCGCTGCCAAGGATCTCGTCCGTGATCTTCCAATACGACTGCCGCTTTTGAAACTCCACATGTCTTCGAACCCGGACCGAGCGCGGGAGCCGCTCATACCCGTAGTGTTCAGCATCGAAAGCATCGAGCCACTCTGACACCGCCCACTCCGTCACGCGCGGCCTCGTCGTGTCTCTTGTAATATGCCAGAGAGAACTGAACTCTGCAAGTTCTCTTTCGTCGATACGGATTGTATTGTGGGCTGCCGTGCTCCGTAGGCTCTGCCGCTCGTCTCGATCGGCGGTGTAGCAGTAGGTACCCGAGTCGGTGATGAATGTTACGCCTCCGAAGAAAAGCTCAAAGCTGAACGTGTCGTTGTGGCCGTGCCCCCCGAGCCCGTCGAGTCCGATTCCCCCGGCGTCGATGATCAGATGTGCTTCCTCACCCTGCATAATGTAGAATCCACCGTCGGGGAACGCGGACGACTCTCGTGCCGCAGCGGAATCGGGCAGCTTCAGGAACCGTTCAAACCCCTCGGCACCGAGAAGCCAGAGGGCATCCTCACTGAACCTACCCGCGACACGCTTAAGATCGGAACGGCCGAAAAGGACTGCTGCGATCGAGAGGAGATACCGGTGGTCGTTCACGGGCTGCGAAGGAGAGAAGCAGAACAGCCGTCCGTCGTCTGCGTCTCCGATAAGAGGAGCACTTCCGTCGGGCCTCGTGTAGGCAGCGACGAACTCAAACATCCTTTCAAGACGCTGGCGGTATGCCTCGGGGAACCGGGCGTTATTCCGTTCCGCGAGGAGGTACGGGACGAGGAACAACTCGATGACGAGACGGTGGTACGATATCGACCCTTCGTAGTCGACACCATCCTCGAATACTTCATCTCTGATTTCCTTCTCGAGAAACCTCTGGCTCAGCGTGAGCCACCTCTGCCCGCGTGGAGTATCGCGGAAGAAAAGGCCGAGGACATAGAGTCCTGCGAGGTTCGACACGAGATGGTTGTGGTTCCGCGGGGAGAACTCGAGGTTGTACTCGATAAAGGCGCCGTGCAGGTAGAGGGTTTCGGTTGCCTTCCGTTGAAGGTCGGGTGTAAAGAGCGGGGATTCGGAGAAGAAGGCGAGGCCGAGGAGCCAATTGAATGAACGGATCGAGGCCTCCATGCTGATCTTCCAGTTCACGCCGTAGGGGAACGGATTCGCATCGATCCAGTCATTGAGGAGCTGGAAGAACTTCTTCTCGTAGTCGCGGCTTCCCGAGACCCAGCTTGCCCGGCCCAGCCACGCCGCAAAATGGAACCGGCTCATCTCCCACGGCATCTTGATGTCCGCCCCTGGCTTCCCGTTGAGGATCTTCACATCCGTGTAGTAGGAAAGCGGCCACTCGGCTCCGGTCTTGATATCCTGCTGCCACGGGAGAGGGAACGGCAGTGTCACGGGCAGAGAGCCGAGGAACGAAAACGTGTTGTGGAGGACCGGGTCGGCGTCATCGAGGAACGACTCGTAGGGGGTCGTCCCGGTAAGCGTGCTGAGGAGGAAATCCTTTCGATTCTTCGGTGTGTAGAAGAATTGTGAACGTTCCAGCCGCTCAGACACCGGCAGCGCGGCGGCACGGCGTGCCTCCTTCCGGCGAGAGTGCCACAGCGCATTCCTGAAGAGGCGTGCAAGCTGTGGATGGAGCATCCTGTACCGGAGAAGACGGACGAGATAGCACGGGGTGACCGGATGGTGGATGAGCTCGCGGAGTCGGGTGAACATTCTGTCTCCGTTGATAGGCGCGTCCCTTCTAATACAGCTCCAGGATGAATGCCGGACAAGGCACCGTGTTAGTGCGTTCCTCTCCGCATCGTTCTCTGGAAGTATTCAAACGTGCGCTTCAATCCTTCTCTTCTCGGGATTTTCGGTTCCCAACCGAGGAGCTCCCGGGCGCGGGTCATATCAGGCTGACGGACCTTCGGGTCGTCTTCCGGGAGCTGCTTGAACACGATGCGGCTGGTGCTGCCGGTAAGCTCGATGATCTCCTTTGCGAGGTAAAGCACGGTGAGCTCGTCCGGGTTCCCGATATTCACGGGTTCGGAGAGGTCCGAGGTGAGGAGCCGGTAGATTCCCTCGATGAGGTCGTCGACGTAACACACGCTCCTCGTCTGCTTCCCGTCGCCGAATACGGTCACGTCTTCCCCGTTGAGTGCCTGCGACATGAATGCCGGTATCGCCCGCCCATCGTCGGTCCGCATGCGCGGCCCGAAGGTGTTGAAGATGCGGGCAATGCACGTGCTCACACCGTGATACCGGTGGTATGCCATTGTGAGCGCCTCGGCGAATCGCTTCGCTTCATCGTAGACACCACGGATGCCGACAGGGTTCACATTCCCCCAGTACTCTTCGTTCTGTGGATGGACGAGTGGATCGCCGTACACCTCTGAGGTGGATGCGAGGAGGAATCTGGCCCCCTTGGCTTTCGCCAGACCGAGTGCCTTGTGAGTCCCAAGCGAACCAACCTTTAGCGTCTGGATCGGCAGCTTCAGGTAGTCGATGGGACTCGCCGGCGAGGCGAAGTGGAGTATGTAGTCGACCTTCCCCTCGACGTAAACGTAATCCGTCACGTTGTAATGGATGAACAAGAACGCGGGATTCCCGATCAAGTGAGCGATGTTGTCCATTCTGCCTGTGCAGAGATTGTCCATGCAGATGACGCGTTGCCCTTCGGCGACGAGCCTGTCGCAGAGATGCGATCCGAGAAACCCAGCTCCACCTGTGACGAGGCTGGTCGGGGTCGAGTAGTCGGGCATGGGCGCTTCCTTTCGACGGTATTGGGTGAAGTGAGAAAGCTCGGAAGTCCAATTTAGCGAAATGTCGTGATTCAAACCACTGCCGGTCACAGGAAGCACCGCCTAGCGCCTCAAGCCCGATCGCGGCACGAGAAAGGACGAATGGCATTTTCATCGCGGGAGTGGTATATTTTGTCAATGTCCTGTCCGCCTGCCCGGAAACAGAGGAAGCGCTACGCAAGCTCATCCACGTGTACCGAGTGAGCATGTCCCAGATGAAGAAGACACTACTCAGCCTCGCATTCGCCGTACTGATCGCCTCTCCCGGATGTAGTATCCAAAAGTTCGCTCTCCGTTCCATCGACGGCATTCTTGACAACTCGATGCTCGCCATCATGGAGGAGGAGGACCTGACGCTTGCCGAACAATCGATTGGAAGCGATCTCAAGCTTATCGATGGACTGATCAAGACCGATCCAGAGAACGAGAAGCTCCTCTTCCTTGCATGCGAGGGATATACGAGCTATGCCCTCGCGTTCGCAGAGGACAGCCTTGAGCGTGCGCGGCTCTTCTACACGCGGGCCCGGGATTACGGTGAAAGGGCCCTCACGCTTCGCGGCGTCCCCGACAGCGCCTTCCATTCCGATGCGGCGGCGATGCGCGGTGCACTCGCGAAACTGTCATCGGAGGACATACCCTACGTCTTCTGGACGGTGAATGCGTGGGGAAATGCCGTGAACCTGGAGCGAGACAACCCTGATGCCCTTGCGAGTCTTCCGATCGTCAACGCGATGATGGAATGGGTGAAAGCGAAAGACTCGACGTTCTATAATGGAGGCCCGCTCCTCTACTACGGCATCCATTATGGAAGCCTTCCGGCGATGTTCGGCGGCAACGCAGAGCTGTCGAAGTCGTATTTCGAACGCGCCATTGCCGCGAGCGATGGGAAGTTTCTCATGACGCTCGTCTACTACGCGAAGACGTACGCCGTTCAAACGCAGGATGAAGCGCTCTTCAAGGAGCTCCTAACCCGCGTCATTGAGACGCCGCTTGACGTCCTGCCCGAACAGCGGCTCGCAAACGCCGTGGCGAAGGTCAAGGCGCGGAAGCTCCTGGCCCAAGTGTCGGAACTGTTCTGAGCCGGATGGAAGAAAAAATGCAGCCCCGGGTTTGCACGGAAGAAGCGACAGGAAGGACATGGATAAGAACACGCCGTTGAAAAAAGCGTAGAAATGAGATAAGACCGAGGACGAAAGGAATCGGCATCTTGGAGGGGCGACGCATGCGTCGCTGTCCTTGAGGAAAAGTGATAAGAAATAGGCTGCACGTTGGAGGTGGGGCCCATCTGAGCGTATCGTTTCGTCTGTTTTGTACCTCAACAGAGAGGAAGCTATCGTGAAACGCATAGGTGCTGCGCTTGTTCTCACAATCTTTTGCATCGGCGCGCTAAGCGCCCAGCAGTACACCATAAAATTCGCCACACTCGCACCAGAAGGGAGCACCTGGATCAAGGTGATGACGGAGTATGACAAGGCGGTCCGCCGGGAAAGCGGAGGCCGGCTCGGCTTCAGGATCTATCCGGGCGGCAAGGTGGGAGACGAGAAAGACGTGATCCGGAAGATCCGGCTCGGACAGTACCAGGCGGGCGGATTCACGGGCGTTGGTATCGGTGAGATAGCGAAGGAAGTCCGCGTCCTCGATTCTCCCTTCCTCTTCAAGGACTACGACGAAGTCGACTATGTCGTGAACAAGTTCGAATCGCAGTTTGAGAAGGAGCTCGAAGATGGGGGCTTTGTCCTCCTTGGCTGGGCGGAAGTGGGCTTCGTGTACATCTACACAAACAGGCCGATCTACTCTCCCGTGGACCTGAAGGAAGTGAAGATGTGGATGTGGGAAGGTGACCCAATCCCGCAGGCGGCGTTCCAGGCGATCGGCATCTCCCCGATTCCGCTCTCCATCACCGATGTGACAATGGCTCTTCAGACCGGGATGGTGAACGGCGTCTATACATCACCCTACGCGCTTGTCGCTCTTCAGTGGTTCACAAGGGTAAAGGACATGATGAGCGAGCCGCTCGCGGACAGCCAGGGCGCGGTCCTTATCTCGAAGAAGGTGTTCGATTTGTTTCCGAAGGACCTGCAGCAGGTTCTCGTCACGAACGGCCGCAAATACTTCCGGCAGCTTACCCTGTCGAGCCGGCAGGAGAACGCCAATGCGATTCAGACACTGAAGAAGAAAGGCGTCCAGATCACCTATCTGCGAAAGGATGTCGCGGCGCAGTTCGAGTCGATGGGGGAGAAGGCGCGGCAGCTCCTTGTCGGCAAGCTCTACACGAAGGAGTTCCTCAATGAGGTCGAGTCGGCCCTTCGCTCATACAGGCAGGGGCGTGGGAAATGAGGATCCTCCACGCCGTCGACCGTACACTGACCGCCATCGTCAATGCCGCGCTCGTCCTGATCTTTGCCGTCATGCTGACCCTCGCCGCCACGCAAGTCTTCCTCCGTGACCTTTTCCATACCGGAATCTACTGGGGGGATGTGGCGGCGCGGTACCTCGTGATCTGGGTCGGTTTCCTCGGTGCATTCCTCGCGACGCGTGGTGGTAAGCACTTCCACATCGACGTCCTCACCCGCTTCCTGAATCCCCGCGCCCGGCTCTGGTTCAATGCTTTCTCGGACCTCTTCGCCTCTGTGGTGTGCCTTCTTCTCACCCTTGCGAGCGCCACTTTCGTTCGGGAGGCGCTGGACCCGGAGTCGACGGTCTTCCTCGGGATTCCGGAGACGGCGCTCGCCATGATCGTGCCGGTCGGTTTCGGCCTCATTATGGCACAGTTCGTCATCAAGATGATCGAGAGCATTGTGAATGCGATGCGCGAGACGGTTGAGAAGAAGGCGGCGCAATGACGACGCTTCTCATCATCCTGATTCTTGTCATCATCGCTCTTGCCGGGGCTCCGCTTTTTGCGATCATCGCCGCGATCGGACTCCTTGTGTTCACCGCCGCGGGGACGGAACCCGCAAGCCTCATCGCCGAGCTTTACCGGCTCGTGAATTTCCCCGCGCTCATCGCCATCCCTCTCTTCACGTTCGCGGGCTACCTGCTTGCCGAAAGCAGGGCGCCGAAGCGGCTCATCAACCTCGCGCAGGCGCTTGTCGGTTGGATGCCGGGCGGGTTTGCGGTTGTCGCCCTTTTCTCGACCGCGATCTTCACTGCCTTCAGCGGTGCATCAGGCGTCACGATCATCGCGCTCGGTGGACTGATCTTTCCTGCGCTCCTCAAGCAGAACTATCCCGAGAATTTCTCCCTCGGGCTGATGACGACCTCTGGAAGCCTCGGACTCCTCTTCCCGCCGTCTCTTCCGATCATCCTCTACAGCATCGTGGCGCGCGATGCTGCGGGGAACAGCGTGAACATCGATAAGCTGTTCGTGGCCGGACTTATCCCGGGCATCCTGCTCCTCCTCATTCTCTCGGCCTACAGTATCCGAACCGGTATCGTCGCGAAAGTCCCGCGGAATCCCTTCTCTTTCAAGGCGGCGTGGGCCGGGTTGAAGGAGGCGGCGTGGGAGGCGCCGCTGCCGGTGATTGTCATCGGCGGGATTTACGGCGGGATTTTCACCGCCACCGAGGCGGCAGCGGTGACAGCGTTCTACGTCCTCGTTGTCGAGGTGTTCATCCGGCGGGACCTGAAGTTCTTCAGCGACCTCCCGCGGATCATCCGCGAAAGCATGATCCTCGTCGGCGCCATCCTCGTGATGCTCGGCGCGGCGATGGGTGTGACAAGCTACCTCATCGAAGCGGAGATCCCGAATCAACTTTTCGGGTTCGTCAGCCAGTATGTCTCGAGTAAGTTCCTCTTCCTTGTGATCCTCAACGTGTTCATCCTCGTGATGAACATGATTGAGATTTTCTCCGCGATCATCATCGTTGTCCCAATTATCGTCCCGGTGGCGCTCCAGTACGGCGTCGACCCGATTCATCTCGGAATCATCTTCCTCCTCAACCTCGAGATCGGTTATATGACACCGCCGCTTGGACTCAACCTGTTTCTTTCAAGCTTGAGATTCGACCGGCCGCTGACGCAGGTCTACCGGACGGTCCTGCCCTTCTTCCTCCTGCTCGTCTCGGTCCTGCTCCTCATCACATACTTCCCTGAGCTCAGTCTTGCATTGACAGGAGCTGTCGGCGTACGCTGATGGCAAGAGCGACGACAAAATACACCTGCCAGAACTGCGGCTACTCCTCTCCGAAGAGCATGGGGCGGTGCCCGGGGTGCAGCGAGTGGAACACCTTCGTTGAGGAAATCGTCGCCGCAAGGCCGAAGAAATCCGAGGAGCGGCAACACCGCCTGTCCGAAGGAGCCGTGCCCGTCCCTCTCTCGAAGGTGTCGAGCATATCCTTTTCACGCGCAGTGATGGGGATGGAAGAGTTCGACCGTGTTCTCGGCGGCGGGATAGTCCCCGGTTCCGTTGTCTTTGTCGGCGGCGACCCGGGCATCGGGAAGTCCACTCTCATGCTCCAGGCTGCAGTCCACCTTTCGTCGAAAGGGAAGCGTGTCCTCTATGTCACAGGCGAAGAGTCGGTCCAGCAAATTAAACTCCGTGCCGACCGGCTCGCTACCCAGCCAAACGAAGGGGTCCTTGTGCTCGGTGAGACTGATCTCGATGTGGTCGTCGGTGCAGTCGAGCAGGCAGGGCCCGACATCCTCATCATCGACTCGATCCAGACGATGTACCGTCCCGAACTCGAGAGCGCGCCGGGGAGCGTGAGCCAGGTGCGTGAGTCGACGGCGCTCATTATGAACGTGGCGAAGCGGAGCGACCTCGCTGTGTTCATCATCGGGCATGTGACGAAGGAGGGCGTCCTTGCTGGCCCGAAGGTGATCGAGCACATGGTGGACACCGTGCTCCAGCTCGAGGGGGAGCGGCACTACATGTACCGCATTCTTCGTGCCGTGAAGAACCGCTTCGGGTCGACGAACGAGATCGGGATCTTTGAAATGCACAGCGATGGGCTCCGCGAGGTGGCGAACCCATCAGAGATTTTCCTCTCGGAGCGGACACTCGGCGTTGCCGGGTCAACCGTCGTCGCGAGCATTGAAGGAACGCGCCCGATCCTTGTGGAAGTCCAGGCGCTCGTCGCTCCGACAAGCTACAGCGTTCCACAGCGCACAGCCACCGGGATCGACGGGAAAAGGCTCGCAATCCTCCTTGCAGTCATTGAGCGCCGCATTGGCCTGCGGCTGGGCACGTACGATATATTCGTGAACGTCGCTGGCGGTGTCCGGATCGATGAACCAGCAGCGGACCTCGGCGTTGCAGCCTCCATTGTGTCGAGTCTGAAGGACCTTTCGGTGGACTCGGGCACGGTTGCGGCAGGTGAGGTTGGGCTCGCTGGTGAGGTCCGGACGATCAACTTCATCGAGAAGCGAATCGAGGAAGCACGCAAGCTTGGGTTCAAGAGGATAGTCGTTCCTCAACAGAACCTCAAAGGATTGCAGCGGAGGAACGACATTGAAGTGATCGGTGTTGACTCCGTCGAACGCGCCATGGGAATTCTTCTCACCAGGTAGGTGACTCCATGCAGGCCATCGGTATCATCGGACTCCTGGCCATCGCGGCCTGCTGGGTCCCGCAGACAATCGAGACAATCCGCGCGAAGCAGACCCACATCAAGCTCTCGTTCCTTCTCCTCTACAGTCTCGGGAATCTCCTCCTCACCGTCTACGCAGTCATCATCGGCGACGTGGTGTTTGTTCTACTGAACGCATTCGCGATGGCGATGAGCCTCGTCAACCTCTTCTACATGGTGTTTCCCAAGGCGTTCATATGAAGATCGTTCTGGCGACACACAACCGCGACAAGGTGGCTGAGCTCAGAGAGATCCTGGGCGATCTTCCTGTGGACATCCTGACGCTCGATGAGTTCCCCTCAATCGGAGAGATCGTCGAGGGCGGGCTGACCTTCGAAGAGAACGCCTTGAAGAAGGCACGCGCGGTGTCCCGCGCGACGAAGCTCCCATCGCTCGCCGATGACTCGGGGCTGGAAGTCTATTATCTCAACAACCGCCCAGGTGTCCACTCGTCCCGGTATGCTGGCCCCGGCTGCACCTACGCCGACAACGTGCGGAAGCTTCTTCAGGAGCTGAAAGGTGTCCCCCCTCGCCGGCGGGGCGCGCGGTTCCGCTGCACTGCCGCGTTGGTTAGTCCGGGCTGCGAGGAGACGACTGACGGGCTCGTCGAGGGGACGATCACAGAGGAGCCGCGCGGCACGGACGGCTTTGGGTACGACCCTCTCTTCATCCCCGCCGGCTACACGCAGACGTATGCAGAGCTTGCCTCCGAAATAAAGAACCGCATCAGCCACCGTGCCCGGGCGTTTGAGAAGATGAAGGAGATCATCGCCAGGCACGTAGGTTCGCGCTGACCACACACATAGTACCTTGACGGGACTGCAGAATAGACCTCATACACCGAGCTTGTGGGGGAGAAAGTGCTTGAGCAGACCTCGACCTCGCCATCACCGCCGAGGGGGACCTGTTGAAGAGCTATCTCACAGTGCTGCGGCGGTTCGTGAAGTACATGCCGGTTAACACCGTCGCGATTCGTCGGCGGATCGCCGCGAAGCTTGTGGAAGGCGACGGCTGCAACCTGTAGGTGAGAGCGCGCTCAGCTTTCGTGCTTCACCTTGAACCCTTTCAGCATCCAGCCGCGTGCGAGGAAGAGCGCGATCGGGCTTATGATCGCAATGAAACCGTAGATGAGCCACATCGTCTGCGTGTGCATTTCCGCCGGCAGCGCTCCCTCCGGACAGTACCTCATGAGGAACCAGCCTGAGTAGAGGCTCGTGACAACCTTTGTGAGGAACCAGGGAAACTGTCCGATCCCCATGTAGATCCCTGTCATTCTTTTCGGGGCGATTT
>Ga0100398_1004675_pt1 | contig 11091 bp, 2 predicted proteins | sample CryGeymeta201522_FD_81568 | JGI IMG/M metagenome (GOLD analysis project Ga0100398, IMG submission 81568) | Groundwater microbial communities from Crystal Geyser aquifers in Utah, USA - Crystal Geyser metaG 2015-22 | ecosystem: Environmental > Aquatic > Deep subsurface > Groundwater | place: USA... | reverse complement strand
TCGAAGGTTGCTTCATCATACATGTGCTTTGACTCATAAAGCCTGCCAAGGTTGTACCTGGCTTCGAGGTTCCGCGTGTCGAGGTCGATCACGCTGTCGTAGTGCATGATCGCGGCGTCTATATCCCCGGTTTTCTCGGCCTCCAGGGCGCGTGTCATGGCTTCTGTGATGTCCTGGGATTTCTGCGATGCGCTCAAATTGGCGAAGAAATCCGAGGCAAGGCTGTTCCCGGCATCAATGTCAATGACCTTCTGGAACCACTTTCGAGCGACATCAAGATCCTGCTTTTCCGTGTTCAGCACTCCGAGTTGGATGAGCGGTTCAATTTGAGTTGGATTGGCCTGGTGGGCTGCTTCGAACTTTTCGACTGCCTCTTCCGCCCATCCCTTTTTCTGGAAAATTTCTCCAAGCATCACCAAGCCTTGGAAGTGGGCAGGATCAATTCCAAGGAGTTCCTGTAGCTCCATGGATGCATTGTCGGGTTGCTCGATCATGTTGTAGGCAGAGGCAAGGGCGAGATACGCATCGGTGAATTCGGGTTTCAACTCCTTCGCCTTGTTCAAAGCTTCAAGAGCCTGATCGGCCTGGTTCTGTTCGAGGAAAAGCTTTCCAAGTTCGAACCAAGCCATTTCATTTCCGGGGGAATCGCGAAGAACATTTTGGTATTCAAGGATTGCATTCTTGACCATTCCTCGTTCCTTGAAGATTCGGGCTTGGTTGATCCCTTCTTCGGCTTGGGAGTGAAGTCTGGTTTTTGAAAGTTCTCCGTATTCCTCCTTGGCCTGAACGTGCAGAGGATCGAGTCTGAGAACGGTTTCAAACTCGGCAATTGCATCCTCGCCCTTTGCACGCTCTTTCATAACACATCCGAGCTCGAAATGGGCGGCCATTGAGTTGGGATCAACCTTCAGGGCTTCCCGCAGTTCGGCAACTCCGTTGTCGACCATCGATTCGTCATTGAACGAACGGCCCATCATTATATAGATCCGTCCAAGCTCAACGTGACCAACCGGCTCCTTGGGGTTTTCCTTGATAAGATCCTTGAAGGCCATCGTGGCTTGGTCGAACATGTTCGCTATTGCGTAGACCCGCCCCAATTGAAGCTTTGCTTCAATGTTGTTGGGATCGGTCGAAAGAAGTTGCTTCAGTTCCAGAATCGCCAGCTCATGCTCGCCGGATTTCGCATAAGCCTCGGAAATGATCTGGGAGATCCGTTGTCCTGTGGGTTAAGGTTCCGTAGATCTTTCATGATCTGAATGGCTTCGGCGTAATTCTCCCGGCCTACGTACAGCCGGCCGAGCTCAAGCCCGACCTCGATGTTCTGTGGGTCGAGGTTTTTAGCCTGCGTAAGAATGTCGAGCGCTTGTTCGAACTCACGCCTTCCTTGGTAGATCTTTGAAAGCATGATGTAATAATCGATCCGTTCAGGGTCTCGTTGGCGCAGTTCTTCAAGCTCCTGGACGGCCGAGTTGGGGTTGTTGGACGATAGGTAAATTTCAACGAGCCTCAAGGAAATCTTTTCGTTTCCGGGAGCCAGTTCTTTTGCCTGACGCAAAGCCTGGCTTGCTTCCTGGTTTTTATTGGCCTGCTGTAACAAATCACCCAATTCGAGGAACAGCATCGGTTCGTGGGCTCCAAGCGCAATGGCGTTGTTCAGGGATACAATCTGTTCTTCTGCCCGTCCAAGTTGTTTGTACATCTGGCCAAGTTCAAGGTGCGCCTGAAGATTGCTTGGATCGGTCTGCAAGATCGTTTGATACGACTCGATGACCTTTTCATGCTGGCCTTTTTCTCGAAAAAGTTCTATCAGAGCATAATGTGGTGACGGGTCGGCGGGGGCCATTTCGATAGCTTTCTTGAATGTGGTGATGGCTTCATCAGTCTGACCGAGTTCGTTGTAAATCTTTCCAAGTTTTACCGCCCATTCAGCGGTGGGGTTGATCTTCATCAGATTGCGAAGCGTCACAATCAAGTCTCGCTTGCGGCCTGATTGAGATTGGAGAAGCTCGATATCCTTCCAGAGCTCGATATTGTTGGGGTCTGACTCGAGAAGTTGGGAAATTGCCTCCATCTCCTCGTTGACCATTCCTTTGCTTCGAAAAATGGCTCGAAGTTCGCCTTTCAGGTCGTTCCGATCCGGCTCGAGTTCGATGACCTTCGTGTAGTAGTTATTTGCCTCGTCAAGCATGCCTTTTGCGGCATACACACGGGCAAGGATCAGAAAAAGGTTGGGGTCGTCAGGGCGAACCGTGGAAAGAACCTCGATGGCGTCCATGCACGATTCAGGAGACGCACCCATCAGCACAAGCTCGTAGATGTGGTCAAGGCTGTCCATGTCTTCGGGATTGGTCTGAAAGGCTTTGTAGTAGCACGCAAGCGACCGCTCCAGATTTCCCGCTCCGGCATAAGAGCCGGCAAGCTTTTTGAAAATTTCGGTAGAGGCGGAATCCATTTCAGCGATGGCCTGGAACTGTTTGATCTGCTCGTCGAAAGAACCCCTCTCGCCGTACAGGTTCGCCAATTCGTAACGGATTTCCAGCCAATCAGGCTTCAACTCGACGATTCGGGAGAACTCGGCAATAGCTTCATCAGGCTTGTTCAGGCGCTGGCACAGTTTGCCGCAGCGGTAGTAAACTTCGGGGTTGTTTTTGTCGAGTTCCTTGACCGCCTGGTATTTTTCAAGGGCTTCTCCAAGCTTTCCACGGGTTTCCAGGTCTTTTCCGATTCGAAAGTGAACCTCGGGATCGTTTGGATTCAGCCTCTCGGCCTTTTTGTATTCCATCAGGGCATCGTTGTACTGCCCGTTCAATTCGTATGCCTCTCCAAGCTCCGAATGAAAATGCGCGTTGTCCGGATCGTAAGAGATTGCCTGGAGGAAAAGGTCGATCGCACCCTGGATGTTGTTGCGCGTTATCGAGATCCGGGCAAGCTCGATAACCGCTCCGGATGCACGCGGATCAGCTCTGACGGCCTTGGAAAGGTATTCCTCCGCCTTTTCCAGGTTGCTCCTCGTGTTATGGAGATGACCGAGTTCTTGGAGGAGTTTCATGTCGTCCGGCGCCAGGAGTAGGGCTTTCTCCAGAACATCAACGGCGCGGTCGGCTTCTCCCACGGAAATCAAAAGCTGACCGAGAAACCGCAAACTCTTTTCATCCTTCGGGTCTGCCTGAACCAGATTTCCGAATGCCTCAATGGCTTCTTTGTCCTGACCGAGGGCTTTGTGGCACTCCGCCTTCAATTTCAGGGCCGAAAGGTTCTGCGGCTTATCCTTGAGGACGGCAGAAAGCGCCTGACCTGCTTTTTCAAAATCTCCCAGCTCGAAATAGGTCTGTCCTTTTTCGAGAAGGATCTCCCAGCGTTGGATCATGGGCGGAACTCCTCTTGCGGCGGTGATTTGAAATGACCCTGAGGGCTCAGCGGAAAGTTCTTGGGTTCACGGTCCCTGGTGTGATTAACAAACAATCCTAAATTCTTCTTTCTGAGGTCTCGGTGACCTCCGTGAGCTCTGTGAACTCTTTGGCTTCCGGAGTTTCTTTTGGGTATTTCAGGTTCCTTTTTTTGTTGCGGCTCCGGGTCATGTGTTTCCTTCGGAATCCAGTTCTTCGGCTCTTTCAAAGGCTTTGATGGCTTCCTTATTATTCCCCAGGCCCTTATATGCTTTCCCGATCATGAAATACAGGGAACTCGTCGGCTTTTCAAGCCCGGCGGCTTTGTTGAGTTCAACAAGAGCCTCTTCGAACTTCCCTTTTTCAAGGCAATCCTGGCCAAGTTTCAACAGGATGTCGGCGTTCTCGGTCATCAAATCTCTGGCCTTCTGGAAGGAAGCTGTCGCCTTATCTCTCTGGTTCAGTTCCTCGTAAATTTTGCCGAGCAGATATTGGGCCTGGCCGTTCTGAGGATTGATCGCAGTTGCACGTTTGAAGCAATCGAGGGCTTCATTTGTCATGCCATTTTCCTGGTAGAGGCTTCCAAGTTCGAAATAGACATCCGGATGGTTCGAGTCGAGGTTGATGACTTTTTTGAACTCATCGATGGCCCCGGTAACTTTGAATTTGCAACGGTACGCCTTCCCGAGCTCGAAATGGGCCCGACTGTTGGTGGGATAGAGACCGATTGCCTTCTTGTACAAACTTACCATTTTGTCGTAGTTGCGATGGTCCCAATAGATTGACCCTAGCGCGTAAATGCATTCGATGAGATTTTCATTAAGGGAAAGGGCTTCTTCATACTCTGCCATCGCTGGGTCGAGTTGGCTCTGGAGGCGATAAGCCTCACCAAGTTCGAAGTGAAAAAGTGCGTTTTTCTGGTTCAGTTCGATTGCCTTCGAAAAAAGAGGGATCATTCGGTCATACTGCTGTGCCTGCTTGTATTTGGCTCCGAGACGGTAGTAGATGCTGTAGTCAGTTGGCTTGAATTCCAGCGCATGCTCGAAAGCGGAGATCGCTCCCGTTGTGTCATCAAGTTTTTCACAGACCTCGCCCAATTCGCGGAAAATCTGGTAGTTCCCGGCTTCGAGTTCGATGGCTTTCTCGAAGAAGGTCTTTGCCTTTGCCCACTCTTCCTGGGAGGTGTAGATCGTTCCGAGTTTTTGGTAGACATCAACGTAATCGCTTTGCAGTTCGAGAGCACGATGAAACATTCGAAGGGCTTCCGGATAGTCGTGACCTTGGTAGTAAAGGTCTCCGAGCTCGTAGTGGGAAACCGGGCTGTTCGGGTCGAGATCGATGGCCTTTAAGAGCTCGATGATGGCTTCGGGGGCGCTTCCCTTGTCGCGGAGATTCCTTCCAAGTTCGAGGTGAGCCCTGAAATTTACCGGGGAAAGCTCGATGACAGCCCGGTATTCTTTTGCTGCTTTTTCCGGCATTCCCTGGGTTGAGAACAGGACGCCGAGTTCGAGATGGGAGGCGACATTCCCCGGATCGAGACCGATCACCTTCTGATATGCCTCGATGGCGTCTTCGGTGATTCCCTGGGTTGCGTACGCCTTGGCAAGCTCGGAGTTCACCTCGATGTTGTTCGGAGCGAGTTGCAGGGCTTCTTTGAATTCTCCGATGGCTTTGTCCAACCGTCCTTTATTGATGTAGGCCTTGGCAAGTTCTTGGTGGGGGAGGGGATTTTTCGGTTCGAGGTCGATCGAGGTCATGAATCTTTCGATTGCCAAATCAAGGTTTCCTTGTTTGCGGTGAATCAGACCCATCTTGGTGACGATATCGGCATTCGATGAGTCGGCCTGCAAGGCCAGTTCAAACTCATTCAGGGCATCGGAAAGCATGTTGAGGTGGTCGTAGACCTTCCCTAATTCAAAATGGATTGCCGGGTTCTGTGGGTCGGTTGCGAAAACCTTTTTGTAATACTTTGCAGCTTCTCTCCACTTTTCGAGGGAAGAATAGATCTTGCCGAGCCGAACAAGCGCATCGGTTCGTTCTTCATTGATTTCGGTGACCTTGAGATATTCGTCCAGGGCTTTTTCAAGTTCTCCAAGGTGGTAATAGGTCTCCGCGAGGAAGAACCGGGCGGAGTGGTTTTGTGGTTCCATTTCGACCAGGCGCCGGTAGCAGACCCCTGCAGCGTCGTACATCTCGAAGTTATAGTTCAGTTCACCCAGGGAGGAGAGTGCGTTAGTGAGGGTCGGATCGATTTCCAACGCGGATTTGAATTCTGCCATCGCCTCCTTGGATTTGTCGAGGCTGAGGTAGCTTTCCGCGAGGTTCAGGTGCGCGGCCGATGATGACGGATTTATCGAAAGGGCGGTCTTGTAGCTGTTGATGGCCTTATCGACTGATTTCTTGGATGCGTAGACCCCGGCCATATCGAAGTGCGCCTGGAAATGCCTTGGGTCGATCTCGATCACTGAATGCAATGAATCGAGGGCCTTATCGAGAAGTCCTCGGTTCAGAAAAATCTGGGAAAGAGCCATGTGGCCCCCGATATGGTTTGGATCGAGTTTGACCAACTTGGTGAACTCATTTTCAGCTTTGTAAATCTGACTTGTCGACTCGTAGAGTTTGGCAAGACCTTCATGTGCGTAAAGGTTTTCCGGAGCGGCTTCAAGAGCGTTGAGATATTCTTTTTCGGCTTGATCCGGGTTCTTTTGTTTTTCCAGGGTTCCTGCGTAGGCGATAAGCGCTTCAATATGTTTGGGTTGTCGGTTGAGGATTGCCTTGAGCCGCTCGGAGGCTTTTTCCCACTTTCCCTCGTCCATGAAGAGCTTTGCCAAGTCGAACAAGATTGGATTGGGATCATCGGAAAGGGCAATCGCTTTCTCAAATTCGGCGAGGGCCTCGGCCGTTTCGTGTTTCTTGTGATGGATGCAGGCGATCCGGTAGTGGGCCAGGGAATGGTTCTGATCGAGCTCCAAAACGCTCTGGAACCTCATCTGGGCATTTTCAAGGTTCCCCTCGTCGAAGGAGATTTCCCCCATTGCCAAATGAGCGTCGAGGTAATCGAGATCGAGTTCTATGGCTTTGCGAAGGTTGGATACCGCTTTCTCGTATTCCTTAATCTCTTTATAAACGCGTCCGAGCTCAAAGTATCCTCTGGCGAAGTTTGGGTTAATGCGGATGACCCTTTGGTAAAGCTTGATTGCATCGTCAAACAGGCCATGCGCCGATTTGATTTCGGCCATGCTGAAATAGGCCGGGATGTAGGTCATCTCTTTTTGGATTGCCAAATTGAAGTTTTCAATTGCCTTGTCGAAGTCTCCCCATTGCCGGAAGACATCCCCGAGTTCAAAATATCCCCGGGGATCTTCGGGCTCCATCTCAATGACTTGCTTGCACTCCCCTGCGGCTTCATCGAACAAGGGGGATCCGCCTTCGAGCGGAGAAAGATAGGAGTCTTTCAAGCCCCAATGTGCCCATTTCAATGATGGTGCGAGGTTGATGGTCATCTGGTAACCGTTCAGAGCTTCTTCGAGACGTTCTTCCCTCTTTTCGGGGATTTTCGATTCCAGGGTCTGACATGCGTAGGCAAGGGCGAAATGCGCGATCGGACTTTGCGGGTCCACCATTGCCGCATTACTGAACTGGTCGATGTATCGGTCGAAAGTCGTCTCTACATCATGGTTTTCGAGATTCTGAATCTTGTACAGATCGATCTGGTTCATTATCGCCTGCGGGCTTTTGGGGTCTATTGCGAGCGCCTTTTGATATGCCTCGATGGCATCGGAATACTGGCGTCGTTTGGTGAAAGCGTTTCCAAGTTCGATCCAGGCGCCTAGGGGTGTCGCTTCCTTGAAGAAGCGGAGCTTGTTGAAAATGTACCCTTCCTGATAATTTTCAATTCTATGCCGCGATGCGAGGCTGATCACTTCGCGGAAACGCTCGATCGCGAGGTCGTGCATCCCGTTTACCATGTAAATCTTGCCAAGCCGGAAGTGAGCGAAAACGTTTATGGGGTTGATTGCGAGGCCCTGTTGATAAAACTCTATCGCCTGCTCGTAATTTGCCTTCTGCTCGTGAACGAACGCCAACCGGAAATACGCCGGAAAGTAGATCGGATCGAGTTCCATGGCCTTTTTGTATGCACCCTGGGCCTCTTGGAGGGCGGTTTCTCCGATCGTTACGTGCTCGACCTGGGAAAGGAGAAAACACTCTCCAAGTTCGAAATGCAATCTTGGACTGTTCGGGAAAATCTGCAACCCGCGATGGAGCTGTTCGATGGCCCGATCGATCGCGCCGTCGTAAATTCGGATGTCCTTGAGCCCAAGGTATGCCCAGATATTCTCAGGATTGATCTCGATCGCTCTCTCCATTAGTTCCAGGACTTCTTTTCGCTGGTTGGAAAAGATCTCCGGGTCGCTTGAATGAAGGATTAGCAGGATATACCCCATGATGGTGTTGGCGGTGGACTGGCTTTCCAGCTCGCGCAACTCTTCGCGAAGCTTTTCTGTTACCTCGGAATAGAACCGCTCGCGTTGAGGAAGAGAGGCATACATGGCTCGATATTGAAGTATCAACTTGATCCAGGTTTCCCCATTTTCAGGATCTTTCCTCAGCGAAAGCCTGTAGGAGGAAATCGCCTCGTCAAAAATTCCTTGAAGAGCGTAGATATCGCCCAGATGCTGATGAACCTGGGAGTTTTCGGAATCAAGAATCAATGCTTTTTGAAAATCAAGTTGAGACCGACCGAGGTCGCCTTTGTTTTTGGTGATGACGGCTTGAGAAAGGTAAAGCCGCACCCTCTCTATCTTTTCGTCCACAGTGAACCCAGTGGCTCGCTCCTTGAGCATCAAAAGCTCATTCTGTTCGGCCATTTTCTTTAGTGAAGTCAGGTATTCCTGGGAGGCCCTGCCCATTTCTGTAAACAAACAGCTTGCAGAAGAGGTTTGAAAAAATTTACACATTTCGAGGAGGCACCCCTTCTCGGTGCGATCCCCACCCTTCGCGAAACCCAGAAACGGGCAGACGGCTTTACTCATGATAGCGGGATACTCCTTCTGCAGAGGACTCTCCTCTTGTTGGAACCGTCAAGAGGGCTCACAAAACCCTTCTCTTCCAAAAGGTCCATGATTCGAGCGGCCCTATTATAACCGATCTTGAATTTTCTTTGCAGCATACTTGTTGAAGTTTTTTCCTGGGAGGAAAGATATTCTTCGATCTGGGCGAAAAGGTGGGCGTCTTCATCCCCATCATCGGCATCTTCCGAACCGGAATTTTCAGAAGCTTCGGATGGGTCTTTGTCGGGCTGAATGTTGATGTATTCAGGATTCCCTTGTTGTTTCGCGAACTCCGTCAGGGAGGCCAATTCCTTATCGGAAATATAGGCCCCCTGTACCCGAAGCGGCATCGGCCGCCCTTTGAACTTGAAAAGCATGTCTCCCTTTCCTAGAAGTTTTTCCGCGCCTTTTTCATCGATAATGGTGCGAGAATCAATCTGGGAACTCACGAAAAAGGCGATTCGGGAGGGAAGGTTCGCTTTGATCAGCCCTGTAAGCACATCCACGGAGGGCCGCTGAGTCGCGATCACGAGGTGTATGCCAACCGCGCGGGCCATCTGGGAAAGCCTGCAGATGGCGCCTTCGACCTGGGCGGAGGATGTCATCATAAGGTCTGCAAGCTCGTCTATGATGATCACGATGAGCGGCATAGGTTCGAGTTCTTCTTCAAGTTCCTCTTTGAGCCGGGGAAGTTCTCGGTTGTAATCCGAGATATTCCGTGCCTTTACGCTCGACAGGAACTCATACCTTCGGACCATCTCTTCGACAGCCCACTGAAGGGCATCCGCGGCTAGTTTCGGATCGGTCACCACTGGTGAGATCAGGTGAGGGATGCCGTTGTATCCCGTAAGTTCCACCATTTTTGGATCGATCATCACCAACTTTACCTGATCGGGTCTGGCTTGGAACAAGATGCTGGCGATGATGGTGTTTATGCACACCGATTTGCCGGAACCAGTGGACCCTGCTATCAGAAGATGGGGCATTTCCCCGAGATCTGCATAAACTGGGCGGCGGCTGATGCTCAATCCGAGGGCAAGGTTCAACAGGGTTTTTTGAGTGCGGAAGTTCTCGTTTTTTACCAGGTCGTAGAAAAACACCGGCGTCGGTTTCAGATTCGGAATTTCGATGCCCATGGCTGATTTCCCAGGAATTGGCGCTTCGATGCGAATGGATTGGGCGGAAAGTGCAAGGGCGATGTCGTCTACCAAAGAGGTGATTCGGGAAACCTTTACACCCGGCGCCGGGCGAATTTCAAACCTGGAGACCGCTGGCCCCTCGACGATTGCTGTGATCTGTACCCTCAGTCCGAAGTCCTCCAGTGTTTTCAGAAGAAGTGCCGAGCGCTGGGAAAGATCATTTTCCGAGCTTCCTTCAAAGGCTGGAACATGAAGCAATTCGGTGGGAGGGAGGGCTGAATGCTTGAATTCGGGCTTTTGTAGCTCGGCCTTTTTGTAAGCCTTTCCCTCTTCTTCTTTTAAACCCTGATCGATTGGGTGATCGTCAAGAGAAACTGGGGAATTTTTCCGATCGTTTTCCGCTCGATCGTTTTCCTCCCGATCATCTTTCTCTTGGGCCGCTTCCTCATGGGACTCTATCTCTTTGGATCCTTTTTCTCGGGATTCTGGTTCCTTTGGTTCTTCAAAGGCGCCTTCACCGGGGGCTGGGTTTGTTTGCAGTTTATTGCCCGTCACGGTTTCTTCTTCTTTTCCGGTTGCTTCCGGAGCCTTTTGAATGACATTCGATGTTTGTGTGGCTGGACTTGTTGCGAGGGTTGCAAACGCTCCGGGAAATGCAATGTTCTCGATTAATTGGGTGCACCGAACGGCAACGGAACCCATTGAGCCGTCCGGAGCCGGAAGGCCATCAAGCTGCCGATTCGGCATTTCAGAATTTTCAGATCCTGGAGCTGGAACGGTCGCCATCTCGGCGATGCTGATTTCTTGCGCATCGCCGGATGACATTTTGGAAGTGAAAGAAATCAGCTTTTCTGATGATTCCCCTTCTTCCTTGACCGGTTGATTGTACCGATAAATTTTCAGAACCCTGGAAAAAATGAGTGAAATTACCATGAAAGTCTGCTGAAAAGCGCCTATTGCAAGTGCCAAGCCTGCGATGCACGCTTCCCAAATAAAAACAGCGAGGTTGGCCAATAGTTCCGACAACAAAAGGGTAAACCCCAGGACATCTTTGTAGAGAATATCCAGGGCGAAAATAAGTGAGGCCAAGCACAGGAAAACGAACAGAATCTGTGACGGGACAGTTCCAACGTGGGTCGCGAAAAAACTGAAAGTAAAGGTCCCGATTTTTCCACCTTCCAGGCCAAGTAGGCCAAGGCCAAAAATCAGAGTCCCGATGATTCCCAGCGTTCGAGCGCCGGCATTCTGAAATGAGCGCTCCATGAACCGTTGGACTCCCATGATGCCCACGATGACCGGGAGGATATAAAGCCCCATTCCAAAATTAACCGCCGCCCAATTCACGATTCCCGAAATTTTCGCGGAATCCAGGTAATGAAGGAGTGAAAGGGAAAATGCGCTTCCGCCAACCATTACCAAGCCGATCGCCTCGTTCCTCTGCCGATCCGAAATAAGAAATTTGCTGTTTGGTTTCGGAGCTTTTCGGGCGGGGCCTCTGATCTCTGGCAGAAGGAT
>Ga0100398_1004672_pt1 | contig 11095 bp, 9 predicted proteins | sample CryGeymeta201522_FD_81568 | JGI IMG/M metagenome (GOLD analysis project Ga0100398, IMG submission 81568) | Groundwater microbial communities from Crystal Geyser aquifers in Utah, USA - Crystal Geyser metaG 2015-22 | ecosystem: Environmental > Aquatic > Deep subsurface > Groundwater | place: USA... | reverse complement strand
AAGCCGGCTTTGTCTAAAAGAGTTTTGGCAAGTTCTAAGTCAAAGTTATAAATTTTTGATGGCGGAGAAAATCCATATATTTCTGGCAAAACAGGAGAGTCAACCGTTTTTCCGTAGCCCAAAAGAACTTTTTCTATCAACTCTGTTTTATCGATGCCGTAATTCAGCGCCTGTCTGACATTTAGGTCGCTTAAGATTTCGGACTTGTCAGGATTAAAAAAAACAGCAAAATATCTGGGTAAAAAAAGATGAAAATCCTGGAAGCCAAGCGTTTTAAGGTATTGATAATTATCTGGGTCAAGAGGTAAAATTCCTTGAATTTCTTTTCTTTTGGCGGCGTCAATTAATTCTTTCTCGGTATTGAAAAAGCGAAAAGAAATTTGTGGCAGATAAGGAGTTTTTCCAAAATATCTTTGGTTTCTCACTAAATCCAAAGAGGTTATTCTGCCAACCTTATCTTGTTTAAATTCTTTTAGCTTATAAGGACCGGAACCCACTGGTTTTAAATTATAAATCGCCAAAGGAAAATTTTGAGAGCCAACGTCTTCCCAGACGTGTTCGGGAATTATTTTCTGGGTTAAATTTTCTAAAAAAGAATCGTAAGGATTTTTTAAAGAAAACCTGATGCCTTGCTCGGAAATTTTTTCAATTTCTACTCCTATCCAGTTGGCGATCTGAGGACTTTTATAATCTGAGTTTTGGATTGTTTTAATGGTGAAAATTACGTCGTTAACTGTTAATGGTTTACCATCTGACCAAAAAAGATTGTCCTTCAGACATACTTCGTAGACCTTGCCGCCGTCTTTGATTTCATAATTTTTAGCTAAATCAGGAACGATTTTAAGATTCTCGTCGTATTTTAAAAGCCCGGAAAAAATAAGTTCTACCAAATCCTGGTCAACATCAGAAACCATAGAATAGACCGGGTTGATAAATCTTGGCTGGCCGATCACTCCTTCAACAAAAACACCGCCGGGGGATGGCTGAATTTCCGTATTTTTAAAGTATAGGCTTAACAAAAGACTAAAAAAGCTTGCCGCGAACAGTAATAAGAAAACAAAAAAAGTAATTTTCTCTTTCTTTGTCAAAATCTTAAAAAAATGCCTGAATTGAGGCCACGAGGGATATTTTTTGACTTTCCAGATATTTAAAAAACTCTTTAATTTAAAATGGTCTTTTCCAAATTTATTAAGTCGAAGAACATTCGTTCTTCTCCACCCTTCGCTTCGCTTGTGTAAATGAAACCGGGGCATAGTTTATAAGATAAGGTTTAAAAGAGCTAAAATTATAAAGAGTGCTCCTGAAACAATTGTTGCCCAAAAAATCTTCTGCTGAATGCCGCGCCGGGTACTATAAAAACCGCCGGATTGACCAAAGGCAGAACCTAAACCCTGGCCTCTTTGTTGTAAAAGAATGAAAACAACAAGAAGACTGGCAATAATAATTTGTAAAATAGGTAAGAGATTATTCATAAACGCGAGCGTTAGCGAAGCGTGGAGATGAACGAAGTTCTTTTCTTTACCTTCGCTTCCATAGCTTCCATAAATGGAAGCTCGGTTATTGAGGAGACGAAGGTTTTGTCTGGTAGTTAGGCTTTTCAGGCCACCATTTTGAGAGAATAAAATTTACCGCCAAAACTATAATGGTGGTGAAAAAAAGAGGTTTTAGCCCTTGAATAATTAATTCAGGAGAAAAAATATCAACCAGCCAGACTAAAAACATAGCAATCACCAAACTGAAAAGATTAAAAGTAATAATCCGCAAAGGGAAAGTAATTTTTTTAAGAATGGGTTTAAGCGCAAAATTCAAAATACCCAAAAGAATTCCGGCAAAGGTTAAAGTATTCAGCAATTTACTTAAATCGGCAATTCCTGTTGGCAAAATAAATAAGAAACCTTTAAAGTCTACCCCCGGAATGAATCTATCGGCCAGCCAAAGACCCAAGATGCCGGAAACAATTTGCAAGAATAAATACCACACTATTTCTATATTACCAGAAAATAATATCCCAGTCAATTCTTACTTCTAACAGTCGAAGAGATAAATCTCTTCTTCACCTTCGCTCCGCTTCGCGGAGCTCGATAAATGAAAATTATAATGTCACTACTCAACACCCGAGGTTGGTTAATTTAAAATTTCTCTCTTAATTTTCGGTGGTAAGACAGGGCAAAACGGTGGGCTTCATCGCGGAGCTGCAAAATCAGATTAAAAATCTCTCGCGGCAGCTTTTTTAACAAAACCGGCTTTTTCTTTCCTTCTATGTATAATTTATTTTCTTTTTTGGCTAACGCCAGAGCCAAGATCGTTTTACCATAACCAACACCCGAGGTTGGTTTAATCAACACCCGAGGTTGGTTTTTAACCTCCAATGCAGCTTTAAGTTGGGCGATTCCGCCATCAATTAAAATTAAATCCGGCCAGCCCCATTCTTGATGCTGAAATCTTCGCGATAATATTTCTTTGAGCATCGCTATGTCATTTGGCTTTCCAGCAATTTTTATCTTAAATCTGCGATAAAAATTTTTGTCTGACTGACCATTTATGAAAGTAACCATTGAACCGGTAGCTTGTTGTCCTTGAATGTTTGAAACATCGTAAGCTTCAATTCTTGAAATTTTCCTTTCCGTTTTCAAAATTTGTTGCAAGATGTTTTGAACGAAAATCCAATCAGGAATTGAGGATGGGGATTCAAAAATTTTGGCATGAGATAAAACTTTATCTAAAGCCTGAATTTGGTCTCTGATTTTGGCCGCCTTCTCAAAATCTCGAACATCTGAAGCGATTTTCATTTCTTTTTTCAGTTTCTTTAAAATATTAGTTCTTTTCCCTTTTAAAACTGCGATTAAATTTGCTATATTTTTTTGATATTCTTTTTTATCAGGGTTGGGTCCCGGGCAATACCCGAGATGGCACCAGAGGCAGAGATTTTTCGGATGTTTTTTGACCGTATAATAAGGAAAAATCTTTCTAAGAACTCTTAAAGTTTTTTTCAAAGAAGTCCCTTCAACAAATGGACCAACAAACTTTGTATCTTGTATTTTGTATTTAGTATTTCGTATTTTTTTACTTTTAATACCAGATACAGGATACAAGATACGAGATACAGGCTGAGGTTGGTGGGTGATGAGAACTCTCGGAAAGTCCTCTTTGGTAATTCCGACATAAAAATAATTTTTGTCATCTCGCCAAACAACATTAAATTTTGGCTGATATTTTTTAATTAGATTGGCTTCCAAAATCAAGGCTTCAATTTCAGAATCACTTTTGATAAAACCTATTTTTTCAATCTGATTAATAAAAAGATTATCCCGAAAAGCAGGGCTTAAAGTTCGAAGAACATTCGTTCGTCGAGCCGAATGCGAGACGGGAGAAGAAACTTGTTTCTGCGACCTTCTCTCCCCTTCGGTGCGGCTCGGGAAATGATTTTTCACTCTTTCTTTTAAATTCCCTGACTTCCCAATATAAAGAAGTTTTACTCCTTTTTTGAAGGCATAAACTCCGGGACTTTTCGGCAAATGAGAAATCTTATCTTTGGCAACAAATTTAAACTTCATACATTAAATTTTAGCCCCACTCTTTCGTTTTTTCAACCGCGGAGGTCAACCGCGGAGGTCCGACCTCCGCGAGCTTACCGAGGAATGTCCTCGGGAGACTTGGTTGAAGTTTTTGAAAATTTACAGTATAATAGATTACTATTAATTATTATTATGGCTGAAAACTATATTAAAATCCGGGGAGCCAGAGTGTACCCCAAAGGAAAGCCTCTGGCTTCCTACGGGGCAAGCAATTTAATTAGAATCAGAGGGGCCAGAGTCCATAATCTTAAAAATATAGACGTGGACATACCCAAAAACAAACTGGTTGTCATTACCGGAATTTCAGGTTCCGGGAAATCGTCTTTGGCTTTTGATACTCTTTATGCCGAAGGCCAGAGAAGATATGTTGAGAGTTTATCTGCTTATGCCCGGCAATTTTTAGGAGTGATGGACAAACCCGATGTTGATAAAATTGAGGGAATTTCACCGGCCATTTCTATTGACCAGAGAAAAGCTTCGCACAACCCTCGTTCAACCGTAGGAACCATTACGGAGATTTATGATTATATCCGTCTTTTATTTGCCAGAGTCGGAAAACCGCACTGTCCAAAATGCGCCAAATCAGTTTCGCGCCAAACAATTGACCAGATTACAAAGCAGATACTGAAATTACCTCAAAAAACTGAAATAACCGTCTTGAGCCCGATCATTAGAGGAAAAAAAGGTGAACACCACGGTATTTTTGAGGAAATTCAGAGGAGTGGTTTTGTTAGAGTCAGGATTGATGGAATAATTTATCGCGTAGAAGAGGCGTTGGAAAAGGTTTTGGACCGCAATAAAAAACATAATATTGAAGTAGTGGTAGACAGATTGATTATTGATAAGGATTTGGACAAATCACGACTGGTTGATTCGTTGGAAACTGCTCTGAAACTTGGGAAAGGAATAGTGATGATAAATCAAAAACTTGCCCCGTACCGAACTAAAGGTTCTGGTACGGGGTCAAAAATCCCCGAAGGAAAACAAGTTCTCTACGGGGCAGGCAAAAATCAAAATGATAAAGATCTAATTTTCAGTGAGCATTTTGCTTGCGAAGAATGCGGCATTTCTCTGCCGGAATTAGAACCTCGACTTTTTTCTTTTAACTCTCCTTTTGGCGCCTGTTCGGCCTGCCAAGGATTGGGCGAAAAACTGGAGGTTGACCCAAAGCAGGTTTTACCCAATCTTAATCTGTCAATCGCAGAAGGCGCAATTTTTCCCTGGGCCCGGGCTTCTCATAAAGTCGGACGACAGGGTTATTTTTGGTGGCAGCTAACCAATTTAGCCGAGCGGTACAATTTTTCTTTAAATGAACCGGTTAAAAATCTATCCAAAGAGATTCTTAATTTAATTTTGTACGGCGAATCCGCCAAACCAGAGTTTAAAAATTTAAAATTTAAAATTAAAAATTCCTCATATGAGGGCGTAATTCCTGCTTTGGAGAGAAGATATCACGAAACCGATTCTGAGTATACCCGGCAAGAGATTGAACAATATATGGTGGAAAAAATATGCGAGAAATGCATGGGTAAAAGATTAAAGCCTGAAGCGTTGGCAGTCAAGGTGGCTGATAAATCAATTGATGAAACAGTGGAGATGCAGGTTGATAAATTAAAAATTTTTTTTGAAAAAATTTTCCTCAAAGAAAATGAAAGAAAAATAGCTCATTTAATAATAAAAGAAATAATAAATCGGTTACAATTTTTAATTGATGTCGGTCTTGATTACCTCGCTTTAGACAGGAAAGCGACCACCTTATCCGGAGGGGAAGAGCAGAGAATAAGGTTGGCTACTCAGATTGGTTCAAAATTAACAGGGGTTTTATATATTTTGGACGAGCCGTCAGTTGGTCTTCATCCTCGGGACCAGGGAAGATTAATTGAGACCCTGAAAAAATTAAGAGATTTAGGAAACTCGGTTTTAGTGGTTGAGCATGATCCGCAAACCATTAAAGCCTCTGATTGGGTGGTTGACGTGGGGCCGGGAGCAGGGAAGCACGGCGGCAAAATCATTTTTGAAGGAACACCAAAAGAATTACTGAAAAGCCATACATTAACAGGAGAATATCTTTCTGGAAGAAAAAAGGTGGAAATAAAATCCACCTCAAAATCAACACCCGAGGTTGAGCGCTCAACCTCGGGTGTTGAGTACATAACAATCAAAGGGGCAAAAGAGCACAATTTAAAAAACATTGATGTCAAAATTCCGCTGGGAAAATTTGTTTGCATTACAGGAGTTTCTGGTTCTGGCAAGAGCTCTTTGATGAATGATATTTTAGCCCGGGCTTTAATGAAAAAATTTTACCGAGCCAAAGAGGAACCAGGAAAATACAAAGCAATTTTAGGGACTGAAAATTTAGATAAAGTGGTTTTGGTTGACCAGTCGCCAATCGGCAGGACTCCCCGATCAAATCCGGCAACCTATACTGGCGCTTTTTCTTATATCAGAGACCTTTTTTCAAAGACTAAAGAGGCAAGAATTCGAGGTTTTACAGCCGGCCGTTTTTCTTTTAACGTTAAAGGAGGCCGTTGCGAAGCCTGCGAAGGACAGGGAGTTAAAAAAATTGAAATGTATTTTTTGCCGGATATTTATGTTGAATGCGAAGAGTGTAAAGGAAAAAGATTTAACAAGGAAACCTTGGCAGTTGAATACCGGGGGAAAAATATCGCAGATGTTTTAGAAATGACAGTTGAAGAAGCCTTGGAGTTTTTCAAAAATATCCCGGGTTTATACGCCAAGTTGAAAACCTTAAATGATGTGGGATTGACTTATATTGAACTGGGGCAGCCCGCCCCATCTTTGTCTGGCGGAGAGGCCCAGAGAGTAAAATTGGCTACAGAATTATCAAAAAAAGCAACCGGCAAAAGTTTATATATTTTAGATGAGCCGACCACCGGCCTTCATCCTGATGACATCAAAAAATTACTTTTCGTTTTAAGAAGTTTGGTCGATAGAGGTAATACAGTAGTTTCGATTGAGCATAATTTAGATTTTATTAGGTGTACGGATTATGTAATAGATCTGGGACCAGAAGGAGGCAATAAAGGTGGATACATAGTTGACGAAGGCAAAATTTCTGATATAGTAAAAGAGAGAAAGAGTTGGACAGGAAAATATTTAAGCAAATAATAAACAAAGAACCTTAACAAGGAGGTGGAGAAAAATGAAAGATATAATTACGAATGGCGGATCAAGAATAGAGCTAGGGTTACATCTATGGGTATTCCGTTTTAGTAAATGGGAGCGTTACGGAGGCCCCGATCTATCATTTAGTATGATGTGGATTGGGCCATTTTTAATTCAGGGATGGTATGTAAGAAAAGGATCAGATAAGCAAATGTATGTCGGTAAAAAAAGATTCAAAATAACGAGACACATGAAACTTGCCGAGAAGACTCAAGTTAATAAGATGAAAGGAGGCATAAAGAAAAAAATGGAAAGAGGCAGGTAGAATTTATTAAAGAAGAAAAATTAACAACGCTATCGCTGGAGACGAAAGGAGGTAAAAAAGATGGATTCTTTGACGCGACAAATTATGGAAGTGGAGAAACTTTTAAGAAAATGCTATCTTCTCCACGATAGAACAAAAACCAAACATTTGTCAGGGGTGTTGCCTACCTACTCAGCTCTAAAAAAATTAAAGAAGGCAACGGAAGATGTTTTTAAACTTTGGGATATTTACCAAAGCTGGTGTTTTGGGAGACATCTGTACAAACACCCTAACCTTATGAAGCCCAAGTCGGAAAATGAGCGTGCCAAAGAAGCAAAGCCCTGAGTCGTTTTTTGCAGAAATGAGAGCAGATGATGACAGACCGAGAGGGCATATATGAAATGATTTTTAGCAAACAAAAAAGGCGTCAGAAATATAACTGACGCCATTTTTTTAAAAGGACTTGACAAAAGGGGGAGGCTTGAATAAAATACAAAAGTAGGAAAATTAGCACTCAAAGGTCGCAACTGCTAACACTACGAATTTACTAATCAGTACGAATATACGAATTTTAAAACAAGGAATAAATTATTAGTATATTTGTAAATATTCGTAATTTCGTAGAAAATTTATGAAGATAAAACCACTTTCAGATCATATTTTAATTGAACCAATTAAGGAGGAAGAAAAAACAAAAACCGGTATTTTACTGCCGGAAACCGCGGAGAAAGAAAAACCGGAACAAGGCAGAGTGATTGCCGTAGGGCCAGGCAGGAAGAATAAAAAAGGTGAATATACTCCTTTGGACGTTAAACCCGGTCAAAAAGTTTTATTTACAAAATACGGGCCGAACGAAATAAAGGTCGATGATAAAGAATATTTAATCGCCAGAGAAGAAGATATTTTGGCGATAATAGAATAACTATGACAAAGCAAATCAAATACTCCGAGGAGGCTCGGAGAAAATTAAAAATCGGGGTTGATAAACTGGCTAATGCCGTTACCGTTACTCTGGGTCCTAAAGGCAGAAATGTTGTTTTGGATAAGGGCTTTGGCGCGCCTACCATTACTAATGACGGCGTAACTATTGCCAAAGAAATTGAATTGGAAGACAAAGTTGAAAATTTGGGAGCGGAAATCGTAAAAGAAGTGGCAGAAAAAACCAACGAAGTAGCGGGCGACGGAACGACTACTGCTGTTTTGCTTGCTCAATCAATCATCACAGAGGGCTTAAAAAACGTGACCGCCGGCTCCAACCCTTTGGCAATAAAAAGAGGTTTAGATAAAGGATTTGAAGCAGTAGTTGAGAACTTAAAGAAAATTTCAAGACCAGTTTCTACAAAAGAAGAAAAAGCCCAGGTAGCCACCATTTCAGCTGAAAATTCCGAAATCGGAAATTTAATTGCCGAGGTAATGGAAGAGGTGGGTAAGGACGGCGTGGTCACGGTTGAAGAATCAAAAACCTTCGGCATACAAAAAGAAATTGTCAAAGGGCTTCAGTTTGACCGTGGCTATATTTCTCCATATATGATTACTGACGCTGAAAGAATGGAAGCAGTATATGAAAATCCTCGTGTTTTAGTTACAGACAAGAAAATTTCATCTATACAGGAAATCTTGCCAATCATGGAAAAGATAGCTCAGAAAGGAGGAAAAGATTTGGTAATTATTGCTGACGAGGTAGAGGGAGAGGCTTTGGCTACTTTGGTAATTAATAAATTAAGAGGTACTTTTAATACCTTGGCAATCAAAGCGCCAGGTTTTGGCGACAGAAGAAAGGAGATGTTGGAAGATATCGCAATAGTTATGGGAACATACGTGATTTCTGAAGAAACTGGTAAAAAATTAGAAAAGATAGAGATGGGTGATTTAACTAAAACAGAATGGGGTGATTTAGGCGAGGCAAAAAAAATAATTTCAACTAAAGAGAATACTACTATTATTGGTGGTTGGGGGCAAGAAAATGATGAAGAAAAAGTCCAAAGCAGAATCAAACAAATTAAAGTAGAATTAGCAAAGACCGAATCGGAATTTGACAAAGAAAAATTGCAGGAACGGCTGGCGAAATTAGCCGGCGGAGTGGCCGTGATTAAAGTAGGGGCCGCTACCGAAGTTGAGCAAAAGGGTCGTCAGCACAAAACCGAAGACGCTTTATCTGCCACCCGGGCCGCGATTGAAGAAGGAATTGTGCCTGGCGGCGGAGTGGCTCTTTTGAAGTGTCAAGAAGTTCTTGATAGAGTTAAGATTGAAGGAGAAGAAAAGATTGGTTTAAGTATTTTAAAAAGAGCCCTTGAAGAACCGCTCAGAAAAATTGCCCAAAATGCCGGAATTGACGGCGCAGTGGCCGTGGCAGAAGTGAAAAAAATGTCAACCAACGAAGGGTTTAATGCTCAGGCAATGGAATATCAGGACTTGGTTAAAGCCGGAATCATTGACCCGACCAAAGTGGTCAGAACCGCTTTGCAAAATGCCGTATCTGCCGCTTCGATGTTGCTCACGACCGAAACGGTAGTCGCGGAAAAACCGGAAGAAAAAGAGAAAGGTCCGAAAATGCCTTCGGGCTATGGTGAGGAGTACTAAATAGATAACAAATTCCAGGTCATGGATTGAAAGCCCCGCGCCAAGCGCGCGGGGCTTTGGTTTGAAAAACTTTTAATATTCTTAAGTCGATGAAAAAATTTTCATCTCTATCTTCGTTTACCCAAGCGTAGCGAAGTCAAAGAGGCAAGCCTCTTTTCCACTTTCACCCCGCCCCGCTTTGCGGGGACGGGGTTCAGTGGCTGAAGAAGAGGATTTATCCTCTCCGACCTTACTTTGTAAAAACTCAATATATAATGTATAATAGAAATACAGATAAAGGTCAATCAAATTTAAATAAATTAAATACAAAATTATGGCTTTAACATCAATTATTTTAATTATTGCGGCTGTCGTGGTTTTGTGGATAGTCACCATTTTTAACCGTCTGATTACTCTAAAAAATCGGACTAAAGAGGCCTGGTCAGATATTGATGTCCAGTTAAAAAGAAGATACGATTTAATTCCTAATTTGGTTGAAACGGTCAAGGGTTACGCCGCTCATGAAAAAGAGGTCTTTCAAAAAGTAACGGAAGCCAGGACCAGAGCAATGGGCGCTCAAACTGTCAAAGAGAAAGGAGAAGCGGAAAATTTCCTTTCCTCCACTTTAAAGACTCTTTTTGCCGTGGCGGAAAATTATCCTCAATTGAGAGCCGCAGAAAACTTTTTGGAACTTCAGCGAGAGCTTTCAGACACGGAAAATAAAATTCAGGCCGCCAGACGTTTTTACAACGGGAACGTTAGAGACCTCAATATCAAGATTGAAACTTTCCCGGCTAACGTTGTGGCAAATCTTTTCAGATTCAAACAAATGGAATTTTTCGGAGCCGAAGAAGGCGAAAAAGAACCGGTAAAAGTTAAATTTTAACAGGAATTAAGGTTTTTTAGCACTCGAAGAACATTCGTTCTTCTCCACCCTTCGCTGCGGCTCGGGTAATCGATTAAAAACAAAAAACCCGATTTGAAATCGGGTTTTTTTGTGATATGATACTAATATGCCAACGCTTTACACTCAGGTTGATAAAAATGTTGCCAGAACCTGGATTTTAATCACGGTTTTTTTGGTTTTTATTATCGGGCTGGGCTATGTTTTCAGCTATAATTTGAACAACCCGGCGATTTTGTGGTTTGCAGTAATTTTCAGCTCAGGCATGAGCTTTATTTCTTACTGGTATTCTGATAAAATTGCCTTGTCTATTAATCGAGCCAGAGAAGTGAAGCACGAAGAAAATCCTGAACTTTTCCATATTGTTGAAAATCTTTGTATTACCGCCGGCTTGCCAATGCCCAAAATTTACATTATAGAAGATATGGCACCCAATGCCTTTGCCACTGGCCGGGATAAAAACCACGCCAGCATTGCCGTAACGCGGGGATTACTGCAAAAAATGAACCGCACTGAACTGGAAGGCGTAATCGCGCATGAATTGTCGCACGTCGGCAATCGCGACATTCTGCTTTCAACTGTGGTGGTTGTTCTGGTTGGTTTAGTAGCTTTGCTCTCTCATTGGTT
>Ga0100398_1004671_pt1 | contig 11095 bp, 9 predicted proteins | sample CryGeymeta201522_FD_81568 | JGI IMG/M metagenome (GOLD analysis project Ga0100398, IMG submission 81568) | Groundwater microbial communities from Crystal Geyser aquifers in Utah, USA - Crystal Geyser metaG 2015-22 | ecosystem: Environmental > Aquatic > Deep subsurface > Groundwater | place: USA... | reverse complement strand
TGCAAATACTGGTACTACGGAAATTCCCGGCCTTCCGCCCGATCCGGGCGAGGCGGGGAAAGCAACACTTGCCGGGATTGACTCCGACAACGACGGGGTGCGGGATGACATTCAGCGTTACATCGCAATCACCTATCCTGATTCCGAAAAGACACGGGAGGCGTTGTCCCAGTACGCGAAAGTAATACAAAACGCACTTCTCGACGCGAGTGACAAAGAGAATTCAATTCAACACGCCGAGGAGTCTGACAAATCTCAATCATGTCTCTGGTACGTATTTGGATCTGTCGATGCTTATGGAAAAGTGCTAGATAACTTGATGCCGATTGTTCTTAATACTGATGGACGTAATTACGCGTACTTCACATATAATGATCAACTTGGCGGTCAAGTATTCATTGATGTTCCATACGACCAACGCGCGGCAGCATGTAACTTCGATGTTGCATCGCTTCCAAACTAACAACTAATTATTCAATGGAGGTGACAGATGAGACGAATTCTAGGAGCAATCCTTATTCTCTTTGTAACATCAGCCGTATCTCTTAGAGCAGAGACATTTTGTCAAAGCTCAATAACGGATAAGACGGTTGTGGTGTTCGGCAACGGCATCATGAATACAAAAGATGATGCCACTAGGTCACGAAATAGGATTAAGGAACTATTTGGCGCGACCTTATCTCCCGAAGAATTCAGCAAACTCGAATTCGGTCTCGCCTACAATCAATCATACGGATTCTTCAATGACCTGTATGAGTCGGCAAAACAGAAGCTCGGCGCTGAAAATGTCATCATCTCATTCTGGCGGTGGCTCGGAGGTCAAGAAGCAATGCCGGATGAGCTCCAAAAAGAGGTCAAGACGATGGCGGCGCAGTTCGATTTCGCGACTCGCGTCGCGCCGGAGGATTTGAACAATCATGTTCTCCTGTATCGAACGGGCATGCTCGAGGGGAAGAGGGTGCTCGTCTTTGCACATTCGCAGGGAAACTTCTTTGTGAATGCCGCATACGAAAAGCTCTTTACGGGAGACCAGGCGCTTGCCACTTCTCAGAGCTTCGGCATCATCGCTATCGCGACTCCCGCAAGCTACACCGTCGGCGATGGGCCATATACGACGCTCGTCGAGGATTTAGTGATTCAGGCGATTTCTCTTGTAACGCCGCCCGGCGTCTTACCGCCCCGCTCCCCCAATATCACCAATATCGGAAGCGGAGCGGTATCGAGCGACTGGAAAGGTCATAACTTCATTGATGAGTACATGGCAGAGGGAAGCAATAGCATTGTCCAAATCATGAATGATGCGGTACTGATATTCTCCTCACTTCAACAACCAGCGCAACTCGCCCAGGAAGGCGCGATCACTGCGATGCTCACGTGGGGAGCAGAACCTGATGTTGATCTTCACACATTCGAGCCGAACGGTTCTCACGTGTATTACGCTCAATTACATGGAGTATCGGGGTATCTCGACGTTGATGATGTAACGGGCTACGGCCCGGAGCATTATTACGTGTCTTGTACCTCGCTTGAACCGGGTGTGTACCACATCGGAGTGAACTACTTCAACGGAAGTTCCCCCGAGACGGCGCAGATGCAGATTCGAGCGGGACTCTCCGTCCGCACCTTTACTCGGAATCTGCTAACTGCTGTCGGCACAGAAGGAGACAACAATCCTGTACTTGTTGCCGACATCACAGTGACTGGAGACCAACAAACTGGATTTAGTTTTGATATCCAAGAAGTTGTCACTTCTCCGCCGTCGTCGCGGCCGCCGATAAGTTTCGGCCAGTTCTAGCTTCTCTTATTGTTTATTGTTATGACAGTGCCTTTGCACCCCCGAAATTTTTCGGGGGTGTTTTTTATCGACGCCCACGAGGCGTCGCCTCGTGTACCTCGTGTAATAAAAAATAGACACAGAATTATCCGCTATACTGATACAGATGGGACAGATACAGAACATTAGCGAGCTGGCGATGAACGACTCGCGCAGAGATGCGCTCGCGATCGCCGAGGCGGGCTATGAAGCTATAAATGTCGGTGCTTCGCTCGCACGAAAGCTCGTCATCAAAAACGGCGAGCTGTGCATCGGCGACAAGACCTACCGCCTCGCTGGGCGGCGCGTCTTTTTTGTAGGAGTCGGTAAGTGCGCTTTTACAGCATCAGGAGCTATTGAAAATCTTTTTAGTAATTATCTCGAAGGCGGCATCGCACTCGATGTCTCTTCTGTCGGACATGAGCATCTTACAAAAATCGAAATGCACATCGGCACCCATCCGCTCCCGAGCGAAGTGAATGTGCGTGCGACCGAGCGCATCATAGAATTCCTTTCCGGTCGCCGAGAAGACGATCTCATCATCTTCCTCATCTCGGGCGGCGGTTCGGTGCTCCTCTGCTCCCCTCCGGCGAATATGACGTACGCGGATGAGAGCGCGCTTTGGAGAGAACTTACCGCACGTGGCGCTGGAATTCAGGAGATCAACACGGTGCGGAAGCATCTTTCGCGGGCGCGCGGCGGCGGACTCGCGGCGGCAAGCTATCCGGCTGAAGTCATATCGCTTATCGTCTCTGACGTGCCCGGCAACAACATCAAATATATCGCTTCCGGCCCGACGGTGCGGGATTCTTCGACAGTTGACGATGCGCGAGCGGTCCTCGCGCGGTACAGCATCGCGTTGCCGGAGAGCATCGACTTCGTAGAAACTCCGAAAGAAGAAAGGTATTTCGAGCGAGCGACCAATGTGCTCTTTCTCACGAACAACGATGCTCTCTCTGCGATGCGGGATGAAGCGGCGAGGCGAGGATATGCGGCCGAGATCGCGGACGATCGCTATACGGGAGAAGCGCGCGAGGTGGGGCGCGGCATCGTGCATCTACTGCACGATGCCGCGCCAAAAACAGTGCGACTCTATGCCGGCGAAAGCACGGTTACACTCGATACGCGTACTAGAGCGAGAGGAATAGGCGGTCGAAATCAGGAAACGGCGCTCGCCGCACTCAAGGATATCCGCGTCGGCGAACTTATTTTGCCATTTGCATCTGACGGGCATGACAATACAGACCACGCGGGGGCGATCGGCGACGATCTCGCGCGCGCGCATGCTCTCGCGCAGAATCTATCGATTGAAGAATTCCTTTCCGCACATCGCTCATACGACTTTTTTTCCACAACCGGCGATGCCCTGCAAACAGGGTATACTGGATCCAACGTGTCCGACCTTATCATCGCCCTTAAAATATGAATGATTCTTTTATTCTCTGGTTCGAAGATATCACTATGGACAATGTCGCGCAGGTCGGCGGCAAAAATGCGTCCTTGGGCGAGCTCATCCGCGCCGTTGAACCGAGTGGCGTCCGCATCCCGCACGGCTTCGCAGTGACCGCGGCGGCTTATTGCCATTATCTCAAAAAGACCGGGCTTGATGTTTTTATCGATACGACGCTCAAGGGGCTCGATACTAAAAACTTGAAGGAACTTTCCATCTGCGGGAAGCTGGTGCGCGAGAAGATGCGTACAACACCACTGCCCGCGGATCTCGAGAAGGCGATTATAGAAGCCTACGCGCGCATGGAACAGCAGTATGGCAAAAATGTCGACTGTGCCGTGCGCTCCTCCGCAACTGCAGAAGATTCGCCGGGGGCATCCTTCGCTGGCGAGCAGGAAACGTATCTTAATATCCGCGGCGGGCAAGAGGTCGTCCGCGCCGCTCTCTGGACGATGTCCTCCCTCTTCACCGACCGCGCGATCTCCTATCGCGCTGACAAGGGCTTTGACCATATGAAAGTCGCACTCTCAGTGGGCGTGCAGAAGATGGTTCGTTCAGACAAGGGCGCGTCCGGCGTGATGTTCACCGTCGATACCGAGAGTGGCTTCCGCGATATCGTCGTCGTGAACGCGACATACGGCCTCGGCGAGATGATCGTGCAGGGACACGTGACGCCGGACGAATATCTTGTCTCCAAATCGAGAATCGAGAAGGTGAAGTCGCCGATCATCTGGAAGAAACTCGGCACGAATTTTAAGAAGATGATTTATGATACCGGCAAGAGCGGCGTCATACAGACCAAGATCGTTTCGACGCCTACCGTTCTCACGAAACGTTTCGTGCTCACAGATGCCGAGATCATCACCATGGCCTCCTGGGGCGCTCTTATCGAGAAGCATTACACTGAACGCGCGAAGAAGTGGATGCCGATGGATATGGAATGGGCGAAGGATGGCATCTCCGGAGAGCTCTATATCGTGCAGGCGCGCCCCGAGACCGTGCAGGCCGAACGCGATTTTTCAAAGCTCGTCGAGTATACAGTGTCCGGACAAGGAAAAGAGCTCGCACGTGGCATCTCTGTCGGCTCGAAGGCTGCCTCCGGCAAAACGCACCTCATTTTGAGTCCGAAGCAGATTAGGGAATTCAAAAAGGGCGAGATACTCGTTACGACGATGACCGATCCTGACTGGGAGCCGATTATGAAAATGGCGAGCGCCATCGTAACCGACAAGGGTGGACGCACTTCTCATGCGGCTATCGTCTCGCGCGAGCTCGGCCTGCCGGCGATCGTCGGTACGGGCAGCGCGACACGCGTGCTGAAAACGGGAACCATGGTCACCGTCGACGCGACCGGTAGCGCCGGCATCATCACCGCCGGGAAAGCGAAGGTGGCTGTGCGCGAGCACTCGCTCGGCACTCTGCCGGAAACGAAGACTAAAATTATGGTGAACATCGCCTCGCCGGAAATTGCGTTTGAAAACTCCTTCTTGCCCGTGAAAGGCGTCGGACTTGCACGCGAGGAATTCATCATCGCCTCTTATATCGGTGTGCATCCACTTGCGATACTTAATTTCAAGAAGCAGTCGCCGCGAGTCCGCGCCGCCATACAGAAGAAGATGGCCGGCTGGAAGGACCCGGTTGAATATTATGTCGACAATCTCGCTTACGGCATCGCAAAAATCTGTGCGGCCTTTGCTCCGCGACCGGTCATTGTGCGCTTCTCCGACTTCAAAACGAATGAATACTCCACACTGCTCGGCGGAGAGGCCTACGAGCCCGAAGAGGAAAACCCGATGATCGGCTGGCGCGGTGCTTCCCGCTACTACGACCCGAAATTCAAAGACGCATTCGTGCTTGAATGCCGCGCTCTCGTGAAAGTCCGCGAGGACATGGGCCTTGAGAACGTTATCCCGATGATTCCCTTCTGCCGCACAGTAGCGGAAGCGCAACAGGTGCTCGGCAGTATGGCCGCTCATGGTCTCGTCGCGAGAAGTCAGACTTCACATGCGAGTTCTGGAAGTCTGACTTCTGCGACTCCTGTCTATATGATGTGCGAAATACCCAGCAATGTGCTTCTCGCCGAAGAATTCCTCGATCTTTTTGACGGCATGTCGATCGGCTCTAATGATCTTACCCAGCTCACCCTCGGGCTCGATCGCGACTCCGGAATCGTAACACATATCGGCAACGAAAATGACGAAGCAGTTCGTGCGCTTATCAGCATGATCATCCGAAAATGCTCTGCGCGCGGAAAATATCTCGGCATCTGCGGTCAGGGGCCCTCCGACCTTCCCGACTTCGCGGAGTTTCTCGTCCGCGAGGGCATCGAGAGCATGTCGCTCAACCCTGACTCGGTGGTGAAGACCATCGAACATGTCGCAGAGATTGAGGAGAGGATCTCTCATTAACATATGCGTATCAACACTGTCCTCGCTCGATCAATTTCCGACACACGCGGGTATCCGACTATAGAAACAATCCTTACAGCTGGATCCTTTTCTGCGACGGCATCGATACCCTCGGGGAAAAGTACCGGAACGCACGAAGCTTTTGAACTGCGCGACGCCGATGGCGGCGTTACACGTGCAATCGAGAATGTGAACGATGAGATAGCCCACGCGCTTGTTGGACGCGATTTCGATTCCATCGATGAACTCGATGCATTTCTTATCCAGCTCGATGGTACGAAAAATAAATCGCGCCTTGGCGCGAACGCGATCCTTTCGGTTTCTATTGCCGCGATGCGGCTTTCTGCTCTTATGGAGAACATACCGCTTTGGGATGCCATTGCGAAGCGCACGGGAACGACACAGCAAGCGCCGCGCCTCTACGTAAACGTCATAAATGGCGGTGTCCACGCAGACTTTCGGCTTCCCTTTCAAGAATATATATTGGTCGTCGAGGGGAATACAAATGAGGCGTTGCCTATCGCACATGAAGCGTTTACAAAACTCGGGGAACTTCTACGGACGCATGATACAGATGTGCCCATGGGCGACGAAGGCGGTTACGCGCCGACGTTTGACACGCTTGAACAGCCATTCGAACTGCTCGCTTCTCTCGTTGCAGAATATCCAGGCACTTCAATCGCTCTCGACGCGGCTGCTAGCGAATTGTTCCACAATGGTGCATATCAACTCCTCGGGAAATCTTATTCAGCTGATGAACTCTTGGCGTTTTACCGTGAGCTTGTCGAACGGTTCCCTCTCCACAGTATTGAAGATCCATTCGATGAAGATTCGGTAACTGACTTTATCCGTCTAACGGCAATGCTCGAAGACTTTTCGACTCCACTCGGGGCAAAAAAGGTACTCGTCGTCGGCGACGACCTAACGGTTACTAATCCCGTGCGCATCTCACAAGCCATGAAATATAAAGAAATAAATGCAGTGCTTATCAAGCCGAACCAAATCGGCACGGTGCGCGAAACGATTCTCGCGGTGCAGGAAACGTATACCGCTGATTGTAAAGTCATCGCCTCGCATCGCTCCGGTGAGACGGACGATACCTTTATAGCGGACTTTGCCCGCGGCATCGGCGCGCACGGCATTAAAGCCGGCGGATTCGGGCAGAAAGAACGGTTGGAGAAATACGACCGTCTGCTTGCTATCGAACGCGAAGCCGAGACAAGGTAGAATACAAGGAATCGTATGCGTATCCACTATTTTTCGAGTGAGGGATGGGAGGAAGAGTATGTGAAAGCGAAGTTGCCAAATGAAAACACCGTCTTTCATAATGGCTCGCTTGCGGCATTCCAAGACCTAAGCGATCCAGATGCTGAAATACTCTGTACTTTTATCGAATCGCGCATCGGAGAAGAAGAGTTGAAGCGGTTCCCCGCCCTCAAACTTATCGCGACCCGGTCGACCGGCTTTGACCATATCGATCTCGTGGCGACGAAGGCGCGTGGCATAACGATCGCGAATGTTCCCTACTATGGAGAGAACACTGTCGCTGAATTCACCTTTGCGCTTCTTCTCGCCGTCTCGCGTCGCATTATTGACGCTGATGAGCGGATACGCGAAACTGGCACTTTCTCGCCTGTGGGGCTACGCGGTTTTGATCTCGCCGGTAAGACTATTGGGGTTGTTGGTTGCGGACACATCGGCGTCCATGTTATCCGCATTGCGAACGGCTTCGGCATGAAAGTTCTAGGGTTTGATGTGACCAGAAACGATGAGCTTGCGTGCACGCTTCACTTCACCTATGTCGCGTTACATGAACTATTTGCATCTTCCGATATTGTTACGCTTCATGTCCCCTATAACGCGCATACCCATCATCTGATCAATAAGGAAAATATCGGCACTTTCAAAAAGGGCGCATATCTTATCAACACTTCCCGCGGCGCGGTTGTCGAAACTGAAGCCCTTATTGAAGGACTTAAAAATGGAATCATCGCCGGCGCCGGACTCGATGTTCTCGAAGAGGAAGGTGAACTGAATGAGGAGCTCGCGCTCCTTACAGTGCCATATCCGAACGCTGACGCGATTAAGATCGCGCTGGAGAATCATTACCTTATCCAGCATCCGTGTGTCATCGTAACGCCGCATCTTGCTTTCAATACGACGGAGGCCATCGAACGCATCCTCGACACGACGATCAAGAATATACAACAGTTTGCAGAGGGATCGCCTACAAACGTAGTTACTGAAACTTAATCTGGAAGTTGTACATCCCCATAGAACAGAGGCCTTGGAGCGTGCCTTGTGCCTTTTCAGCAGTTATCTCAATATCCTCGGTTCCTGATGGCTGAAGAAATTTCTGATACGAAAGCTTTGGAATGACTACACTTGCAGAACAGTCAAATGTTCCGTTTGTGTTGATTCGCAACATTGTCGGAATCCCAGCTTTCGCAACCACCACGCGCGGTGAATAACCTCCTTTTGCTGTAATATCTATGATTTGTTTCCCATCGACAATTGTCGCTATCGGAGCTTCAGTGTTCACGCCTTCATCGCTCTGCTTTACAGATACAATCCAGAACGCCCACATTACTAAAACGGCACTTATCGCGAAAGCAATAATCATTCGTGTGTTCATATATCAAAAGTTAAAAAGTGGGCGGATAATCCCGACAGTAGCGAGCGCATTCGAGAAATTTAATAGCGCAAGCGCGATGACGATAATACCAGCGGTCTTGAAGAATATTCCCTTCCATGGCTTGTGCGCGATATTGAGCGAACCGAAGGAGAGGAGCGCAAGCATCGGTAGCGTACCGAGCGCGAAAAAGAACATCGTCAACGATCCTTGCGCGAAGTTGCCGGTCGAAAGCGCATAGAGTTGCATCGATTGCGTAAAACCGCACGGCAGAAAAAATGTTCCAATGCCTATGAGAGCTGGCGCGAGATAGTAATCATGCTTACTTCCTCGCATAATATATCTTGAAAACCGTGCGGGCATCGTGAGTTGAAGCCGTTTGGTGAAATGAAATATATCGAGCAGATTGACGCCGAGAATGAACATTACGAGGGCGACTACACTACCGAGTACGACGTTTGCGGTCAGTCCTAGATGGAGAGAATTCCCAAGTAGGCCGACAAAACCGCCGAGTATGAAGAACCCTGCGATTCTACCGATATGAAAAAGTGTTTGTGTCCGCCACGTACCGCCCTCCCTTGCAGAATTCGCCGATAGCGAGAGCACGAGGCCTCCAACAATGGCGAGACAGGAAGAAACGGAAGCAATTAGGCCGATGATAAACGCAGTTCCATAACTCACATTTGAACCAGTAATAAGCGAGGTGAGACCGGCCTTCTGTAGCAACAGAAATGCGGAAATAAGAATAACAGATATTGGAATTGCGTATATGAAATCCACCCATCCGGCAACGTGGGTATTTTTTTCTGCCGAAATGGTATACCCGTGTTTATGCACCAACTCCGTGAGATCTTCAGCTATTTTTTAGGAGTATCGATAAACGCTCCAGTAACTGTTACTCTGTGATCCGCGAGCGACACTTGTGCACTCGTAATATATGGAAGTTCTTTGAATGTTTCTTCTATAATGAGAGAACACGCTTTGCAGTGCATGCCGTTCACATGAAATACGTATGTTGTGTTGTTCATATTTTTTTTGTTTTAAGACGAAGAGAGTTACCGACGACAGATACGCTTGACGCCGCCATCGCGAGCCCCGCGAAAACAGGGCTCAAAAGCCACCCGAAGAATGGGTAGAATACTCCTCCGGCGAGCGGTATGCCGACGATGTTATAGAAGAATGCCCAGAATAGATTCTGCTTGATGCCTCTCATTGTAATTTTGGAGAGGCGAATTGCTTTCACTAATTTGCTGATGTCGCCATACAAGAGCGTGATGCCGGCAGATTCAATGGCAACATCGGTTCCTGTCGCCATTGCGATACCGATGTCCGCCTGCGCGAGCGCCGGTGCGTCGTTAACGCCGTCGCCCGCCATCGCGACAATTCTCCCTTGTGCCTGCAATTCTTTCACTTTGTTCATTTTATCTTCTGGAAACACTTCAGCGACTACTTCATCAATGCCGACCTGGTCGGCAATATATCGAGCTGTGTTCTTGTCATCACCGGTCAGCATGACCACTTTAATCCCGAGTGCATGCAAGTTTTTAACCGCCTCAATCGCTTCAGGTTTTATCGCATCGGCGACCATCGCGACAGCAAGTACTTTTCCGTCTGCAGTAAGTATGACTGGCGTCTTCCCTTCTTTTGTGTCTTTTTCAAGCAACGAGAGCTGTGCGCCGAGTTCTCCAGCCAATTTAGCACTTCCAACATTATAGGTAACCCCGCCAACAATGCCGGCAATGCCTTTCCCTTGTTTCATTTCGAATTGTTCTACCGGCAAAAGCGTGATGATTTTATCCTCCGCGTACGCGACGACGGCGTGCGCAATTGGATGCTCTGATTTATTTTCGAGCGACGCGAGTACCGCAATGATTTCGTCATCGCTTCTGTTGGATAAATTTTTGAGCGAAACGAGCTCTGGCTTCCCTCTCGTCATCGTGCCTGTTTTATCTACGACCACCACATCTGCTTTGTGCAATTTCTCCAAAGTTGCGGCGTCTTTTATAAGAATACCTTCGCGGGCCCCTTTACCGACGCCGACGATAATCGCCGTCGGCGTCGCGAGCCCGAGCGCACACGGACACGCGATGACAAGAATGCTGACAAAAGATACGAGACCGAACGAGAGCGCCTGCGCAAATCCGAGATACTGCGATCCTACAATCAGCCATGCGCCAAGCGCGACGAATGCTAGAATCAACACAATCGGAACAAATACAGCGGAAATTTTGTCAGCGATCGCTTGAATCGGCGCGCGGCTCCCCTGTGCTTCTTCAACCATCTGTACGATGCGCGCAAGCATCGTCTCCGAACCGACTTTTGTCGCCTTGAAAGTGAATGAACCGCTCGTATTTAACGTCCCCGCGACGACCGAATCGCCAATTGCTTTTTTACCGGCATTGGCTCTCCAGTCACCATAGACTCGTCTACATACGAGGAACCACCAACCAGCACGCCATCAACGGGAATACTCCCGGCAGGTTTTACTATAATCAGCTCGCCATGGACTACTTGATCTACTGGAATCTCTATTTCTTTACCATCACGAACGACGAGCGCCGTCTTCGCCTGCAGATTTAAAAGCTTCTCTATCGCATCGCCGGTCTTCACCTTCGCGCGCGCTTCGAGATATTTCCCGAGCGCGATAAATGTAATGACGATAATCGTAACATCATAATAGGTTGCGTCGACATTGATGAGTGGCTACGAAGCTGTAGATATACGCGGCTGATGTACCGATACCAAGGAGTGTATCCATATTCTCCTTCCCGTAACGCAGGAAATGGTAGAAG
>Ga0100398_1004663_pt1 | contig 11098 bp, 9 predicted proteins | sample CryGeymeta201522_FD_81568 | JGI IMG/M metagenome (GOLD analysis project Ga0100398, IMG submission 81568) | Groundwater microbial communities from Crystal Geyser aquifers in Utah, USA - Crystal Geyser metaG 2015-22 | ecosystem: Environmental > Aquatic > Deep subsurface > Groundwater | place: USA... | reverse complement strand
TGAATACTCTAGTCATCAAAACAGTATTTGAGTTAGGGCTAATCCAATCCCTACGGTAGCTTGTGAAAATTCGAAAATAAACCCAACGCTGACGAACGAATCCATTCGGTCTGTACGTCGTACAACTGCGTATCTTGTTCATCACAGTTCAACACCCCTCTCATCTCAGCCAATTGAAGCTGGCTCTAGAGCTACGGTAATACGAGTACTCGTACTCCAGTACCACTGGTATCTTTCGAGCAAAGTCATCATTAGCGTTCTGACCAGCAGTCCTGTCGGCTTGTTTTGTCGTTATTATTATTAGTGGATCTTCCGACGACATCGATCTGAAAAAGTTTCTCATCTTGTTGGTCCACGTCTACTAATAACGAACTTTTGTTTTTGTCTTTGATTTTGTGACTGACTACTTGATTGGCGCAACCAAATCAAAGCCTGCAGCCTCTAGTAATCTATTATTTTGATACCTTCGTCTATCTATATACTATAATTCAATAGTATTCAACATGAAGTTCACTAGTTTCATCGCCCTTCTGGTCTTGGCCGTGCCAGCTGCTGCATTTGCCCCTGCTGCCCAGCAACATGCATTTGCCCGACCTGTACCTCTTCGAATGTCCGATGAGGTAGATACCGCCCCTGCTCCAGCACCCGCCGCCAAGAAGTCTGGTGGTGCCCTCGTTCCCATCAAGGAGGAAACTGTTGAATTCACTGCCGGTATTCTCGGAGGCGTTGCTGGTTTCGCCATTGGAGGACCTGTTTTGGCCGCAGTTGGTGCTGCTGCTGCTAACTACGCCTCCAAGACTGAGTCTGAGATCAGTGATGTTATCTCTGCTGTATCGAAGAGCTCCATCCAAGTCTACAACTACTTGTCCACACTCGACGATAAGTATGAAATCCTCAACAAGGCCCAAGATTCTTTGAGCAAGGCTTTGGACAAGCTCAAATCTCAAGATAATGTCGATCCAGAAACTTTGAAGAAGGTTGAAGATGCCCTGGCATCCACCAAGAAGAAGATTGTTGAGGTTAACGACGAGTACGATCTTGTCGGAGGAGGTGTCACTGCACTAGGTGTAATTGGAGACCTTGTCGAGAAGGCCGTCAAGAAGGCTGGTGAATTGAACGAAGAATACAACCTCACAAGCAAGGCAAAAGAAGCTTTGAGCACTGCAATTGCCAAGGCCAAGGATGCTTCCAGCCAGGCTTAAATGTACTTTACAGTGTAACATCCCCGTTGTTGATCGTGTCAATGCAAATGGATAGGGAAACAACAAAACAAATGCTAGTGGTAAAACCAAATGTAGAATGGGTTTAGAGAAACGCTCATCACTCTGGCCATCAAAGGTCGACTCCTGAACCCACCTTCCAATGAGAACATACAGTTATCATTTGCCAAATTAGATATTTGGAGTAAGCATTTTTGTATGCATTTGTGCGTAGTGTTCAGATAGCAGTCGTAGTTCAAGTGCTGAATGATGAAGATATAAATAACCGCAGAAAAGTCGATTGATTGGTGCTCGAAAAAGATTCGGCCTGTTCTTCACAGAGATTTGTGCGTTACTAGATCCCTAGAATAGTAAAATGTACATGAAGAGTGAGTCTGCAACCGCTTTCCGAGAAATGAGAATTTCAAATGCAAAATCTTTGTTTCGATTTGACCTACAGTATTTCCCTAATGATGGACCTTTGACAAATACATGTTTCACAGAGGTTGTGCCGAAGAAACGCAAGAAGTCGCCAAGTGTCCAGATGATACGAACGCTTTGGACGGAGATACAGATAAGCGACTACATCAAGAGGCTCGTCATGACGTGGACGCGATGCCAAATTTTCATTCTGTCTGCATGCACCCCTCTTCATGTAACCATTGGATGCAGCGAACTCTTCAGCCAAGGTAGCATCATTTTTCGAAACGCGAGGGTTGAAAAGGTGACGAGCGCGGGTCGGTGCTTATGCTGGTTACATAGATTCGGTCAAAGAATCGACTTTCCCTTCTGTGATGTTTCGGTTGCAACTGCTGTCCGCTTTTTGCTCGTGTTGAAGACTTGAGAAACCCATCACTGGGTATTCTGTCTCTGAACTCAAAGGCAAGAGTAGCATGTGAGTGCCTTTATGGTCATCACCTACTCCTAGCTAGTAAAAAAATACTCCATTTCGAGTACTGAGTACGATTACTCGGAATACATATTATTATTTATTATAATAGTCTAGTAGTCTACAGGATGCCTAGGGGGAAAAATCGATGTCCCTAGACGCACACAATTTTCCAAAAAGTCTACTCTCCATTACAGATAGTAGCAAAAAAGTTGCTTCTCACTCCAGTAGTGATGATAGCGACGTCTGCTATCCATCACCAATACATGGTTACAGGCGCCCTAAGACTTATTCTGCGTCCTTTAAACTGCGACTTTGAACCAGCGCAGCCAAGGGTGGTGGAATACGAAGAGCGATCTGTGTCGATGGAATGTTCTTGACTTTATGTGGCGCCAGCTCCACTCACACTCTTAGGGTGCCACTCAAAATGCACCAGAAGCGAGGGACACAGCGGTGAGGTGTACTAGAAACGGTTCAGGCCGTTATTCAATCTCCGTAGCTAGTTCAACAGCTTCGGTTTTTTTCCTTATTATTATGGTAATTAGATAGACACCCTTTAAATGAATACTTAAGGGTAAAAATGCATCTATGCATTTCGAAAATCCAATACGAAAAGACAAAAAATAAAGAATTGTTTCATTGCATTTCTTGATTAGGCGTCAACTTTTGTGTGTTACGAGACAATAAGAACTCGAAGTTAACAATACAAAAACTGACATTACCAAAACTGACATTTATCTGTAAAGAGTGGCACTTTCTCATCATACGTTTTCAAGTTTTTCAAGAGTCCTCTGCATATTTGAGGCGGCGGGAATTAAAATTGACTCTTGAAACTCGTCACAATGCGATTCACCGTGACACGATCGATTTCAACCAGCTCGAAAGGCACAGGTCATGATAGATGCCTCGAGTTGACTGTCACCTCTTCTAAGGTAACAACCGGAAACTTCACTGGCTCAGATAGCTCCGAAACTGATATTGCACCAAAGCCGACCAAAAATATCATGAATTCTTCCATCGAGAACGAAGTTCGAGACGAAAGCAATTCAGATGTCTCAACTGTGCACAGCGAAGAAGCTCAACAGCGTACCAGCGTGATTGATATTTGGAGACAGCGGGAGCGCGAGTCTCTTCAAAATCGAAACACGGTGCTGCCTATCACGCCTCGTCGTCCCACCAAGGCCGTCAGTAACAAGTCTGTTGTCGAACAAAACTCTCCAGCTTCAAACACTAGTGAGAAGAAACACCTGGTGCCACATCTCATCGAGAACGAGGCCAGTACTGCTAAATCAAGTATTTACACAGATGGCTCGACTCCTAGCCGGGATTCCACAATCATGGCAAATTTCGCTTTTAGAGCTGGAGCAGCATCCTTTGACAATGGTGTCATAGCATACGACCTGAACATGCTGTCATCTCCCATTCGTCCGTCAGGAAATTCTTCTTCTTTGCGCAAGGATACTACAGCTTCATCTGAAATTCTGGTGAGACGCAATAATGGAGAGAGTGTACATCTAGAGAGCCCTCAATCGACCTCCTCCAAAGAACTGGGAGCGACTCACGACGAAACGGTTCAACACAGAAAGGTGCCACCTTCGCCGAGAACAGTCAAGAGACAGGATGACTTAAAACGACGCGTGGGTATTATGGATATCTGGGTACAGCGCGAGAAAGAAGCTGCAGTATCTATCTGTGCGATTACTAAGTCTCCCTCATCTGTAGCTGACGGCATTTACGACGTACAAATCCGCGAAAATAATCCGTCCACTTTAGGCTCTCCTGGTAGGGATCACAAAAGCCAAGAGAAATTAGCAGCAGAAGCCAACGAGGAACCACGACAGTGCATTGAATCGCCTGCTCGAATAAAGCTCTCGGTTGTGGATCGGTGGAAGAAAGGAATGGTTCACACTGATGATTTTTCATCTTCACAAGAAAGCTCACCTACATCGGCTATTCGTCGAAACAAGGCGCAATGCCATGATCGAAAAGTCAATGCAGGATATTGTGCCAAGAGTGCCAATCAAAGAGTCATTGAGAATTCACTTCCCGGGAACCACCTAGAAGGGGAGATTGGAGAAATTCCATTTGACGAAGAATTCTCGTCATTTACACCTTCTTTGAGCAAGACATCTCCAATCATCAATCACACAGTAATTGAAGGATCATCGCTACCAAAAAAGAATCTTGATCAAGAATTCTTATCTGTCTGTAGTAAATCGTCACCGGCGCAGCAGGACGGACATGGCAAAGCCGTCGAGTCAACGGAGACAAAAGAGCCAATTTTATCCACCCAAAAGATCCCATGGATTCATCGCGTTCATCAGAACGAAAAGCAAATGGGAACATCCGGCGAGAAGACTGTTTCCAATGCCAGTGCAAAGTCGCCTCCATACACGCAGACAGATGCAACTAGTCTAACCGGTAGCATCGATACGCAGGTTCACAAGGATCTTGTTCAAGATTTCTGCAGGAATTTGCTGGTGAGTCGGAAAACTACAGTTGTTCAGCAAAAGAAGGAGGCACCGGCAAATGTATGGACAGAAAATGTGCGACCAGTGAATCCAATGGACTCAAATGACATATCTCAAGTGCAAGTGGATTCAATGAGATTGGACCTGCATCAGGGCTCTATTCTTTCTTCAAAATCAGATATCGCAATGCCTGAAGAGGAAAAGTCTTATAAGTCTCATAGCGCCATACCACCCCGTAACGCTCTCTTGGACCAGTTTGGCGCGAAAGTGACTGAGACCGCTCAGCCAAAGAATAATGTTTTAGAAAAGAGCTCGCAGCCTCCAGGCAAACAACACACAATTTCCGCTTTAGAGAGATCTCGGCAAATCTCGAGAGGTATTGCAAGCAGCGGCTTGCTGGGCTTATCTGAAGTCCAGAAAACCCAGCAGCAGAGAAGCTCTGTTCCAGACAATAATGGCTTCGGGCTTGAGCAAGGTTATCCAAACTCGCCACGACCATCATCAGTAAATGATGCGCTGCCTAGTAAATCTAAGGATTCCAAACTTCAGCATAATGCTATTCAGACCGTCACAAGTCAGCAATCTTTCTTCATAAAAAAGGCAAAGCTTGAGACCCAGCGCCGCCTCGATGGAAGACGAAATTCTTTCTCTGAAAGCACTTTTTGCCCTTACGTGGGAGAGACGATGAAAGAGGACACCATCAACCTCGGAAGGTCTTCAACTAGTAGTGTTGGTCATAGTTCAACAATCGAAGAGCAAGTCGCAAAGTCCACGGCAACAGGAAAAAGATTCGAGACCAATACGCCCATTAAGTTGCAAGCTAGCCCCAAGCAAAACTCGCGCGGACCCTCTGAAGCCGGCCAGTCTGATTCTTTGTCTTTCTTTAGCCACGCAGGCTCGTCATTCAGCTCTATTGTATCCCCACTGAACTTTATTCCAATTCCCGCTAACAAGAGGGCTGTGGTGAAGGAAAGGCCTGAAACTTCACAGGTGGAAGTATGCGCTGAGAAAAGGTTAGAAACTACAATGAGATCGGTAACAGCGAGAGAACATATAGTGACAAAATCTCTCCAGCAAGAACCAGAACTTGATTTGATTCCAACAGGAAAAAGCTCCATGCCAGAAGATGAAGCCTCGTATCTCCAATCTTGTGCTACAAGTCAGATTCTATCAAACTCGACTAGTTTTTACAGAGAAGAGTCCCGCAGACTATCGGGAAGATATCACACTACGACGCGCTTTCTCGAGGGTGGCGATGCCCAAGAGAGCCGAAGCTGTATTGGGGACCACTCTAGTGTAAGTTCGGCCCCAGATTCGTCGCGTGCTTCGAGTTGCTCTTCTGCTTCAAGCCACTACATATCATCCTTTGACACTGGTGTCAGTGGAAGTTTGGTAGAGACAGCTGTGGAGGACGGGAGCTATAAACGTCACCAACGCCGTAATCGATGGCGGCGAGGAGCGCCTAAGGCTGGTAGGAACTTTCAAAACGAGCTCTCAACGGCACTCCGCAATGCTTTCAATTCCGAAGGGTTACTCAAGTTAAAAGAAAACGTCTCGGAAACTGTAAAGGCCCTCGAACTGGGCCAATTGAAAACTGGGCTTGCTGATGGAGTGCACGTTGCAACGGAATCACTCTGCACCTTCGTCGACCATTCCAATGCTGCTAAACAAAAACTTTCGTCCAAATCTTTGTCGAGATTTCAGTGTATGCCGGTACGACCCCCTTCAGAGGAGGCAAAGGACAGCGATGTTTCCCCATGGGAGGGAATTGCCATTGAAGTTGAGTATGTTTCAGATTCAGAGGACGACAACGACAACAACGCTGAAGAAAGTAATAGCCAAGCAGAATTGTTCTGCTCGGTCAATACTGGCGGGGATTCTGAACCTCCTGCTTCCGTTACGCAAGACGACGAAAGTGGAGCAGATTCTGAAGCTCTTGCTTCCACTATGCAAGAAGGAAGCGGCGCGATGCCTAAACACGATGTCATTTCTTACAGTACGTGGGGGGAGTCTCAAGAAGGGGCCAGTCTTGTATTGGATGGACAAATAGAAATCAATTCTATGCGATCGCAGAGTTATCATGATCTAGAGTAACACTCATTATTTATGACCAGTCCATTTGAAATTGCTCGTTAGTGCTATCGTCATCGCTTTATGGTGGCAGCTTTGTCGCTAGAAACTCAACCATCTCCCTTTCAGCATTGCCAACTACAGCCACATCCATACAATTGTGACCATCATTATCCAGTGCTTCCAATTGACCCCCATTTCCCAGGAGCAGTTCAACGCATTCGATCGCATTCCATTTTGATCCGTCTTTGGGCTTTTTGCCCAGGACACAAACGTGCAAAGCGCTTTTCCCGCTATCCTTCGGGTTCTTCCAGGAAATATTCGCGCCCTTTTGGATAGCCTCCGCTAGACTAGCTAAATCGTTGAGCTTGGCCGCTTCATACAGCATTTTTCCGAGGCGATCTTTTCTCTCTGTTTCAGGTAGTTTCGACCACAGATAGTCGATCACCTCTTTGTCGGCATTTTCGACAGTGGCGAAGTCAAGGATTGGTACTCCAAAACCTGTTTCCATTTTGACACCGTGCTGCCACAAGAGCTCTAAGCAGACAAGACCGAAGCCGTCCTCGTCGCCCTGTTTTTTATGCTGAACACAAATCTCAAGACAATTTTTGTTGCCGTCGTCTTCGTTGACCCAATCTACATGAGCACCAAATGCTAATGCCTCCGACATTCCTAGAAGATTGCTCTCTTTCGCTGCACTGTGGAGTTTCCGGCTAAAGCTCGCAACTCGCTCAGCTTCGGTTTTGCCGTCAGATTCATTATAAGCCAGAAATCCCTTCCACATATACTTGCTTTTGATGTAGCCTTCTCTTGCGTTTCGATCTGCGCCCGGGCCGGGCTTCTTCCATCCTTTCTGCAGCGCCAATCCTTTTTCCCAAATTGCATTTGCTTGATCATTTCCTATGGCCAAAAATAGCTTGCTTTCGCTATCACTTATCGAATCAAGGGTCAACGAACGCACCTATCGTAGGAGTGGCAAAAGGAATACAATGGCATGGTGTAAGAACTACAGGACAGGGAAGAAAACAAGAAAAAAGTCAATATCCGACTTCTGCATACCTTGCTAAGATGAACACCAAGGGAGCGGTGAACACCACTGCATTGAAGACAAAGCAGCACGCCTAAATTAAGCGATGCCCAGTCTGGGGCTGGCGTAGAGCAATCAGCGCACACCGGATTGGCGTCCATAATCTTCGTCACTAGGGGATTCCGAGGTACTTTCTTTCCAACGTCAAGAGCTATGTGGCCAGGCAATCTCTTCGTTCTACCTGCATTGCCACAACCATCTTCACTTTCGCCTGCGTGATCACGAAGGCCCGGAGGTAAGTCTGACTCACTGGAACTCGTCCCATTGCTGGTGATAATATTCTTTTTCCCGATATATTTGTTGAGTTGATCTGAATGAGGGTCTCCATGAACCAATTGGTTCTCGACATTGGCTCGTATGCTGCCGATCCACCTCTGATATTCCAAGGGTCCTCTTGCCTGTAAGGCTAGAGGCTTCTGATTTGGTGTGATAATTTCGAAGCAGAAGCGATTGTTACCGTCGTCGGGTATTTCTCTTATAGTACTGAGCACAATATCACAAACTTTAACTCGTTGAGAAGTATGCATGCAGTCTCCATTTCCGCTAGGACTTTTCCGGATTTCTGAACTTGATCGATAGTAGTAGATTGAGTCTTTGTTCATCATAAACCATCGTCTCTGCCAAGGATTCAAGGACACTCGTGCGGCACTCTTTTTGTATAGCCAACCTTCGACAAGAATTCCTGGTGGGGATTCTCGACGATATTTTGAGCTCTTGGCCAAAATTTCGGGCACCTCCCAGATATTCGTCTGTTCTTCAATCTTTCCCAGCGCCAGAGCCTGCTGATCAATCAAGGCAGGATCTCCGCTGGTCACTGCTGCTGACACAAACGAGGCATCCGCAAGTCCGTCGTGCATTTTATCGATCACCTTAATGAGATCATTTTCTCGCTTGTTCCAAATCGGCATAATATTCTGTTCGTGATTTTCTTTCATTTCATTCTCCTTTGTTTGAATTTTTATCATTCGAGGTCCTAGCGCCTGCAGAAATACAAAATCAAGCAAACAAATACAGTAATGAATTCAGCAGTGAGGTTGTGCCCAGTCGAAAATACGATCCATCTTCCTCGCGGTGTGACATACCTGGATAACATCGTGCGACTGATGAAAGCATGTTCGCATACCATGGAGCGAGGCTAGTGCACCTTCGCATAATTCAAAATTACGACGGTGTTTGATGCCGACCAAATGTTTCAAGAGTTGAAATCGTTTTAGTTCGGCATTTGCCTGTCCTACTCGAATTTGTTCCAGAGTTAAACGCAAATTGGCGGCTGTGGCGGCCATGGCTAAGGAAGAATCTTCTGGTGCATTGTTATTGCCGGCTTTGGTTTGACTGCTTCGGGATGCGTCGCTGTGGCTCTTATTCCTCCAATTTTTGAACTTATTGGAGAGCAAATTTGTATTTCTATGCTTGTTCGCATCTCCTCCTGGCGCCCCAGTAATCTCCTCAGAGCCAAAAAGGGCAAGGGATCCAGCAGCATTTCTTCCATTGATGTATTTAAAAAACATATTTTCGCTCGCCTCTGTTGTTTGCGTTGCTTCTTGCTTCAGCATATTTACGGTCATCATTTCCGTTCCAGCAAAAGCCTCCAGCGACATTCCGAGGGTCGAATCAAATACGTTTACCATGTTCATCTGCGCCGTCGCAATTTCTTCCAATACCTAGAGCAAAAAGAATTTGTAAACCTATTTTTAAGAAATTGCAAAAAGAATGGATACAGTCTCAAAAACATTTCACGCAAGCAATGATACTCTCACCTCTCCCATGAGCTGCAGCAAATCTGCCATTTCGTTGCCCAGCGCTCGGCGTCTCTCCTGCTTCAATCTTGCTTCTTCATTTACCTTTTCCTCTTCTGTCATATCCTCGGATAAATCGTGATCTCGCTTTAAATGACAGGAGGTAGCTAGCCGCCGAGTCGATTCCGCCATGAGGGCTCCGCATTTGGAGAACGTTTTTGTGCGCGACGAAATGTCTTGAAGAGTTTCTATGAGTACGGACAAAGATTTGACATCATTGTCCACAAAGGCGTTAAAATAGGGAGAATCTGCGAGGAAGCTGTTGTGTGGAGACCAGTCATTGTCATCGTATTCTTCTTTTCCCAACAAGGGATCATCAATGACCAGGTCAGGTGTGACAGATTCAATGTTCATATCCTCCACTTCGGAGCCACTGAGTGGATCAAAAAATTCTTCGTCTGCTTCTGACATGTTATTTCAGATTTTTCTCTCTCTCTCGAACGATGCAATTATGTGTGGGAAAGAGGTGGCAGTTTTCAGCTGTAATGTTGGATTTGATGAGGTATGAGGTTTACCTGGGTATGACGATTGACACTGAGGAATGAAGGATTCTTCAAAAGGACACCGGAAGAGCTTGGGTATACTCTATACTCTTCCAGAATTCAGTTTAATGGTATGCTGGCACTTGGTGTATTAGATTCAACAAATGACGATACGTTTGATCCTCTAAACTCTGAACTACTCGAGTAGTACGGTCTGACTAGAAAGCTAGACTCGTAATAATATTATTATTATGACAAGAAGTAGTCTACTGTCTACTCAAGTAGCTACCGCTCGCATTATTATTTTTTACTGTACCTGGTACACGGTGTAGCATGGGAGGGGCTGCTCACGACCACTTGCTACCATTACCACTGGTACCAGGTCCGTATGTTGAATTTGCTACAGTACTAATTAAGTCTTGTCTGACTCAAAAAATTTACACCCTATTATTGGAGCGGAGGGTGCTAGTAGAGCATACGACTACGAGCTACAGTACTACTAGTCGTAGTAGTAGTAGAACATCAGGATGAAGTAGTAGACTAGTACTGTAGTAGCCAAGGCTTTGCAAGCAAGCAACTTTAAGAATTACTGAACCTAGACGACTACGTACTACTAAACTAGTCTAGCGAAAGGAGGAATTGATTTTTTTGCAGGCACTCAAACATCAAAAGATAGGAATGGCAGAAGTTTCAGGTGAAGGTAATCACTGGGCTGGATCAGGTTGTTGAGTGCAGAGATGATTCTCTTTGCAAAGATTCTCAACCTACTCAGGCAGTTGCAGGCTGGCACAAGAGCATTATCTTGAGTCTGCAGTTGATGTACGCCCTCGCGCAACACGTAGGGGGGGGGGGGCTGTGCCCGGTAAGCCGAAAAATTAAAACCAGTCAGGAGGTGGTCTAAAATTCTATCATTTACCATCCTTTAGTCGGGCGTCGATCCAAGCTTTTATATCAATGACCACATCTCCTCCCAATTCTGTCGGCAGAATTTCCTTCGTTAGACCATACGGTTCCAAGGTCGCCTGCACATCCTTATTGGATCCCGTGTGGAATCTAATTCGCTTTCGGAGACGTTCTCCCATTACCATTTTTACAAAGGGAATC
>Ga0100398_1004660_pt1 | contig 11100 bp, 7 predicted proteins | sample CryGeymeta201522_FD_81568 | JGI IMG/M metagenome (GOLD analysis project Ga0100398, IMG submission 81568) | Groundwater microbial communities from Crystal Geyser aquifers in Utah, USA - Crystal Geyser metaG 2015-22 | ecosystem: Environmental > Aquatic > Deep subsurface > Groundwater | place: USA... | reverse complement strand
CCTTGTACTTGGCAAAGGCGGCTGGATTGGCCATGCATTCTTGCATAGCTTTCATCATCTTGGGATTGGATTGAGCTTTGGCCATAATTTCTCTGGCTTTCGGATTTTTCATCATTTCTTGTGCCTTGCCCATGACGTCTCCCATGCCTGCTCCGCCTGCTCCACCGAATGGACTTGCTCCGCCGAATGGACTGGTACCTGATAGAAAAATATATACAATAGATGGATTGTTGAATTGAAAACTGCTGATAAAAGCAACAAACAATCGTGCAACTATCCATGCACTTCTAAACCTTCAATTCGTCCCTTCTTTAATTTCATTACATCACGATGACTTACCTGCAGCTCCTGCTCCACCGGCGAATGGACTAGAACCACCGGCAGCACCACCCATATTTTTGAGCAAGTCCGCAATATTACCCATGCCACCCATGCCACCCATGCCACCCATCATATCGCCAAAGGGACTCGCACCGCTAGCGACACCTCCGAATGGAGACTGTGCCTGCTGCTGTTGCTGGCCGCCCTTGGGACGAGGTCCAGCATCATCCGAGGTCAACATTTCAACGTCTGCATATTCTGCATATGCTTCTTCGTTACTGCTGCCAGCAGCTGATTTTTTGGTAATATTATCCACTCGTGCCTCTGCCAAGGCATTGACAAATTCCGCTTTTTCAAAAAAGCTGGCTGTGGAAATGCCCCTTTCTGTTAATTCTTGCTTCAGTTCAGAATTTTTCATGGTCTGGCATTTTTTCACTTCTTCTTTCAACCGTTCTTCACGTGGTCGGCTGTCTGTACTGCTGCTGCTGCTGCTACTGCTGCTTGTGGAAGAGGAAGCACTGTTGGATTCTGTGTTTGTTCTTGTTGATGATTTGGTTGTCGTGCTTGCTTTTGGTTTAGGCTTTAGACCATCAGCTCTAGCTTTAGCGACAGCCTCTACCAATTCACTTTTTTCTAGAAAGGATTTGGTAGATATTCCATACGATTCCAATTCCTGCTTGATTTCCCCGATGCGCATGGATGAAATGTCCTTCAATTCTTCCTCCGTATCAGAAGAAGAAGATGATGATGTCGATGTCGACGCGGCCATTTCGGAGAGTGGTCTCCTCGATGGGGTTACTTTAGCTAGACTTGGTCGCGCAAGAGGAGTCAGAGCAGACGCATACGTTGGAGCAGCTCCAGTTTCTTTTGAGCCATGGCGCACCACAAAGGCACCACATATTGTTGATAGGAGGGCCGACACGATGAGCGCCGAACAAATACCGTTCCGCCGTGATAATAAACGTAGTTTCATGCTTGTGCCTTTTTTAATTCTCCAAGACGAAAGTGGATCTGGGGAAATGAGATTGGTAGATGAAACGATAAGTAGTAGGTCTAGTCTTTCAAAGAAAGTAAGACGAGTGAAATGAGTGATTGACTAGCTGGCTTAATTACTCGAGGAGTTTATTATTACTCTCAAATTCTTTTGAGAAAAAAAAATGAATGAGAGAACAGTGACGATGAGTTGTTTTTCACACGTGGAATCTTGGTGGTTTTAGAATGACAGTAAAATTTAGCTCGACCTCGTGAACGAGCAAAACGAAGATACGAATACCCTCCTCCGACAAAATAAACCAAGAGTGCGCTCTCGAACATCGGCCAAGTTGCTCATTCCAAAAATACTACGTACTGAACAGACCCTCCGTACGTTCCTTTTGGATACAACGTTCCTAAATAAGCAACAATACAACTTGAGACGGAAGTGAAGAAAGCACCTCAGCATCCTTTGCGCTTAATCCCAAGATACAAAATGGACACCAAAAGTAGTACCAACACCACAACCAATAGTACACCACCAGAGGTGTTGGTGTCGGAAGTCATGAAGGAGGGGTTTGCCAACATGGGAATCCAAGCTTCGATTGGATTAGGTACCGGATTTTTGGCTGGATTAGTGCTGGCGCGAGGAGGAGGTGCAAGTGCTACGCGCAAAATAATTGCTGGATTCGGTGGTGGTATTGGATTAGGATCGGCATGGACCAAATGTTCGATACAATTGGAAGAGGCCCTTGGTGCGGAGAAGAACTAAGAATGGTTGACGAAAGGGCAAAGAAACGTAGAAGCGGTGAGGGGCCAATGGTTGATTTCAACAAATATAGGAACAGGAAGGAAGGCGCATAGTCAGAATACAACTACAACGTTGCAGAAACCGAAGCTGCACTGCCGTTGACTGTCAACTCTACCAGTCTTCAATGAAATGACATTGGTACAGGAAAAAAAAAGCATATTTCGATATAAGTTTAGAAGGTGTTTTCAATGATTTTCGTATTCAAACTGCGTGAAACAAAAAGAGTGTATGATGTCTTCAGAAATCCAAACAGTAGGCTTCCATAAGCAAAACCTGCTTGAATTGCAACCTAGCTAACAATTTTAAACTAGACGGCAAGGGGAGTGCCAGTGCCATGCATGCGTCGTCTGACAAGAAAATGAATGCGGGTACGAGAAGTAGGCGTATCGAGTCTCGAGGCGGGCTACGAGTCTCGTTGCTCTTCATTCACCCTACTTTTTCTGTTGCTTCCAACTCCGCCATCAATACGACCAGGAACGATTGCTCTCTGACGGTGCGAACTATAATGACACAGTCCTTAAGAAAGAGGTGAGAGGGAACATCGTCCTCTTGGTGTGTGGTGGCGCATCAGCCAATGTCTCATCAATCAAGGTTGTTGTCCGCTTTGTAGGAGCGGGGGCAAACTTTGCAGGAAAAAATTAGATTTGAACCATTCATACATACATGCATGATGACGCAACTATGCTGTTCAAAATCTACTGAAATAGCAACAAGAAGAGTTAGGAAGTCAGAAGTACTGCTACCTAAGTGTTTCAAAACTTGATGATCACCTTCAGATTAGTTTTCGGATGGATGGCAAGGACCATACAGCGAACAGGAAGTAGACTAGTAGTGGCGTTCATCAGCGGGGTGTTCTAGCCTCGCTCCTACAGTCCGCAGCTTTAAAGCGCAGGCACGCTTCTGGACCTACCTTGCTTATTATTTTTTCGCAATATTATTGTTATTAGAGGTTGCGCATTTCAAGATGGAGGTCGCGCCGCCTGATTCAAGATCCAGAGGCAGCTGCTGACCTTTCTACTACTGTACTCGGCCTATGTCTGGTAGAGACAGCAGTTTTGCCACCTTGCTTGCTTGTGCGAACGCATACGTGGACAGCCGGAAGCATCAGCCACTTGTGTGAGTCCTCTAACTATTATTGTATCAGACTTACATGGATGTGATTCATGAGTTGAAGAAGCAGGATGAGGTGGAAATGAAAAATAAATCCGCGAGTGGATATTCCGCAACTCGAAGTACCTGCTACCAGGTAGACCACTACAATGAATGTATCACTACTAGGTACTACTACTGGTACACGTTGCATTGGTACTCCAGTACCAGGTAGTCTGCTACGGTACCAGTATTCTAGTATTTTGTAGACTACTAATAGTACAGTAGTCGAGTTCAAAATCTCTTCTGATTTTCATTACCACCAATGATATTACTTTACTTAAAATCACATACCACAGTACCAGGTACAAGATTGCTTGTTGTGAGAAGCCCGGTGTCAGTGACAGCGACCAGCTGCGAAAGCTACTGGTAGTAGGCTAAGTAATAGTACTACGGTATTTTATACAGTATCTAGTAGTACTAGTACTAGGCAGTACCAGGTAGGTACAGTACTACTCGGAGTACGAATTAAAAGAACTTCTTGTTTTCTGCTTTGTCTAGCTAGTACAAGTAGTAGTACTACTAGATAGCAGGGCGGAGGAGTAGAAGTACTACTAGTGGTAGAGGAACTATGGTGTTGTTTCTTTTTGTCCTCGTTTGGCAATTATTACATCTTCAACTAGATAATAATGGTAATTTATGTCGCACAAAAGGAAAGCTCGGGTTGTGAGCTCTCACAACATCTTGTTTATTATTTTTCGGAAAAATGCACAATTCTTGGTAATGCTCGTTCAGTAAAAGCTGAAAGTCCCATAATCTATCTCATTTCGTGCTCTTTCCATCTCTTTTCGAAGACAGAAGGGGGCGTTGCCACTGCCGGTTCATCTATAATCTATAATCGACTTACCAGGTATCCACGAGCAACGAATTCGTCAATTTTGAAGTTCTTCGAGAGGTTATTACGAGCTACCTGGTACTCGGAGCTCGGAGTATAGAGTATAGATTATAATAAATCATGGCAAGCCTACAGGAAGGTTCGTTCTTATCCGCATTGGATGTGCAGGCATCTACTGCTTATGGCGACTTCGGCGGCGGCGGTGCTGTTGCGGCTGCTGCCGACGACAAGACAAATGCTGAGTACTATCTTGATCATGCAGCTCATCAGAATGCCCATGGGGTTCTCTGCCTGAGACGAGGGGAGTGTGGCGTTGCGTATCATACCTTTGTCGCTGCATTGTCCACGCTGAGCAAGCTGCGGCGCCAACTCCGAGCTGAGTTGGCACAACCGCAACCGCCAAATCAGAGTTCCTATGAAAGGAGGAATAGCAACGCTACCACGAACTGTCGTTCCATTCCCATTCCCTACCTGTACGACAACGCATTTTACATCTACAGCAGCGCCCTGGTCTTTTCCCGGAGACCGAGTCTTGGAGATGACGGGAGCAATACCGCGCAAGATCATGGAGCGAATCTTTTCTCCCGGCGAATGTCGCAGATTGACACGGTCATCTTTTGTGAAGCCATCGCACAGTTTAACCTTGGTCTGGTGTATCACTGGCGAGGAAAGCATTGTGGCGAAGATCGAACCCTGGTTGCTGCCCAGGAACTCTATGCTCAGAGCTTTGACACCCTCCAGAGCATTGTAATGCAGGCTGCCCGTACCTCTCATGATGTCCGCGTCCTCAAGATGGCTATTACGAACAACAGGATTCATATCCTTGGCGAGATGGCCCGGTACTCAGACGCCCAAGATCTTGTCAGTGAGTTCTTGGTGCAGTCTGTAGAGACCCTGTCGAATAATGACAGTCGCTCCATGAGTTACTTGACGCGTACTGACATTGACAACTTTTTGCTGAATGCACTGGTGATTCGGCGCTTCAATACATCGCCCTGTGCTTGATTGCACCCAGCACACGGCTGCACCAACCCTCTGGCCTTTGGAGACCTTGTTTTAAAAAATCACCATCGACCATACGACTAAGATTCCCATACCCATAAAACATAAAGAAAGGTTACAGTACTATATTCCAGTATAATACAATAGCCAAAAGTTTAATTTTGAAACATCCCACTACACTAACCTGATAGTGTTGGCCATTGTGTATGATGGTAGGTCTGGACAAGAAAGACAACAGATTTTTGAATCAGATGATTGCCAAGACATCTGCAATCATACACAGAATTTAGAAGAGCTTCTAATAGGCCATGGAAGGAAAGTATAATATATTTCGCAATGAACAGAGCAAGTTTGTCCTGATATGAACTAGCTAGCTAAGTTGCTTGCTTTGCTTGATCACTTAGCAGGACTAGATATTCGAGTATAATACAACAGCCAAAAGTTTGAGTTTGAAACATCCCACTGCACTAACCTGGTAGTGTTGACCATTGTGTACGATGGTAGGTCTGGACAACAAGACATCAACTTTTTTCAATGCCAAATCAACTGCAATCATACACAGAATTTAGAAGAGCTTCTCATAGGCCATGGAAGGAAAGTTTGATATGTTTCGCAATGAAGGCTGGCTATTATGTTACAATTGCTGTCTTTCGCCGTCTTGTTATAGTTCCCAGAAAGGCCGCAGCACGATAATGAGGATGCTTACATTGTCACGACTGCGGCGCACTCGAATTGCTTGGTCACTCAAAATCCTGGCAACCTCGGCGGGTTCTCCTCGGTGAGCAATGAGCTCTTGACGGGCTAAAGCGACAGCATCTTGAGACCGAAATACATCAAACAGACCGTCGCATGCAAGCAATAAGAATTCGTCCGAATGGCTCAAAACCTGGAGTAGACGTGGACACGAAGGCAGCAGATGGTAAGAACAGTGTTGGAAGATAAAAAAGGAGAAGGATCACCTTGTAATACTTCAGCAGAAATGCAATTAGCAACACAGACGACGTACCATTGATGCTATTTCTGGTTCCGCGCTGACCAATGGGGCTGTCAAGTCCTTCGCTTGCTCATTTTCGTTCATACCGCCCGCCAGCTCCTCTGCTTCTTCTTCCAGCATTGCTTTAATACCCATTTTGAAGGACTTGTCGCCAAACGCACGTGTAATGGCAAGCTCTCCCATCACACGCTTGTGAAGAATAAAACCTCCAGCTTGCCTCACTCTCGCTGCTTCGTCCGGCCGACTGGGCTTGTGGTCGCTCGTCAGTTCCACACATTGCCCGCCTCCACGACAAAGGACGACACGACTATCACCAACATTGGCGGCAAACAGTCTTCGGCCCATCAAAAGGACAGTCGCTGCGGTGGACCCGCTTTGTGGTGCTGTCTTGGGTGTAATGAATTCCTTGTCGGTTCGCAAGTAGGCTGCTTTTAGAATCTTTCGCATTAGCTCTGACGCAGCATCCTCTGTTTGATCGCCTCGCGTTGGATTTCTGCTTTGTGCAATGGCGGCAGAGAGACTTTCACGGTCGGCTAACATTGCTTGCCGAATGTGCCTCGGAAGTGCGTCAACCAAATAATTCGAGCATTCATCTCCACCGTGACCATCAAAGACAGCTGCGAAGGATGTCATGGCAAGTTCGTACAAGTGACCTTTCGGTTCATTGCGATAATAACCGTGACTTGATTCATACATGAGGTTTTGAATGACGAGGGTCCGATCTTCCATGGTGGGTCGGGCACCAATAGCTTCTGATATTCCAAAATCAAATCGGTTCACGGAAAAACCAGTTCGTCCAACAATAAATTCGTCGCCTAATCCTAATGCACCGACACCCTTCATGCTATAAGGTCCAACGAGTCGCATGTAAGATCCGTTCTGTTGAGATAATATTATTTTGACAAAAGGTACAAGGAGACGAAATAGTGAAATATGAGAAGCCATCCATCAGAAATTACTTCTACAAGAAAACCAACACACCAACATAACAAGAAAGCCACGTACCGTACTCTCCAAGTCAACCAGGACAAAACTACCGGGTTTGCCTCCTGCTTTGCTACTACGGCTGGGAAGATACAAAATTGCACCGTGGCGGCGACTGAGTTCTCGGTCCATAATGCATAGATCAGCCTGGTGGGCTCGTCCAAAGACGTAGGGACAACGTGAGGCTTGGACATCAATGAGTTTTCCTCTCATGGGTCCTTTGGAACAGTGGATGGTTATTCGTTGCTTAGCGTCCATGCAATCTTCAACATTAAAGACTGAATTCCCAGCAGCAAAGGATGCCCCCTTACAAAGTTCCCAACGATCGGCATCCAAAGTCAAAATCTGCGCCTCTTGAGCGGGTCCACCATTTGGGTCGTTCTTTCCCGTCATAAAAACTTTGGCCTTTCCGACTCTCACGGCAGCATCACCGCGATCTCCTCGGACTTGCCATCCCACCGTCATTCCAGCTCGCAGCGCATGTTCGGCTGCTTCGGGTCCATCCTGGTCCGTGATTCTAGTCAGGACCCCGGCAGCGGGACCCGTCATGGAGTCGTCCATGCGACGACAGATACTGTCGGGTGAGTGTGAATTGGGACCTCCGTTTCCAATGGTCGTCGGTCGTCCGTAGAGTGTCCAGTAGGCAGTCGCCGGTTCTGGTTTACCTTCATCTTCATCTTCCGAGGTCGTAAATTTCAGGCATATTCTGTAGAGGGATCGAGTGTAGATTTCACGAGACGAAGCGAATTCCTGACCGCCTCGGGTCCAGGTATCTGAATCATTGCGACTTCCCGCAGTATCCGCCTTGATAGTTTCCCCATTGGAAGGAGTGCCTCCTGCGTTGTTACCGCTTACAAAGTTAAGCACTCCAGGACCACTGTTGTTGGCAGGGGCACCACTCCACGCTGTGGCCATTGTTTCTGTGCGGTGAAGTGGATTGTAATGTGATGCCTGTCGTTGTTTGGGGTGGGGTATCGTCTTGGCCGCGGAACTATGCTTCGCAAGACTAATCAAGATAATAAAAGTGTATCAGATGTTGACACACTACCAATTCATGTGCTTCACTTTGAATATAAAGTAGAGACAATGCTGCTGCTGTATACTGGATACAAATAGGCTAGTCGAACACAGGAATGTGAGTAGGTAAGTTTGAAATGACTGTAATAAATAATGAAAAAGGAAGAATCCGGGTTAGAAGAAATATTCCATCGTGAGGCAGGCGAAGGGGGCAGGGGAAAAGTGATCAGTTAATTAAAAAATGGAGACTGGTCGGCAGGATTGGCTCAGATCAATGTAATCCAGACGGTGCTTCAGATCCCTCATTTCATTTCCAAATTCGACAGCACCTCCTCGAACTTGAGAACGGAGCAAGTGCTTCCTTACGTCGTAAAGATTGCGGCGGAACCAACTGTAATATAGTGGTGGATAATATATGTATACATCGCAGACTGTTGAATGACAACCGGCTGATGATTGGTTTAAAGGATCCTCCAGGTCCGGTAGCTGGCTGCTGCCTCACATCACCAGTACCATTCAACGCTGGTTGCCGAACAGCACGCAATGACAGCCAGGAAAATAAAGCTGTTACAGCCCAGCCAGTCACGCGCTCTATCCAACCACAAACCTACTATAAATACACGCAACACTCCTATTGACCCACCTTTCTTATCTTATCTTATCTTATCTAATATCCAAATATCGTAATAGGACAATGCTTGAAAGCTTGATATTACAAGCACCGAGTGAATAGGGAGCAAGATAACAAACAAAAAAGGAATACTGGTCTACTCTAGTAGACTACTCCGTACTAGTCTACTGTCTGTCTCAAAAGAGCCGATGCTGCTGGAGCCACAGCTTCGTTGTTTCATAGAGTAGTAGCTAGACTAGCTAGCTAGTACTGGTAGAGTGAAAGACTGTTGACGTCTCCAGCCGGTCAAAACCGTTAAACTGGCATGCGTGTTATAAGGTTGGGGTCTCAGAGAATTTCTGTCAGCGCACACTGTGCATGCTACAGCGGCTTCATCACTAGCTAGTCTAGCTAGACTACTCTAGCTAGTAGTAATCACTACTCGTAATACTAATAGTATTAGTACTGTAGTAGCTAGTACTGTAGCTACTAGTAGCTACTACTAGTAGCTAGCTACTACGCCCTGTAGTAGACTAATAGTCGAGTAATACTGTAGCTAGCAAGTACTAGTAGGACTACTAGCAGTATGAGAAGCTATCTAATATTAGTAAGGGCTCCAGGCTTCTCCGTGTATCTTTTTGACAGTGACGATCAGATGAAAATTCGGTCGACGAGCGCTGCCATCTTACGATAAGGTGCCAACCAAGAGTGATGGTGGTACTTCATGCGTTCGGCAGTCACCTTCCTGAACAGAAGGATTCGTCGCTGTAGATACGGGTTTTATTTAGCTAACATCATACTCACAAATGCGTCGTAATAGTCATAACAAGCTAGCTCTCGTAGTATTTATTTCGAAAGAAAAGCGATTGTAGCGTCGAACGAGCTGTCGAAACCCTTGGACTTCGATATTGCATAGTCGATACAAAAATGAGAGAGCTGCCCAAATGAGATCTCCTGTCATTACAATGAGGCACCATAACTACTTAGAGCAGCTACTACTACTTAGCTCGTACAAATTCATCACTATCTTTGTGCGCATCTGTCTTGAGTTTGATTTGTCGAATCGAATCATGCATTCGCACGGCAACTGATGCAACCGACACGGCGCAGCTGTCGTCATCGAATCATGAGAGCAAGAAATAAAGAATCGGGAATGAGAAAGGCGCTACCACAGCCCAGCTACAAATCAATCACACTTCTTTTACCGGAAACACCAGCGCGCCTTATACCGCTACGCTCCTCAATCATTCCTTCCACACCCTGTTCCTGTACTCTTGCCACAATTGCTGTTTCGACACATTGGGGCGCATTTCTCCTCTCTCGAGGCAACTGGAAACAAAATTCATTATGACGCCAACATTAAATGAGAGTGCGAGACGCAGAAGGGCTGTAAAACGCCTCCCTCGTGGGACTGATAATGCAACAGCTTTCCACCTTTCCTGTGTCGACAGGAAAGCCAAAACTCCAAAGAAGGACGCCTAATAGGTAAAACCATCACAAATAGGAAGGAAGGACATCAGGTGTCCAACTTGAATGTTGCTGCCGTGGTGCAAAACAGAGCCGATGCCAAAAATCTGACTCCCATCGAAGCCCCGGCGCTTGCCTTAAAGGCTTTGGCACCACATCTTTCGAAGAGAATATACGCTTAAGGTGATTTATCAACGTTCAAGCTTAACTTTTAAAAAGTGGCACAAAGGTTAAGAAATGTTCCACCAAATAGATACTGCGCGGGTAACTTTTCGATGAAGGAGATTATCAGATTATTATTTTTTACTAAATGTTTTTAGTTTTTAATAGGCACAGATAGAATCCAACCAGTCAAACTGTAGAAATTCGCGACTTGTGGCAGAATTACAAACATGCTGATCGTCTTTTTTGTACTTCTTATTTTCTACATCTTGTTGTTGCCGGTCAGATAGATTCTGTCGTCGTGTCATTGACCTGTACCTACCACCACGCTGGTCTTGCAGGTTGTTTACAATCGTCGTTGGATTCTCAGACGAATGATTACTGGCGTGCCGTAACTGTTCTTCGAATCGCTGTTGTTCCCACATGGCTCGTAACACAGTATTTGAGACACCCTCGAGCTCCATTCCATTAAACGGCGGCAGACCATCCACTTGGTGTTGTGGTGTAGATTGTTCACTCATCGTCCCATTCCTGTAGTGCATTTGGTGTGATTCTTCCATATTTATGTAGCACAAATCATGCAACGCTCCAACAATATCCACGAGAGTATCGTCGTCTGTTTTGGATGGATCTCGTCGCACAAACATGCTATTGGAAGTGCAGTGCTGTGTGTAGTGTCAAGTTTTGTCTTGTTGTAGAACTGAAGAAATCTTCTTGTAGTCCAGAGTCCAGCGCCAAGCGTCCAGCGTCCAGCAGTAAGTAGATTATTATTTTTT
>Ga0100398_1004652_pt1 | contig 11107 bp, 4 predicted proteins | sample CryGeymeta201522_FD_81568 | JGI IMG/M metagenome (GOLD analysis project Ga0100398, IMG submission 81568) | Groundwater microbial communities from Crystal Geyser aquifers in Utah, USA - Crystal Geyser metaG 2015-22 | ecosystem: Environmental > Aquatic > Deep subsurface > Groundwater | place: USA... | reverse complement strand
AGGCATTGAAACATGAATTTAGTGAAGTTTGGCAGTCACGGGTCAAAACATTTGAGCGTCCGGAATGTAGCCGACCATTCAAAACCTGTCAAGCTGAAGGGCGACCGTCCGGTCGGCCGCCCATACGCCGGTTTTAGGTATCTTCTCAAAATAGAGGGGGAGACCTTCCGTCATTACGGTGTTTTCGAAGTTTCCGCGAGTTATTGAGATGATATGCGCTTTTGCATGGTTTGGTTTGCCCCACGTTCCCCGGCACGCTTCCCTGACATTCGATTTCCGTGGTATATGATGGCGTTCATAATCCACTATCCGGAGTAAGACCATGAAACCGCTCAGAACATTCGTTGTGGTTCCCAGCTTGCCGACCGAACTCGCCCGCCTCAAAGATCTGGCCTATAACATGTGGTGGTCCTGGAATCCTGGAGCTGTAGCCATTTTTCGCCAGCTTGACCCGGACGAATGGGAAAAAACGTATCACAACCCCGCCAGGATGCTTGGTACGGTTTCCCAGGAACGTCTTGAGACCAAAGCTCAGGATGATGGCTTTCTGGCGCATCTTGAACGTATCTGGAACTCTTTCCAGGATTACCTGAAAGACCAAAAGACCTGGTTCGCGAAAAAATATGGCTATTCCGAAAAGCCGATCATCGCTTATTTCTCAGCCGAGTTCGGTCTTCACGAGAGCCTTCCCCTCTACTCAGGTGGCTTGGGAATGCTGGCCGGCGACCATCTCAAATCCGCCTCGGACGTGGGGCTTCCGCTTGTCGGAATTGGACTGATGTACCGGGTGGGTTACTTCCAGCAGTATCTGAATTCCGACGGCTACCAGCAGGAGCGCTATCCCGAAAACGACTTCCACAATATGCCCGCGGAACTGTCGCGCCGCCCTGACGGAAAACCGCTTACAGTTTCGGTTTCCTTGCCGGGGCGGAACGTGACCGTCCAGATCTGGCGTATCAAGGTCGGTCGGATTCCTCTGCTTGCGCTGGATACCGATGTTGCCGAGAACCAACCCCAGGACCGCGCGATCACCCGCGAACTTTACGGCGGCGACACGGAGACCCGGATTCAGCAGGAAATCGTGCTTGGAATCGGCGGATTGCACGCGCTTCATGTCATGAACTTCCACCCCACCGTCTACCACATGAATGAGGGGCATTCGGCATTCCTGGCTATCGAGCGCATCTCCATCGCGATGGAACGTCATCAGCTTTCTTTCCGGGAAGCCCTCGAACTGACCCGCCAAAGCAACGTGTTCACTACCCATACGCCGGTTCCGGCCGGCATCGACGTTTTCGGACGCGAACTGATGGAAAAATATTTTTCTCAGTATTATTCAAAACTCGGAATATCCTGGCAGGAATTCCTCGATCTCGGTTGGCAGGCTGCAACTCCCAAGGGCGACGGTTTCTCGATGGCTGTGGTTGCCCTGAACCTCTGCGGTTATGCCAACGGGGTGAGCAAGCTTCACGGCGAGGTTTCCCGCAGGATGTGGGGAAACCTGTATCCGCGCGTTCCGGCGCAGGAAATCCCGATCCGGTCGATCACCAACGGCATCCACGTTCGTTCGTATATTTCCACGGAAATGTCCTCTCTCTACGACAGGTATCTCGGACCGCGCTGGGTGAACTCTCCGTGGGATCACTCGGTCTGGCGAAAGGTCGATCAGATCCCCGCCGAGGAGCTCTGGCGAACTCATCAGCGCCGAAAAGAGCGTTTGGTTGCTTTCGCGCGGAATTCTCTCCAGTCACAGATGGCCGCTCGCGGGGCGCCATCCTCCGACATTGCGGCGGCCGGGGAAGTTCTGAATTCCGAAGTTCTGACGATCGGCTTCGCACGACGGTTTGCAACCTACAAGCGTGCCACCCTGATTTTCAGGGACAAGGAACGCCTGATCCGAATCCTGACCAACAAGGACAGGCCCCTTCAGATCATCATTGCCGGGAAGGCGCATCCTAAGGATGAGCCCGGCAAACAGTTCATCAAGGACATTGTCCAGCATTGCCGGGATGAGCGCATCCGACGCCACGTCGTTTTCCTTGAAAATTACGATGTCGTCGTCGCCAGATATCTTGTACAAGGAGTTGATGTGTGGTTGAATAACCCCCGCCGCCCCCAGGAAGCAAGTGGCACCAGCGGAATGAAGGCCGCCGCGAACGGCGCTCTCAATCTTTCGGTACTGGACGGCTGGTGGGACGAGGGCTACAACCCTGGTGTGGGCTGGGCCATCGGGAACCGCGAGGAATTCTCAGATACCGCTTACCAGGATGAGGTCGAGGCCAACGCTCTCTACGAGCTTCTCGAACGGGAAGTCGTTCCCCTGTTCTACGAGCGGAAAAAGGACGGACTTCCCCGCGGCTGGATCAAGATGATGAAAGACAGCATGATGCAGTTGATTCCGGTTTTCAATACCAATCGCATGGTCGGCGAATACACCGATAAGTTTTACGTTCCCGGAAACCTGCGGTATCAGGCACTTTCCGAGAACGACCGGGGTCGGGCAAAGATCCTTGCCTCATGGCTTGAGGAGTTCCGGGCCTGCTGGCCGAATCTCCGGGTCGAGTCGGTTGATTCAGCCGATCCGGCCGAGCATCACGTCGGGGAGCTTCTCGACGTCAAGGTCAGTCTGTTCCTCGACAAGTTGAAGGCCAACGACGTTGCCGTCGAAGCTTTCTATGGCTCCGTCGGAAACAACGGCCTCATCAATTCAGGAGAAACGGTCAGATTGAAGGTCATCCACGAAGAACCCTCCAGGGTGACATTCCAGGGAACCCTTAAGCTGGGCGAATCCGGCCGGGTCGGCTTCGCCGTTCGGGTGCTTCCCTGCCACCCCGATCTTGTACACCCGATACTGACCGGCCATATCCTATGGGCATGAAAGCCTACCATCAGCCTCTCTCGCAGTAATGGAAGGCTGCTGCGCAATTATCGGCGACGTCCTTTGCGACCGCATAAATCGGGTGGGTGTGGCCTTTGAAGGAGGTAAAGGTTGTTTACAAGTATCAGCTCAATAATTCAGGGGAAGAATGAAGGCAGACTAGAGGGCGCAAAGCGCCCGACCGCGGGAGATGAGCCTCGCGAATTTACTTCGCGAGGCGAAGAGGGGCGCGTGCCCCCCTTTATTGAATTGAGAAGTTACGTTTACAACTCAAGCAGCGTTTGGATGCCCGAAATGTGGCGAAGGCTCTCAAGCCTCCGCAAGCAGCTTCCAGCCGCTGCCATTCAGGGCCGCCACATAATGCGAAGGTCACACCAATTGATTGATGACACGTATCTACTCAATAATTCGGGGAAACTCAATGATTCCTGGCGCAAGAGATTTCTCCCTTCCGTCGAAATGACAGCATCGTTTGTCATTCCGAACGAATGTGAGAAATCTCGCATTATGTTGAGAATCAGCTAATGCCCCCTCTTTTTGAGCAGATACGATGACACTTTAATTTATTAAATCATGCGATCGCTCTTTTTTCCCCGGGCTTTCCTGGTTGTGGCCGTCCTGCTTGCGGTTGCTGTTGCTGTTGTTTGTCAGGCCAGACCACGGGTGAAGGTCGCGACCGAACCAGCCTTCCTCCCCGGCGAGCAGAATGAGATACTGAAAAAAGAGGTGCTGGAGTACGTTCGGGAGAATGCCGCCCGGGAGCCCGGCGAGGGATGGCTTTTCCTTTCGAAGCATTACGATGAACTTGAGAAACCCGAGCAATCACTTGATTTCCTTCAAAGAATCGTCAGAACCGATACCATCGACCCTCGCTTGAAAGGCGAGGCCGAGCTCCTGATGGCCGAGTTCCTCACCAAACAAAAAAATGAGGAGCAGGCGTTGAAAGAGGTCGACCGGCTCATTTCCTGGAATCCCGATCGCGACCTGTTGGTTCGCGCCAAAATTGAGCGTGCGAAGCTGCTTGGGCGTGGCCTGACCCGGATGGATGACCTGTTTAAGGCGTTCAAACGATATTACCAGTCCTTCCCGGAGTTGAGCGAGATCGAGGAAATTCCCTACCTGATGGGCTTCGAACGTGGATACGATCTCGAGATCGGCATGAAAGCCCTCGAAGCCTGGGAAGAGGTCGCCAGTTTCCCTGAGCGTGAAGCATCCCAGGTGGGGAATCTGCATATCGGGCTGATGTATGCATACGATCTTTCAAGCCCGGACAAAGCTCCCCGGTATCTTTCCAGAATTCCCCGAACGGCGACCTCAACTCCGGCGATCGATGCCCTATTCGTTCGCGCTACCCTACTCCATTTCTCCAATCCCCCCAGGGACGCCCGCGAAGCGCTTTCCGGCTATCGCGATTTCCTTTCGAAAACCAAAGACCTGCCCGGTTACCGTATCGGAACGATCCTGACCGCCGATCTTCTATCAACGCGCCTCCAAGACACCCAGGCGGCAATCGAACTTCTTTCGACCCTGGCAAGCGCTCCGCCACACCTTGTGGGCACCCAGTCAATTTCCCTTGAAAAAAGATCCGAAGAAGATGAAGAAACCAAGTCATGGGCGACACTCGCCTGGAAAATTGCCGGATATTACGCCGAGTTCAGGCTGCACGATCCCGATCGGGCCTGCGCCGCCTACCAGAAAGCAATCGATTCCAACAAATCCCGGCGAGCCGTTGAGCCCGATCCCTGGCTTGCCCAGGCGCTTGCCCGCTGCGAACCGAAGGTTTCCCCCCCGCAGATGATGTTCGACATGGCCTACGAAAAATACCGCGGGCGCGATATCGAAACCGCCCTGCGATTATACGAAAACTTCATCGCAAGCTATCCGGACCACCAACTTACCAGGGAAGCCATGTTTCGGGCCGCCCAGATCACCGACGACGACCTGAAAGACTTCGACGAGGCGCTCAGCCGCTATCAGCGCTACCTCATCCAGGTCGTACCGAAAAAATCAACCTGGAAGCTGGATACGCTCTACGATTGGGGCCGAATCGACGAGGTCCGCTATCGTATCGGAAACCTGCTTAGCCTTCACAAAAAAGATCCGATGGGCGCCCTGAAGATCTTCGATGATCTCTCAACCGCCTACCCGGACAGTTTCTGGGCGATGCAAGGAATGAAGGACAGCATTCATATCTGCAAAGAAGATCTTGGTGATGAAAACACCGCCCTCGAAAAAATGGTTTCATTCATCGAGAAGTATCCGGAGAGCAAAGATGCCCAGACATTTCGAAAAAAGCTTTTCGAACAGCACCTTTCCCTGGGCCAGTCAACGAAGGCTCTCGCCCTCCTGAAAGATTTCCTCGACCACAGCCTGCCCTCCGATGCGGGGTATCTCGAAATGAAGCGGACTTGGAGAGACCTCGCTTTTCGCCTTCGTGAGGAAGAGATCCGCAAACGCCTTCCGACCGCCGGCCCCCGGGATCGCATCGACCTGTTCATGAATCTCGCGAATGTCTTGTCCCTGGCCAGCACACCTGCACCACTCGAAGCCCTCGCCAAGGAGATCGAAACCGAGGATCTTCCGGATGAAGTGAGATGGGGGCTGACCTACCACCTTGGCCGGACGCTGTACCGCGATTTCCCGGGACCGGGAAAAGCTGTTTTTCAGAAACTGGCAGATTCCGCATCAGGCCCGGCACGACTGGCGTGCCTGCTGACCCTCGGCAATATCGAATTCCGTGTCGAAAAATCGGTACAAAAGTCGATCGGGTATTACGAGGCAGCCGCCTCGCTTTCCACGCCTGTCGATCCTCTCTTTGAAACCCCGCTCTACAGGCTGGGCCGGCTCTATCTGGTAACCGGAGATGGTTCGCTTGGGATCGAGACATTGAACGCATTTCTTAGGCGGTATCCACGGAGTCGCCATTACGCGAAGGCATGTTTGGCCCTGGGAGAAGTCTACGCCTTCCTCCATCATCCGGTGCAGGCGGCACGCTTTCTACGTCAGGTGGTGCGCTTGTCTCCCGCGTTAGCTGAGAAAGCCCGGCTGTTGCTCGATACCGTGGAGAAGGCGATGCTTCCCGATGAATGGCTTGCCCTCCAGGCTAAAGATCGGAAGCAACAGAAAGACAAAGCCATTGTGCTTTCCGCCGCCTCCGGAACCCCTGATGCGGGCGCCCTTCGGGGTACCCCGCCCTCCATCTCTCCTTCCCCCACGCCCCTGCCCCCGCCATCGCCTGGCGACTCGCTTACTGACGAAGAGATGGCGAACCTCGAACCGGAAGACCTCTACGAACGTTACGCCATCGAGAATGCGAAGGGGAAACCCGACCCGGTTTTGGCCGTCAGGATGCTCCTTCAGATACTCAAGAAAAGAGGCCCGGCCGAAGTTACGGGGAAAGCGGTTCGACACTATATCTCATGGCGGTTTTTCCGAAAACGCGACGGGAAGGCCTTTGTCGCTGAGATTCAGCCTCTGCTGACCGAGCGGAACTACCCCACGGAGTTTGCCGAACTTCTGTTCAGACTGGCTCAGGCAGAAGATTATTCCCTCAGAGACTATGAAGCGGCGAACAAGTCCTATTTTGAGTATCTTTCCTTTTTCACGGATGGCAAGCGGGCGTTGGCCTCCCGGGAAAGGATTCCACAGGTTTTCGAGGCCGCCAAGGACACGAAAAACGCGCTTCGTTTCTATGTGAAGCTGATCGATGATTCCACCCTCCCAGGAGCTTCCCGAGTTGACGCTTCGATCAGGAAAGCCCGAATCGAGGAACTCGATCAGCGCAAGGAAGAAGCTATCAGAACCCTTGAGGCGTCTCTGGCCTTCGATTCACCACGCAAGGGTGAGATCTATCTTCGGCTCGAAAAGTTGACGGATAACTTCGAATACGTTCGGAAGGCGCTCGAAACCCCGGGCGATGAGAAATTCAGGTTCGAGGCTATGCAGCGCCTGATAAAAAAGGCCGAGAAATCCCGAAAATACGATGAAGCCTCCGCGCTTCTGGAAGCCAATGCGGGGGCCTTCAACGAGCCAAAGGCCGCCTTATGGATCGAAAAGAAACGAGCCGATCTCGGAAAACGCGACGAAATTGCCGCCATTGAAAAACAAATCGAAACTTTCCCCGAGGATCCAAACACCCCCGCCCGCCTTTTCAAGCTGGCAACGATGGTTGAAGGGGCGGAAAACACCAAATACCGCTCTCAAGACCTTTTCTACGAGATCACCCTCGTTTACCCCCATTCTGAGTTCTTCCGCGAAAGCAAGATCAGGGCGGAAAACACAAGGGCGATCCGTTCTCTCGAAGAACTGGATGACATGTTGAAATCGGGCGTTAAACCTGATGAGGGCGAAGAGATACTTCTCGAACGAAGCCGCCTTTACAAAGATTCCCTCCAAGACTCCGCCAAGGCCGGAGAAAACCTCGAGGCGCTGTTCAAGCTCTATCCCGCGGGCACGCACCGCGATGAAGCCTATCTGAAAATGGGCGACCTGGCCCTGTCTTCCGAAAAATCCGCCGAAAAAGCGCTTGCCTATTGGGAAGCCGGCCTTTCCGCAAGTCGCGATTCTCAGACTCGGGAACAGCTCACCCGAAGGATCAACGATCTTCGCAAGTTTCGAGAACGGATTCTCTATTCAGAAAGCCGTTCCGATCATGACGAGGGAGTACAAACCCTTTTTCGGGTCTGGCGTCTGGAAGGCGACGTCGTCTTCGCTCTTTCTCTTGTCACGGAAGCTCTCGCCAAACTCGAAAACCGCCCGCAGACCGCGCGACTTACCTACCTGCAGGGACGCCTGCTCGAAGAAGATGGAAGGCCGACCGAGGCGCTCGCGGCCTACGAGAAAGCGCTTAGATGCCTTTATCACCCCGGCTGTCGAAAGGATATGCTGCTCTATCGGATGGCACGGATCCAAATCAAGGCGACAAGGGCCGAAGAGGCCTATAAGTTGTTTTCCGCGTTGGCAAATCGTTACCCCAGAAGCCTGCTTTCCCGATCGGCTTTGTACAATCTGTATAAAACTGATATGGCGGCAAAGCGCTTTACCCAGGCTCATCTTCGGTTGAACCAACTCCTGGTCTTCAATGCATTGGTTCCGGTTCAGAGAGCGAAACTCATCGAGCTTGAGAGGTCGCTGACCGCGATGATGAACATCAGCGAGATGAATCGGCTCCGGAAGTTTTCCAAAACAGGAGCATCCGAATTCCCCTACTACATCGGGAAGGTTCTCGAAAACGATCTGCATGACAGCGACCAGGCCATCGCTCAGTATGAAGATTATCTCAAGACCAATCCGCCCCAATCACGGGCTCGCGATCTGATGCTGAAAATCGCCGACCTCTACGAACAGAAACGTGATTTCGTGAAGGCCGTCGGAACTCTTGACGCGCTTCTTGGAACGCTTCCGGCGGCTCCCCAGAATATCGAGTTGATCGTTCGGATCGGAAATCTTGTCGAGGATAAACTTGGAAACCCTGAATTGGCGGATCTTTTCTACCGCTCGATCCTCGATGACTACGCAAAAGTGCCTCAAATCCGAAATTTTGCCCGTGCGAAGATCCGCGTCGTGGCCGAAAAACGGCTTGCCAAGGCCGTGAAACCCAAAGGAGCACGCAAGGTTAAGCGTGAATACAGCGAGGAAGACCAGGACATTCTTTCCAGTCTCGATGAAATCAAGCAGACGCAGATCGACGAGCTCCAGGATTACCTGCGTGCAGAACGTGAGATGGTTCAGCTCTGGGACGACAACGTAGGTTCTCCGGCCACCCTGGAAATCATGAAGGAGCTCGATACTCTCTGTCAGGAGCTTCTGCTCGATCCACAGAAATCCGCCGAGTACATGCAGCGCTGGCTTGACGAGAACCCTGACGACCCGGAACTCGCCAATGTCACCCTCAAACTCTACGAAATGTATATGACCCGCCTTCGTGATGGGCAGAAAGCTCTTCTGCTCCTCGAAAGCTTCGTCCGTGCGAACCCGACATCTCCGTTTGTCGATGAGATCCAATTGAAAATCGGCAAGGCGAACGAACAGCTCATACTCAACTTTGAAGAAGCTCGCCGTGTATACCAGCGGATCATCGACACCAGGCGGAATGACCCCTACGTCCAGGAAGCCTTTTTCCGGATGGGTTTCCTGCTTCGCGAGGGATTCGCGGATTATTCAGGTGCGGTTAAGATCTGGGAGGAGATGAATAACCTTTTCTATCAGAACCCCTTCGCCGCCGATGCGCAATATGCCATCGCCTATACATACGAAGTTTACTTGAGGGATTACACGAAAGCCCGGGCAAACTACGAGAAGCTCCTGAACCAATATCCCAATTCCCCGTTGCAGAACCAGGTTAGGGAGGCCTTAATCCGGATCGGCGGGAAATGATGTATCGTGGATCAGCATCTGATCGAGGTGTAATGAAATGTTGAATATGAATGAGTTGGTCGACCTTTTGGAAAGATACGAACGCTTTCTGATCTATTATGCCGTAGCGGTTTTTAGACTTTTGGGTGATGTCCATCCTTCTGTTGAGATGAAACTGCTTGGAATCATCAAAGGAAATGTTTTTCCCGTTCCGATGGAAGCCTTTTCGAAGCATCTGGAGCGGCTTTCCGACCCCGATCTCCGCCGCCGAAAGGTTGCCGAAGCCTTGGTCGAACGATTTCAGCTTCATAAGGAAATCATCGAATTCCTCACCCACGAAATCTCCGAGGAAATCGCTCTCAAATGGCTCATTGAGTCCATGCACAAAGGGGAAACATTCGATCGTGGATTTTCCATGGCGACGCTCGCAATCCATGGAAACCCAGCCGCTCGCGAGGCGATTCTCAATGATTTGCCGGGCATGCCCCGACCATTGCGATGGGGAATTCTGGCCATTCTCGTTCACACCCAAGATCCTCAGTGGATGCCGCTCCTGGTTGCCCGCCTCGAAGATTCTGATTCCGACGTTGTCTGTGTGGCAATTCCGGCTGTCAGTCGGGGCGAAACTGCCTTCGCTTCGAGCAAACTTCAAGAGCTTCTGGGCCACACATCCGAACCGGTCGTTGTTGCCGCGATTCAGACTCTTGCGCAAATGAAGGATAAATCGTCCGTTGAAATCCTGAAGAACCTTTTCCGGACAACGAAAAGTTCGAAGGTGCGGGCCACGATCGTGTCGGCCTTTGGCGAGTTCCGAGATCCATCTACGGTTGGAGTCCTTGCCGAATGCCTTACCAACACCGATCCGAGAACCAGGGCGAACGCCGTTCTGTCTTTGAAATGCTATTTTCTGGAATCCCACAATCAGCCCGGGGATATCATCGCGATGATGAAGTGCCTTCTGATCGACGATGACAACCGAGTTCGTGCCGACGCGTTCCAAGCGCTCTGGGAGCTGGGATGCCTGGATTCATCAATGGTCATCGAAGACCTCATGAAAAGCAGGCAGGAAACGGATCGAAGCTCCGGCGCTTATTTGTGCGGGAAACTGAAGCTCGATAATTTCAAGGACAAACTGATCGCCCTGACAGACGATTCGGCCTGGAATGTTCGGAAGACAGCATCGTTAGCCCTTTTGGGCTTCAGGGATTCCGGCCTGGAAATTTTGAAAACCCTTATGGCCAATGGAACTCCGGATCAGCAGGTTTGCGCTGCTTTCGCCGCCGGTCTGGCCGACGATCCTGCCGGGGTCGACCTTCTTCTTGCCCGAAGCCGTTCCGAGTCCGAAATGTCCGAAATGGCCACAGATCTGTTGCTGCGGCTTTCCACGCCTTGCGAGGGGAAACAGTAAGAATTTAGAAAGAATTTTTTGCCGCGGAGGAAGGCAGATGAACGCAGCCATGGAGAGAGAGAAAAGAAAATGCAAAGCCGAAAGAAAGAGTGCGACCTTTGAAGGATGTAAAGGTGTGTCAGCTCAATAATTCGCGGGAAATATTAAAGCGACCCGGAGTGCGCAAGGCGCCTGACCGCTGGGAGTGAGATACGCGAATCCACTTCGCGTGTCGAGATGGTGCGCGTTCCCCTCCCTTTTTGAGAAGTAGGGGCGGGTTTCAAACCCGCCCCCACGGAAATACTGCACGAAAGGTAAGAGTTTAGCGGTTTGAAAAAATGGAGAACGAAGGAATTTAGGAGAAGTGGAGAGGTTTTCTCAAGAATCCTAAATTTATTTTCACCCATTCTCCATTTTCTCCCATTCACCTTTTCTTCAATTTTCCCAAACAGGGAAACTCTTAATTTTTTTCCTTCCACTCCAGATCT
>Ga0100398_1004651_pt1 | contig 11107 bp, 4 predicted proteins | sample CryGeymeta201522_FD_81568 | JGI IMG/M metagenome (GOLD analysis project Ga0100398, IMG submission 81568) | Groundwater microbial communities from Crystal Geyser aquifers in Utah, USA - Crystal Geyser metaG 2015-22 | ecosystem: Environmental > Aquatic > Deep subsurface > Groundwater | place: USA... | reverse complement strand
TTTAACCTGCATTATCCCGAAAAACGCGACTTCTTTTTGGACGGTGCAAGTAATTTCAAGTTCGGAATTGATGGCGACGATACAAGCCCGGTGGCAAAAAGCATCATTCCTTTCTTTTCGCGCCGCATGGGATTAGACTCAATGGGAGGCCCTATTCCCATTAATATTGGGGCTAAACTAACCGGACAAATCAACAACTGGAATTTAGGGATGATGTATATTAATGATGCCCGTGAAGACGGAATCAACAATTTTTCTGTGGCACGTGTTTCACGAAATATTGGTAAACAATCATCGGTTGGCATTATCGGAACGTACGGAAATGCGCTGAATAACGAAACAAACCTGGTAGTTGGCGCCGACATGAAACTTTCGACCTCAACTTTTCAGGGTAATAAAAATGCTTCATTCATTCTTTTCGGGTTAAAATCGAACACAAAGGAGTTTCAGGGAAATGATGTTTCTTGGGGTTCACAGGTGGTTTATCCAAACGATTTTATAAAAGCCCGGCTTGGATATCATCAAATTGGAAAAAATTTCGTTGCCGGATTGGGATTTGTTCCGCGAACCAATATCAGGGAATCGTATGGCGAATTGAAGTTTGGGCCGCGACCCAACAAATGGGGAATTATGCAGATTGAATTTGGCGGAAGTTTCGATTATATTACCAATTTCGAAACAAATGATTTGGAAACCCGCGAATTTGAAATACAACCGCTTGGAATCCGTTTCCTGTCGGGCGAAAAAATCAGTTATTCCCTGGTCAGCCAGTATGATATGCTCGTCAAAGACTTCAATATTTTTGAAGATTTTGTAATCCCAAAGGGGACTTACGAATGGTGGCTGCAACAAGTAAAATTGGAAACAAAAGGTGCGCGAAACTTATGGGGAGAGGCAAGTTACCGTTTTGGCGATTTTTATAAAGGGAAAAGAAATGACATAAAAATGATGGTCAACTGGAAAGTGGCAGTGCCGTTTTTTATTGGCGGAACGGTTACCAGAAACAATATTACCCTCCCCGATGGAAGTTTCAATGCCAACATTTTTCAGGTTAATGCCAATGTTTTATTTAGTCCGAACCTCACCTTTTACAATTATTTACAATACGACAATAAAAGTAACAGCGCCGGCTGGCAGGCACGTGTTCAATGGATTATTAAGCCGGGCAACGAAATTATACTCGCATGGACATCGAATTTCAATAAACCCGAAAACAGCTATGTTTTAGATGAAAGCGCAGTTCGGTTAAAACTGAAATACAATATCAGGTTATAAACTTTTTTCAAAAAGTTTGCGTATATTTAAACATTGAAAACACTAAATTAGCAACAATTAGAGGATAAGTTGAAAAAAGAGTTTTATATTCTTGTTTGGTAAAAAGTATTTTAATATACTTGCACCCGAATTTTAGGAATTCAAATCCCCACTTCAATTGTTCCAGAGTTTTATTCAACAAAAAACATCAAAAAAAGAATAATTTTTTAATAATGTACGATATTTTAGAACTAAACAAAAAACTCCTTACGGAGTTAAGAGACATCGCCAAAGGGCTTAGTATCAAGCGGGTGGAGTCGTTAAAAAAACAAGATCTTGTTTATAAAATTTTAGATACCCAGGCCGTTAGGGAAGCCGAGAAAGTTGAACAAAAAACGGTTGAAAAAGAGCAGCCCAAAGAAGAAGCGGGAACAAAAGCATTTTTAATAAAAAAGGCATTTACACCCGAAAATAAAAATACCCAGCAGGAAGAACTGCGAGGTAACCGGCCACGTCGCGAAAGAATTGAGCCCTTGGTTAAGCGCGAAAAGGTGGAAACGGGTAAAAAGAAACATGTCCAGAAAGAATCAACAGTTCAGTCGCGCCAGGAGCAAATAAAAGCCATCATCAAAGGATTTGGCCGCGAGAAGCCAAAAATGATTGATGCTGAACCAAAGGCGGTTCCGGAAAAACCTGTTCAAAACGAAGAGGTTATACCCGAAATTGAAAAAAAAGAAAAGGATTTCGGTCAAAAGCATTTTCAGCGCAACGAGAAATTGAATATTGAAAAGCAAACGCATAAAAAAGAAAACCCGGTAAACCTTGAAATACCCGAAAATCTGGATGAACCCGATACGCCGGAAAATACTGAAATGCCCGAAAATGAAGGTACTCCGGTAATAACTGAACAGGAAAATGAACAGGTTCAGCAAACTTCACAAAAACCAAAATATGAAAACCAGAACCAAAACCAGAACGGCAACGGAAAACAAAAACCCCGGCAGTTTGAATTTGAAGGGATTATTACCAACACAGGTGTTTTGGAGATTCTGGTTGACGGTTATGGCTTTCTGCGTTCAGCCGATTACAACTATCTGAATTCGCCCGATGATGTTTATGTTTCGCAATCGCAAATAAAACTGCTGGGATTAAAAACCGGCGATACGGTTAAAGGAACCATTCGTCCGCCAAAGGAGGGCGAAAAATATTTCCCGTTGGTCAAAGTGCTCGAAATTAATGGAAGAAGTCCCGATTATATTCGCGACCGTGTTCCTTTCGACCACCTCACCCCGCTTTTCCCTAACGAAAAATTTCAATTAACCGGAAACGGTCACGACAACCTTTCGACCCGCATTGTTGATATGTTTGCGCCCATTGGCAAAGGACAACGTGGTTTGATTGTAGCCCAGCCCAAAACAGGTAAAACTGTATTACTGAAAGAAATTGCCAATGCAATATCAGCCAACCATCCCGAAGTTTATATGATTGTTCTCCTCATCGACGAACGTCCTGAAGAGGTTACCGATATGGCCCGAAGCGTAAATGGAGAAGTTGTTGCTTCAACATTCGACGAACCGGCCGACAAGCACGTGAGAGTTGCCAATATTGTTCTTGAAAAAGCCAAAAGAATGGTGGAATGTGGGCACGATGTAGTTATACTGCTCGATTCGATCACACGTTTGGCACGCGCCTATAATACGGTTCAGCCTGCTTCGGGAAAAGTGCTTTCGGGTGGAGTTGACGCCAACGCGCTGCACAAACCAAAACGCTTTTTTGGAGCGGCAAGAAACATTGAAGAAGGCGGTTCGCTAACAATTATTGCAACTGCTTTAACCGAAACCGGTTCGAAAATGGACGACGTAATTTTTGAAGAATTTAAGGGAACAGGCAACATGGAATTACAGCTCGACCGGAAATTGTCGAACAAACGTATTTTCCCGTCGGTGGATATTCCTGCCTCGAGTACACGACGCGAGGACTTGTTGTTCTCGAAACAAATTATCGATAAACTCTGGATTTTGCGTCACTATCTGGGCGGCATGAATTCGCTGGAAGCCATGGATTTTATGAAAACCCGTTTGATGCGCGCCAATTCTATGGAAGAGTTCCTGGCATCGATGAACGACGAATAAAGAAGCCCCTCCTGGCCTCCCAAAAGGAAGGAGCAAAGAATATTTCAAGAGTAAAGGTTGCCTTTTAGGCAACCTTTGTTATATGTGGCTAAAGCCTTGTTTTACTATAGCATTTAACCGTTGGCTAAAGCCAACGGAAATAATTGCCGTCTGCATTGTCTGCTGGTTTGCAGTTGCTGAAATATTATTGCCGTCTGCTTTAGCTAACAGTTTGCAGTTGCTGAAATACTATTGCCGTCAGCTTTAGCTGACGGTTTGCGAGTAAAGAAAATGGCTGGCTTTAGCCACATTTTATATCAATCCCTTTGTAAAATTAAATGTAGTTGTGGGTTGAATGGGTTCCGATTTCAGAAAACGGGATTTGAGTGTTTTCAACCGGTTTTTTGAAAAAGTATCGTAACTAACATCTATTAAAAAACTGGAAAACCCGATTTTAGACAACCGGTTTTTATGTTGCAAAATTGAAACTGCGCGATCGGGGACGATGATGGTAATTCCGTTTTTCCGGTAACGTTTGTAAATGGTTTTGGCATCGAAACCGGCGAACTCTTCTGTGCTTTCCAACTGAACCGGCATTCGTGAATAGAAAAGTTCGGGATAAAAATAAACCGGGACAATTCCGTTTTTGCAACTGATGGATTCAAGCGTTTCGAAATCAATTTCAAACGGGTAAATAAAACTTTCAACACCTTCGTTTTGAATACATTTTACGGCAGCATCATTAAACGCATAAACATTTTCGTTGGAAATAATCCGGCAATCTTCAGGAATCAGCAACTTTTGCGAAAGATGGCTGATTACAAAATTCCGGATTCCCTGCCGAACCATTTTGTTGACCAAACCGGCATAAAAACTAATCGATTCTTCTGCAATAAACTTTGGCAACTCAATGTAAACTTTATCCCGGTTATTTTGAATAAATGTGTCTTCAGGATTGAACCTCAACCAGGTAATTTTTGAAAACGAAAGAAACAAACCGTCCAGTTCGTTGAAACTTATCAGGCTTAACCAATCCATTGAGGCAATTCGGAAATAAAGTTTTTCCTTTTCAAATTGTTGTTTTTCAACCAGACTATTTAACATTGATTTTTTAACATCCGAAGATATTGGTTTAAAAGGATGCTGATTAACTTTTTCAAGTTTAACCGGAAATTTCTGTTCCTGTAACTTGGTCAGAAACACCCGGCTATGAATTTCAATTTTCTGGTTTTCCTTTTCAATCCAGTAAAAACCGCCTTCCTTTAACGGATTCCTGACAATAACATAAACCGGTTCTGCTGAATCTTTCCCGATTATTCGCAACCGAAATTTGGGTTCGAGTGGGATCGATGACGAAATCAGAATTTTGTTCCCCAATACTTTTTCAACCTTGCCTAAAAAAAATCCGGTGGACGTTTCGGTTGAAATGGCAGTTTTTATATCTCCTCCAGCAAAATAGCTGGATTTTTGCCGTCCAAAATCGAGTTCCAAACTTTGCAAAGCCGGTTGAATTTTGGTTTCATCGTCTAAAACCATCCGGTACGCCGAACCAACACGGAAAGTATATTCTGCTGATTTTAAACGACCTTCAATTTTCAAACCCGAAACTCCCAATTTTCTGAGTCTCGGAATGTATTCAATCAACTGATTGTCTTTTAAATTGAAAAGGAATTTTTTGTGGTTTTTATCCTCGTATTCACGCCGGCAGGGTTGGGCGCACATTCCCCGGTTGGCGCCCCGGCCGCCTGTGTAACTGCTGAAAAGGCACATCCCTGAGAAAGAATAACAAAGCGCACCATGCACAAAAACCTCGGTTTCGATGGCCGACTTTTTTACCACAGTTTCCAACTCTTTCAGTGTCAGTTCACGTGCAAGAACCGTTCGTTGAAATCCCTTTTCAGCTAAAAATGTTGTGCCCAGCGAATTGTGAATCCCCATTTGTGTGCTTGCATGAATTTTCAACCGGGGAAAATATTTTCTTGCGATATAGTAAACGCCCCAATCCTGAACAATAATTGCATCGGCGCCGGCCTCGCTTAAAAAATGCAAATAGTCAATTAACTGGCCAAGTTCAGCATTTTTAATCACGGTATTCAGGGTAACGTAAACTACGACTTTATTTTTACGGGCTTCGCTTAAAACTGAAATAAACTGAAACTGGTTAAAATTACTGGCCCGTGCCCGTGCATTAAATTGCGACAACCCGAGATATACTGCATCGGCGCCAGCCTGAAGGGCTGCAAAAAACGATTCGGTATTTCCGGCGGGCAAGAGAAGCTCGGGCTTTTTGTGCATTATAAAATGTTTTTGCAAAATTACTTTTTTAACCTGACATATTTTTGGCAGATTATTTTTTTACAATTCGCTATTTTTATCAGTTATAAATAGCATCGAATTTCTATTTTTGCTATCCACAGATTGCAAAAATTGTACAATTCTGACTATTTTTGCAAAAAAAATTAAAAATTGGAGTTTTTTCAAAATACACATAAATCGCTGCTCGAAAGCCGGAAACCCTCTATCAAAAGGGAATTGGCCAAACAAATCGACTGGAACCAGCAACTGATATGTATCAAGGGTTTTAGGGGAGTGGGCAAAACCACTTTTTTACTCGATTACATCAGGGATAAATACCTCGATGACAATACTGTTTTATACATTAACCTGAATAATTTCTATTTCACCAAACGTAAAATCAGTTCATTTGCCGACGAATTTGCAAAAAGAGGAGGAAAAATCCTTGTGCTCGATCAAATTCAGAAATACCCTGATTGGTCGGCTGACTTAAGAAAATGTATTGATGAAATTCCAACGCTTAAGATTATTTTCAGTTCATCGCCCGTGCTTCGGATTACAGAGGGAAACCCCGATTTACAAGGTATTGCGAATATTTATCACCTCGAAGGACTTTCGTTCAGGGAATATTTAAACTACCGCACCGGGAATAATTTCAGGCACTATACTTTTGATGAAATCATTTTGAACCATGTAAATATTGCGAACGAAATTGTTACCAAGGTTCGACCTCTGGCCTATTTTAACGATTACCTGAAAACTGGTTATTTTCCTTATTTTATCGATGACCCCAACTTTTATATTAACCGTTTACTGATGCACATTAACCTGGCGCTTGAAATTGATGTTCCGTACATTAACCAAATCGAATTAAAATATCTTCCCAAACTTAGAAAACTGTTGCACATCATAGCGTCGGAAACACCTTTTACACCAAATGTGAGTAAATTAGCCGCCCTGGTGGAAACATCGCGTGCAACGATTATGAATTATCTGAACTACTTAAAAAATGCCAAGCTCATTCATTTGCTGTATTCAAATGACGATGATGAACAGATGAAAAAACCGGATAAAGTGTATTTGCACAACACCAATTTACTTTATGCCATTGCGCCAAATAACACCGAAAGTTTAAATTTACGGCACACATTTTTTTACAACCAGGTGGACTATATTTGTAATGTAAAAAGTTCGCCTGTGGCCGATTTTTTTGTAAACGGTAAATATCATTTCGTGGTTGGCGGACGTAAACTCGAACCTGGCTCCGACTTTTATGCAGCTTCGGATGTAATTGAAACCGGCGAAGGAAACAAAATACCCTTGTGGCTTTTTGGGTTTCTTTATTAGATGCTGGATACCGGATATTGGATATTGGATACTGGATGTTAGATACTTTGTAGTTAGATGCTGGATACTGGATGTTGAAAAAATAGTTAAAAAAGCAGAGAATATGTCTTATAAGAAACTTGAAATATGGCAGATTGCGAATGAGTTGGTCATCAAAATTCATAAGATGACATTGGTTGAACTTCCTGCTTTCGAGATGTATGAAGAAGGTAGCCAGATTAGACGTTCATCAAAATCTGTAAAATCACTAATTGTTGAAGGATTCGGAAGAAGAGCTTATAAACAGGATTTTTTACGATTTCTTATCAATGGGTTGGCATCCAACGATGAAACAATTGACCATTTGGAGAATTTATACAATACAGAATCATTAAGAAACAAACAACTTTTTACTGAAATACATGAACAATTAGAAATACTGGGAAGAAAATTAAACAACTTTATAAATGCAGTTCAAATTAAACACAACATAAATATAGTTTCAGAACCAGAATCATATTATCAATCAACAGATGTTGAAAACCTGGAACTCTGAATCGAGTATCATGTATCGAGAATCAAGTATCAAGTATCAAGTATCGAGTATCAAGTATCAAGTATCAAGTATCAAGTATCGAGTATCAAGAATCGAGTATCAAGAATCGAGTATCAAGTATCAAGTATCAAGTATCAAGTATCAAGTATCGAGTATTAATAAATATCACAATAAATCAGTTTAAAATGACAAAACAGAAAAAATTTATAACATGCGACGGGAACTATGCAGCAGCACACATAAGTTACATGTTTAGCGAAGTGGCTTGTATTTATCCAATAACTCCGTCATCGACCATGGCGGAATATGTTGACGAATGGGCTGCCGTTGGAAAGAAAAATATGTTTGGCCGACCGGTGCGGCTGGCCGAACTTCAGAGTGAAGGTGGTGCAGCAGGCGCCGTACACGGTTCACTGCAGTCGGGAGCGCTTACCTCAACTTACACTGCATCGCAGGGATTGTTGCTGATGATTCCGAACATGTATAAAATTGCCGGCGAATTGTTACCAACCGTTTTTCATGTCAGCGCGCGTGCTTTGGCCGGTCATGCGTTGTCGATTTTTGGCGACCACAGCGACATTTATGCTGCCCGCCAAACAGGTTTTGCCATGTTGGGTGCAGGTTCGGTTCAGGAAGAGATGGATTTGGCAGGTGTTGCACATTTGGCTACAATCAAATCAAGGGTTCCATTCCTTGCTTTCTTCGATGGTTTCAGGACTTCGCACGAAGTTCAGAAAATTGAATCGATTGCGATGGAAGATATCGTTCCAATGATCGATCAGGAAGCTTTGACAGAATTCCGCAACCGCGCACTAAATCCTGAAAACCCTGTAACACGCGGAACTGCTCAAAACCCCGATATTTTCTTCCAGGCAAAAGAAGCCTGTAACCGTTTTTATGATGCCGTTCCCGATATTGTTGCCGGGTACATGGATCAAATCAGTGAATTAACTGGCAGAAAATACCGCCCGTTTACGTATTACGGCGCCCCGGATGCCGAAAATATTATCATCGCAATGGGCTCGGCAACCGAAACCATCCGCGAAACCATTGATTATCTAAATGCCCAGGGTAAAAAAGTTGGATTGGTTGTCGTTCATTTGTTCCGCCCTTTCTCGGCAAAATATTTTGCTGAAGCGCTGCCAAAATCAGTAAAAAGAATTGCTGTTTTAGACCGTGCCAAAGAACCGGGCGCAGGCGGAGAACCACTGTTTTTAGATATCCGTTCATATTTCTACGGAAAAGAAAATGCCCCGTTAATTGTTGGCGGACGTTATGGTTTAGGTTCGAAAGACACCACTCCATCCCAAATTATGTCAGTTTACGAAAACCTGGAGATGAACGAACCCAAAGGCGATTTCACCATTGGAATTGTTGATGATGTAACCTTTAAATCGTTGCCGCTGAAAGAAGAAATCGATATATCACCAAAAGGGACTTCACAGGCTAAATTTTATGGTTTGGGTTCTGACGGTACTGTTGGTGCAAATAAAAATTCAATCAAAATTATTGGCGATGCCACCGACAAATATTGCCAGGGATATTTCCAGTACGACTCAAAAAAATCGGGCGGTTTTACCTGTTCACACCTTCGTTTTGGCGATAAACAGATCCGCTCAACGTATCTGGTAACCACTCCCGACTTTGTCGCCTGTCATGTTCCGGCCTATTTGCATTTATATGATGTATTGAAAGGTTTGAAAAAAGGCGGCTCGTTCCTGCTAAACTCGATTTGGGATGTGGAGGAAACTAAAAAACAGTTGCCCGACCACATGAAAAAATATATGGCCGAAAATGACATTCAATTTTACATCATTAACGGTACTCAATTAGGCGAAGAATTAGGACTTGGAACCCGCACCAACACCATTATGCAATCGGCATTTTTCAAAATTTCGGAAGTAATCCCTTATTCAATTGCGATTGACGAAATGAAAAAAGCCATTGTAAAATCGTATGGCAAAAAAGGGGAACAGATTGTAAATATGAACTTCGCCGCCATTGATGCCGGCGGTAAAAATATTACCAAAATTGAAGTTCCGAAAGAATGGAAAAATATTGTCGTTAAGGGTTCGAACGGGGAATCGGATCGGCCGGAATATATAGTAAAAGTGGTTGACGCAATCAATGGCCAACGTGGCGATGATCTGCCGGTTTCAACTTTTACTGGTTACGAAGACGGGTCTTTTGAAATGGGCACCGCTGCCTGGGAAAAAAGGGGCGTGGCTGTAAATGTTCCTGAATGGCAGACCGAAAATTGTATCCAGTGTAACCAGTGTGCTTATGTTTGTCCTCACGCTGCAATTCGTCCGTTCCTGTTAACTGAGCAGGAAGTGAAAAGCGCACCGGCAGGCACCGAAGTGCGTGTAGCAACACCTGCCAAAGCCTTTGGCGGCTTGAATTTCAAAATTCAGGTAAGCGTGCTCGACTGCACCGGTTGCGGAAACTGCGCCGATGTGTGTCCATCGAAAGAAAAAGCGCTGGTAATGAAACCCCTGGGATCACAACTTGCTGAAGTTGAACGATGGGATTATATGGTTAAAAGCGTTTCGTTAAAAGAAAAAGTAGTCGATAAATTCCAGTCGGTTAAAAACTCACAGTTTGCACAACCGCTGTTCGAATTCTCAGGCGCTTGTGCTGGGTGCGGTGAAACTCCTTATATTAAGCTTATTACACAGCTTTTTGGCGAAAGGATGATGGTTGCCAACGCAACAGGTTGTTCTTCGATTTATGGTGGCTCCGCTCCGTCAACTCCTTATTGCAAAAATAAAGATTCTGGTCACGGACCTGCCTGGGCAAACTCACTGTTCGAAGACAATGCCGAATATGGTTTTGGTTTTGCCGAAGGTGTTCAGGCCCAGCGCGAACGCATTGCTGTAATCATGGAAGAAGCCTTGAAAAATGGAGCTACTGACACGATGAAAGAAGCTTTTACTGAATGGCTTGCCGGCATGAACGATGCCAAAGCTTCGGTAGTTGCCTCCGAAAAGGTAAGGGCCGCCATTGCTGACAGCGAAAGCAGTTATGCCAAAGAAATTTCGACATTGGCGCAATATCTTGTCAAAAGATCGATTTGGGTATTTGGCGGCGACGGTTGGGCTTACGATATTGGTTACGGCGGTTTAGACCACGTAATGGCCAGCGGTCAGGATATCAACGTTCTGGTAATGGATACCGAAGTTTATTCAAATACCGGCGGCCAATCATCGAAAGCGACGCCGGTCGGCGCAGTGGCTAAATTTGCTGCCGCAGGTAAACGCGTCCGTAAAAAAGACCTGGGCGCAATGATGATGTCGTATGGTTATGTTTATGTGGCACAGGTTGCCATGGGCGCTAATCAGTCGCAATACCTGAAAGCAATCAAAGAAGCCGAAGCGTATCCGGGCCCGTCAATTATTATTGCCTACTCTCCTTGTATTAACCACGGTTTGCGCGCAAGCATGGGCAAAAGCCAGGAAGAAGAGAAAAAAGCCGTTGAAGCCGGTTACTGGAGTTTGTTCCGTTACAACCCGCTTTTGGAAAACGAAGGTAAAAACCCGTTCCAGTTGGATTCGAAAGAACCGAA
>Ga0100398_1004648_pt1 | contig 11109 bp, 9 predicted proteins | sample CryGeymeta201522_FD_81568 | JGI IMG/M metagenome (GOLD analysis project Ga0100398, IMG submission 81568) | Groundwater microbial communities from Crystal Geyser aquifers in Utah, USA - Crystal Geyser metaG 2015-22 | ecosystem: Environmental > Aquatic > Deep subsurface > Groundwater | place: USA... | reverse complement strand
CGAAATACGCTCACGGAGGCAACCGTGTCCCCACGTATCGTCTATTCCACCGATCCGGACGCGCGCGAGGCGTGCCCGCGCTGTGGCCACGCTCCGTGCGTCTGCAACGCCATCGACCTGCCGGCGCGTCAACAAGTCGCTTATGTCAAGCGAGATCGTAAACGCCGCGCCGGTAAGACGGTCACAGTGGTGTACGGGCTCCAGCACAGCCCAGCCGCGTTCCGAGACCTGCTCAAAACCCTGAAAACCACTTGCGGAGCGGGTGGCACGCTCAAGGAGGGGGAATTGGAGATCCAGGGAGATCAACGCGACAAGGTCGCCGAGAAACTCCGGGAGTTGGGATACAAAGTGAAACTGGCGGGTGGATAGGGAAGGCCGATCGTGGGTTTCTTTGTGCACACTTTCTGTGCTACAATTCCTACCGGTATCCGATCTTCGTAGTGCGAAAAGCATGATCCAGCTATGAGGCGCGTGAGGGAGGAAAAACATGGCTTCTACTCAATCCGCCGTCGTGAGGCTTCCGGAACGTTTGGTTGCGGAGATAGAGACGGTAAAGGCAAATGCTGACCTGGAAAGGTTCGTGCAGCAGGCCGTCGAATCCTACGTGATTACATTACGTCAGCAGAGCCTCAAAGAGAAGCTGGCGCGGGACTACGAGCAGCTTGCCGCTGACTACGACGAGTTGGCAACGGAGTTGGCGGACGAGGCCTGGCTGCCTGCCGAAAACGAAGCCCTGCTCACCGCGAGAGCTATAGATGTTCAGACAATGTCATTAAGTTAGGCTGGGGCCGGTCTCCTGACCGTGCCCCCTGGCTCGGTCAGGAGACCGGCCAGAGCACTAACTTAGTAACATTGGATGTTCAGATAATCTTCTGGACTCGAGGCTTTAGCCGGTTGCCCTCGTTGCCCAGAAAAACCGGCTGAAGCCTCTATTCCGAATTGCGAATCCCGAATCCTTATCTGACTTGCTATAGAACCGCAAGGTGTCTCAACCGTACCCGGCCAAGAAACCTCACTCTTCGGCCCACCGCTCCATCAAGGTCAGGATCAGCCAGACCAGGCCAAACACCCCCGCGCCGGCCAGGAGACAGGTGACACCCAAGATCGCGGCACCGGCGCCATAGACAAACGCGATCAACGCGCCGCCACCACCCACCAGCAGCAGCACAACCGCCCATGCCAGGTTGCGGTCGGTCTTGCGTCGATAAACCCGGTAATCGGTTGGTGGTCGGGAAGGCGGTTGGGTCTTCATGGGTCGGTTAGTTGGTTGCTTCACCACTTTGCTGGTTGGCGCGGTCGATTGCCTGATATTATACCCCAACTTGCACCGCATTGCACCCTGCGGAGTATCAATCCGGTTTCCAGCTTCCAGTTTCCGGTTTCCAGCTTCCAGTTTCCAGCTTCCAGTTTCTCGCCCTTGCTCATTCATGCTACAATTCGACTATGAACAAGCCCACCGACCTCTTCGATGCCCGGCGGGAGGCGCTGACCGAGAAGGAAGCCCCGCTGGCCGCGCGCATGCGCCCGCGCACCCTGGACGAATTCGTCGGCCAGGAGCATATCGTGGGTCCTGGCCGGCTGCTCCGCCGCGCCATCCAGGCCGATCAGCTCAGCTCGGTGATCTTCTACGGGCCGCCCGGCACCGGCAAGACGACGCTGGCACGCATCATCGCCAACACCACGCGGGCGCACTTCATCGCCATCAACGCGGTGTTGGCCGGGGTCGCGGCCATCCGCGACGCGGTCGCCACGGCCCAGGAGCGGCTGGGGCAATTTGGGCAGCGGACCATCCTGTTCGTCGATGAAGTCCACCGCTTCAACAAGGCGCAGCAGGACGCGCTGTTGCCGTGGGTCGAAAACGGCACGGTGATCCTGATCGGCGCCACGACCGAGAACCCCTACTTCGAAGTCAACAAGGCGCTGGTGAGCCGCAGCCGTATCTTCCAGCTCAAGCCGTTGACCGAGCCCGACCTGTACGCCATCGCTCGCCAGGCGTTGACCGAGCCCACTCGGGGCTACGGCAGACTGAACGTGATCGTGGATGACAACGCGCTGGCCCACCTGGTGGATGTGGCCAACGGCGACGCCCGAGGCGTGCTCAACGCCCTTGAACTGGCGGTCGAGACCACCCCGCCCGGCCCTGATGGCGTCATCCACGTGGGCCTGGTGGTGGCCGAGGAGAGCATCCAACGCCGCGCGGTGCTCTACGACAAGGAAGGGGACGTTCATTACGACACGATCAGCGCGTTCATCAAGAGCCTGCGCGGCTCCGACCCCGACGCGGCCCTGTACTGGATGGCGCGCATGGTCTACGCCGGTGAGGACCCGCGCTTCATCTTCCGGCGCATGTTGATCTTCGCGGGCGAGGACGTGGGCCTGGCTGACCCCAACGCCATCCGGGTCGTCACCGCCTGCGCCCAGGCCTTTGAATATGTTGGGCTGCCCGAAGGGCGCTTCCACCTGGCCGAAGCAACCCTTTACCTGGCCACCGCGCCCAAAAGCAACTCGACCCTCGCCTTCTTCGACGCCCTGTCCGCGGTGGAGCGGGAACGGGAGACCGAGGTGCCCAACCAGTTGCGCGACGACAATCGCGACAAAGAAGGGTTCGGCCACGGCGAGGGCTATCTCTACCCGCATGCGTATCGCGACCATTGGGTCGCCCAACAGTACCTGCCCGACTCGCTGCAGGGCCGCGTCTTCTATCAGCCGGGCGGAATAGGCTACGAGGCCAGGATCAGGGGGGAGGTCGAAAGGCGGCGGGAAGCACAGCTCGCGGCCATGCTGGAGGGGGATGCCGAAGGCTTCGGCGCTGTGGAGATCCTGACCTTTACAGGCGCGGCAGTCAGCGGCGACCGCGATCGCTGGCTACAGCGCGCGGTCAGCGGCGCGGGGGAGCGGTTGAGCGAACTGCGTGACCGCGTCTTGGACGCCGTCCGCCTGCAACGCCACCATCTGGTCCTGGATCTCAACGCGGGGAGCGGGCTGTTGACCTGGGAAGCGCTGCGCCGCGTCCCCGAAGGCGGCGTCTGGTCGCTGGCATTCACCGGGCCGGAGGCCGCTGCCCTGCGCGAGAGCGCGGCCCGGCTGCCGGAGCTGGAGCGGCCGGCCATCTTGCAGGGCACGCTGGTCGAATTGCCGGAGTTACTGGCCTTTCGAGGCAACGCGGAAGTGCGATTTGACGCGGTCGTCGGCCGCGGCGCCCTGGGATCCGCGCGGCGCAGCGGCGCGATGCCAGAAATGATCACAGCCGCCCGCCTGATCGCCGGCCTGTTGCGCGACGGCGGCGCCATCAGCCTGGCCGAACCAGTACCGCGCCACACTCAGCGGCTCTACGCCCTGGTAGACCTCTCATCTTTGGGCCAGGAGCTGCTAGCCCCCGCGCGACAGCGGGGGCTGGCCGAGAAGCTGCAGGCCGCCGAAGAGGCGATCTACGCCACCCCCGACGACCCGCTGGTCAACTGGGCTGAGTCAGACCTGCGTGCGGCGTTCGTCGCGGCCGATCTCGCCCATGTCACCGTGGAAAGCCAGACCACCCAGACCGAGGCCCGCATCACCCCCGCCCTGCTGACCCGCTGGTTCACGCCGGCCGCGCCCGGCGACCGCCCCAGCTACAGCCAACGCCTGGCCGAGTCTTTGAACGCCGACGAGCTGGCCGCGGTGGAATCGCTGTACCGCAACACGCTGACCGGTCGGACCGTCAGTTGGCGAACGGTGACGGCATATCTGTTGGCGCGGTAAGGACGGGTCTTGAGTCAGCCGAACTGATGGACAGTCAGCTTCCGCGCCCCAACCGGTCAGCCACCACCGCGGCGCCTTGCCGCACGATCTCCAGGTTCTCCTCGGCGATCGGGGACCGTTGCGTCCGCCGGATGGCCGCTTCGCACGCGGCCAGGGGAAACAGATCCAGGACGCGTAACGCCGCACTGACCAACAGCAACGCGCCGTGTTTCTTGACCCCGCGCACCCCGGTAACATCGAAATCGAACACGAGCTTCCGCGCCGGGGTCTCGAGATCGACGAACTGCGGTGTGACGAACAGCCAGCTCTCCGGGGTCAACGCGACCAGGTAATGTCCCGCAGCCCGGCGCCCTTCCTCGCTCACCAAGGCCAGCGCGTCCGGCCGGGCGATGCCGGTGTAGAGGATCTCCCGTGGGCTGAAGATCAGCTCGCTGAGGCTATGCCCCGTCTGCACTGTGACCGGATAGCTATCCTCTTGCGTGGCCCACAGCCCAGAGAGGACCGCGGCTTCACCCACCATCCTCGCGGTAGAGCGCACCTTGCCGCCCGCCGACCCCGCGATCACCAGGCGGAACTCGCGGTCCAGGGCGGAAGCGAAGATCGGGACCAACGGGTCGGGACGCAGGGCCGGCTGACCTGCCTGACTCGCCCCGGCCTCGCGCAGGGCGCGCGCGTACTCCGGCCTTTCCGCCCGGCCAACCACCCCCGCAGCCATCCCCACCGTCTCGCGCATGGTGGTCAGGGTGGTGCGGGTGAGTTTGTTATTGGGAACATAGTACGCCGTACACAGCTCCCAAATGTCCAGCAGCGCAAAGGAACGGCTCTGCAGCGCCTCCACGATCACGTCAGCCAGATCCTTGTCGTAAGCGGTGCCGCGCCAGGCGAAGCCCGCGCCATTGACCACGACCGTGGCGCAAAGATCCAGCGGCCGTTCGAGATTGCCGGAACGCGTGGTCGTGGTGACGCCACCCGTCGGGGTCGTGACGCTGTGCTCGCCGCCGGTCATTCCGAAGTTGAAGTTGTTGAACACCAACACCGTCAAGCCGATATTGCGCCGCGCGGCGTTCAGCAGGTGTGCACCGCCGATCCCGGCGCCGCCATCCCCCATCAGGACGATCACGTTCAAATCGGGATCGACCAACTTGATCCCGGTGGCATAAGCGATACTCCGGCCGTGCAAGCCGTGAAACGCATGGGTGACAAAATACTGGTCACTCAACCCCTGACAACCGATATCGGTGACCAGGACCGTGCGTTTGGGATCGGCGGCCGACTCGATCAGCGCCCGGTTGAGCGCGTTCAGCACCAACCCATGCCCGCAACCGGGACAGAACGGGTACTCGCGCTCGTTGCGATAGGTGACCGGCAACTGTGCCAGCATTGTCTGCATCCTCCTCGGATAAAACGCAAAGCGAAAAACGTAACGCTTCGTTCAGCGCCAAACGCGGGCTTCGTCTCACGTTTTACGCGCGAATAGTCTCGAGGAACTGCTCCGGCGTGATCAATTCACCATCCACGCGGTGCAGCCCGACGATCTCCGGCGCCACACGCCGCTCGCGGGCGGCCCAGGCATAGATCTCTCGCTCGACCTCGCGGCGAAATTCCCCCAGGTTCAGCTCGGCCACCACCATCCGCTCGACCGGGGCATCGCCGGACGCCCCACGTGCCGCGGCCAGCAACGCGTGCGCGGGTACCGGCCACAAGCTCTGCACCGTCAGCGCGGAGACGCGCTGGCCCCTGGCACGCGCTGTCTGCGCAGCCTCTGCCATGGCGCGGGCGGTGATACCGTAGGAGACCAGAAGTGTGCGGGCGTCCGGCTGCAAATCGGCGCGCACCAACACGATTTCAGAGGCATGATCGGCGATCTTGCGCCACAAATGCTCGTTCAACTGCCCCACCCGAACCGGATCTTTGGTCAAGATCCCGTGCTCGTCGTGGCTCGACCCCGTAAAACGCATGATGTGCGCCCCGCCAAACGCGCTGAAAGGGGGCGGCCGATCGAGCGGGTCGAAACGCCAGGGCAAGAAGCTCTCTTCGGGCCGGAGACCCAGATCGCCGGATGGCGCAGCCGGTGCCTGGACGCGCGGCCGCACCGGCGGACGTTCATACTGCTCGATCTCCACCGTGCTCATGGAGAGGCACATGGCCTTGTCCGTCAGCAGGAAGACCGGCGCCCGAAAGCGCTCGGCCAGATCAAACGCGCGGCGGGTGAGGCTATAGCACTCGGCTACACTGCTGGGGGCCAGGGCGATGATGGGGTACCCACCTGACGTGCCCCAACGCACGAATTGTACATCCCCTTGGGCGGGCGTCGTCGCGCCACCCGTCGCGGGACCCATCCGCTGCGCATCCACGATCACCAGCGGGACCTCCCCCATGATCGCCAGCCCGATGTTTTCGCTGTACAGGCTGATCCCAGGGCCGGATGTCGCGGTCAGTGCCCGCGCGCCGGTCATGGCCGCACCGATGCACATACTGATGGAGGCGATCTCATCCTCAGCCTGGATCGCGACCCCGCCTACTTTCGGCAGCTCGCGGATCATGTGGAGCAACAACGGTGTCGCCGGTGAGATCGGGTAACCGGCAAAGAAGTCGCAGCCGGCATCCAACGCGCCCCGCGCGATGGCTGTGGCGCCGTCAATAAACTCACGCATACATCACTCCCCATCGAGTTCCCGAACAACAAGCTGTGCCGGAGTCCATGAGCTGGCAGGCGGCGGAAAATGCGGCAGCACACCCAGCCCACCAACTCCTGCGCTGAGCATACTCCCCCCGGCCGATTCCGAGTATGACGGCGCTCAGGTCTCCGGCATCTCAAACCTGTTGGCGACCACAGCCACTTAACAAAAAAGGGAGCGCCGCAGAAAAGCAGCACTCCCGAAGGTTTTCCGGGTGACGCGCCACGGTCCGGCGCCCCCTGGTTTCGCTATGACGCGATCAGTTGTTGACCCAGCGAGCCAAACGGCTCAGATACGACCGGGATCCCTCCAGATTGGCCTCTGCATCAACATACCGATCCAACTGCGGCAGCAACGTCCAGGCCAGCAGAGCGAGAATGGCGATGAGCAACGGGATGTCCATAGGTTACCTCCTGCGAGCCAAAGTCTTGTGATACGACGTTCAGACGCCGAAGCCGGCAGATATGTTCCAACCAAGACAAGCGGTTTTCTATCGCTTTCTCGATGTGTGAGCTAAGGACTGAGAATTAAATAACTTGCGCAAGTCCCCCCTTCATTTGCCGGAGCAGATGAGTAAGTTATTTAGTCCTTAGCCCTAAGTGTACAGCACACCAGTGGGGCGTCAATAGGACAAACATCTCATTCGACGCTTGTCCCGCTCCCTCTCGCCCACCACACAGTACTACGAAGCAACGGCCAGATTGTCGCGCAATGGCATGAAACTGGCATGAACACCGGCCGACAGCAGCGTGACAGTTCTTTCAACAAGCAGACACCCACCAGGGAGCATAGCGCAAAACTGCGGGTGTCATTCTGAGCGACCACTCGGCAAGCTCTGCATGGTCCACACAACCAAGCGAAGCTTGTCCTGAGGCCCCTCCTGAGTTCATCGAAGGGTGGCGTCGAAGGGAATCTCATGACGATACGTGAGACCCCTTCGACAGGCTCAGGGCAGGCTCTTCACTGGAGGCCCAGAGCGACGCAATGTGACTCGTTTACTCGTTCAGAGCTTGCCCTGAGGCCCCTCCCGAGTACATCCTGAGTTACATCCTGAGTTCATCGAAGGGCCTGTCGAAGGGTACATCGAGGGATGCAACGAAGGGATGACAGGCTCCCATACTCTCGCGTTATGTCCCCCACCAAGCGCACGCTTGGTGATCGCCGCCTGACGCGGTATACTGGACACATTTCATGGTTCGCGCTTCGCGCGTGCAGATGGGCGTCGAGACGCGGTCGGGGCTGGGTCCGAGCGGAGGAAAGTGACATGCAGGTCCAGGTGAAATTAGGCGAACCACTGTGGCGAGCGATAGGACGCCGCCGGGTCACTCTGACCTGGCCGGATGGCGCAGAGGTCACTGTCGTGGATGTGCTGGCGCGGTTGGCGGCTGAAGATCCGGCGTTCGAGGCTGCCTACAGTGGAGAGAGCCTATCCTCACCTGCCCCATACAGACTTTTCGTGGACAGCATCCCCGTGGAGACAGCCTGCCTGCCCCCGGGGCCGGTCCTGGTCGACGGGCAAACCCTCTTCATCCTGTTGCCGGCGATTGGTGGATGAGCCTGCATTCGCGGCAGGGTTCCTCGATGCCGAGGGGTTAGACGCGCTGTGCGGGCAAGTAGCCGGGGACAAGCAGGCCCTCACGCCTGCGCGCGATGATTGAGCCGGCTGATCACCCAGAGACAGCTTAGCATCAGGGCCAGGGGGACGAACGAGCTGGCTATGCTCCCCACCAGGCCCAGTCGGGGTATCAGCGCGCCGCTGGCCCAAGGCAGCGCCATCGCGCCCACGGATCCCGCTGCCACCGTCAGGCTGCTGATCATCCCGGCGTATGCCGGGAACCGGCCTGTGCCCACGGCCAGAACCGTCGGGAAGATCGGCCCGAACCCCAGGCCCACCAGCGCCACGCCGCCCCAGAGCAGAGGCGGCACGCGGCTGCTCACCAGAGCGCCCCCGATCCCGAGCGCGGCCACCAGCACGCAGGCGATCAACAAGCCGACATCCCCAAACCGCGGCAACACCCGCATGGCGATCAAGCGCCCCAACATGATCGCCAGCCAGAAGGAGGAGGTCACCAGGCTGGCCCCTGAGACATCTATCCTGATCGCATCACGCGCATAGGTGAAGATCCACCCGCCAAAGGCCTGCTCGGTACCGGTATAGAGCATCGCCACACACAACAGCACGATCATCGGCAGCGCAATGGTCGCGCTCAGGGGCGTGCGCGGCTGCGGCCCCGCCGATCGGCGCGGCAGGGGCGGCCGGCTGACCAGCCACAGCAAGCCGACGAGAAACATGAACGATCCAGCCACGCGGTAGGCCACGGCATAGTTCGCGCCAAACCGAATGGCTGCCCCAACCAACAACGGTCCAATGAACGCCCCGACACCCAGGCAGAGGTGCAGGGCGTTCAGAGCCTGGCCGGCGCGCTCCCGGTAGAGATCAGCGATGATGGCGTTGGGCGCGGTTCCGGTCGTGCTCAGCGCCAGCCCGGTCAGAGCAAACGCCGCGGCCGCCACCGCGAAGGTTCCACCACCGGCAACCAGCCACTGCGCGCCGCCCATGATGAACGCGCCGCCGATTAGAAAAGCGTGTCGCACCGGTCGATCCATCAATCGGGCCACCACCAGCGTCGCCAACACCGAGCCGCCCGAAAAAAGCGTGAAAAAGATGCCGGCTTGCGACAACGGGCGCCCTGTTCGCTCGGCCAGTCCAGGCAGGCTGGGTCCAAGCAACGAGATAGCAACACCAACCATGAACATGGTCGCAAAGCTACTGAAGATGGTCAAACGTTGACGTGGTTCCAGGAGTTGGCGGGGCGATATTTCCATGCGTCCTCTCAAACTACCCGCTGATCCAACGTGGCATGTGGCTTTCGTCGTGCTACGGCGGAATCAGTATACCACAGGACGGGCGCGGGCCAGATACGCGGTGCGTTGCGGTATACTCATACTGTGACCACCACCGTTTTTCTCGAACTCGGAGTCTGCAGGAAAATCACTCCATGAGGGGCTTTGTCACCGAAGTCCTTGAGGAAATAGTCGCTCGCTACTCGTCGGCGGAATCTGCTTCCTCCACCGCCATCAGACCCAGAGCGCACAGGTAGTTGTCCAACTGTGCGCGCACCGACCGGTACAGACGCGTGGGGACGGCGACCAGTCGCTGTCGGCCCATCGCCTGACGAGCGCCCTCCAGCAGATGGACCGCACTCCGTCCCAGCCACCACGCCGGCAGCAGTTGATCATACACGCTCAGCCGCTCCCAGAAAGTTGCATCTTGCGGAAGTGGCACATAGGTCTCGACTGCGGCCCGCCACTGGGCCGGCGCGATGGTCAGGGCACGCGGATGCCAGCGCAACTCGGCCAGATCGTAAGCCGGATCGCCCCAGCCGCTGGACTCCCAATCCAGGAAAACGAACTGCCCGTCTTCGTCTCGCACGATGCTGTCGAGGTTTCCTTCTACCCGAACCAGAGCCGGGGCCGGACAGGCGCCACGATCACTGGCGCTCGCCACCGCGCGTTCGGTCGACTCCACCGTCGCCTGGATCAACGGCAACAGCGCAGGCAGATCGGCGGCCCAACTCGGCAGGTCGGCCGTGCTGGTCTGGGCGCTCGCCACCCAATCCCTGACGTCGCGCAGAAAGTCCTCAATCTCCGCCAGATAACTCGCGTAGTTCTCCGGCTGGCGCCAGGCCACCAACATCTCGACATCCGCGGCGGGCGCCGTCCGGTGGATGCGTCCGATGCATTCGATCAAGGCTGCCAAATCGTCCGTCAGCAATGCTTGACCCGATAACGGCTGGCCTGTGACCCACTGATAGACGATGGCCGGCTGCGGCAAAGGCCCGTTGGGCGCATAGGCCACCGGTTCAGGAGCGAGTCTTAAGCCGGCATCGTGCAACGCCCGCACCGCGGTCCACTCCCGCTGTGCGCGCTGGCGCTCGTCAACCACAAAGAGCTTGCAGGCATACACCGCGCCGCCAAAGCGGACGCGGTAGAGGTTGTTGTTCAATCCCTGGCTGCCGCGCTCGATGTGCACCGCGGCGCCGTCAGCCATCCGTAGATCCCAGATGTTCTTGGGTCCGAAAATGCTGTCGTAGGGCCGTTGAAGCAACGACAGCCAGGGAGGCCCTGACTCGTTCATGATGCTCAGGTTTTCCATCATCGATTCATACCCTCTTGGTCTGCAAAAGCTATCACCAGCCGGTCGTTCTCGTCATAGCGGGAGGTGGCGAAAAATGGGGGGGTGTTTGGCCCCATCGCCAGCACGCGCGACAGCAAAACGGGCACATCCTCCACCATCTCGGCCACGGGCAGAGCCGGCACCGGCGCCCACTCCAACGTGCCTTCTTCTGAGGGCTCAACCTGCCCATCGTCCGCGATCGCGGTGAAGACAAAAAACAACACTCCCGTGATCGGGTCACCGGCGTCGACGTGCACCAGGCCGCGCAACCGCACATCGCGCACCGCCAGGCCGGTCTCTTCCCGCACTTCGCGGATAACCGCCGAGAAGATGTCCTCGCCCGGCTCCACATGCCCGCCCACGCCGTTGTACAATCCGGCCCAAAGCCGTTTGTGTGGACCTCCGCGCAGCAACAACACGTCTTGGTCATGCATGACAAAACACAACGTACGCGGAATCACCTGGTAGCGACTCCGGCTCTTGGCTACGCCCTGATCCTCTCGTCCCATTGAGAAT
>Ga0100398_1004641_pt1 | contig 11116 bp, 13 predicted proteins | sample CryGeymeta201522_FD_81568 | JGI IMG/M metagenome (GOLD analysis project Ga0100398, IMG submission 81568) | Groundwater microbial communities from Crystal Geyser aquifers in Utah, USA - Crystal Geyser metaG 2015-22 | ecosystem: Environmental > Aquatic > Deep subsurface > Groundwater | place: USA... | reverse complement strand
TATCATAGATAATAGCGGATCAAAAACTAAAACATTAACCCAGGTCAGGGAGATCTGGAAAAAACAAGGAGCATAATATGGACGTGAAAGAAAAACTGGATATTGAAAAATTGAAATCAATGAAGATAATCGAACTTAACAAACTTGCGCATGACATGAACATAAACGGCGCAAGCGGGTTAAGAAAACAAGACATGATATTCAAGATCCTTCAGGCTCAGACAGAAAAAGACGGGCTCATATTCGGGGAAGGGGTGCTGGAGATATTGCCTGACGGGTTTGGTTTTCTGCGTTCCCCGAACTATAATTACCTGCCCTGCCCTGACGACATATACATATCGCCTTCGCAGATCAGGAAATTCGAGCTGAGAACAGGAGATACGGTAAGCGGGCAGATACGGCCTCCCAAAGAAGGTGAAAGATATTTTGCGTTATTAAAGGTAGAGGCTGTTAATTTTGAAAGCCCGGAGGCGGCAAAGGACAAAGTGCTTTTTGATAACCTCACTCCGATATACCCTAACGTAAGGTATAAATTGGAGACGAAAACCGTAGACACATCTATGCGTATAATAGATTTGTTGACCCCTATAGGGAAAGGCCAGAGAGGGATGATAGTCGCGCCTCCTTACAGCGGCAAAACTATAATAATGCAGAAGATGGCCAATAGTATCGCGACCAATTTTCCGGATACTATTATCATGGTGTTATTGATAGATGAGCGGCCCGAAGAAGTCACTGACATGCAAAGGTCTGTAAAAGGAGAGGTTATCAGCTCCACATTTGATGAGCCTGCCGAAAGACATGTGCAGGTTGCGGAGATGGTGCTGGAAAAGGCAAAGAGGCTGGTAGAGCACAAGAAAGATGTGGTGATACTCCTGGACAGCATCACAAGGCTTGCCAGGGCGTATAACACGGTAGTGCCGCATTCCGGCAAAATACTTTCAGGAGGCGTGGATTCGAACGCCCTCCATAAGCCAAAGAGGTTTTTCGGCGCGGCGAGAAACATAGAAGAGGGCGGGAGCCTTACTGTAATAGCCACGGCTCTTGTGGATACCGGCAGCAGGATGGATGAAGTTATTTTTGAAGAGTTTAAAGGCACGGGCAATATGGAGCTGCAGCTTGACAGGACCTTGTTCCAAAAAAGGGTTTATCCCGCGATAGACATCAAGAGGTCTAATACAAGGAAAGAGGAACTGCTCGTAGAAGGAAAAGAACTTCAGAGGATATGGCTCCTCAGAAAAGTTCTGAATGAATTAAACAGCGTAGAAGCAATGGAGCTTCTTATAGAGAAAATCAGCAAAACCAAGACAAATGAAGATTTCTTGGATAGCATGAATAAATAAAATCGCTGAACCAACGCGGAAGCTGTTCTTCGCTTCGCTCAGAGCAGACGCAGAAAAACGCGGAAATTGTAGGGACAGAACATTGTTCTGTCCCTACTTCAGTGTAGTTCCGCGTCAGTTGCGAGCAGGGCGAGCAACTGCTTCTGCGTAGTTCTGCGATTAACGAAGGGAGCTAATCATGAAAGACAAAATTCATCCAGAGTACAAGGAAGCCACGATCACCTGCGCATGTGGAGAGGTCATCCACACGCGTTCTACAAAGCAGAACCTGCGCGTGGAGATATGCTCTAAATGCCACCCGTTTTTCACTGGCAAGCAGAAGTTCGTGGATTCCGCAGGCAGGGTAGAGAAGTTTTTAAAGAAGTATAGTAAGAAGGAAGAAAAGAAATAAACTGTACAGGAGATGATGGTTGTTATGTTCGAAAAATTAGACTCTATATTGAAGCGTTACGGCGAATTGCGCGGATTGATGGCAGATCACGGCGTGATTTCCGATATTGATAGATATCAGAAACTCGCCAGGGAGCTGTCTTCGCTCGAAAAGGTTGTTAAAAAATATAATGAGTATAAAAAGGTTATTTCCGAGATAGGTGATTCAAAACATCTTTTAGAGGAAGAAACAGATAAAGAAATCATTGAAATGGCCCGCAAAGAGACGGTAGAGCTGGAGACAAGAAAAAAACAGCTCCAGCTTGAATTAGAAGAGATAATACTGGAAGAAGACCCTGACGCGGATAGGGGCGTGATCATGGAGATAAGGGCCGGGACAGGCGGGGCAGAGGCGTCCCTGTTTGCCGGAGATCTTTTCAGGATGTACTCCAAGTATGCCGCGAAGAATAACTGGAAAGTGGAAATCATGGACGCTCATTCTGCCGAAGGAGGCGGATTCAAAGAAGTGATATTTGCCGTAAAAGGCAGGGGCGTTTATAAAAAGCTTAAATACGAAAAAGGCGGCCACAGGGTTCAAAGGGTCCCCGCTACTGAGGCGTCCGGCAGGATTCATACATCTGCCGTGACCGTGGCGGTTCTCGCCGAGGCAGAAGATGTAGATGTCCAGATTAATCCGCAGGATTTAAGGATAGATGTATTCAGGGCTTCAGGCGCGGGCGGACAGGGTGTGAATAAAATAGAGTCGGCTGTGCGTATTACGCATATATCTTCAGGCATGGTTGTCATTTGCCAGGATGAAAGATCTCAGAGTAAAAACAAGGAAAAGGCCATGAGGGTATTGAGGGCGAGGCTTCTTGAACATAACAGAAAAGAGCATGAAGAAAAAATAGCAAAAGACAGGCGTATCCAGGTCGGTACAGGGGATAGGAGCGAGAAGATAAGGACTTATAATTTTCCGGACCGCAGAGTTACAGACCACAGGATAGGCTTTACGATATACGACCTGCCGAATGTGATGGAAGGCGAAATGGACAAGATCATAGACGCGTTAATCCAGGCCGAGAAAAAATTGAAATTAAGCGCCGTTCAAAGTTGACACTGTGACAATGTCACAGTGTCAACTTGGCGCATATAAATATGAAATTAAAAACAGCTGATTATAAAAGAGATATATTTTACCTGATGAATAAATATTCCGGAACCATATCTATAGTGGAAGCGGAGATGCTTTTAGAGTACCTGTTTAACTGCGCAAGACTGGATTTATATGTCAAAGATTTTGTCGTGACTGACACAATAGAGGAATTATACGATTTTTTGATTGAACGCCGCCTGAGCGGAGATCCTGTGCAGTACATTACCGGCCATGCGGAATTCATGGGCATGGATTTTATTGTAACCAAAGATACCTTTATCCCTAGACCGGAAACAGAGTTATTGGTCAATGAAATTATCAACAGTTCTCGACTCGTCCGCCTTCGGCGAGACTCGCTTGAACACTATTGGAACGACAGGGTGAGTTCTCAGCAATATTCTTCGAGCGGCCATGATAACATATCAAGAGAGCAGAGTCGAGAAGTTAAGATATTAGACCTCTGCACAGGCAGCGGCAATATTGCCGTAACTTTAGCTAAATTAATGCCGCAGGTTGAAATAACAGCTGTTGACATATCTGAAGCTGCTTTAAAGATAGCGGAGAAAAATGCGGAGCGGCATGACGTAAGCGATAAGGTAAAATTTTATAAAGGAAATGCTTTTAACGCTTTAGTATTTGATATAAATCCTAAATTTGATATAATAGTCTGCAATCCGCCTTATATAAAGGATGAGGAAGCCCCTTTTTTACAAAAGGAAGTGACGAGGGAGCCTGCGGTTGCTTTGAACGGTGGAAAAGACGGGCTGGGATTTTACAGGGTCATAGCGAAAGAGGCGCATAGATATCTGGAAAAAGGCGGGAGCGTTTTGTTGGAAATGGGCTTTGGCCAGAAACAGGCCGTGGAAGATATTTTTTCATCATCTAATATATTTGAGATATATAAGGTAATCAGGGATTTTTCCGGCATAGAAAGGGCTATATGGATAAATTTATTGTAGAAGGCGGGGTGAGATTAAAAGGCACGGTAGAGATAAGCGGCGCAAAAAACGCAGCGCTTCCCATACTTGCCGCCACCCTCCTGACAGATGAAAAATGTGTTATAAAAAATGTCCCGCCTTTACGCGACGTGTATACGATGCTCAGGATACTCAGGAATATGGGCGTCAGGGCTGACATAGATGGCGGAGTCGTTGTCATACATCCGAACGGATATAATAATTGCGTCGCGCCGTATAAACTTGTCAGCACTATGAGGGCATCTGTGTGCGTGCTAGGCCCTTTGCTTGCAAAATTAAAGCACGCGGAGGTATCGATGCCCGGAGGATGCGTAATAGGGCCGAGGCCGATTGACCTGCACCTAAAAGGGCTTAAGGCCCTTGGCGCTGATTTAAGAGTAGAGCATGGATATATAATCGCGCACGCGAAAAATCTTACGGGCGGACGCGTTTATCTCGGAGGCAAATTCGGATCCAGTGTATTAGCCACAGCTAACGTCATGATGGCCGCTACGCTTGCAAGGGGAAAGACTGTGATTGAAAACGCGGCGTGCGAACCGGAAGTCTGCGACCTCGCGGATTTTCTTGTTAAAATGGGCGCTAAGATAAAGGGCCAAAAAACTCCGATATTGGAAATAGAAGGTGTGAAGGCCCTTCACGGAGCGGAATATTCAATAATAAATGACAGGATAGAGGCAGGCACTTTTATGATAGCTTCCGCAATTACCTGCGGGGATGTGTTGATAAAAGGGGCTGACATAGGACACCTCGGGGCCATTATAGATAAATTAAAAGACGTAGGCGTAAAGATCACGGATACGAAAGACGGACTGGCCATTGTAAAGACAGGTTTCATAAAACCCGTTGACGTTACTACACTGCCTTATCCGGGCTTCCCTACCGATATGCAGGCTCAGATGATGGCGCTCATGTGCATGACCAAAGGCATAAGCGTGATAACGGAGAAGATATATCCCGAGAGATTCATGCATATAAGTGAACTCGCGAGGATGGGCGCGCAAATAATACTGGAAGGCTCGAGCGCGATAGTAAAAGGCGTGCCGAAGCTGAGCGCGGCGCCGGTAATGGCTTCTGACTTAAGGGCAAGCGCGGGCCTGGTTCTGGCAGGGCTTGTCGCAAAAGGCAAAACAGAGATATCCAGGATATATCACCTTGACAGGGGGTATCATAACATGGAAGAAAAGCTGGAAAAGCTTGGCGTTAAGATAAAAAGAGAGAAAGAAGACTAATATCGCTGAATGAACAGCTTCCGCGTAGTTCAGCGATTAAGAACGAGAGCAAAGAGGAGGGTTTAAATGGCTGTAAGAATCAGATTAAAAAGATTGGGGACAAAAAAGAAGCCCCACCAAAGGATTGTCGTATGCGACATAAGGCGGCCGAGAGACGGAAAAACGATAGAAAAGTTAGGCTATTACGATCCATCCAGGAAGCAGGCCTTTATAAGCATAGATAAAGAAAGGGCCAAATTTTGGCTATCAAAAGGCGCTGCGCCCACTGAGATAGTGAAGAGTCTTTTCAAAAAACAGGGCGTGATTTAACTATAAAATGCGAATAGATGTCCTGACAATATTCCCAAAGATGTTTGATGCGGTCATGGGAGAGTCTATTATAAAAAGGGCCAAAGAAAATAAAGTTGTTGAGATAAACATAGTAGACTTGAGGCTTTTTTCAAAAGACAAGCACAGAAAGGTGGACGATAAGCCTTTTGGCGGAGGCCCGGGCATGTTGATGAGTGCCGAGCCGTTTTTTGAAGCAGTCAATTATATAAGGAGAGAGACAAAAGATCTCAGGCTTAAGACAAGGGTAGCGCTTCTAAGCCCAAAAGGCAGGAGATTTAATCAGGCGTTTGCTCTGAAGTTGTCGAGATATGAACACATAGTGCTGTTGTGCGGCCATTATGAAGGTATAGACGAAAGGGTGGCAAGACATCTTGTGGATGATGAGATATCTATAGGAGATTTTGTTTTGACAGGCGGAGAATTGCCTGCCATGGTGATAATCGATGGTATTGTAAGGCTTTTACCGGGCGCTCTCGGAGACGAGAATTCCTGCAAGGATGAGTCATTTTCGGCAGGGGACGGCCATGACCGTCCTCTGCTAGAATATCCGCATTACACAAGGCCGGCTGATTACAGAGGCATGAAAGTTCCGGATGTGCTTTTGTCCGGGGACCATGAGAAGATAAAACAGTGGAGAAAAAAAGAGGCAGTGAAAATAACGAGAAAAAAAAGGCCTGATTTGTTAAAGGAGGGCACATGGACATTATTAGAGAGCTGGAAAAAGATTTCATGAAGAAGGAAATCACTGATTTCAAGGTAGGCGATACTGTCAGGGTGGCAGTCAGGATAGAAGAAGGCGATAAAACCAGGGTCCAGGCTTTTGAGGGCATCGTTATTGCCAGAAAAGGATCCGGCATAAAAGAGACCTTTACGGTAAGGCACATATCTTTCGGGGAAGGCGTCGAGAGAGTGTTTCAGCTGTATTCTCCGCACATAGACTCGATAAAAGTCGTTAAAAAAGGCAAGGTTAAAAGAGCAAGATTATATTATCTGAGGAAAAGAATTGGCAAACATACGACTATCAAGGAAGAAAGAGAAGCCGCTAAAGACCGGGCGAATGCTGAAGTGGGAACGGAAAGCGTTTCTTGAAGGCTCTTCTATAATAATAGGGGTTGATGAAGCAGGCAGGGGCCCTCTGGCAGGCCCGGTGGTTGCGGGGGCTGTGATTTTAAGCCGTTCTTTTGCGAAGAAATTCAATATACCCCGATACAAAGAAACCATAAATGATTCAAAAAAACTTAGGCCTGCTCAAAGAGAAAAGGCGTTCAAAGAAATATCGGCAAAGGCTGTTTTCGGCATAGGCATCAAAGACACCAAATACATAGATAAAGAGAATATACACATGGCGACGCTTGCGGCAATGAAGCAGGCAGTTAAAAAACTGATATGCGAATTTTGCCGTATTAGCAATAAAAAAGAAAGGGACATCAGAAAAGATGTCTGCGTTCTGGTAGACGGAATTTTCGGCGGGTTTCTCCCATACAAAACAATTCCGATTATAAAAGGCGATTCCAAGAGCCTTTCCATAGCAGCTGCGTCTATAGCGGCTAAGGTAACGCGCGACGCAATCATGGTCCGGTACGATAAAAAATATCCTCTTTACGGTTTTTCAAGGCACAAAGGATACGGCACGAAATTTCATTTGGAGGCTATTAAGCGGTATGGGCCATGTTTAATACACAGAAGGAGCTTCGCGCCTCTTAAAAAATGACATTCGCAAGGATTAAATCCGGAAAGAGCGGAGAAAAACTGGCTGTTTCTTGTTTGCGCGGAGAAGGATATAAAATAATAGAAAGAAATTACAGGACAAAGCTCGGAGAAATAGATATAATAGCGGATTGTAAAGGCTGCACTTGTTTTGTAGAGGTCAGGGCTAAAAACTCGCCTGCATTCGGTTTACCTGAAGAGACAATTTTGAAAAAGAAACAGCGGCAAATTTCGAAAACAGCCTTAGCGTATATAAAGAAATTTAAACTGGAAGATAAAAGCTGCAGGTTTGACGTGGTTTGCATAGAGGGCGTTGATAGTCTCCGGCCACAAGTAAGGCTCATAAAGAATGCATTTGATCTGGATAGCGCGTGGAGGTAAAAATGAAGAGTGTCCCAAGCGATCTCGAAATAGCCCAGGCTGCAAAACTTAAACCTATTGTTGAGATTGCAAAAAAGATAGGCATAAAAGAGGATGAGCTTGAATTATACGGAAGATATAAGGCCAAGATATCCCTTTCTATACTTGAACGTCTCAAAGATAAAACCTTTGGAAAATATATAGATGTAACAGCCATTACGCCGACGCCTTTAGGAGAAGGCAAGACAGTTACCACTATCGGTTTGAGTCTGGGGCTGCATAATCTCGGGAAAAAGGTAATTACCACATTGCGCCAGCCTTCAATGGGGCCTGTGTTCGGGATAAAAGGCGGGGCTGCCGGAGGAGGTTATTCCCAGGTCTTGCCGATGGAAGATATAAACCTTCATTTTACAGGCGATATACACGCTGTGGGTGCGGCAAATAATCTCCTGGCGGCATTTATCGACAACAGCATTTTAAAAGGCAACAAGCTCAATATAAATCCAGACACTGTTATTACGCGGCGAGTTATAGACATAAGCGACAGGGCCTTGCGGCAGATAAAAACCGGGCTGGGTGGAAAGGAAAACGGGATCCCGAGAGATACTGGTTTTGACATAACAGTTGCAAGCGAAGTGATGGCAATACTTGCGCTTTCAAGAGATCTTTTTGATTTGAGGAACCGCGTAGGAAAAATTATAACAGCCTTTACTTATGATGACTTGCCTGTTACAGCGGAGGACCTGAGATGCGCAGGCGCTATGACAGTCCTTTTAAAAGACGCCATCAAGCCTAACCTTATTCAGACTACGGAAAACACCCCCTGCATCATGCACGCCGGGCCTTTTGCGAATATCGCGCACGGTAACAATTCAATACTGGCTGATATAATAGCATTAAAACTATCGGATTACGTGGTGACCGAGAGTGGTTTTGGCGCGGACTGCGGCGCGGAAAAATTTATGGATATAAAATGCCGGATACAGGGCCTTAAACCGCCTGATGCCGTGGTGATAGTGTGCACAGTCAGGGCTCTTAAAATGCACGGAGGGGCGTTTAAGGTAGTGCCGGGCAAGAAAATAGATGAAGCGGCCTTAAAGAGAGAAGATGTGGAAGCCGTTAAAAAGGGTGCCTGTAATCTTGAAAAGCATATTGAGAATATAAAATTATTTGGCGTGCCCGTAGTAGTTGCGATAAACAGGTTTTTATATGATACGGATAAAGAGATTGCCGTAATAAAAGAAATAGCTGTAAAGGCAGGGGCAGAGGATGCTGTTTTGAGCGAGGCCTGGGAAAAAGGCGGCGAAGGCGGCGTAGCTTTAGCTAAAGCTGTAATAAAGATGTGCGAGAAAAAATCAGATTTCAGGTTTCTATACCCTCTGGATATGCCGATCAAAGAAAAGATAGAGATGATAGCAAAAAATATTTATGGCGCGAAAGATGTAAGTTATTCGCCGGAAGCTGAAAAAAAGATAGATAGCTATACAAAATTGGGCTATGATAAATTACCCATATGTATGGCAAAGACTCATTTATCGCTTTCGCACGACCCTGAGCTTAAAGCGAGGCCCAGGGATTTTACTCTGCCTATAAGAGATGTAAGGATTTCAGCAGGTGCGGGATTTTTATACCCCTTGTGCGGCGAGATGCGCACGATGCCGGGCTTGCCGTCCGTGCCGGCAGGCACTAAAGTCGATATTGATAAAGATGGGAAGGTAGTGGGGTTATTCTAATTGTCGATAAATTAGCAGCATAAGATGCTGCAACTACATATATGATGTAGCTGCAGAGCTTGCTCTGCCTCGTGGAATAAGAAATAACAACAGCAATGTACCTGCAGAAATCTATAAAGGAATATTTGGATGAACTTGCTGCTAGGCAGCCAACCCCGGGAGGCGGCAGCGCAGCCAGCTTGACCGGGGCATTAGGCACAGCGCTATTAGAGATGGTATGTAATTTTACTATTGGAAATAGAAAATATAAAGATATAGAAGAAATTACTATGTCTCATTTAACTGCTCTTAAAAAAATAAGAGAAGAATTTATGGCGCTAATAGACGAGGATGTAAAGGTATATGGCAGTATATGCAGCGCATTTAAAACAAAAGATGAAAAAATAATTAATAATGCCCTGAAACAAGGGTATTATATTTCTTTAAAAATGTGCGGATTGGCGAAAGCCGGAATGACGATCGCGTTAAACCTGGCAGAAAAATCAAACGTGAATTTAATAACAGATGCCGGGTGCGGGGCAGAACTTTTAAAAGCAGGTTTTGAGTCAGGCATATTCAATTCTGAAATAAACCTGAAAGGCATAAAGGATGCCTGTTTTGTAGAAAAAGAAAGGGTCATCCTTCGCGGCCTTAAAAAAGACATGACAGAACTGCATAAAAAAACTATTTCTAAAACCGGCGGAAGGATGGTATAGGCATGCCTGCTAAGCTGTTGGAAGGTAAAAGCGTTGCTTTAAAAATAAAAGAAAATATAAAGCTGGAGATCGAATTGCTGAAGAGTAAATACGGGGCCGGCCCTAAGCTTGTGAGCGTCTATGTAGGAGAAAATCCTGCCTCGGAAATTTACATTAAGTCCCAGGAGAAAACAGCAAAGGGCCTCGGCATAACTTACGAGCTGAAAAAAATAGACGCCGGCATTACGCAGGGAGATTTCATAAAGATTATCGATTCTCTGAACAAAGATAAATCAACGCATGGGATCATAGTCCAGATGCCTTTGCCTCAGCATATAGACGCAAAGCTTATATCCAGATACATAACTCCTTTAAAAGACATAGAGGCAGTCCATCCCGAGAACATGGGAGAGATTGTTTTTGGCAAGGCAAAGATTTTGCCGTGCACTGCGGCTGCCTGCATGGAATTATTGAATTCCATAGATTCACTCGAACTATACGGCAAAGAGGCGGTTATAGTCGGTCATAGCGAAATCGTGGGAAAGCCCCTGGCGCTGTTATTATTGAATAAATTTGTAACCACCACGGTGTGCCACATAGCCACAGGCCAAAGAGGAACGCTTCCTGAATTTGTGAAAAAAGCGGAGATCTTAATAGTGGCTGTGGGAAAAGCCGGGCTTGTAAAAGGCGGCTGGATAAAAGAAGGCGCAATTGTAATAGATGTCGGGATTAACCGTGTTGAAGGCAAGATCGTGGGAGACGTGGAATTCGATAAGGCATTTGAGAGGGCTTCGTACATAACGCCTGTTCCGGGCGGCGTAGGGCCTTTGACTGTAACGATTTTAATGCGGAACGTGGTCGAGGCATTCAAACAGCAGCAAACAAATAAATAATCGCAAGTTAACATAACAAGTTGACACTTTGACATTGTCAGGTTGTAAACTTTGATTAGAATTATGGCATTGTGCGAGAAGATAAAATCAGGGGAGTTTATAATTACTTCGGAGATAGCCCCGCCGAAAGGCATTGATGTAGAAGAGATTTTAAAGGATGCCGAGCTTGTGAAGGGCAGGGTGGACGCCATAAATGTGACTGACCTGCAGAGCTCGGTTATGCGCACAGGGTCCCTGGCAGTGTGCAAGCTGTTAATAGAGCGCGGACTGGAGCCGGTATTTCAGATTACATGCAGGGATAGAAACAGATTAGCTCTCCAGTCAGACCTTTTATCCGCGGCTGTT
>Ga0100398_1004638_pt1 | contig 11126 bp, 11 predicted proteins | sample CryGeymeta201522_FD_81568 | JGI IMG/M metagenome (GOLD analysis project Ga0100398, IMG submission 81568) | Groundwater microbial communities from Crystal Geyser aquifers in Utah, USA - Crystal Geyser metaG 2015-22 | ecosystem: Environmental > Aquatic > Deep subsurface > Groundwater | place: USA... | reverse complement strand
TTATGCAGCCACGGTCGGCAATAAGTCACTTGTGGTCGTGGATGGAGTGGAGGGGAAGGAATACGACGGTGCCGGCGGTCTTATCTTCAGTCCGGACAGTAAACGGGTGGCTTACGCAGTTGCGGTCGGCAATAAGTGGCTTGTGGTTCTGGATGGAGTGGAGGAGAAGGAATACGATGGTACCTCGATTCCCGTCTTCAGTCCGGACAGTAAACGGGTGGCTTACGCAGCCAAGGTCGGCAGTAAGTCGCTTGTGGTCGTGGATGGATTGGAGGGGAAGGAGTACGATGGCACCTCGGTTCCCGTCTTCAGTCCGGACAGTAAACATGTGGCTTATGCAGTTGCGGTCGGCAGTAAGTCACTTGTGGTCGTAGATGGAGTGGAGGGAGAGGAGTACGATGCGGTGCTCAGTATGGGTATAGGAAAAGTTGTCTTCGATTCCCCGAACAGTCTCCATTACCTTGCCGTAAAGGGTGGCAATAGCATCTATCTGATGGAAGAAAGGCTGGAGTGAGATGGGTTCCTGTAAGTAGAAATATCACGAGTCGAACTGAACAAGCCAGGCACATCCCAGCGGCGGAGGAATGAGAATCTTCACAAGTGCCAACCGGATTTCATTCGCAACACACGTTTGATTGCACATTCTGACGGTTTGTTACCGAGATGTCTGGTACGATGTTGTTTAGTTCTCCAAAGTCGTATATGTTCTGTACACTCATGACCTTGTTTCAACGCGCATCGCAGGCCAACCTTTTTCCTGTGTGGCTATATTGCGGGACACACTGTTAGGGTATATACTGTGACTACATTATGAACAGGAGGTGGTAAAATGCCATCCATATTTAGACGTTTGGCAACAATAGTTGCCTGGGTTTTGTTTGTTTTTGGTTTATTAAGATTGCTAATAGGCTTGGTCATGGCCTTTTCGACTGGGCCAGAACTACCAGCAACACAGGTTTACCTTGATTTTGCGGTTGGTGTAGGTAGCTTGACTTTGTCGGTGGTTGTAATGAAACTAAGGCAAATGTTGAAATAAATCCGGGGGTCATGATTGAGCTGAATGCCTGATCCTCGCTATCTCTGCCTTGGCGCGTTCTAGTGCTTCTTCAAACCCCCCTGCCTCGAATCAGCAAAGTTAGACTTGCTCTGAACCGTTATCGCCTGACAAGCATCCTGTACAAAGCAAACACAACTAGCAAATAGGCGATTAGTCTAATGGGAATGAGAAGGGCAGTCAAGCTTGCTGCAAGACCGAGAAGCGTTATGATATGGGAGACAGCAAAAAGCCCAAAAGATATACCAATATATAGAGGTACATCGTCTTTCTTTTTTGTATAACCCCAAACGCCTAAGACAAATATTATGATGCATAGTACGAGATTCGTTGTGATTACCGGATCCATTTGCTATTACCTCCTTTCATTTGAATATTTTATCCCATAGATATCTTTCTTACAATTATATCTCAGGGATATTCTATCAATGTTACCATATCATCCTCGAATGATGCGAGTCCCTGTGGGGGGCTAGTGTGGGAGGAGCAAGGTACGGAGGAATTGCGTTATAGTAGAATGCGGTGACATGTTTCTTAAAAGCCTACAATTGAACTACAATAGGCTGCAGATAAGCATAAATATGTACGAATCTGGAGGAGGAATGCTACCAAGAAGGAAGCTCCTACCCGTTGTTATCGCCAGTTTATTATGTTTACTTTTATCGTCATAATTGGATGCCCTGCTAGCGTAACTTCCCCCGAAGACGCCGATAATCTGATAACGAAAAGGGAAACCCTGGTGCAAATATCCACCATGGATGCTCTCCTCAGCGGGGTCTTCGATGGGGTTATGACCTTTGGAGCATTGGAGAAATATGGAGATTTCGGAATTGGGACCTTCGAGGGTCTTGATGGAGAAATGGTGGGATTTGACCATGACTTCTACCAGGTAAAAGCAACTGGGGTTGCCTATCCCGTATCCAACACTATGAAGACACCTTTTGCTTGTGTGACCTTCTTCGATAGTGACCGCGAGGAGAAATTGCCGGAAGGTATTAATTATGACCAATTACAGGAGTTCCTGGATAAAATTTTGCCGACACCTAATATCTTCTATGCCATTAGGATTGATGGCACCTTTGCTTATATGAAGACCAGAAGCGTTCCCAGCCAAAATAAACCATATCCTCCGCTAGCAGAGGTTACTAAGAATCAGCCTGTTTTTGAATTCAACAGTGTTGAAGGAACGATGGTGGGATTTCGATGTCCTACCTATGTTGATGGAGTTAACGTCCCGGGATATCATCTTCACTTCTTAACCAAGAACAAAGATGCTGGTGGACATGTGCTGGAGCTTAAGGTAGAAAAAGCAGTTGCCTCTATGGACTATACCTGGGGATTTATGATGATTTTACCTAGCGAGGATAGCGATTTCTACAGGATAAATCTAACAGGGGATAGACAAGAGGAGCTAGAAAAGGTAGAAAAGTAACTGGTTGCCTAATCCGCTGTTTATGTTATCGGGACAAATTCAGCATGTAAAACACTCAGTCTTGTCAACATAACCTTTCTGTGTTGTGCTTGGTAGGGGCTTTGACAGCCTGAAGTAACGCTTATAGAATGGCTAGAGTACTTGATACTGCAAATCGTTGATGAAAGGAGATGAAGGACTTTTATCTAGTTATGGGTATGGGTCAGTACGATACTCTCTTTATAGTGGAAGTGCCGGACGATCATCGTCTTTCTGGCTTTGATTCCTGTTTCCTGGGCCTCGTCAAGGTCGCGCCACGTTTTACGCCAAGTATCTTATTTCTCCCTGAGGGAGTCGGTTGGCTCTATGCTCATTAGATCTGGGCACTATAGCATCGAGGGGAATGAAAGGTATCCTCATTCGTGTCCTTTATGACCAGCAAATTGCTTCATTATTTGATCATACCGCCTAGCACCCTTATCTTGGGCATGGCTTGGTGGATGGAAAATCATAACATTTCCTGATGTATACTGGCTGCAAATCTTTTACAAGCTTATCTGCTATAGCTGTGGAATCAGCGTGAGGCACAGACTTGGTCCCTTCCATGATGCTTCAGGCGCTCTCTTGATTGTTTTAAGGTCTGAATGTGCTTTTCAGTTTTCTTTTCGCAGGCAGAATTGAACTCGAAGGAACCGAACGAAACTACTCCTCTTCATACTGAAAGACTTCTTCCAACTTCACGCCAAAGGCTCTACCAATCTGGAAGGCGAGCGTGATAGAGGGCACATATTTTCCTTGCTCAAGCGCAATAATGGTCTGTCGGGTACAGCTTGCACGGTTGGCTAGTTCTTCTTGAGTCATTTCATTATGGTCGAATCGCAGTCTTCTAATGCGGTTTGTTATCTTAGCCATTGCCTTCCTTCCATCCTCCGGTAACCGATAAGGATACCGACAGATTGGGCTACTGTGCTCACTATGAGCGTGGACATGAAAATGAGGTAGAGGAAAACGACTGGTATTTGCCCTTGGTCCCAGTAACTTTCACTTAGTGATATGACCCAGGCCACCAGCTGGATGATCACTGCCAACCATTGGACTCTGGCAGACCTATCCATAATTAACTTATCCCGTTCGTCAACCTGACCTGGTCTGCGGAGAATCGTTTCAAATAATACTAAGTAAGCGATAAGTCCCCCAATCCATAGGCCATCTATAATTAATCTGAATCCCTGGTCTTTACTAAAAGTGCTTGCTCCTCCCTTCAGAATGAAAACCGCAATGATGGCGACAGTCCATACAAACCCTATTATCAGACCATACAAGGCTCTTCTCTGTAGCGGTGCCATAACTTTATCCTCCTTTATCTTTCAATACTTTTTTGGGGTGTAAGAGTACGCTATGCAAAACATATTGCAATGTCTGACATACTATTTGTCAATAGTTTTTGTCATGTCTTTAAAGATTTCCTGTGGAATCATTAGTACAAAAACCGAGCAGGCAGAAGAGAATGACTAACAAGACCAACAATTGATAGAGCAAGCTGTAGAATATCTAGAACTTCCAGCCTAGTCTTTGCCACCCCTTAGTTCACCCAGTTCGAATCCCATTTGGTAGGCCTTCCGGGACAGTTCCCGAAGCTACGTTAAGCAAACATTTGTGAAACGATTTGTGAACTTTTGAGAAACGATTTAGAAACAAAGTAGCAGGGGTTGGATTCGAACTAACGACCTTTGGGTTATGATCTTGACCAGCTTCACTACGGATACGCGGTTACACAAGTACTTTAGCGTTATGTTGGTAGCGGGAGAGAAATATTGATTAGAGCAACAACGATGGGAGGGCGCAGAAGCAGTCTGAACTTTTCTATGCCGGGTACATACCCTGCAAACGCGCTAACTATCAAAAATAACGTGACCACACAAGGAAGAATCGCATATTTATACTCACCACCGCTAGCATGTAACGGTAGGACGTATTATGCAGACCAAGATTCGGAAGCAAACGCTCCTTCGTTCTCAAAGGGTTTTTTGAGTGGCGTGTAGTGTAGAGAACACACTATCAATTGTGCCCAAAAAATTGATCTACACTGCACAAAGTTACCTCTTTCAATAACCCAGAAAAATTGTTCGGTTTCTCTTTCTAATACCGCGGGCAGCAAACATGTGCTAAAATTGGCATAGATCATGCACTTAAACATTAAGGAGGTTATGAGATGAATTCTCTTGCCCATAAAACTCCAAAGGTTGGTCTAGCTTTAAGTGGCGGCGCTGTTCGTGGCATAGCTCATATCGGGGTGTTAAGAGCCTTGGAGGAAGAGTCTATTCCTATTGATGTGATAGCTGGTACAAGCGCGGGTGCATTTGTAGGTGCTTGCTATGCTAAAGAGAGGAACGTGGCACTTCTAGAGGAGACGGTGTTAGGGGTAGATTGGAAAAAGCTAGTGCGTCTCTTTGACTTGAACTTGATATCGCTAGGAAAGGGATTCATTCATGGGCAAAATATTAAGTCGGTTTTGCTCTCTTGTATTGGAGATGTCGAGTTTGAAGATTTAAAGATACCATTTGCAGTTGTAGCTACTGATGCTCAAAGCATGGAAGAAATTGTCATCAACAAAGGTTCAGTGGTAGAAGCAGTGAGGGCAAGCATATCGATGCCAGTCATATTCACGCCGGTAAAATGGGGAGACAGGTTCTTGATTGATGGCGGTGTGGTCAACCCTCTGCCTGTAAACGTTGTTCGTAATATGGGTGCAGAAGTCGTAATCGCTGTAAATGTCCTTGCTATAGCTCAACCAAAAAAACGCGAAAAATTAGTCGAGAAGAGAGTTGAAACGAAGTTAGCCCCTAGCCTTGTGAGTACACACGTATCAGTGGTAAACAAGAGGATTGATAATCTACTACGAAAGCACAGGGATAAGATTAGGATTTTTGATGAGCTTTGCTGTGTCGCCGAGAAAATATATACCGGTAGAGGAAAGATAGATCGCCGAACCCCAAATATATTTGATGTCTTGACGCAGGTAATTCATGCTATGGAATATGAGAGAATGAGATTAGCAATTAAAGCCGCAGATATAGTCATAAGTCCTGATATTAGTGATATTGGAACATTCGAATTTCACAAAGGAGAAGAGGCTATAGCACGAGGGTATAGAGCCGTGAAAGATGTATTGCCGCAACTACAAGGAATGCTTCGTTGTTCCTATGACGCTAGCAAAGAATTGGCTCAAAACTACCGAAGAGCAATGTAGTATGGAAACCCTGGGGTGTCCGTCAAGCCAAAAGCCCCTTTTGTACCTGTTGGGCTGATTCGCGTTCTCCAGATGCTAGATCATGTGCGAGCGCTGCTCGACGAAATAGGAGGCCAAGAATAAGCAATAAAACCAGAGGGATTGTCAGTTATCTCTTGATTGCCTTCGGAATGGCGTGGCTTCTATGGGAAATACCATTACGAATGGGCTTATCAGTACACAACCCGCTATTTCAATTTGCGGCATTGCCTGGTGCCTTTGCTCCAGCGGTGGCCTCTCTCGTTGTCCGCAAATGGGTGACTCGTGAGGGATTTGCTGATGCCGGACTGCGATTGAATCTGCGAAGGAAGTGGCGATATTATCTTTTTGCCTGGCTGCTGCCACTAATAGTGACGTCAGTTATTATTGCCTTAGCCTTGGCTTTAGGCATCGGTCAGCCGGATTTTTCATTACAACGGGCCCTCAACATACTGGCACCAGGGGTAAGTTTACCGCCATATCTCGCTTCCATCATATGGTTGGTGCTGCCCATGCAGTTCTTGATTACCGCTGTGGTTGCCACCCCTCTTTTATGGGGCGAGGAATTCGGCTGGCGGAGTTATCTCCAGATACGCTTATTGGGTCAGCGACCTTTGCTGGCTGCGGTGACAACCGGCCTTATTTGGGGAGTTTGGCACTACCCCATCAATTTAAGAGGCTACAACTTTCCTGGCCACCCCATGTTAGGACTATTGCTCTTCCCAGTGAGCACCGTACTTCTGTCCGTTATATTTGGATGGCTCCGTTTCAAAACTGGTAGCATCTGGTCAGCCAGCTTGGCTCATGCAGCTACCAACGCCATTGGCGCATCGCTTACCATATTGCTGTTTGCGGGAGGGTCGGATTTCATTTTTGTAGGCTATTTGGGATTACTAAGCTGGGTTCCTTTGGGTGCTTTGTGCGCATGGATTGTATTCACCGGTCAACTCAAGACTGGGACGGTACAACAGTAATAGACATAGTCTATATGGTTCGCAGCGCTATCAGACATTGTGTAAATGGATAACCCTTGCACCTCCCTACGGCATAAACAAAGGTGTTATCAAGAAACCAAATGCATCGTTTATCCCGTGAACAATGATACATGGCCAGATGCTCCGCTTTCTAAGGTAAAGAACTACAAGCCCAGCCGATAGGATTCCCACGTCTAACGTTGGCCCCAAACCAAAAAACTTGAGATGTACCAAAAGTAAAGGCCATTCAAGATATTAGTCCTGCCAACCAACTTCTCCCAGTCAGCGAAGTCAGTCTCTCAATCATGTATCCTCGGTAGAATACCTCCTCCAGAAAAGTTCCAGTAAGGAAAAGGCCGAACAAGATAGGGAAGCTGTATTCTCTTACCATGGGTTGGAGGCTCCTTAGTCCCTCAAGTCCAATTGCGTTCAGAGCTAAACCGCTGCCAATCCAGGCCAGCATAAGTATGAAGTACGTCAGAATACTTATCCACAAGTATTTCCATTTGAACTTTCCAAATCCGATACTTCCTAATTTGTTACCCTCAATTTTGGGAATCCAGAAAGCAAGCAATATTAGAAGAACCAGCCATTCCATTGCAATGGCTATTCCAATGTGAATGTCTCCTGCATGCTCTGGCAGGAAAATATCACGCAGTGTAACCTCACTTCCCAAGATAGCGACTAACCCAATTATATAAAGCCGATTCATGGAAAGCTTCGTTATCGTCTTTTCTTGATTTTGGCTCATTTCTACTCTCCCTCTGCAATTTAGTAGGTCTGCAAAATTGCACTAGCTCGAGGGAGCACCAGGGCATAAGCTACAACGTAACCTACCCAGGAATCCATATCTTCTTTGCCGTAATAAGTTCAACATCACCACGAAGTTGTAATGGGACGGGAGATTTCGCGAAGAAAACGAGGCCTTTATATGCTGTCAAGTATTGGTAGTTCCTTTTTAAGAAACCGCCTTCAGATATTATGACTAGAGGTTTACTACTTCTTGAGAGCACGGTCTCAAAATCCTGCGGCTCCACATGAACAATCGCACCAGAAGCTTTGATTGCTTGAGCAATTGCAGCCGCTCTGGCGGCAGCTGCGCCTCCTGCTCCATAACTCATAGTAACATCACCTCCAACGGTCTATATTTATTGGTTAGAATGCCAATTCCACAGAATTCTATCGCCTGCATCAGTGTCCATCAAGATTCCCTTAGAAGACAAGTTGATGGATTGCCTGACACCAGCTTACCAGACGAATTATGCTAATGTGGTACTGACGCCAAGGAAGCCGGAAATGTTGCGGCATTGTGACTCCGCCAAAGACTATATCACATAAATCGCCAGAATTGCCACTGTTACCATAATTATTCCGAATGACCTCTATGCAGCAATGTTTCGGCAAGCGTTCGCTATTTTGGATACAGGAAGTCTGATTTTCTAGAAACAATCTGGTAGCCTCCTGCATTGTGTGACCAAAATAATGTACGATCAACTATTTGTCAAATTACGACTGAGGGATACCTGTGGCAAAATGCTTCTCGACCTTCCATAATTGATTTAACAAGATGTAGAATAATGTTAGATCGCCATTATTGAGGATACAACATAGGCCGAACTCGCTAAATCAGTCAGGCCATGAGGAATGCCGAAGGCATGAGCCTCTTTGTAATCCGCAGATACTTCATATTTCTGGAGGCTTAATATGATGAATAGGAAACCAGGGGATATCTTTAAACTGATAATAAGCATTGTTGTTTGTGAGCTTGCCGGGGTTATCGGTTCAATCTTCACTATTAGTGCGATCCCAACGTGGTATGCCGCCTTACAGAAGCCGTCTTTCACACCACCAAATTGGCTGTTTGCTCCTGCGTGGGGCACCCTGTACCTGCTAATGGGGATAGCAGCATTTGTCATCTGGCGGAAGGGATTGGACGATAAGCGTGTTAAGGCAGCACTCATCGTATTCCTGATACAACTTATTCTAAATGCATTGTGGTCCATCGTTTTCTTCAGGCTTGAATCTCCTTTATTCGGCGTTATCGTAATCGTGATTCTGTGGATTGTTATATTATTCACTATCCTGAAGTTCTTTAGAATATCAACTCTGGCAGGTGGACTTTTATTGCCATATATCGGATGGGTGACTTTTGCGGCAGCTTTGAATGTGTCAGTATTTATTCTAAATTCTTAGGATAGCGTTTCTCAGGTCTCACAAACACAGATGTTCTATACATCTCTGACCTTCAGCCCCAGCATCTAAATCCAGTTCCATGCCTTGACCAGGATAAGGCTGACTCTTACTCGTTACTCAAAGACTAGCGAATCTCCTTGCTTTGCTAATTATCTTGGTGATGTGAACAAACTTAACTGAACGCAAACGCAACCTTGAGAATTATACCTGCAGTCTTATCTATTGGATGACTTGGGGAGTCGAGCCGGGTGCGAACTCTATTAAGTAGCCAACGAGAAAATAGCCGCAAAGATCGCTCCTTTTATAGACGAAAGGATAGTGAATTTTGAAGTCTATTTTAATCGAAAAACAAGCCTGAAGGGAATGGTTTCAGGCAACCCAGTTAGCAAATCTTGTGATTTGTTGCAAGAACTTGGAACGAGCATTCACCATCCTTTCTGCAAATTGATTAGCGCTCATTTGATTGGCGATTGTGCCGAGTTTTTCGAGGGTTACGCCGGGACGCGGGTAACCCCCAGCCCTAGGTACAGATTTCAGGCGTTCATAGAGTGTCATCACCTCCTCGTAAGGATAAGTTTTCTTGATCCTGCCTCTATGGTCAATAACAGACACCGGGAAGAAACAAGGCCGGTGGAAATTGATATACGGATTTAAGAAGCCTTTGTGATACTCGTTTAGCAATTCGGCACATGCTTGCGGGATATGAGCATATCCCAGGTTTTTACCCAACACTGAGCCATTCTTGGTCTCCACCAGGTAAGCTTCCGATATCCTTTCCACCGAAGCTACGATTTCCCACTGCGTGATCTCATCCACAGCATTGATAGGGTATAAATGGGCCACAGATATCCGGGAAATGTTTCCGAATTCAGAGTGTCCCTATACTTCGTATTCTCGCTCCATGATCTTTTTGCTGGCTGGTCCACTTAACCACTCGTGTAATTCATCTGTTTTGGCCAATAGTCCAACTTCTGAGGGGGTATACTTCCCTTCAACACGTAAACCTCTGAACTCTAGTGCCTCACTCTCCTCTAGAAATTCCTTAACTTATTCTATTGTCTCTATTTGTTCGTCGTCCATGACCAGTCGCATGTCCCAATCATAAGCGGCCCTGAATTAGATTCAGGGTTCTCAGGCTCATCTTGTATTAGAAGAGACTAAAGATTGCTTTTTTGCAGCACAATCGTTAATATGGACTTGCTTCTATGGATATAAGCTGTAAAACAGCCGAGCTCTTTGCATCTTATCGTAGTGATGTCCAAGCTGAGTTAAAAAAAATCATTAATAGAAGCCCTCTACCTGTTCGTAATATTCTGCGATATCATATGGGCTGGCAGGATGAGAGTGGCTATTACTGCCAGAGGAAATGCGGTAAGTTTATTCGTTCTACTCTTTGTTTTCTTAGCTGTCAAGCAGTAGGAGGAGACGCTACACAGATATCACCAATAGCAGCAGCATTGGAACTTGTTCACAATTTTTCTCTCATCCATGATGATATTCAAGATGGTAGTGAAAAGCGTCACGGTCGCCCCACAGTATGGAGATTATGGGGTCAGTCGCAAGCTATAAATGCTGGTGATCTCATGTTTGCTCTGGCTTATCTAGCCTTGGTCAAGTTGAAAGAGAATAGCATAAGGGATGATGAAATCATACATTCTGTTCGCCTTCTAAGTGAAGCCTGTCAAGAGCTTTGTGAAGGACAAAATCTAGATATCGAATATGAGGATCGACTTGATATCACTGTAGAGGGCTATCTCAATATGATAAGAAAGAAAACAGCAGCCCTGATAGCAGCATCTACATCTTTAGGAGCCTATCTGGGTGAGGGCGATGACAAGGTACCATATTTTCATCAGTTTGGTGAAGCATTAGGTACGGCTTATCAAATTCGTGATGATATATTAGGGATTTGGGGTACGAAAGAAAGCACGGGAAAATCAGTGGGAGATGATATCCGGCAAAGAAAGAAAACCTTGCCCGTAGTTTATGCACTTAGGAATAGTAACAGCGAGGATAAAGTGCGGCTTGAGAAGTTTTACTCACAAAGGAGCATTCAAGGTGAGGATATATCCACAGTAGCAGGGATACTCGTTGGATCGGGTGCCAGGGATTATGCCCAGAATTTAGCTGAGCAATATTACCGTCAAGCTTTGGAGCGGCTTGAAGCGAGTGGCGTTGAAAGCGTTCGCCAGACTCCTTTGAAGGAGGTAGCATATTTTCTAGTAG
>Ga0100398_1004636_pt1 | contig 11131 bp, 10 predicted proteins | sample CryGeymeta201522_FD_81568 | JGI IMG/M metagenome (GOLD analysis project Ga0100398, IMG submission 81568) | Groundwater microbial communities from Crystal Geyser aquifers in Utah, USA - Crystal Geyser metaG 2015-22 | ecosystem: Environmental > Aquatic > Deep subsurface > Groundwater | place: USA... | reverse complement strand
TCATCGAAATTTCGAAATTCTCAGCCAGTCGCGGCGACATGTACGACGAATGTGGCTCGATCGAGGTGGCGAAGGCGTTCATGAACAACTGGAACACATCGCTGCCGTTGAATTCGCTGACGCGCTTGCTGATCATGCCGTAGCGTTTGACCAGCGTTTCGCGAATGTCATCGACTTCACGCTCGGCCAGCTTCAGCCCGAGCCAGTCGTTCTTGACACGCTGGCGCCAGATCTCGTCGAGTTCCTCAGCGCTTGCAGCCCAGTCTGCCTCGCTGCGATTGAAGCGGTAGTCTTCTTCGACCTTGAAATCGAACTCCGAATCGCCCTCGAGCCGCGCCTTGGCATATTCGATGCGTTGGGCAACCCGGCGCTGGTAGAGTGCAAAAATCTCGAAGGCCGGTTCGATCTCCGCAGTTCTGAGGGCATCATCGAGGCGCAGACGGTGGCGATCGAGTTGCTCGATGTCGCCGGCCATGAAATACATCCGGTTCGGATCCAGCAAGCGCAGATACTGATCGAACACGCGCTCGGACAACTCGTCGTCGAGTTCTTTTCCCTGGTAGTGGTAACTGGTCAGAAACCGGGTTGCCAGGCGCGTGGTGTAGCGCTGCTCGGTCGTCGGGCTGAGCGGTGCCGCCGTTTCCGGCACAGCCGTCGCCGTCGCAGTCAGCGCCAGCAGCGCAAGACCCCATCCAAACCGCATCATTGTCATTCTCATCATGCCTCTGAGACCCATGGGGTCACTGTTTTGTTTCAATTGGGGTCGAACTCTCGATTCCGAAGTCGACCCCGGCATCATCGGTTGCCGCCTCGACCACGTCAAGCCCGAGTGTTTCGGCCAGTCGTCCCAGCAGCTGCCGGGCTACGGTATTGAATTCGACCGCCCCGAGCAGATCGATCATTCGTGTCATCGGCTGACCGGCGTAGCCGCAGGGGTTGATGCGGGCGAATGGCGCCAGGTCAATGCCAATATTAAGCGCCAGCCCGTGATAGCTGCAGCCACGCCGGACCTTCAGCCCGATCGATGCGATCTTGGCGCCGTCGACGTAGACCCCCGGAGCAGCTTCGCGGCGTTGCGCCTGCAGCCCGTAATCGCCCAGCAGGTCGATCACGACCTGTTCCAGTCGGCCCACCAGGCAGCGCACCCCGAGTTGCAGGCGATCCAGGTCGAGCAGCGGATAGAGCACCAGCTGGCCTGGTCCGTGGTAGGTGACCTGGCCGCCGCGATCGGTCTGGATCACCGGGATGTCGCCCGGCGCCAGCACGTGCTCGGGCTTGCCGGCCAGTCCCTGGGTGAACACCGGAAGATGCTCCAGCAGCCAGACTTCATCGGCGGTCGAAGCGTCGCGACGGTCGGTAAAGCTGCGCATCGCATCCCAGGTCACCGGGTAGTCTTGCAGCCCGAGCCAGCGTGCGCGCAGTGGACGGTTCACAGGATCATGACCACGATGTCGAGTGCCCGCAGGCTGGCGTAGACGGACTCGAGTTGTGCGCGCGATTCCACGCGCAACTCGATCGTGATGCTCTGGAAGCGACCGTTGCGACTGGGGCGGATCTGGATCCGGTCCGGGTCATGCGTCTTTGCATGGCGCGTGATTTCGCCCAGGACCTGTTCCAGCGCGCAGTCGTGCACATGGGTCATGGCCTTGACCGGGTAGACGCAGGGAAACTGGAGCTGGCCCTGCTCGTCGAGTTGCAGCGGTCCAGGCTCAGTCATCGCTGCCAAACAATCCATTGAACCACAGGCCGACCGTATCGGTGGTACGACCCCACCAGCCGGCCGCCGGAACCGCATCGACGACCAGCAATGGTCGGCTCAACCGGGGATCGTTGCTGAACTCGATCGCGAGTTCGCCAAAGTTCTGGCCGGCATCGAACGGCGCGATGGCCGGCGCGGGAATGCGCAGTGCGGCGCCCAGGTCGCCCTGGCGCCCGCGCGGAATGGTCACGTAGATATCCTCGGCAACGGCCAGCCGTATCTCGTCGCCGCGGCCCTTCCATACCTCGGCCGTGGCCACCACGTCACCCGCGGAATAAAGCTTGAAGGTCTCGAAGAAGCGGAAGCCGTAATTCAGCAGCGCCTGGCTGGCACTGGCGCGCGCGTTTTCGCTGGCCGTGCCCATCACGACGCTGATCAGCCGCATGCCGTCGCGCACCGCCGAGGTGGCCAGGCAATAGCCGGCCGCTTCGGTGTGGCCGGTCTTGAGCCCATCGACGCTGGGGTCGCGCGCCAGCAGCCGGTTGCGATTCTGCTGGGTGATGTTGTTGTAGGTGAATTCACGCTCGGAATACCAGCGGTAGAACTCGGGAAAGCGCGCGATCATGTCCCGGGCCAGCAGAGCGATGTCGCGCGCGGTGGTCAGGTGATCCGGTGCCGGCAGGCCGGTTGCGTTGCGGAAATGGCTATTGCTCATGCCCAGGCGCTCGGCCTCGGTATTCATCATCTGCGCGAACACTTCTTCGGAGCCCGCGACGTGCTCGGCCAGCGCCACCGATGCGTCGTTGCCGGACTGAATGATCACGCCCCGAAGCAGATCCTCGACCGAAACCTCGGTGTCGACTTCGACGAACATCCTGGACCCCCCGGTGCGCCAGGCCTTCTCGCTGATCCTGACGATATCGGCCAGGCCCAGTCGGCCGGCCTCGATTTCCGAGAACACCACATAGCCGGTCATCAACTTGGTGATGCTGGCCGGTTCCACCAGCCGGTCGGCGTCCTTGGACGCAACCGTCTCGCCGGAGTGGAAATCAATCAGGATGTAGCTGGAGGCGCCGATGTCGGGTGCGGCCGGCACCTGGGCTTGTGCCTGGCTTGTCAGCAGCAGCGCGGCAAGCGTGATCCAGAGCTTCGAAACGTAGGTTGACGGAATCAAATTCAACATGATGGTGAACGATGGTCCTCGAGGTTCATGGATAGACATAAAGCGGTTGGCCCAGCCCCAGGTCAAGCAGGCGCTCGAACAGCTGGCGGGCCCGGTTGGCGTCCCGAATCGGGCCGATTCGAACCCGCCACAGCGCGCCGCGGTCGGTTCGGGCGCGCTCGACCCGGACCCGCTCGAAACCGGCACCGCGCAGCTGTTTGGCAAGCCGCTCAGCGCTTTCGCGTTTTGAAAAGGCACCGGCCTGGAGTTCGACCGGAAGTGCTGTCGGAGGGTGCGCGGCAGAATCGGAGTCGGCATCCAGGTCCAGGGCCCGGATCTCGACTGCAGCGGTACCGGCATCGAGCACGCCGAGTTTGACTGCGGCAGCGTAGGAGAGGTCGATGATCCTGCCCTCCTTGAACGGCCCGCGGTCGTTGATCCGAACCACCAGGTTACGACCATTGTCGAGGTTGGTGACCTCGACCCAGCTTGGCAGCGGCAGGGTCGTGTGCGCGGCCGAGACCTTGTACATGTCGAACGGCTCGCCCGAAGAGGTCAGACGACCGTGGAACTTGCTGCCATACCAGGATGCGCGGCCACGCTCGCGGTAGCCGCGCGCGCTCGGCAGCACGTGGTAGGTCCGGCCGAGCACGGTGTAGGGGCTGTGGTTGCCGTAACGGGCGCGCGGCTCCGGGCGCGGTTGCGGCACCTCGATCCGGTCCGGATCGAGCGATCGTCCGGCCCCGTCGATCGGTTCGCGGGCATTGTGTGTGCCGCAGGCGGTCAGCAACATTGCGGTGGCAAGGAGGGCGGCGATCCGGATCACGGCGCGCTCGCGCTCTCTGATGCCGCACGGTCCCGAATCGCTTCGGCCAGCTGGGTCACGGCCATCGCGTACAACGGTGAACGGTTGTAGCGGGTGATCACGTAGAAGTTGTTGAGCCCGATCCAGTATTCAGGCCCCTGCGCGCCCTCCAGTTCGATCACCGTGGCCGGCGTGTCCGGCGGCAGCCCGGCGCGATCGAACTCGAAGCCGAGTTCGGCCAGGGCCGCCAGAGTGTGGGCCGGCTTGATCGCGAAGTCCTGTTCGATCCCTGGCGGAGCCGCGGTCACTGGAAGCGCCGGAACCCGGCCGGCTTCCCAGCCATGCACTTTCAGGTAGTTGGCAACCGAGCCGAGCGCGTCGGGCAGCGAGCGCCACAGGTCGCGCGATCCGGAATCATCGAAGTCCACCGCATAGGCGCGGTAGCTCGAAGGGATGAACTGGCCCACGCCCATGGCCCCTGCATAGGAGCCGAGTACCTCTTCGAGCGGCAGACTTTCCTCTCGGCTGAGGCGGAAGAACTGGGCCAGCTCGCGGCTGAAGAAGTCGCCACGTCGGGGGTAGTAGAAGCCCAGCGTGACCAGCGCGTCGAGTACACGGTAGCTGCCGGTAATGCGGCCGTAGTTGGTTTCAACGCCGACGATGGCGAGGATGAATTCGGGCGCAACGCCGAGCTGCTCGGCGATCCGGTCGAACAGTTCGCGGTGCTCACGCCAGAATTCGACACCGCCGTCGATGCGGGGATCACCAAGAAAGATCTGACGATATTCATGCCATGGCCTGGCCTCGGCCGGGCGGGTGATGGAGTCGATGATGGCCTGCTGGAACTCGGCCCCTTCGAGCACCGAGCGCAACTCTGCCGCTTCGAAGCCGGTCTCGGCCGCATTGCGCTCGATGAACTGCTCGAGACCCGGATGCGTGGCGGTTGCCGGATTGATCGTAGCCAAAACGACGACCATGCCGACCAGGGCGAGCAGGCTTGGGGAAGGATGCGGTTTGGACAGGGTCATTCAGCGCTCCGGATGCTGGGGTCTCGGGTCGGCGGTCGGCGATCTGGATGATTGACCGCATCGGCACCGGAAAGTTGTTTCTGACAGGGAGCTTCCGAACCGGGTTTGTTCGATCGGATCGGAAGCTGGCACCGACACCGATCAGTCATTGCGCAGGACTTTCCGGCGACTGTACAGCCCCATGATAATACCGAAGGCGGCGAGCAGCGTCGCAGCCGAGGTGCCGCCGTAGCTGATCAGCGGTAACGGCACGCCGACCACCGGCATCATGCCGCTGATCATGCCGGCATTGACCAGCACATAAAAGAAGAACAGGAAGCTCAGCGCGCCGCCCAGCATGCGTCCGAACGGGTCGCGCGCCTGACTCGCCAGGTACAGCGAGCGCAGGATGATTGCGCCGTAGAGCAGCATCAACAGGGTCACGCCGATGAAGCCGAACTCCTCGGCCAGCACCGAAAGAATGAAGTCGGTATGCGGTTCTGGCAGGAACTCCAGCCGTGACTGGGTCGAATCCAGCCAACCGCGACCGGACAGGCCGCCGGTGCCGACTGCGATCTTGGACTGGATGATGTTCCAGCCCTGGCCAAGCGGGTCGGACTCGGGGTTGAGAAAGGTAAGGACACGGTTGCGCTGATAGTCGTGCATCACGCCCCACAGCAGCGGCAGTGCCGCCATGGCCAGGCCGGCGGCAAGCAGGATCCAGCGCCAGCGCAGCCCGGACAGGAACAGCACCATGCTGCCGCCGGCGGCGATCAGCAGCGAGGTGCCGAGGTCGGGTTGCAGCGCGATCAGCAGGGTCGGTGCGGCAACCAGCACCAGGCAGACCAGGACGTCGGTGAAGCCGGGTGGCAGTGGCTTGCGATGCAGCCAGGCAGCCAGCGCCAGCGGCACGGCGATCTTCATTGCCTCCGCGGGCTGGAAACGGATCACGCCTAGATCCAGCCAGCGACTGGCGCCGCGCCCTACACCCAGCACCAGCACCGCGACCAACAGGCCCAGACCGGCCAGGTAGAGCCACGGTGCCCAGCGTCGATAGACGGCCGGCGGTAGCTGGCTTGCGACTATCAGCAGCCCGATACCGATGCCGAAGCGCACGCTCTGGCGCCAGACCAGACCGGCATCGGAATCGCCGGCGCTGTAGAGCACGGCAAGACCCAGCCCCATCAGCAGCAGTAGCAAGCCGCTGAGGACCGGGTCGAGCCGAAACGGTTGGCGTTGAAATTCGCGCAGCAGGCCGGTGCCGATCATGGCGTAGCCTCCAGCGCCCGGCGCAGCACCTGTGCGGCCACCGGGGCGGCCACTGACGAGCCGCCGCCGCCATGTTCGGCCACTACAGCGATCGCGATCCTGGGCTGGTCGAACGGCGCGAAGGCGATGAACAAGGCATGGTTGCGCAGGAACCAGGGCAGCGCGGCCGGGTCGATCTCACCCTCTTCAGGGCGCGAGAACACCTGCGAGGTTCCGGTCTTGCCGCCGATTTCCACCGGCAGTCCGGCGGCGATTGCGCGCGCCGAGCCGCGGCTGCTGTGGACCACGGCGTGCATGCCGGCCAGTACCGCGTCCCAGTCTGCCTCGGCATGTTCGACGCGCACCGCCGCCTCGCTGGTCGCAAGCAATCGCGGCGGTGCGGCGCGACCGCGGCCGGCCAGTGTGGCTGCAGCATAGGCCAGCTGCAGCGGAGTCGCGACAGTGAATCCCTGGCCAATACCGGTGATCAGGGTTTCGCCGGGAAACCAGGCTTCATTCAGGGTTCGGCGTTTCCAGCTGCGGCTGGGCAGGACGCCGTTGGTTTCGCCCGGCAGGTCGATGCCGGTGGGTTGACCGAAGCCGAACAGCGCAAGCTCGCGCGAAATCCGGTCGATGCCGATGGTGTTGGCCAGGTCATAGAAGTAGGCGTTGACCGACTCTGCCAGCGCCGCTTCCAGGTCGACCCAGCCGTGGCCGCCCTTGCGCCAGTCGCCGTATTCGCGCGAGTGGCCGGGCAGTCGGTAGGCGCCGCTGGAGAATACGCGCGTCGCGGGGGTGATTGCACCGGCATCCAGCCCGGCCAGGGCGACATAAGGCTTGATCGTCGAGCCGGGTTCGTAGCCTCCGGCGAGAAACCGGTTGAACAGCGGACGGTACGGTGACTCGAGCAGCTCGCGGTAGGCGGCATGGCTGATGCCGTTGACGAAAAGATTGGGATCAAAGCCTGGTTTGCTGACCAGGGCCAGAAGCTCGCCGCTGGCGATATCCATCACGACTACGGCCCCCGGATGCTCGCCAAGTGCTTCGACCGCCGTCAACTGCAGATCGAGATCGAGGCTGATGTGAAGATCCTCGCCCGGTAGCGGGTCGGTTCGCTCAAGCATCCGGATCATGCGTCCCTGAGCATTGGTCTCGACCCGCTCCACGCCGCTGGTGCCGTGCAGCCGGTCTTCATAGTAGCGTTCCAGTCCGGTGCGCCCGGCATGGGTGGTGGTGCGGTAATTGGCCGCGTCGAGCCGCTTGAGATCGCTTTCGTCAAGTCGGGCCACGTAGCCGACCACATGCGCCAGCGCTTCGCCATAGGGGTAGTGTCGAATCAGGTAGGGTTCGATCTCGAGGCCGTTGAGACGATGCCGATCCAGCGCCAGCGTGGCAACTTCCCGCTCTTCGAGATTGCCCTTGATCGTGATTGGCTGAAAACGTCGCGAGCGTGAAATCCGGACCCGTGCCTGTTCGCGTTCTGCATCGCTCAACCCGACCAGGCGATCAATCTCGTTGAACGCCTGCTCGCGATCGGGCACGCGTTCGGGCACCATGACCAGGCGATAGGCAGGACGATTTTCGGCCAGCACTCGGCCGTGCCGGTCAAGAATCAGGCCGCGGTTCGGGGCGATCGCCTGCAGCCGCACCCGGTTGTTCTCGGCACGTGCCGCGTAAGTCGCGTGTTCGCTGAGCTGGATCTCGGCGAACCGGCCCAGCACCCCGGCCAGTGCCAGCAGCATCAGCGTTGCCAGCAGCCAGATCCTTCGGTTGACGGTGGCCCGTTCCTGACCATCACGCAGGCTGCCGAAGTTGCCGGAGATCATTGCGGTCTCCGGCGCCGCCAGCGCAACGCGTCCAGCAGCAGGAACAGCCAGGGCCACAGTGCCATGCCGATCAGTGGTGGCAACCACCAGCTCCAGCCGGGCCAGCCGAGCTGAAGCAGTCCGACGATCCAGAGTTGAACGATGCGGTCATTGAACAACAGTGCACCGATCGCCATCGCCTGTTGCCAGGGTGGGAAGAAGCGGATCCGGTTGCGGAAGCGACCGACCAGAAAGTTGATGATCACCAGGCTCAGTGCGTGCTGGCCGAGTAGCGCGCCGGTGGTCACATCCAGCGTCAGGCCGATCGCAAAGCCTGCACCCAGGCTGCCGAGCTGATGGCTTTCCAGGTGCCAGTAAATCACCACCATTGCGACCCAGTACGGGCGCCAGCCTTCCAACGCGTCGGGCAGCGGCAGCAAGGTCAGCAGCAGGGCGACAAACACCGTGACCAGCGGCATGAGGTTGCGTTCGCGATTCACCCTGCTTCGTCCTCGATTCCGTCCTGCAGCGCCTTATCGATAGTCGCTTGCTCGATGTCGATCGCTTCGTCGGACTCTTCATCCGGGCCTGCGCTGTCGCTGGCGTCCGGATCGCTCACGACAGCTTCAAGTAGCAGCACGATCCGGTTGCGGCCCATCTCGGCCAGCGGTACGGCAAGCGCCTGCGCAAAGAGCTGGCCCGGGTCGCGGCTGACTGTCTCGATTCGGGCTACCGGCAGGCCGGGCGGAAAGCGCCCGCCGATGCCGGAGGTCACGACCAGGTCCCCGGCCTCGATTGCAGTGTTCATCGGCAGGTCGTTGAGTCGCAGTCGATCCGGCGCGCCGCTGCCATAGGCAATGGTGCGCTCCCCGCCCGGCAGGACCTGCACCGGCAGCGCGTGATCCGGATCTGTGATCAGCACGATGCGCGAGCTGAGGTACCCCACCTGGTCGACCTGTCCCAGTACCCCGGCAGCATCCACCACCGGCATGCCGACCCATACCTTGTCGCGGCTGCCGCGACGCAGCATCAGACGATGCGCAAACGGATCGAGGTCGACCGCGCCGATCTCGGCGCTGATGTGGCGTGTCTCGACTCGGTCGGTGGTCTCGAGCAGCCCCCGAAAGCGCCGATTTTCTTCGACCAGGTCGTTGAGCAGGCCGAGCTTGGCCTGCGATCTTGCCAGGTCGTGCTCGAGCGCCTGAATCCGCTGTTGCGCCTCGCTGCGCTGATGCAGCAGGCCGGCAATGTGCTCGACGCCTGCTGCCGGAAGATCGACGGCAAGCAGCAAAGGCTCGGTCAGGTCGGTTGCAATTGTGCGGAAACGTTCGAGATACTGGCCACGGTAATCCAGCGCCATCAGGCTCACCGCCAGCAGCGAGTAAAACATCAGGCGTGCGGTGCCGGCGATGCCCGGCATCGAACTGGCGCCGCTCATTACGATCCGGAAACGACGGCGTGGCGGGATGCCGTCGGAAGTGCAACGACGGTGCTCGGACTCGCCACTAGTGCGAAAAGAAGAAGTCGCCGCGGTTCTCGTCCATCATCTCCAGTGCCCGGCCGCCGCCCCGGGCAACGCAGGTCAACGGGTCCTCGGAGATGATCACGGGTAGCCCGGTTTCTTCCATCAGCAGTTTGTCGAGCTGCTTGAGCAGCGCGCCGCCGCCGGTCAGCACGATACCGGTCTCGGCCACGTCGGCACAGAGTTCGGGCGGAGTCTGCTCAAGGGCGTTCTTGACCGCGGTGGTGATGCCGGACAGCGGCTCCGACAGCGCCTCGAGTATTTCGTTGGAATTCAGCGTGATCATCTTCGGCACGCCTTCGGCCAGGTTGCGGCCCGAGACCTCCATTTCGCGGGTTTCCGGCAACGGGTAGGCGCAGCCGATCTCGAGCTTGATTCGTTCGGCCGTCGCCTCACCGATCAAGGTGCCGTAGGAGCGGCGGACGTAGTTGATGATGGCGTCATCGAAATGGTCGCCGCCGACCCGGATCGAGGTCGAGTAGACGATGCCGTTGAGCGACAGTACCGCCACTTCCGAGGTGCCGCCGCCGATGTCGAGCACCATCGAACCGCGCGCTTCATGAATCGGAATGCCGGCACCGATCGCCGCTGCCATCGGCTCCTCGATCAGGAATACCTCACGCGCGCCGGCACCCTCGGCCGATTCCTTGATCGCCCGTCGCTCGACCTGGGTCGAAGAGCACGGCACGCACACCAGCACGCGCGGACTCGGCCGCAGGAAGCGGCCGGAATGAACCTTCTTGATGAAATGCTGCAGCATCTGCTCGGTCATGTCGAAGTCGGCAATCACACCGTCCTTCATCGGCCGCACGGTGCGGATGTTGCCGGGCGTGCGGCCCAGCATCTGCTTGGCCTCGAGCCCGACCGAGGCGACGGTCTGCGGACCGCCGGGGCCGCGGTCCATGCGCACCGCCACCACCGAGGGCTCATTCAGGACGATGCCTTGTCCGCGGACAAAGATCAGCGTATTGGCTGTGCCCAGGTCGATCGAAAGATCGTTCGAGAAAATGCCGCGCAAACGTTTGAACATGGGGAAGCGATCACCAGGATGATTAAAGGAATCGGGATCCGGCCGGAGCGGCCCCGATCTGACGACAGGCTAGTGTAGTACAAAGAACTTCGGATGCTGTTGCCGCGCCGTGGCGTGATTCAGCCTACAGTGTGCCGTAGGTCGGGTTTTTCGGTCAATGTTGATTGGACGCGCAGAGAGCCATCCGGTTCCCGGACCCACCCCTGATCATCGGATCGCACCTGTGCAGACTTGTTCAGAGGTGCCCTGAGAAGAAAATTCGCCACACTACCCAGATCAGCGAAAAGATCGCGAGGAAGCCGAAGCCGCAATAGGCCCATGCCCGCATTGCGGTGCCCGGTCGAGCGAAGGCCGGTGTGTGGGGACTGGACAGGAGTTTCAGGTTCAGCCAGGCGATGACCGGTGCCGACAGGAACGAGACTGTGGTCGTGAAGTCGATCAAACCGGTGAATGCAGCGCCGAAGCGGTCGATGATCAGCCAGGCACCAAAGCTCAGCAACGCCAGCGTGACCAGGTAGCGCGCCCGGTGCGCCGAAGCGGGTCGCGGCGTCGAGTCATCGAGCTCGAGGTAGGCGCGCACGACCCGGGGGTAGGCGTCGGCCACCGTCAGCGTGGTCGATACCATGGTCGCCAGCGCGGCAAACGCGATCAATGGTTTCGACCAGTCGCCGAGATTGGCGGCGTAGAGGTCGACCAGTCGCGTCGCGAAGGCCACGGCCGAGCCGGTCGGTGCGGCTTCGCGACCAAACAGGGTCAGCGCGCCCAGCACCAGGAATGCAACTGCCAGTAGCACGGCGCCACCGTAGCCGATCGCGAAATCGGCCGCGGCATGTCGCGTGCTGGGATGGACCCC
>Ga0100398_1004634_pt1 | contig 11133 bp, 17 predicted proteins | sample CryGeymeta201522_FD_81568 | JGI IMG/M metagenome (GOLD analysis project Ga0100398, IMG submission 81568) | Groundwater microbial communities from Crystal Geyser aquifers in Utah, USA - Crystal Geyser metaG 2015-22 | ecosystem: Environmental > Aquatic > Deep subsurface > Groundwater | place: USA... | reverse complement strand
TGGGTCAATATTAAACGCTTTACATACTTTAGAGAAATCTTCTCTAGTGTATAGTAACGCTTTAGTTAGCTTTTTATACATTACGTGACTCTAACTCAATAAGTAAATCAATATAGTGTTTAATCTTTTCTAGGTCTTTAGTACCATTCTTATCTCGCCATCTAAAAATATACTTAATAATATTGCCTTCAATAAATGGTATATTATTAGCGTGAATAAACTCTATGGGTTGAATCTTAGCCCCTTTGTAATGGCTTCCATTGACTTGAATGTCTAGAGCACTTTTTTTAATGTCTTTTTTGCACAAATCTGGGGAAGAGATACCATTAAACTGTTTAATGTTAGAAGTATCTATTTCTTTTGTTTCAGTTGAAAGGGTGGGGAAGGGGCTATAGCCTACCATATCGGGTATAGTGTAATCTATATTATATGTCGTCATATATCTTTATTTAGTATGCACGTAAAAGTGCCGGAAGTTTTCTCTTAGTCACAATTTGATCTAATAGTTTTGGGTTAATATCTTTGAAAGGAGTTTTAATCCCTCTCATTATCTGGTACTTCTCATAAGCAGGTAGTAGTGTCTGAAGTATAAGCAGTTCCAGTTCCTTTTCATAGTTATGAGCCATAGATATCCTTATATTTACACTATTATAGCATGAATCATTACAGTTTTCAAGCATAAATTTTCCTACCCATTTCCTACACTTTTTACGAGAGAGAATTTGCAGGTTGGCGCATAGGCTTTATAAAAATTGTCTTGTTTTTTACTGCTTTTTGTAGTATAATAGTTTATTAAAAGGAGAGATATATGACTAGATACGAGCTCCTTACTAATATCAGTAGGGGTATTAAGAGGTTATGGGGTACGTCTGAATTTAATGACTATATAGATAATCTTGTTTCTGGCTCACACCCCTATGCTATACAGCCTTTAGGCAAAGAAATCATTAGTACTTTGTTAAGTATTAAAATTAAACATGATGAAGAATTCCCAGAGTTGAAAGATATATACCGTTCAACTTTGGGGTTTTCCGCAGTGAGGAGATAATATGCAAGAATTGTACACTCAGCTAATAGCTGGTGAAGTATTTATAAATGATAAAGGGGAGACTATTAATAGGCCCCCTACATCTTTAATGTTAAGAGCAGCTAGAACTATTAAGCAGATGTCAGATATTAATACTGCTAATAATATAGCCTTAATAAATATTCAAAGATTATCTGAAGATAATCAAAATACTATCGCTTTGTTAAATGAGCAGCTTTATCAACTTAGGAATAAAAATGAAAGTGTATGCACTGATTCAAGAGAAGGGCAAGAAACGCCTAGCAATATGGGAGACAGTGGGACTGTCAATTCAGGAGTCAATTCAGGAAGTGAGGGGGGAATTCAAGCTGAAAACAGCGGCCCTAGTTCTAGTTGAAGAAGATACTAGCAACGATCTTGCTGTCGCTTAGTTTTAATATTGGCAGCGTTGAAGTAAATAAAATGCCTAGTAAGCAAGAGTTAGAGTGCCTAGCAACTAATATCTATCGAGAATCTAGAGGTGAGCCGTTTAAGGGCCAGGTTGCAGTAGCTAGGGTTACTTTAAATAGGGTCGATGACCCTAGATACCCTAATACTATTTGCAAAGTTGTTTACCAAAAACATCAGTTTAGCTGGACTGCTAAATACAAGAATATAAAATATAATATGAGTGCGTTAAACGCGGCTATTATTGCTTTAACGTCTAAAAGTAGTTTTAAAGCTACTCATTACCACGCTACTTATGTTAATCCTGGTTGGAAGCTTAAAAAAATTGCTAAGATAGGAAACCATGTGTTCTACTCTTAAAGAAAAAAATTATGATAAAAACGTCCTACGAAGAAATTGCTAGTACTTGTAAGCTAATCAACTTTACTGATGATTATACTCGAGAAGAGGTATGGAGAGACTCCATGTATACATATAAGTGTGTATGGTTTCCTGCTAATGATGGCTTTATGCCCTCTACAATGTATCACACCAAAAATGAAAAAGATTTATAAAATTTTATTAGATAATGCCGCTTATATTCTTTACGCCCTATCAGTTGCTACGACTCTAGGGTCTATTTACCTTATTATTACCTCATGAATCAAGTCAAACTTATGTGGGCAACGCCTAATATAGATAGTACTATTGCGTATATTGCTAGAGTATCTAACCCCGAGGGTCAGAGTAACCCTAGTATTACTAAACTATTTCAGTATATGATGCGAGAGGGGCATGTTAGTCCCTTTGAAATGGCTAACGCATGTATAGAAATCAATACTACTAGGGATATAGGAAGACAGCTTCTACGTCATAGATCTTTCTCTTTTCAAGAGTTCTCCCAAAGGTATCAATCAGTAGATAAGCTTGGTGGGTTCGTTACTCGTGAAGCTAGGCTACAAGATACTAAGAATAGACAGAATTCCTTATACACTTTAGATAGAAATATTATTGATTGGTGGGAAACTGCACAAGATAATGTTATAGAGGTTACTAACATTTTATACGAGGAAGCATTAGCTAAAGGAATTGCTAAAGAACAGGCTAGAGCTCTACTGCCTGAAGGGCTTACACCTAGTAGACTGTATATGAACGGTACTATGCGTTCCTGGATTCATTATTTAGGACAGCGTCTTCATATTACAACGCAAAAAGAGCACAGAGAAGTAGCTGAAAAAATTCTTATAGAACTTAGGGCTATAGCGCCTATCACTATGGAAGCATTTTTTCCGATTAATTAAGCAGAGGGGGTAGCGAGCGAGTAATTTTTTACTTGATTCGCTACCCATTTTTGCGTTATAATAGTTCATCAAAAGGAAATATTATGAACCAACAATTACTAAAGTTAGACCTATGAAAGATTCTTGGATTAAAGTCACCGATAAACTACCCGAGCTAGAACCTGTATCCACGGCGTGGCTATCTTCGAAAGAGTGTCTATGCACAGATGGTGCATATGTGTACATTGCTTACTATCAGAATAACGAAGGTATGTCTTCCTGGGACGGCTATAGTCGTTATAGTAATATTACCCACTGGCAACCAATTGAGCTACCTAAATGAAAATAAGACTACTATCTGACCTTCACGCAGAAATGGGCTTTGATAAAGAACTACTAAAGTCACAGGGCGAAGACGTTCTAGTGATTGCTGGTGATCTACATGTTGGAGCAAATAATGTATGGATGCTCCTAAAGCAGTTTGCAGAACATCAGCCTAATATTGTCTTTATTGCAGGTAATCATGAGTTCTATCGCCAAGACTACTTTGATACTTGCAGGAAGCTAGAAGATTGGGCTAAAGGTACTAGTATTAAGTTCCTGAATCCCGGTGTGGTTTACTTCGACCCTAAGCTGAAGCGACTTATAGACCCTGTTAAGTTTATTCCGGATGATTGGGTTGCCTTCATAGGGGCACCTCTATGGACTAACTTCCGTGATAGTGAATTGAGTAAATTTCATGCTCAGCAAAGTATCAATGATTTTCGTCTTATTGAGTACGATAATCACTATTTTACTCCTAATGATGCTGCGGATCTTTTTAGACAGCACTCTAGCTATATTAAGTTCCAATCAGAGCAGATTAAGACTAAGAAAGTAATTGTTACCCACTTTCTACCGGCTGTGGAGTGTATTGACCCTAAGTATCTAGGCTACGCTAGCAGCACGCTAAATGATTACTTTGCTAATGATATGGGTGTGTACATCTCCTGGCTAGAAAACACTACATGGCTACATGGTCATACTCATGACAATGTTAACAAGGTAATCGGTTCTACTAGAGTAGTTGCTAATCCGTATGGCTATGGAAGAAATGATAACTACAAAGAATGTATTTTAGAGGTACTATAAATGACAATAGAATGTTATAAAAGAGATTGTATGAAGCATTCGTGTAACTCAGGGGATTCAAATGAGGACGGCCCTTTTTGCTATGAGGACGAATGTAATTTTATACCCTTATATAATCCACATGAGCCTCATGGATTTCCACGTAACGCTAGTCATGCGGCTGGGTGTTATGCTTGCGAATGTGAGGGGCGGGTTCCCTATGAAGAAACAAATCAATATCAGCTAGAGATTGATTTGTTGTGGGATAGGGTTTATGCGCTTGAGAGTAAGTATATTTCTCATATCGAACCAGTAGGGTGGACGCATAATTGTGATGTATTATTAGCTAATGATATTAGGCTATGGATCAATAAGTGCCCTCACTGTGGTAAACCACGCCCAACAAATAAATAGAAAGAATCAGATGAAATTTAACCCATTCAAACCACTAGACCCTATTGATGTAGCTAAAGAGGAGCTACAAGAGGCTAAGCTGTTACTTCTTAAAGCTCAAACAGCTAAAGAGTATGCAGAGGCTATTGTTACTTATCAATCAGTAAAAATTAAACGATTAGAAGAATATACTGGATTAAAATGACCCATACTAAAGGAGAGCACTTCAATGGTAATCTATAAGTATGCACTTAACATTGGGATATCAACTAACATATTCCTTCCAGTTGAAGCTAAGCCACTTCTAGTAGCTGAACAACAGGATCGACTATACATCTGGTATCAAGTTGATAATACCAAACACATTGAGAAAATCACCCTAGAAGTTTACAACACTGGCTCGGAATTTACTAAAGGAGAGCACCAAGGCTCAGCAATCATTGGAAATTACGTTTGCCATGTCTTTAAAGTATAAATTTTTTCGATGCTACCCTAAGCATGAAGTTAAATTCCGTTAGGCTCGTAACTTTTGGACTAGACACACACATCAAAGTAGGGTATAATAATTGTATTAACAGATAATAACTTTTTCGTGAGAACTGATTTAAAAAATTGTGAAACTAGACCTCTCCCTACGGGCTGAGGCATAGTTTATACAGTTTCTGAAATCAGTGCTCACATGGCTAACTATGTCTAAAATTTACGTGCTAAATGGGTTTTTTAAAGAACTTAAGCGACCGTCCACCCTTTGATTCCGCCCGAGCCTGCTAGAGTCGGAGATTTCTAGAATTTAATTCGCACATTCAGTGCACCGCAGTTTTAGCGATAGACTTAGTCTTGACCCCGCTAAAACTGCTACAACTACGTACTCACGAAGTGGGTATATTAGGGTCAGAAGGAAAACAATGGCAACTAAATCATTTAAATCATGGGACACACCTGCTAGTGGTAATTGGGGTGGAAAAATCCCTAAATCCTCCGCATACTCTACTAGAATCTCTAACTGGAGAGACTTAGACTGGGCCGCTTTAGCAGAGAACTGCGATAGTGCCTTTCAAATTGCTAAAGCAGAGGTAGAGTCAGCTCTGGAAGATGCATATAATGAAAAAGTTGAGGCACTAGAACGCAGGTACGCCTCTCTAAACCCTGAAGGTGGGTCTTATGAGGGAAACGCTTCAGATGAGGTCCCTTACCCGGTACTAAATATGTATCAGGTTGTTGATATCAAGCAGAAAGCCACTTCAGATATTCTAGAGGCGTTCTGTGCTAATAACGGTCTTAAGAATACAGGTACTCAGCTAATGGCACTACTAGTTACCTATTTTAGCTCATTCAAGCTATCCACTGTAGAAGGTGAAGACTACAACCACATAGTGGCGGAGGCAGCATATAAAGCAGGTACTAAAGATGGGCTTATCTCTGCTAAAGCCTTCTACAAGCAGCTGTACGCTACAGCTGAGGGTCGAGGGCTTCTATACTTTATTATGTACGATAATAAATCCCACTACTTAGAGAAGCAGTATATGGGACCGGGCAAAAACTTCTGTGCCTTAGTGCCTCTAGTTATGTACGCTTTTAAGCTAGTTAAGGGTATTCCGTATCGCCACTGGTATAGAAAGGAAATTATAGGTATTGTAAACCCTAAGCTAGCTATGGCTATGTTGTGGGACGAAAAACTTGACCCTAAGCCGTCAGTTGAAGCTATTATTCATGCCAGGGAAGAAGGCCTAAAGGTAAAAACAGGGCCTAAAGCAGGTACCGTACGTAACCCGGTATCCACTGTTAAGCTGTACGGTAATAGCTGTATTTCTCATCTACCAGAGTATGTACAGACAATGTACGCCCAAATCTGGTGTGCTCACCCTGAGAATCGCACTAAGTATATGATTCTAGACCCTAGTAATTGGGATACCATGCCCGATGCACTAATCAGCTCAGAAGTGGTAGAGACAAAACCAAAAGCTACTGGACTTAATTTCAATAAATCAACTGAGCTACCCTGGTAACTAACATGCCTAACCAATTTAACACTCTTAACAGCTTAGGGAATACACCTACCGCGAAGCGGTTACTTGCTACAGCTTAGGGAATACACTAAAGCCCACCAGTATGCTACAGCTTAGGGAATACACTAAAGCCCACCAGTATGCTACAGCTTAGGGAATACACTAAAGCCCACCAGTATGCTACAGCTTAGGATCAGAATTAACATGAAATACACTAAAGAAATAACGGACAAAATAGGGCTTCTTTACACGCACCAAAAACTGAGTGTACGAGACATCTGCACGACTTTGGGTGCCGAAGTCGGCGAAATTATACCTGAAAGGTCAATCATCGCCAAGCTTTCGAGTATGGGTATCTATAAAAAGAAGCAATACTTGACAAAACGTGGTGAAATCCCGGTGCGTAAATCAGAATATATCGAAAAAATCGCACAAATCCTCGAAGTTGATGTAGAACAGCTTGAAAGCATGGAAAAACTAAATAAAAGTGTATTAATCATGCTTTTAGACACTTTAAACCCAAGTCCCTAAGCTGCGCAAACTACGGTGCCAAGGCACTAACTCGCGTATTTGGCAGCGATGTAAAAAAGCCCCTAAGCTTCAACAGCTTAGGGGCTTTTTTACATCTTAGGGTAATAACTTGCGTATATTTTTTCAGCTTAGGGTCAGAAAAAATTTAACTTGACATTATGGTGGGTAAGTGATATAATAGATACATCGACAGGAAGAAACCACATACGGCGGACCCACAAAGCGTAGAAATATGCTGCGAACGAGGGGTTTTATGAAGGTCAGAGATCTTTGCTACGGCTTAGGGTCAGATAAATGAAAGTAGAAGGACGTGGTGTATAAGTGAACGACCCTCGGGTGTTTAGTAGTTTATACATATTTAGCGCAACCTACGAAGCCTTAATTGGCAATAGGTACGGAAGTTTATTGGGATACTAGGAAATAGTACAAAGTTATTAGAGATAAAAGAGTTGTACGTTGCTACGAATAGCGACGAGCGATACACCCACATTCCTCAGCTGAGTTAAACGCTCATACCGGGTATTAGGATAAAGCGAGCCCACGGGTGACCCCTAATAACAAGCGTATTAAGTATTACTTAATATATATATAAAATCACACACTTTGCTACAGCTTAGGGTCAGAACAAATAGGTAGTAATGGTATAATAAGTACGGCTTAATATCCTGAAAGGGTGCAAGAAAGGTGTATCGACTAAATTGCTCGTAAAGCGGGCAAGCGGACTGCGCAAAATCTATAAATGTTTAACAAACTGATAATATTGATGTAAAGAGAAGTTACTAGATAGTATATACTTATTCTGTTAGTTATGGTATAGCTCCTAAGCTGTAGCACAGCTTCGTCCATTTTAGTTATGGATGCTGTACTATTTTAGCCGCTACTGTTGCACTACTTCGTCCATTTTATATGTAGACGAGGCCTTTTTTCGCCCATACTTTATAGTTGGGCTATTTGTGTTTTTAAAAAATATACTTGACACACAAGGTTATCCACTAGTATAATTTGGCGCAGCGATATGCCTTTGGCATATCTCATGCTTAAACTTCCTACCAAAATCAGACTACCTAATTTGAGAGTAGTCTGAGCAAAACTAAAGCCCCTTCACCTATAAAGTGAAGGGGGCTTTCATGTGTATCGCAGTACACGTAAGCTACCATTTATAGTGGTAGTAGAAGTTTTAGGGGCGACCTAAAGCTTTTTATTCGACCCTAGGGTTATAGCTAGTGTGATTCCATACACACACTTACAAGTATCGCTATTACCTATAGCACTTGCGTTCTTTTTATACTAGAGCCGGGTACACTCTAGCAGGAATTAGAAGTATAGCTGTATTTTTCAGTCTTCTTTGACTTTACTCATACCGGTTTATTCATCTAAGGAATAAACCGGTCAACTTAGACTAAAGCTGAGCAATTTAGAATGACCTAATTTACCAACTCTGGGTCTCGAGTTCCTTAGTTTAACTACTTAGGCAGTAGATTTGGTATTAGGACTTGATTGCCCTGCTAGTAGGCTGCGAGGCGAACCACGGGGACTACTAACCTTGACCCTAAGCTGCGGCGGTCGGTATCTTGGGAGAGATACGCACAACTACCTCGAAGTCTTGGGGTTTCGGTCTTGTTTAAAGCTGGAGCAAGGTACCACAAGATATTGTACTTAACCGGCCTTGTAATACCTGCTACGGCTTAGGGTCAGACCATCATCAGAAGGCCACCCACTTAGGGCTGTTGCTGAGGAACAATTAAGAACTTAATATCTTATTGCTAAGCTGCACTTAGTATGAAGTTCGCTACAGCTTAGGGTCAGAAACTCATGTCCACCCACTATATTAGACGGAGCGTTGTGAACCGTAACTAAGTTCACTATTACGTAGGATACGTTTTAACCCTACCACGCACTGCGAGAATCTTACGACGAACCTAAGGCTTCCGGTTTATGTGCACTAAATGCTTTTTGCGGTGGAAGCTGGTGTGTCTTATTCTGTCTGTCTAAGTAATTATTATACAGCGTTTGGGGTGTGAAATCAAGTGAATTTTTTCACACCCCCTGAGATCAACGCACGCCGGCAAGGATCTCCAAAGCATCTTTAGATGCTTTCTCCAGGCTTTCAAGAGCCTCAGGGGTAGCACCAAACTTAACCGCGATTGCAGAGATAAGAGCCGCCTTGGTAACACGGGTACTCTTAGCAGCAGTGGCAGGTACGTAAACCTTTTCGCGAGAGAGCTTAGCAATAACGGACTTCACAGTCTTGCCCAGCTTGGTAGCGATAGCCTCCACAGTAGCTTTGGAGGGGACAGCCACATAGGCTTCAATCATTTCAGCGGTTTGTTCAGGGGTGTACGACACAACAGATTTTTCGGTAGTCATGATATTTCCTTTTCGTTTGGTTTATGGATTAATTATACAGGGTTTAGAGTAGCTCGGCAAGTTTATTTTTTCTATCCTTATCCTTGCTCTATTCAATCGCTTATTTCCCTCTCTAAGCAATTATTATAACATCGCGGGTTATGTCGATCAAGTGAGAATTTTCGCCGCTATGGTTACATATATAACTTTTCAATAACAACAAGTTTTAACACTTTACGTCTCGACCCTAAGCCGTAGCACCTATAAAGTTTCCCCTTTTGATGTATCTATTATAAACCGGAAATGATTTTAAAACAAGTAAAAAATTCCTCGTGTGGACCGCGGGGGTAGGGTACAGAAATATCTACTTGACAAATACAAGGTTAGCCACTTATAATGGCGCAGCCTGACCAGCCACTGGTGGTAAAAATACAAGGTTTACCACTGGCACAGGTCGCACCAGCGACCTGTTTGGTGGTATATACGTAACGGGTTATATAGGTGGGGCCTTATATAAGCAGGTGCAGAATTACAACAGTTTGTAAAGTTATGTAAAGATGCCAATTTGCCCTTGACACGCGCCAAAATTATGTGGTATAATTTTGGCGCAATATATAAGTATATAAGCATATACGGATATAAGGGGTATATGCCGGATGCTGTTGTAAAAAAGCAACTGATTGTAAAGTTATGTAAAGATGCTTGACACGCGCCCAATTATACAAGTATAATTGGCGCCATATATAAGCATATGCTTATATATGCATATGCTTATATATGGTATAAAATAATACCCGCTATCTATTAGATAGCGGGTATTATTTATTATTTAAATTGAATCAATATCAATACATAGAACAGATTTTACCATATAGTCAAAATCAAGTTTATCCATAATAGTGTATTCACCATCCCACGTTAGGCGGGTAATTGCTTTAAACTCGCCGACTTTACGCCGGAATTTACTTTCATTAGGACTCTTAACTGCCATTGAAAAACGCGCAGTATTACCCATATATTTATATGCAATAGTAGTTTCACCATTATTAGCCCATTTAATACCCTTAATTTTTGCATCAGCTTTAATATCTTTGAGCATAGATTTTTGATTGGGGGTGAGTTTAGTATTTGAAAACATAATATATCCTAAAAAGTTAGGGGGTTAGATAATAAGATATTTATTATCTGATAAGGTAATATATAAATAAACCTTGTCACCATTAAATTACAGTATATAGTATTTTGGAACAGATATGTTAGCCCCGTATATTATCCTATTCCATAGTATTCAATGTATATTAAGATTTAAACACCTAGCTAGAATGTTATATTACCTTATCAGATAATACCCTTTCGGATATTATCTTAGAATCATTCTACTTCAGTAGAAGTAGAATTTACAAGAGCTTTCCAGATTGCAATTAGAGCAGTCTTATTAGCCTTGGTTAAAGAACTAATATCATTTTCTGACATTTTCAGAACAGCGCCGATAGCGTCAGCGGTTGTATCCTTTTTTTGAACAGGCTCACCCGTCTTACTAACATAAGCCGCTTTGATATAAACCTTTTCACGCGACAGCTTTGCAACGACTGATTTAACCGTCTTACCCAGCTCAAGGGCAATAGTCTCTACAGTATTTTTAGTAGGGGCCGCGACATAATCGGCCACCATTTTAGCGGTTTGCTCGGCAGTATAGTTAACGACAGGAGTTTTAGCAGTGGTAGTCATTTTGATTTTCCTAAAAAGTTAAGGATTTTGAAGGTTTTTAACAGTTCCTTCTTACTGTCTATGAATCTATTATAGCAGAGTTTTGACAATTTGCAAATTTATTTTTAATAACCTCACAAGCTGTGGGGTTTCTTTAACTTTCCCTTTTCTCTGCCATGCGGTTATTATACCGCGCTTTTTAGCCCTAGTAGCATTTATTTTCTAGGTGTTTACCCTAAAAACAACAGTTACAAATTGTTACAATTAAAAGCTTGACACGCCCGCAATTATACAAGTATAATTGGCG
>Ga0100398_1004633_pt1 | contig 11136 bp, 10 predicted proteins | sample CryGeymeta201522_FD_81568 | JGI IMG/M metagenome (GOLD analysis project Ga0100398, IMG submission 81568) | Groundwater microbial communities from Crystal Geyser aquifers in Utah, USA - Crystal Geyser metaG 2015-22 | ecosystem: Environmental > Aquatic > Deep subsurface > Groundwater | place: USA... | reverse complement strand
TATACTTACTCGCAAGGAGATGGCGATCTCCATCTCCATGGGGTTCACCTCCTAACGTCCTTTTTTCGGTGAACCCCTTTTACTCTCTTTCGGCAAATCTCTCAACTATGGGACAAAGCCAATCTTTCTTTGGCGAGGGTTACCTCTTCCACACTACTTCACTTTCGCAAAGCAAAAACAATCACGCGGTTCTTGACCCATTTGGGGATGGACAACCCATCGCCGCAAGATGGCTTCTCTCGACATCCCGACTTTCTCCAACACACGTGCAGAGGCCAGGTTCTCCACATCACAGACCGCCCACACGCGGAAAATGGTGGGATCAGAAAAGGCCCAGGCGACAAGCGCTTGGACGGCTTCTGTCGTGAATCCGTGTCCCCAGAATTTTCTTGCCAGGACATACCCGACATCCGCCTTGAATGCACGAATGCGCAGACTCACCATGCCGATGCAGCGGTCGGTTGTCCCATCGCTGATCGCCCAAGAGAGGTCGTTGCCTTCGGACCAACCTTCGAGGCAACCTTGCAGAAACTCGCGGGTGACCTCGATGCTCGAATGCGGCTGCCACATCAGGTACTTCGTGACTTCGGGGTCGCGCGCGTATCCCTCGAAAATTGCCTCGCCATCCGTTAGCCGCGGTTTACGCAATACGAGGCGCTCAGTTTGGAGGTGTTCCGGCGGGTTCACTGGCTGGATCTGTCCTTTTCTCCATCCGTCCGTTGTGTTCGATCAGTGCTTGCCTGGCAAGGCTCTCTCGGAGGTTCTACTTCAGCACCTCAATCTTCACCGGCTTCCAGACTCCACGCGCATACGCTCTTTAGATGGTCACTTCAATCGCAATATCAGTGAAGCTGTCCAGCCGATGGTCGTTGGTCAGGAAAACGTCGCAACATGATACGATCGCGGCGGCGAGGTGAATGGAATCAGGAGTCTTGATGCGGTGCTTTGCGCGAATCTCCGTGGCGAGATCAATCACCTGACGCGAAAGGGAGACGATCTGGGCTACCGCGTTCTGGAAGTAATCGTCGAAGTCTTTCAGTAGATCAGTGTCCCCGTCTCTCAAAGGCTTGACCCGACACTCCAGCCGCGTCATGTCACTGGCGAACAGTTCTGTCTCCGAGCCAGAAAGCCGCTTCAATACGGCGGACCAGAACGGTTCTACTCTCTCGACCACATAGATGACGGGTGCACTGTCCAGATAGACGCGCACGATCAGTCCTCCCAGCTATCGCGCTCGCACTGGAGATAGGCATCAACTTCCGCAGGACTCGGTGGCTGGTGCCCGCGGGCCCGTTGTCGTGCGTGGATCTCCGAGACAACTTCCGCATGGGAGCGGCAATTTGGTGAGACCAACGGGTCCACAACCAGTCGTACCCTCGTCGCGCTCATCGGCAGCATTTCATCAAGCGTGACTGTGCGACTGTCCGTTATTGTTCCCGTTACGACATAAGCGTTGTGCATATCAATCACCTTCTTCACTGCCGTCGGGATAGGATATCGTCATGGCCGTGTCAACAAGCAGAAGAGGCCACGTTTGGCAGCAAAGTGCGTTGACACCATTACTTCAGCACCTCAATCTTCACCGGCTTCCAGATTCCACCCGCATACGCGCTGTCATAGACACGTACGGTGATCTGGTTCTTCTGTCCCCACTTCAGTTCCTTTGTCACGTCGAGGGTAAAGGGTTTGTCCCAACCTTCGGTGCCGAGGTCGTGCTGGCCGACGTATTGTCCGTTGATCCAGACCCAGGCGATCTCGTCCACTCCGCCGAAGGCGATTTCCGCGGCGAGGGAATCAGGTTTTGCAGGAAGGTCGAAGGAGCCGCGATACCACGCGACGCCGTCATACTTCTGTCCCTGTTCTTCCCATGCCGATTCGATACTGATGGGCAGCCAGGTGGAGTCGTCAAGAGTCGGGGTGAACCACTTCTGCAAGTGCCCATCGGCTTTGGGATCGGTTCGGAAACGCCACCCGTCTTTGGACAGAGAGATCGTCTGGACAATATTGATGTCGTGATCCCACTCCTTCCGGTCACGGATGGAGATGGTCTCCTTGAAAAATGGCCACACGGCCTGAGCAGCCACGTCTCGTACCGGGCCCGACTCATCCTGCCGCGCTTGATCCAATAGATCGTTGATTTCCTTCGTCCTCGGCTTGAGTTGCACAAGCAGGTTGACCGCCGTCAGACGCATCAGGGGATCGGAGTCCTTGATGGCTTTCTTCAGGTGAGGCAGCGAGTTTCCGGTCAGCGGATCGCACACCGCCCACAAGGCCGCGCGACGCACCAGGAAGTCAGAGTTGTCCAAAGCCTTTGTCAGTGTCTCTCGCGCGGGCGCGCCCATCTCGACCAACAACCTTGCCGCTGTTCGCCGCACCACAAGGTTCTCATCCTCCAAGGCGGCGGCGAGTGCAGAAACTGAGCCGGTTCCCTTCGCCGCCTGTTCCAGCAGAGCAGACCTCCGCTCTGCCACAGATTGCTGCTTTGTCTGGGCGATGGCTGTACCGGTCATTATGATAGCCGTCACCGCCAGCACTCCCCAAGTCTTATTATACTCGTTGCGGGTGAAAACACCCCCTCACCCCAACCCTCTCCCCCGATGGGGAGAGGGCAGGGTGAGGGGGAAAGGTGGATTTTCACCCGTAACGAGTATAAGTGGTAGCCACATTACCTTTATCCTTTCCTGAAACTACTCTGTTCCACGGGGCGGACTATAGCCAGTTTCTCGTCGCACGTCAAGGTGAAATGAAAATCTGCCCCGGACCATTACCGCGCCAGTTCGATGAATCCCGCCTGGTCCACTTCCCACGAGCGCGCCCGCGTGCCTTCCCACATCAGCCAGAGGTTGTCTCCGGACTTGCGCACGGTGAGGTTGAAAGCGAACCGCGTGTGTTTCGATGGATCAGCCCCGAGGGAGGAAAATGGAATGCGCCATTCAGCGGTCCATCGGGAGGCGCTCTCGATGCGGGCTTTGTAGATAACTCCCTCGGCAGCGCGCTTCACCACTTCGGCAGGCGCGCCAGCTTCGTCGCTGCTTTCGAAATGACCGTTCGGAAAGCCGCGCAGGATGATGATCGGCGCGCTCTTGCCCGCGGCTGGATTGGACAGGGCGATTTCGACGGCGTCATCCTGCCCCCAGGATTGACCCACGCGCATCGGCACGCTGGGGTTCACTGCGCTATCTATCCCCAGGTAGAGCGCGTCATCGTCGCACAACAGCCAGGCGAGGCTGCGGCGGTCCACCTTCATACCACCCACGTCCTGCTCCAACACCATCGCTTTCGCAGGATCCGCTCCATTCCATTCCTGAGTGTTAATGGTCCCGTCAATCTGCGGCGCTACAAGAGTTCGGGCCACTCTGAAGACAGGAGGCGGAGCCGCCTTTTTTACTACGGGGCGCGCCTGCTGCAGCGGTGGCAAGGGATGGGGTGGGGCGTAGGACCATCGCCTCGCAGTGAGAGTAGGACGATTCGCGTCCCTGTAAAGTCCTATCTTTTCGAATGGAATGTTCTTGAAGCCCGACACTTTTCGATAGACGATGGAGTCGTCCTTCAGTTGAAAGTTCCCTTTTGCGGCGTCCACAAATCCGGGGTCTTTGTCAGTTATGAAGTTGTCGTCATCCAGATAGTTTCCGCGCACGAACTGGCCGCACATGACTGCAACATTCCGCGCCGCGCGGTTCATCCGCGGTTTGCCCGAGGGAGTCATGTAGCCTTCGAGTTCCGGGTAGCGTGTGCTGTAGGGTGGCTTCGTGATGTCCACGTCTTTCAGGAGTTTCTGCTGCCAATCGCCCTCCTTGAGCGCCTCCGCCCACCGCCTGTCGTTCCACGGCGCCGCGCCGATGGCTCGCTTGCACTCGATGAAGATGTTGTTCTCGATCAGGTTGTCGTGACCGCCGTGACAGAACACCGTGCCGAAACTCCCCAGTGCGGGCTCGCCGCAGCGGATGAACACATTCCCGTAGACTGTCTGTCCGCCGTCGCCGTCATCAAAGTAGATGGCAGCATTCCCGTGGCCCAACGGACTGCCGAGATGATGCCAGAAGTTGTAGCGGATCACCGTTCCCCGCTCCGACGGGTTGCGTCCCATGTAGAACGCGCCGCAGTCGTCGGTTTCCATGATGACGTGGTGAACTTCGTTGAACTCGATGATATGGTCGTTGCCGCTCAGCCCGATGGCCTGGTGCGGAGCATCATGGATCAGATTGTGAGCAACGCGATTCCCGACCCCGCCGACCTGAATTGCGGACGCGTAGGTGCGTTGGAGGCGGGAGAACCGATAGATGTGGTTGTTGATGGCCTCATGCCCTGCGGCTGTGAGGGTCTTGCGGTCGCCGCCCACGAGACTGATACCCAGCGTTCCCGTGTCGTGGATGTCACACGCTTCCACGCGATGCTTCTCCCCGCCCTCCACCGCGATTCCAGCCTGTCCGGTGTTCCGGACGACGCAGGAGACGATCTGGTCTTCTCGTCCTCCCTTGATTGTCAGCGCAACCCCGCGGCACGCCTCCAGAGTCAGTCCTCTGATTGTGACATGCGCTGCCGCATCAAGAGAGATGAGAGGATCCTGTAGAACGGAAACTGCGATGCGCGCTTTTGCGATGGGCGCAGGCGGCCAGAAGTAGAGCGTGCCGGTCTTTCGGTCGAGGTAATACTCGCCGGGACGATCCAGTTCATCAAGGATGTTCAGCGCATAGTAACGCCGCGGTCCCTGGTTGCCGCTTCCGAGTCCGTAGATATGTGGATCGGTGAAGGTGATGACGCGCTTGCCGGGATCAATGGATCGCACCCGGATTGCCTCATCACACCAGTCGAAACACCAGTAGCCTGTCAGCCAGACGCCATCCTCGATTTTCCACCGCGCCGGACGATCCCCTTCATACTCGAAGGCGCCGGGCTTGACGGTTTTGTCGCCCACTCTTGGGACCGACCCGCGCTCGACCACTTTCGCGACATGCGCCCATCCGTCGTTCGGCCACCGGGCGAGCATCATCCGTTGATCGTTGAAGAACAACTCCAGCACCGGCGCCGCGCCACGGAAGCGATTGGGGAACTCACCGTAGTTTCCGATTCCGAGCGACTTCAGATCGGCCTGCAGTAGCTTACCTCTCGCCACGGAGTCGAGCCGGTCGAGCACCGCCGGATCTGTCACAGGTTTGAACGCAGCCGGAGGCAGGTGTCTTCCTCCGACGACCCGCACCTCTTCCCCGGCATGAGCGCGATAGACCACAGGAGCCTCCGCTGTTCCCGCGTCCTCCGCCGTGAGCTTGAAGGTTGTGTCCCGTTCATACACACCGCCCCGAAGTTCGACAGCGATTCCGCCGTTCTGCTTCAACTCGCGAACGGCGTCCCGGGCGCGTTCGAGAGTGGTAAACGGCCCATCGGATTTCGCCTTGTTCGGTGAGGCGAGCTTTCCCGACCAGGAGTCATCCCCCTTCGTGGAAATGTAGAGAACCGGAGGCTGCGAATCAGCCTCGGTCGTTGGGGGAGATGTCAACACAGATGCCAGCATCAACCAGTAAATCCCTCTCATGGCGTCCTCCCGATTCCAATTTCCCCCTCACCCTGCCCTCTCCCCACCGGGGAGAAGGTATTTGTCCCACCGCCCTCTCCCCCGCGGGGAGAGGGTCGGGGTGAGGGGGGTTCACCCTTAACGACTATAGCCGCCGCCGGTGGCTGTCTGACAACGATTGAGATATTGTCCATCGCTCGCCCGACATTATAAACCAACAGGCAGAGCGATGGATACTCAAACCAGCCACCCATCTGCATTACCCATTCTGTTGGCATCCAATACCGGACCACCGTAGGGAACGCCCGCCGCGGCGTTCCCATTGTCATTGCGAGGAGGGACGGTTGCGAGACACGAAGCAAAGCAATCCCCCGTCCCCTTGACTTCCTCCCCGCGTCTGGTAGAATTCCCCGCATACCCGAACCACGACTGTGAAGGAGTGGCTTCATGCGCAACACACTGTATTACGGCGACAACCTGACCATTCTGCGGGAGCACGTGGCGGATGAGACGGGAGAGTTTTGAGAAGGAAAGTTCTTGCCCCTTCGATGGCAATCCGGTAGAATGTTCGCAACCAAATAAAATAACGTGAATCAAAGGCATGAGCGAGAAAAACAAAAAATCACAGCAACCTCAATCACCAGTTGACTTCGTCATTAGAGAAGAAAGTTGTCACTATCGTCACAGGATTCCTCTTGGTTTCAATAGGGCGTGTAAGTGCCCTCCAACACACATCAATTGCCTGACGGCAAAGGATTGGTTGAAATCACAGTTGGGTGTATGGCAGTTCACCTACGAAGCCCGTGATGTGAGGGACAAAAGTATCCATCCCGCGACTTTCCCCATTTCGCTTTCTAAGAAGGTCATCGAACTCTTCACGCACCAGGGGGAGCTTATTCTCGACCCCTTTGTTGGGAGCGGCACGACGCTGGTTGCTGCCAGCGACACGAATCGGAACGCGGTTGGGTTCGACCTCCAAGAAAAGTACATAGACCTCTGTGAGCAACGACTGAAGCACAACTCCAATCTTTTTAATGAAAGCCGACAGATATCAATTCAAGACGATGCCCGCGATATCACAGCCTACTTGGAGCCAGAGACTGTTAGTTTGATTTGGACTTCGCCGCCCTATGCCAATCTCCTGAACCGTACAAGGAAGAACAAATCGAGACGCGATAGGAATAATGAACAACTCGGTAAAGTGGAGCAGTATTCGCAGGATGTACGGGATCTTGGCACTATGGAGATTGAAGACTATACCCAAACGATGGGTAATATTTTCGGATCACTACTGCCAATGTTGCGCCCGAAGGCTCATTGCGTGATCAACGTTCCCGATATGTGGTGGGAAAACAAGCGAATCACAATCCACGTATCGTTGATACAGGAACTGCGGTCACGCGGATATGAGTTACGAAACATCATCATCTGGGACAGGACTAATATCGTCAACAAGATAGGGATATTTGGATGGCCCAGCAATTACATAACCATGGGCGTCACATTTGAATATCTTCTGGACTTCTGGAGGCCCCCCATTCATGAAGTTGTATTCTAAGGATCAACTCGTTGACGAGATCAAAAGAATCTTCCAGCAAGGGTTGCACAGAAGTGTGAAGAAAACCAAAGACACCAGGAATGATGGTGCTGTGGGGAATACGTTAGAGAAACTCCTCGGTATCGCGGAGAATAACCTCCCTATACCGAATGCACAGGAATGGGAACTTAAAGGACAGAGGCTACATACATCATCCCTTTTGACACTTAAGCACATTGAACCTTCTCCGAGAGCCACAAGGATCGTCCCGAGCATTCTCTTGCCTCTCTATGGTTGGCGTCATAATAAAGCCGGTCTGATTTACCCCGTCAATGAAATGAGTTTCCGATCCACCACCAGTGCAACCATGTTCACGAACCGAGGATTCAGGATTCTTGTGGATAGGGACCAAAAGAAGGTTCGGTTCATTTTTGATCCAACACAAACTGACAGTTCAAATCCTGAGATCGCGCAGTGGCTGAATTCCGTTGAAGATCGAATTGGGTTGGGACCTCTTGAACCGGAACCATACTGGGGACTTGAAGACCTCAAGTACTCGATAGGTTCCAAAATGAGAAACTGCCTTTACGTAGTCGCTGAAAGTAGTATGGAAGAGGGGCATGAGTTCTTCCGATACGTGAAGCTGCACATACTCTCAAGTTTCTCATTTGAGAAGTTCGTTCAATGCCTGGAGGAGGGAGCGGTTCTCGTGGACTTTGACGCCCGAACCGGTCACAATCACGGGACTAAGTTCCGACTGAAGCAAGGTTATTGGACGCAGCTATACTCGGAAGTTCAGGAAGTAATTTGAACAAGGCATAGCGTGTCTCCTTGTTCTCCTCCGCTGCCTGATCACATCCTCAACACCTTCTCAGAACCCCCCGCGCCTTCGACCGCCTGTTGCGGGACCTGAAGGTGGGGCAGTGTGGGGCGGCGGCTGAAACCCTTCGCGGAGCCAGCGTCCTGCGGCTCCCCAAAAATTTTCAACTTTCTCGTTCTTGCGCTTGACTTCGCCTGTGGCCGTTTGTATAATCACTCCACCTTTCAAAATCCTCCGCTCCCTTGGTACACGCGGGGCGGCGGAGGAGTGGGAGGGGGCTGGAAACGTCACGGAGCAGTTTCTCATCGGGTAACCAGTCCCTGCCGTGTCACCATGTCCTCGAAGTCGTTTCCTCCCCCGCGTCGCTGCCTCCCAGGCAGTTCAGGCAACAGTCGCCCTATTCGGGCGCAATTTCAGACACGATCATTTAACATTTGCTGAAACCGAGTCCCGGTAGTCCCTCCCGCGGCATCCTGAGTGGGCCGGGGGCTTGATCGACGGTCCACGAGGCTCAATCGATGGTCACCGAGGCTGCATCGTCGGTCACCGAGGCTCAACCGACGGACTCTGGGGGTCAACCGACGGACTCCGGGGGTCAACCGACGGACTCCGGGGGTCAACCGACGGACTCCGGGAAGCGTTTGAGGCTGAAAATGCCCTTCCTGAGCCAAAAATCCCTCTCCGAGGGCGAAAAAAACACAAAGGAGGCAGAAAAATACCAGATATAGTTGAAATGGCGGTGACTCCAGAGTTTTTAGGGGATCGTCTATTCAAAACCGAGACGTTTCAAATTGAGGTGGAATCCATCTGGCGGTGGCCGAGGAAGACAGTGGCTCAGTGGGGTGAGGGCCGGACCTCTCTCACCACGGCGGTGGACAATCACACCCACAGCCTGGGTCTCGTGCAACTGCACAATCCCGAGACGAAGGAGGAACTGGAAGCCCTGCACGGCCTTACGGTTCAGTGTCTCAAGCTGATCCGGTCCTACTATCCGGACAAACCCGCCATTCTGCAGCGGATGAGCAAGGTCACTGCCCGGGGAGATGATTGGGACGGCATCGTGAAGGAAGCGAACGAGCTTGAGATCGCCTGGGAAGACGCTGTGCCGGAAGCCGACCGGGACACTATTTGCACGGTGACGCTGGCACAGTTTCGAACAAAACGACTGGCGGGGGCGGCGAGACTGGAGGACTTCAGGAAAGTGGAGGGCGCAGAGCTGACCGATCGCATCGCGCTCCACGAGCTCGTCAACAGCCTGTGGGGGGACTGCAAGAACTGGTATCTCGCCGCTCTGGCGGTTTTCCCCCCGAAACGCCGGAAGGGCAGAAACTGCGAGCGACCATCCCGACGCAGGATGACGAGGTGTCGGAGTCGTCGTCAGGCGGAGGCGGCTCCGTGGAAGTTCCTGAGGACGACACAACCGCATCGGGTGGAACGACGGGTTAGTGACGAGTGGCGAGTGACGGGGACCGGTGGTGATTCGTCACTCCCATTCCCCCACGCTCCCATACTTCCATACTCCATTACTCCATCCCCCCCAACAGGAGGTTCTCATGGCGCTGAAATCCACCTTCTATCAGGACGGTCTCTACTACCCCGCGGTCGTTGCGGCGATAGATGGGGCGGAGGAGGTGATCCAGGTCGTCATGTTCCTGTGGCGCACGGACTACGCCGGAGACACCGCATCGAAGGAAATACTCAAGGCCATCGAGCGGGCGAGGGCGCGGGGCGTGCGGGTGCTGGTGGTGCTCAACTGCAGCAGGTTCGAGGCGGATGTCGCCCGGCAAAACTTCGCAACTTCCGAGAAGCTGGTCGCCATCGGCTGCCAGGTGCGGCTGGGTCCTCAAAATCAGACCATCCACGCGAAGATCGTTATCGTAGACCGATGCAAGGCTTTCGTCGGCAGCCACAACTGGACGCGGGGCGGCTTGCAGTTCAACCGGGAATTCTCCTTCTTCACCGAAACCAAGGCGCTCGTTGACCGGGCGATGCGCTACTTCAACGAGCTGTGGTATGCGTCGAAGCCCTTCGCTCAGGGCACGCCGCCATCGAACGCGGAGCCGATCACGCTGACGGTCGTGGAAGTGGCGACCGAGGGCGCGGCGGTGAAGCTGACCTTCGAGGTGAATGAGACGGCAGGGGTGGACGCCTTCGCCGCTCTGGCAGGAACGCGGGCGGACCTGTTGGGAGTGGCGATGGGTGCCGCGGTCAGCCCGACGGAACGATTGGCGTCGGTCGTCCCGGCGGTGGACGCGGGAACCACGATCTACGTCGGGGTGCGCGCCTACTCCGAGGGGCAGGCCATCGAAACCAGCCGGTCGGTGCAACTGACCTATCAACCCACCGAGGAACCGGGCGGGGGAGATGGGGAGCCGGGGGGCGGGGGAGGAGACCAACCCCCACCGGAACCGCTGACCGCGCCGACGGTGACGACGGTGGCGCAGGCGACGCCGACGACGGTAACGGTGGACTGGACCTTCGTGGGAGCGGCAGACTTCGCGCGGTTCGTCATCCAGCAGCGTGACCTCGAGCTGGGATGGCATGAGATCGGCATCGTTCTAAATGGCAGTGCCCGCGAGTGGGCCGGCGCACCGAACTCGATGGACTCGATCAACCCGTTCCGCGTCATCGTCTACAACACCGCGAGCCAATCGGCAACGAGCAATGAAGTGACGCTGACACTTCCAACGCTGACCGCTCCGCATCTGGAGTCTGTGGTTGCAGGATTGAATGGGACGGAGATTACCGCGACGTGGACGTTTGCGGGTTGCCCGGACTTCCATCGCTTCGAGATTCAGAAGCAGGTGAGTAGTGAGTGGTTAGTGGTGGGAAGCACGCTGGACCCGGCGGCGCGGCAGTGGGTCGGCCCGGGGCCGGGAGAGGGATTCACCGAAGCGACGTATCGCGTCGTGGTCTTCAATATGGCGGAAGAATCGGCGGCGAGCAACGAGGTGACGATCACGGGCGAGACGCCCGTGCCACTGACTCCGCCTGTGCTCGTGAGCGTGACGCAGATCGGGCCGATGGGAATCAACGTGGAGTACAGTCATGTCACACCCGCGGAGTTCGCCCGCTATGAAGTGCAACAGAGAACCAATGGATCGTGGCAAATGCTGGGCACGATCACCACACCGGAGACACGGAGTTGGTCCGGTGGACCGATTCCCTACATGGACACGGCGCATCCCGTGCGGGTGGTAGTGTTTGTGCAGTCCGGCGATTCGGCAGCGAGTAATGAGATGGTGATTACGCAGCCGTAAAGCGTGTAAG
>Ga0100398_1004632_pt1 | contig 11137 bp, 9 predicted proteins | sample CryGeymeta201522_FD_81568 | JGI IMG/M metagenome (GOLD analysis project Ga0100398, IMG submission 81568) | Groundwater microbial communities from Crystal Geyser aquifers in Utah, USA - Crystal Geyser metaG 2015-22 | ecosystem: Environmental > Aquatic > Deep subsurface > Groundwater | place: USA... | reverse complement strand
TCACCGCGTCAACCGGTCACTGCGGCACCGATTGCGACGTTTGCGCTGAATGGAAACGAGGGGCCTGCCGGGCCTGCGGGGCCTGCGGGGGGTCAGGGACCCCAGGGACCCCAGGGATCTCAGGGTCCTCAGGGTCCTCAGGGCATGCAAGGCCCTGCCGGTCCGGAAGGTGCATCGCCGTTTGTACTGAACCCGAGCACCGGCAGGATCGAGTACACGGCAGGGCAGGGACTGTTCCGGCTGGCACCCGTTTCATCAGGCGCGGAGGTCACACTTGGTCTCGCGGCCAACGTCGCGTCCGGGACCGGGGCAACGGTCTCGGGTGGAGGGGTTGCCGGCGAGCCGAACGTTGCCACCGGGGTTGGCGCCACGGTATCGGGCGGACGAGGAAACAAGGCGCTCGATACCGCGGCAACCATCGGCGGAGGCTGGGGCAATTCGGCTCCCGGTCGGCTGTCGACCGTGCCAGGGGGTACAGAAAACTGTGCCGGCGGCTGGAGTTCATGGGCCGGCGGGACCAACGCCAAGGTGCGTCCAGCGGCTGCCGTACTGTCAGGCTCCTGCGCCGGTGTATCGCCGAGTGGGGACGGGGATGGAGACGAAGGAACCTTCGTCTGGGGAGATAACCGAGCGGCAGCGTTCGTTTCGACCGGCCGCAATCAGTTTCTTGTGCGTGCTGCCGGCGGAGTCGGCATCAACACCAATGCACCAACGACGAATCTCCACGTCCTGGGCGCCTCTCCGGCGACAGCGTTCGATGCACAGCTGATGATCGAGGGTGACGAACAAACCGGGGCCGTCGAAACCGGGGGCTCGATCGCCTTCCAGGGTCATGACGGAAACATTGCCCGTGTCTGGGGTGCAATTCGAGCGGTCAAGGCAAACGGCACGCTCGGCGATACCGGCTCGGTGATGCGCTTCTACAATCGAAGCGCCATCCACGGTCTGCGTGAAACCATCCGGATCAATTCCGCCGGCACGGTGTTCAACAGCTCGGGCAGCTGGGCGGTGTTCTCGGATGAGCGGCTCAAGAAGGACATCCGGCCGCTGGAAGGTGCGCTCGGACGCTTGCTGGGTCTCGAGGGCGTGACGTTTCGCTACCGTGATCCAGACACTGCATTGGGTGCCAGCGGTCTTCGCACCGGCTTCGTGGCGCAGCAGGTGGAACAGATATTTCCTGAATGGGTTGGCGAAAACGCCGAAGGTATCAAGTATGTCAACCCGATCGGTTTCGAGGCGCTGACCGTTGAAGCGTTGCGCGAGCTGGCCGAGCGGCAGGATGCCAGCCTCGCCGCACTTGGCCAGCAAGTCGAACGCCAGCAGCGGCGGCTGGCACATCTGGAAATGCAGATTCGGACACTGGCCGCCAACTCGGATTCCAATCGCTCAAGCCGCATTCCAGTCGTCGGGAGTCAAAAATGAAAAGGATCAATAACAGACATCGTCTTTCTCTGCTGATGACTGCCTTGCTGGCAACGGCCTCGGCTACTGCCGGTGCGCCCTGGTCCATCGATTGGTGGAGTCTGGATGGCGGCGGGGAGGTTTTTACCGAGGGTGGCGATTGGCAACTGTCCGGCACGATCGGGCAGTGGGACAGCACCGCTGCCAGCCAGGCCGGCGGCGGGGCCTGGCAGGTCACCGGAGGCTTCTGGTCGATCGCGGTTACGGGAACCGAGAATCTGTTCAGGGATGGCTTCGAGTAGCGGCTGCAAGCAGTTCCCGGACCTGATCGACATCGCTGCCGTAGCGTGCCTGGAAATCGCCGTCGGTATCCAGACACTCCTCGAACAGGGCAAGAGCCCGGTCCAGTGTGGGCCGGTCCTGGAATCCAGTCCGGTTTGTGGCCGTCAGGACCTGCTCCAGAAGCACACGACCACCCGCACACAACACGCCGGCCTGGCGCCGGTCGTTGTCGAGAAGGTCCTGGAGCGCGGAATGGGCTTCGCCGAACAGGCCCGCCATGGGTGTTTGTCCAGTCTGGCGCAGCCAGCGTTGGTAAAGGCCGATCAGCTCCAGCCGGTTCAACTCGAGGTAGAAGCGGTCGCTGGGATCGACATCGGTTTCTCCAAGCGTCGCAAATGCCGACTCGAATACCGGCGCAGCGTCGCCGCCCTGAGCCAGCACGTTACGAACACGGACTTGCTGAATCCAGGCCGGGATATCCCGATCCAGCGTTACGCCCGCTTGCATCGCAGCAGCCTGGAGCTCGAGGGCCAGATCGAGTTCGGTCGAAGCATCCAGTGCGTGATCGATTCTGTAGTCTGCACCGCTCAACAGGATCATGATCGGGTGCGTGTAGCCGCGAGGATGTTGCGGTGCCAGTTCGCGAAGTCGGCCCAATAGCCGCATCGCAGTCGTCAGCAGTTCGTCACCGGATCGACGGGTCTGTGACTCAGGCGTGACCAGGAGGTAATACCAGAGATCCCCATGGTTGGCTCCCTGATCGAAGAGCAGGTCGATGTTGTCCGGATCCAGGACCAGGGCCCGCCGCAGCAGTTCGATGCTTCGCTCCATCCAATGCACCGCGAGATCGGGGTCTCGCGGTCGGTACTCGTAGAAGTGGAACACAGCGTTGAGGGCGGCGCCGCTGAGCGCGACCACCGATTCCGGAGTCTGCTCCAGCACGTCTTCGAACGCTGTTTGAGCACGCCCGAGGGCCTTTCGCGCCTGGTCCGGTTGATCGTGCAGCGCCAGATGCCGGGCGCGGTTGCGTTCGATCAGCGCCGTCAGCAGTCGACCGACCGGGTAGTCGGGTCGCACCGCTTGCAGATGATCGGCCGCTTGCGCCGCGGCATCGAAGTGCTCCTGCGCCCGGGTCCAGGGCTCAGGTTCCAGGCCTGCGAGCCTCAGATTCAGGCGGGCCAGCTGCTCGAGGCCTTGTTGATGCGATGCCGAAAGCTCGAGAGCCGTTCGGGCCGCGGTCAATCCTGCGCGCAGCGCCCGGCGCGCCTGCTCGGATGCGTTTACACCATCGAATGCCTCGGCGAGGGTGCTCCAGGCTGCTGCGCGCTCCGCATGGATGTCCGGATTTCCCGGGTCGATCACTTCGAGCTCGGCGCAACCCGGACTGACGCCGTCCAGGGAGTCCGGGAATGCACCGCCCTGGTCCAGCGTCGCGCGCAGCACGCCGCGCCCGGCTCGACATGCCTGCAAGCGCGGACGAGGGTCGCTGCGGCCGATCTCGGTGATTGCCTCGAATTGCGCCTGTGCCGATTCGAACAGCTGTGCTGCGCGCTCGCGTTCGGAGTGCTCCAGTGCCTGTTCGGCCCGCATCATTTCGAGGGCGCCCGCCAAAAGTTCCGGGGTGTAGTCCTGGGGATAGGCCCGTTGCAAATTGGCAATGCGGCGTTCGGCCTGCTCGAATCGACGTTCCAGAATGTCCAGCCGGGCCAGGGCCTCAGTCGGTTCGCGGACGCTGCCACTCAAACGCTGGATCAGTGCCTGGGCAGGCTCAAGGTAGGTCTCTCGTGCGATCTTGATTCGTTCGTCGCGCTGGTCGGAAGGCAGGTCCATCAGCGCGGCGGCGGTATTCGCATAGCGGGCCAGCAGTGTGCGGGCGCGAACAGCGCGGGTCGCCGGCGTGTCGCGGAGCTTCAGCGCGCGCGCGGCTTCGGTCTCGGCCCGCGCGAGGTCGCCGATCTCCAGATATCCTGAAGCCAGGGCCGCGCGCAGCAGGTCCGAGGTGCTTGCCTCTTCGGCCTGCCCGGCTTCCAGTCGCTGGAGGTCGGCGCGCAGGCCGTCCCGATCGTCACCGATATCGTGGGCCGGGGCGAGTCGGGCAATCGTCATTCGCCTGCTTACATCGGCCAGCGCGGTACCCAATGTGGCAGCCGATGCCTCGCGCAGGCTTGCGGTTCGCGCAGTATCGACTCCCCACGCTGTGAAGATCAGCAGCGCAATCGCAGCAAGGCCGGCGGCGCTGCTTTCGACCGGTCGACGCAAGATCGCACGGCGGAAGCGGTACAGCCGAGTGTAACGGCGTGCCTGCACGGTTTCATGCCGTGACCAGCGCTGAAGGTCGGCAGCGACCGCAGCTGCGCTGAGGTAGCGCCGCGCCGGTACGTGTTCGAGACACTGCAGCGCGACCTGGCAGAGCGGTTCGGGTGCATGCGGGTTGAGGGTCCTGGGGTGGTCGGCTTCGCTATTGAGCAGTCGGTTCAGGCTGTCGCTTACCGTCGCGCCTTCGAAGGGCGGGTGGCCGGTGAGTGCTTCGTAGAGCATGCAGCCGATAGAAAATATATCGGAATGGGGTCCGATCGCGGCTCGATCGCCGCGCGCCTGCTCCGGCGCCATGTACGCGGGAGAGCCAAGAATCTCACCGGTGGTTGTCAGCGCCGGGTCTTCGGAATCACGGGCCAGGCCAAAATCCGCGACAACCGGATGCCATTGGCTGCCGGTGCGGCGCAGGAGCACGTTGGCGGGTTTCAAGTCACGGTGCAGGATGCCGTGCTGATGGGCGTGTTCGACGGCTTCGCACACGCCCTGCAGCATATCGATACGCTGGGCCAGCGAGAGGCGCTCAAGCTCTGCAGCCAGGGTGCTGCCGTCGACGAACTCCATCAGCAACTGCCAGTGTCCGTCTTCGTCTTTCTCGAGCCCGAAAACTCGGCAGATGCCTCGGTGGTCAAGACGCTTCTGCGCTTCGGCCTCGCGTTGGAGCCGCTCGATATGCGCCGGACTGTCGAAGTGCAGCCTCTTGACGGCCAGCAGTTCGCCGGTCTTGGCGTCTCGCGTTCGGTAGACCCGACCGATTGCTCCCTCGGCGACCGGTATCAGAGTTTCGAGGCTTCGCACCACAATGTCCGCGTTCGCGTTGGGCCCTCAGCATAGCATCGGTGCCGAATTGGTCCGTCGAGCATGGATCAATCAGGGAGGGTCAACGACCCGGGCGGTCGAGACCCAGTGCGTCGAGGCGGCGATACAGTGTCGAGCGGCCCATGCCCAGACGCTCCGCGGCCAGGGAGACATTGCCCTCGGAATCCGCGAGTGCATGCTTCAGGATTGATCGTTCGGCGGCGGCCAGACGGGATTCCAGGGTTTCGCTGGCCGGAAAATGCGCGGAAAAGTCCCTGATCGAAGGAGAAAGGTCATCGCTGGAAAGAAGGTCGCCGTCGCCCAGGAACACGGAGACACGATGCATTTCCTGTTGCAACTCGCGGACGTTGCCCGGCCAGGTGTGGGTTCGCAGAACATCGAGCGCTCGTCTGGAAATACCTCGAAGCCGGATGTTTCTCTCGCCGCAGTATCGAGCGAGAAAGAACAGCGCCAGGACAGCAATGTCTGCCGGTCGGTCGCGCAAGGGCGGCAATTCAACCTCCCAGCCGCTGATTCGATGCAGCAGATCCAGTCGGAATGTCTCCTTGCCGAGCATGGATCTGAGGTTACGGTTGGTTGCGGAGAGTATTCGAGGCTTGGCGGGTCGTGCGGCACCGCCGCCAACCCGGGTGACCTCGCCTTCCTGCAGTACTCGAAGGATCCGCGCCTGAGTTTCCGCTGCCATGTCGCCGATCTCGTCAAGAAACAGAGTCCCGCCGTGCGCGCGCTCGAAGCATCCGGCGCGGGGTTCGACGCCTGTGGCGATGCCTTTTTCGATGCCGAACAGCTCGGCTTCGAGAAGATCGGACGCCAGCGCGGCACAGTTGATTGCGACAAACGGCCCGGTGACTCCCGAATTGTCATGGATGTAGCGGGCCATCAGTTCCTTGCCAGTGCCGGATTCACCCTGAATCAAGACGTTCAGATCGGATTGCGCGACACGCGCCGCACGCGCATAGATTCGCTGCATGTCCGCATCCAGAGATGCCGGTGCCGGCAGATTGGTGGCCTTGCATTGCGGAATCCGGGGGGTCGAATGTGCTGCCGGCGCAAGCTCGAGCAGTGCGCCGGCGAGGTTCAGCACTGCCGAGGCGCTTGCGCTGCTGCGCGCTCGGTCCAACTCGAGAATGACTCGAAACGGACCGACATCCAGAGACGCCGGTGATTGATCGGAAAAACTGCCCGCATCGAACAGGATTGCCTCGGGCCCGTCGCACTCCAGAAGCTGCAGGCCAGCAAGCGGCATGCTACGCCAAAGTGCGGCCCCGAGCATTGGAATGCAGTCCAGGCCCGGTGCTTCGGCGCGAAGCTTCCGCAGCAGCTGCGGTAGTTCGCCGAGAGCGAAACGATCCACCATCAGCGGTGCGATCGTCGCGCGCGGGTCATCGGCCAGCGGTCCGGATTGCTCGTTCGGCAGGGCTGCACCGATTGCGGCATCGTCATCGGTCAAGCGTTGGACCATGACGTCGATGTCGCCGAGCCGAACCGAATCTCCGTCGCGCAGCTCCACTGGTGCGGAGATCAGTCGATCCTCATGCCGCGTGCCATTGCTTGAGCCCAGGTCTTCAATCGCAAGCCGATCATCAACGGCGCGCAGTCGCGCGTGGTGGCGCGAGATGGTCGGCAGGTTCAGCACCAGATCGCAGTCGGACGCCGTACCCAATACGGATTCGCCTTCAGCAACGAGCAGGCGGAAACTGCGTCCTTCGAATTCGCCCAGCAGTCGAAACGCCATCGGATGGATTCCGGTTTACGACCACAGGAGTGTAAGTGATCCTTGAGCGGCAGGCATCGATGCACCGTAATGGTGCGCGGTTGGCTGAGATCGCACCGCTCCGGTGCGCACCGGAGCGGGGTCAAGGCGCACCAGGTCCCTGGTACCGGGTATCGAGGGATGTGGCACGGAGATTGCCTCATGACTTGGGTCGGCCATCCGGCATGGGCCGGAAATCCGGTGCAGCAGGACCGGTAGCCGATTTGATGTTCCGACAGGAATCTCGCCCGCCGCAAATTTACATGGGTACTGAAAATGAAACTGATTACCGCAATCATCAAGCCGTTCAAGCTCGACGATGTCCGCGAGGCGCTGGCCGAGGTCGGCGTGGCCGGCATGACGGTCAGCGAGACGCGCGGTTTTGGTCGCCAGAAGGGCCATACCGAGCTGTACCGCGGCGCCGAGTACGTGATTGATTTTCTGCCCAAGATCAAGCTCGAGATCGCCGTTGCCGACGAACTGGTCGAGCGGGTCATCGAGACTCTGACCGAGACCGCCCGTTCGGGGCGGATCGGCGACGGCAAGATCTTCGTCACCGCGCTGGAGCGCGTGGTGCGCATCCGCACCGGTGAAGAAAACGAAGCCGCACTTTGAGCCCGGATTTATTCATGACTCGCGGGTCATGAATGATCCGGACTGAGGAGACACCGCAATGACCGAACTTGAATACGCACTGAATACCTTCTACCTGCTGGTCTGCGCCGCACTGGTGATGTGGATGGCCGCGGGTTTCACGATGCTCGAGGCCGGGCTGGTCCGGGCCCGCAACACGGTCGAGATCCTGACCAAGAACGTGGCCCTGTACGCCATTGCCTGTCTGATGTACTTTGTTTGCGGCTACGCGCTGATGTACCCGGAGTCCGGCGTCAACGGCTTCTGGTCGGGGCTGGGTTACGGCATCGGCACCGAGCATGCAGCCGATGCAGTGACCGCCGCCGACGGCGAGATCGGCTACTCGGCGCTGGCCGATTTCATGTTCCAGGTGGTGTTCGTCGCCACCGCGATGTCGATCGTCTCCGGGGCGGTGGCCGAGCGCATGAAGCTGTGGGCTTTTCTGGCCTTCGCCGTGGTGATGACCGGCCTGATCTACCCGTGGCAGGGCTACTGGTCCTGGGGCGGTGGATTTCTCGAGGAGGCCGGCTATTCGGACTATGCCGGTGGCGGCATCGTCCACATGGCGGGCGCTTTTGCCGCGCTGGCCGGCGTCTGGCTGCTGGGCCCGCGGATCGGCAAGTACGCCCCCGACGGTCGACCGCGCGCGATCCCAGGCGCCAATCTGCCGCTGGCCACACTCGGCATGTTCATCCTGTGGATGGGCTGGTTTGGCTTCAATGGCGGTTCGGAACTGGCCGTGGCCGGCATCGATTCGGCCAACAACGTTGCCCGGGTTTTTGTCAATACCAACCTGTCGGCGGCTGCAGGCCTCATCAGTGCGCTTCTGGTCGCTCGCTTCACATTCGGCAAGGCCGACCTGACCATGGCGCTGAACGGGGCCCTGGCCGGCCTGGTCGGCATCACTGCCGGGCCGTTGGCGCCCGAACCGCTGCTGGCCGTCGGCATTGGTTTTGTCGCCGGGTCGCTGGTGGTGTTTTCGATTCTTGGTCTCGATCGGCTGAGGTTCGATGACCCCGTCGGCGCGATCTCGGTCCATGGAACCTGCGGCATCTTCGGCCTGCTGGTCGTGCCGCTGTCGAACCCGGAGGCCAGCCTTGCCGGCCAACTGCTCGGCATCGGCGTTATCGGCGGCTTCGTGTTCGTGCTCAGCACAGCCACCTGGTTCCTGCTCGCGGTGACAATGGGCATCCGGGTTGATCCGGACGACGAGCGTGCCGGCCTGGACTTCGTCGAGTGCGGTATGGAGGCCTACCCGGATTTCGTGAGCGGGCGCGAGTGAGCAAAAGGCGAGGCTCCAAACGCGCGCTCAGCGAGGGTTGAGCGCTGCGGAATTCGGCCACCGTCATTGAATTGAAAGGTGTTGCCGGGTAGCATGAGGCAAAGTTCATTTCGAGGCAAATTGCGTGAATCAGAACAAGACCCTTCTTGCAGCGTCGATCTGCGCCGCGCTCGCTGCTGGCTCGGCTCAGGCAGCGACTTTCAACGTTACGACAAACGCCGATGCCGGAGCCGGCAGCCTGCGCCAGGCATTGATCGATGCCGGCGCCAACGCCGAGGCCGACGTGATCGAGCTGTCCGCGATCAGCGGCCAGACGATCGCATTGACCTCCGGTGCCCTCTACTCGAGCGGCGACGAGATCACGATCAACGGCGCCGGCGCCACGATCGATGCAGGGGGCGACTCGCGCGTGATCGAAGCCTATGCATCCGACCTCACGTTGAACAATCTGACCATCACCGGCGGAGACTCCTTCGACGGCAAGGGCAGTGGCCCGGGCGGCGGCATCTACGCCAAATACGGCGATCTGACGCTGAACAACACCACGGTCACTGGCAACACGGCCGGGGCGCCGGGCGGCGGGATCGCGTTTGCCGGCTATTACAGCGACGTGACGATCAACGACAGTGTGATCTCCGGAAACACGGGCTCGGGTTACGCCGGCGGTCTGCTCGCCTATACCGACTCCGGCAACATCTCGATCAGCGGCAGCACGATTTCCGGAAACTCGGTTGCAGGCGGCGGGCAGCTGCCTCCACCGCCGGGCCCGAACAACACCGGATCGAACCTGGCCCAGCGCCTTGCGGCACGCCTGAGTGACCCCGAGCAGCGCCCGGCCGCGCTGCAGGGCGAGCTACCGGCGGGCGGCCAGGGCGGCGGTGGCGTATTGGCCAGCGGCTACGGCAACGTCGAGATCGTCGATTCGACCATTACCGGCAACAGCGCCGCGTTCGGCGCCGGTCTGGCCGCAATTGCGGAATACCTGACCGTCGAGGGCAGCACGTTTTCGGCCAATCAGGCCGATCAGTTCGGAGGCGCCGGTGTGCTCCAGGCCAAGTACGAGATCGTCCTGTCCAACAGCACCGTATCCGGGAACTCATCCGGAGACATCAATGGCGGCATCGCGTTCTATAGCGGCGGTGGCGGTGGCGGTGGTGGTGGCGCGCGCGGCGACGTCGCGCCGATCCGGATCGAGTTCACCACGGTCACCGGCAACAGCGCGGTGGACATCGGCGGCGTCGGAATTTCGAGTTACTACGGAACCTCCATCGTTGGCAGCGTCATCTCCGGCAATACCGCCGCAACCGATCCGGATATCGGATTCGAGCCGGGTTCCAATACCACGGCAGATGTGTCGGCCTCGCTGATCGGCGTCGATAGCTCCAGCGGGACCTTGAACCTCGACACAGCCAGTGCCACGTTGCTCGGTCAGGATCCGCTGCTCGGGCCGCTGGCCGACAACGGCGGCCCGACGTTCACGCACTTGCCCGATGCCGGAAGCCCGCTGATCGACGCCATCCCGTCCGGCGAGACGGGTTGCGGTACGACGGTCGTCGTCGACCAGCGCGGCGAGGCCCGTCCGCAGGGCGAAGGCTGCGACATCGGCGCCCTCGAGAGCCTGGCCGGTGCACCCCCATTGCCGGAAATTCTGCCGGTGCCGGCGCTCGATCGGATCGGACTCTGGCTGATGGCCGGTCTGCTGGCTGTTGCCGGTGTGTTCGGCTCGCGCCGGCGTGAGCGAAAGCCGCGCGTATCCTGAGCCGCCCGACAGCGCTCGTTCCGGGCGCGGCAACCCTCCGACCGCCGGCCTCCGCGCCGGCGGTCTGCGTGTTCGGGGTCAGATTCGGGCGTGGCGGAACCAGCGCAACCGGCGCTCCAGGCCCGCGGCGGTCCTGCCGATGTAGACGAACTCGAGGCCGGAACGAGGCCACACGGCCTGGCGCAATTGCTTGCCGAAGCGCGGATTCTCCAGCTCCAGATAGACACCGGCCCCGCCCTGACCCGGATGCGCCTGGCTGTAGCGTTCCAGTTCGGCGACGGCCGTGCGCAGCAGGCGCTGCATGACGAAGCCGCCCCGCCAGGCGGGCGCCACGAAGGTGCGGTAGTAGTAGAGGGTCTGGCCCAGATCCCGAATCAGGCTAGGAACCGCAGTGCAGACTGCGGCAAGTTCGCAGTCGGCACTGCTGGTGCGCGCGATAGCCACCAGTTCATTGGCGCGCCGCTGTGCTGCGGTCGGATCGGCAATGGCGCCGTGGCGGCGCCAGAAGGCGACGGCCTCTTCGCGCAGGTCGGGTCCGACGTTCTGCCAGCAGACCGTGTAATCGAAGCTCGGCATGGTCCGGGCCCATTGGAAGATTTTGGGCTATGGTAAAGCAGGCAACCCGTTGGCAAGGAACCCAGGTGAGCACCAGCGAAGATCCCAGGATGGAGCAAGCGCGCAGGGACAAGGCCGAGTCCGAGCGTCTCCGCCGCGAGCAGCAGGCCGCGCGCATTCGCGAGAACCCGGCCGAAGCCCTGAAGAGCGAATTCTCGGCCGCCTTCGTGACCCTGCTCGAGCAGGGTCGGCTGAGCATCGCGGTGTCGACCTACCAGGCCGGCCAGGTAGTGTTCCTGCGTGCCGACCAGGGCAAGCTCAACACCCACTTCTGTGCCTT
>Ga0100398_1004624_pt1 | contig 11140 bp, 10 predicted proteins | sample CryGeymeta201522_FD_81568 | JGI IMG/M metagenome (GOLD analysis project Ga0100398, IMG submission 81568) | Groundwater microbial communities from Crystal Geyser aquifers in Utah, USA - Crystal Geyser metaG 2015-22 | ecosystem: Environmental > Aquatic > Deep subsurface > Groundwater | place: USA... | reverse complement strand
CGGTTCAACGTAGGTCTGATATCCAAGGTCTATCCCGTCCGCTCACATTCCATCTGCGCGCAGGGCGGCATCAACGCAGCCTTGACCAATAACCCCGACGCCCGCGACGATTCCTGGGAAAAACATACTTTCGATACCATTAAGGGGAGCGATTTCCTGGCCGATCAGGATGCCGTAGAGATCATGTGCAAGGAGGCCATCAAGATCGTCTATGAAATGGAGCACTGGGGATGCCCTTTCAGCCGGTTTCCCGATGGCACGATCGCCCAGCGCCCCTTCGGCGGCGCTGCCTATCCCCGGACCTGCTATTCCTCTGACATTACCGGTCATGTACTTCTCAATACCCTCTATGAAAGGGCCGTAGCGAAGGGGGTCAAAATCTATCCGGAATGGTTTGTAACCTCCCTTTGCGTCGAAGACGGTCAGTGCCATGGCGTTGTCGCCCTGGATATGCACTCAGGCGAACTCGTCCCCGTCCGCGCCGGGGTGACCTTCTTCGGCACCGGGGGGTACGGGCGGGTCTACCAGCACTCCACCAACTCCCTAACCAGCACGGGAAGCGGCATCGGGATGGCTTACAAGGCGGGCGTCCCCCTCAAGGATATGGAATTCGTCCAGTTCCACCCCACTACGCTGATCGGCACCAACATCCTGATGACGGAGGCCTGCCGGGGGGAGGGGGGTTATCTGGTCAACAACCAGGGCGAACGCTTCATGAAGCGCTATGCGCCCACGGCCAAGGAACTGGCGCCCCGTGATATCGTTTCCCGGTGTATTCAGACGGAAATCAACGAGGGCCGGGGGTTTGACCACCCTCTGGGAAGGTACATCCAGCTCGATCTCCGGCATCTGGGTGAAAAGAAAATCCAGGAGCGGCTTACCGGCATCCGGAAGATCTGCATCGACTTTATCGGCATCGATCCTGTTGACGAGCCGATCCCCATCATGCCCTGCCAGCACTATTCAATGGGGGGCATCGACGTCAACGAGCGTTGCGCCAGTGAGGTCCGCGGCTTCTATGCCGGAGGGGAATGTGCCTGTGTCAGCGTCCACGGTGCCAACCGGCTGGGCGGCAACTCGCTGCTGGAAACCATTGTCTTCGGAAAGCTGGCGGCGCAGGCAATTTCCGAGGATATGGAGGGTGGAATTCCCAAACCGGACGAAAAACCCCTCCTGAAACTGAAGGATGAGGTGGAGAAAAAGATCCTGCGGCTGACTGCGCCAGGCCGGGAGAAACCTTATCAGCTCCAAGCCGACCTGGGCGTTGTCATGGACCAGAAGGTGGGCATCTTCCGAACCCGGGAACAACTGAAGCAGGCCGTTGACAAACTGCCCGAACTCAAGGAGCGTTATCGGCATGTCGGCGTTTCCTCGCCGTCCCGGCATATGAATTACGAACTCATAAACGCACTGGAGCTGGAATACATGCTGGAAGTGGCCCATACGATCGCCCTGGGGGCCATGCTCCGGGAGGAAAGCCGGGGCTCTCACTTCCGGACGGATTTCAACACCCGGAATGACCGCGACTGGCTGAAGCATACCATCGCCAGGATGGGTGATGACGGTGGGCCCGCCATGTCCTACAAGGATGTGGTGATTACCCGGTATCAACCCGTCGAGAGGAAATATTAACCGCTTTGGGGAATTCTTGCGCGAACATTGTATTGAAGGTCTTCTGCTTTAACGGCTTTTTAGGGGGGTATTTCTATTGATCAAAGAGAGTGCATATACCTTCAAGATCCTCAGGTATGACGCAAGGGAACCGGAAAGGAGGCCCTGCTTCTCCACCTACCGGATCCGTGTCATTCCCGGACTGACGGTGCTCGCGGTGCTGCTCCGGATCCGTGACGAGATCGACGGGACGCTTTCCTTTAGGTGCTCCTGTCGCTCCGCTGTTTGCGGATCCTGCGCCATGGTGATCAACGGCAAGCTCGATCTCGCCTGCCGGACGCAGGTGGCCGGCTTCAATACCGATACGATCATCCTGGAGCCCCTGCCCAATTTCGAGGTGATCCGGGACCTTGTCGTCGATATGACGCCGTTCTGGCAGATGTATGATAAGATCCAGCCTTACCTGATCCGGCGCAGTCACGCTCCCGAAAAGGAGATCCCTCAGAGCGAAGGGGAGCGCCGGCAGATCGACCAATTCGTCAATTGCATCCTCTGCGCCTGCTGTTGGGGTGCCTGCCCGGTGCTGGCGAGGGAGCCCGGCTATCTGGGTCCGGCGGCGGCGGCAAAGCTGGAGCGGTTCGTCCTCGATTCCCGGGATGAGCGGCCCGCCAGCGCGCTTTCGCTCGTCAATGATGAAAAGGGGGTCTGGGCCTGCGACACCGTGTTTCGCTGCATCGACGCCTGCCCGAAGGATGTACGGCCCACCGATGCTATCGTCGGCCTGCGGAAAGCAATGGTGAAACAGAGTTTTAAGAAGATACTGGGGAAAGCAAAAGATGAAACTTAAATATTCCCTCATCACGAGGAGGACTTTTCTCAATACGCTCTTCGGCGGCTGGTTATTTGCCTTCTTCGCCGGGACTTTCTCTGCCCTGATGAAATTCGCCTTTCCCACCCTGGGCAAGGAGCCCGACTTTGTTGTCCTGAACAGGAAGGATTTTACGGACCTGGCAAACAACTCGGTCAAGCGCTTCCCCTGGGGAGGCGTGGTGGGACTCTATTTCAAAAAGGCCGACGGTTCCGTCCTGGCCCTGAAGGGGGTCTGCACCCACATGGAATGCAACGTGGCCTACAAGCCGGAAGAGAGGCGTTTTTACTGCGCCTGTCATAACGGATGGTACGACGAGAACGGCAAGAACATCTCCGGGCCGCCACCCAAGCCCCTCGAAGTCTTCACGATAATGGAAGAGGGAGAGAAACTGATCATCGCCAAGAAGGGGGTCAAGGTTGAACTGCCCAAAGCTTAAGAACTGGCTGGAAGAGCGCTACGACTGGGAAGGGATGAAGAGGTTTGCGAAGCGCAAGCTCGTCCCGGAACATCGCTACGACCTCTGGTACTACACGGGCGGGATCACGCTCTTTCTGTTCATCCTCCAGTTTCTGACGGGGATGCTGCTGGCCTTTTATTATGTCCCCCATATTGATTTCGCCCACAAGAGCATCATCGAGATCGTCACCAAGCAAAACCTGGGCTGGTTCTTTCGGTCTTTCCATCACTGGGGGTCGGAGCTCTGCATCGCCTTTTTGTTCATTCACCTCTTCGGCACGCTGCTCCTGAAGTCGTACCGCAAGCCCAGGGAATTTCTCTGGGCTACCGGATTCATCCTCCTGGGCGTCTCGATCTTCTTCGGACTGAGCGGCTATCTCCTCCTCTGGGACGAGCGTGCCTTGGCCGCCGTCCGAGTGGCGACGGGAGGGGCAGGCAACTTTCCCTTCATCGGTGGGTTCATCAAGGCCTTTCTGCGGGGAAGCATAGATGTGACCGGCGACACCCTCACCCGTTTCTACGCCTTTCATGTGGCCATTCTGCCCATCATCACCCTGCTCCTCGTCGGCCTGCATCTCCTTCTGATGCAATATCACGGGATGAGCGTGCCGCTGTCCCTGGAAAAGGAAAAACGCCGGGAAATCCCTTTCTTTCCAAATTTCTTTTACAAGGATCTGATGGTCTGGCTGGTCGTCCTCGGGGTTCTCACAACCCTGGCTGTGCTACTGCCGCCGGAGATCGGCGCGAAGGCCGATCCCCTGGCCCCTCCGCCGGAAAACGTCAAGCCCGAATGGTATTTTCTCTTCCTCCTCGAGACCCTGAAGCTCTTCCCGGGCGCCATCCTGGGTCTGAATGGAGAAACCATCGCCATCTTGATGGTATCCTGCGCGATCCTCTTTTTCTTCCTCATCCCCTTTTTCGACCAAAGATCGGCCCGGGGAGAGAAGAGCCCGCTCTTCACCTGGATCGGCGTGATCTATCTTCTCTATTTCCTCACAATGACGGTTGTGGGTTACCTGAGTTAGGAGCTCGTATGCGAAGAATCGGAGTCGTCAAAGGCTTAAAAAGATTCTCACTTTTCCGCTTTGCGCAGCCGATGGTTATGGCCTTGTTCGTTATGATTCAACCAGCCCCTTCTCCTGCGGCGGATAGGATTGCCGTTTTCCCCACGACACCCTTCGACGCCTACATCATCTACGAGAGCCTGGCAGTTCTCTGGCTCGCCATTATCGGCCTTATCGTCATCATCCGCATGAAGCTCCGCGAAATCGAGCGGATTCAGGAAATGGGCATAGATAAGGAAGACAAAGACGCCCCTCTGCTGCAATAAGCGATGCGCCCCTTTCCCCTGCCCTCACTTGGAACGGAGCGACCCTTAGGGAAAATGTCTTGAGCGCAAAAAGAGCCGATTTTCAAAGCTCTCTCTTGTTATGTCACATTCCCAGAAAGCACTCCTTAACCCCGTTCATTTTCCAGAAGCTCGCTGCCTGTCCCTTTGAGTACGATGCGGCCGTTTCCCAGATGGCACGCGCGATTGCACATCCCCAGCGCTTGTCTCACATTCTGTTCTTCCAAGAGAATGGTGACTCCTGCGTCTGTCCTGCGCCGGGAGTAGCGGCCCGGGGCACCTGCTATCCCTCGCGTGCCTCGCGGAAGAACGACCGAACTGCGAGGACGCTTCCGACAAGCCCGAGAAGAATGCCGAGCGCAGCGACGGCTCCGTAGAACCAGAGCGGTACTGCGTGCTCCCACGAGATTCCAAGAACGCGATTCCGGTTCAGGGCATCGAGTGCCGCGACGAGGAGAGCGGATCCGATGATCCCCCCCGCCAGCCCCTGCACGAGCCCTTCCACAATGAACGGTCCGCGGACAAAGCCGCGCGTCGCCCCTGCCATGAGGAGGACCTCGATCATCTGCCGCTTGCCCATCATCGCCAGCCGGACGGTGTTCATGACAAGAAAAAGAGCTGCAACAGCGAGTAGTCCTCCCACGACAAGGGCAAGGTACGTCATCTCGCGCGAGCGCACGTCGAGCGCTTCAACGACCGTGCGAGGATATGAGATGTCTTCGACGCCCGGCAGCGCGCGAATCTCGTCGACGACCGATTGCACGCGGCGCGCCGTCAGAGCGCTGTCGATGATGTGGACTTTGATCGACGCCGGCAGGGGGTTGAATGTGAGGACGCGTGAGATGTCCTGTCCGAACTGTTCGCGGAATATCTCGAGCGCACGTTCCTTTGAGACGTACGACACACGCTCCACACCGCCGATAGACAGGATCTGCTGTTGGAGAGCCGCCGCTGAGGTGGAGTCGACCTGCTCACGGAGGAAGGCTTCGATCTCCGACTGGCTTCTGAGGGAACCAAGCAGGGATTCCACATGCCGGACGACTGCTGCAAACGCGCCAAGGCTGAGGACGACAAGCGCGATCGTGCCGGTCGAGATCAGCGTCATCGCCACGGCGCGGCGCATCCCGCCAAACCCTTCAGAGAGTGCGAATCGAAGCGACATGGTCGGCTGCTGCTCTTGTGTACTTCTGAGTGACTGGTTGAGTGTGCAGCGGGAGGAAGCCCCCGGCCTTGAAAAGATAGCGGAACAACTGGTGAGGTGCAACATCAGAAAGCTTCTGGGTCTCTCGGCGAGTTGCGCGATTCCCCACACCCCTCCCGCATCGGCGCGGAGCAGACGGCGATTCGTGAATCGCCCTGTTGCCCGTAAGGGCAACTTTCTTGCCCGTGCCGAGGCCCTGAGGGCAAGCCATCACATCGCGGGCAGCCTTCGCTTCATCATCCCCTCGATGAAGTCGGTTCCTGCGTAGCCGGCCGCGATTATCAGCAGGAAGTACTCCTTCGTCAGCGTGCTATCGAGAAATCCGATCGTCCCAAGGATTCCAGCGAGAGCACCCACGCCAACGCCTATCAGGAGGCTTGAGAGAAGTGTCGGCCACGAGAACCATTCTTCCCATTTCTTCCCGGAGACAACTGCAGCGTCATGCTGCTTCTTCAAGCCGACAACCAACCGCAGTCCCTGCCCCGCCGCACCGAGGAGTGCCCCCAGCGCAATCCGCCAGAGTATCTCGCCTGCATCCATCGCTGCCTCCTCCCTTTCGCATGATCCCGATCCCGCCGTTGCGCCAATATATGCTTCCTCCGGCTCAGATACAAAACGCACCCTTCCGCGGCACCTCAGGCGTACGGAACTGTCCAGAGTAGAGACGTTACCTTCTTCTCTCCATATCTTGGCGTTGACTTCATGGCCTATCTCCGAACTTCAAATATTCAAAGTCAAGATATCCTCCGAGAGTTCCCACGCCCCCTTGACAAGTGCCAAGAAATTCGCTAGCTTGGAAAAGCAGAATAAGAAATTCCTTTTTAGCATTCCCTGTTCTTGATTGCAGTCCGCAAACGGAGCTGACGTGGAAAACAGAGAAGGAACAATGAAGCAACTCGCCTGTGCCATCCTCATCGCGGTCCTTGCGGGCTGCACGCGCTCTGACGACCGGGAAATATCCGCTTCCGGGACGATCGAAGCGACCGAGGTCAACATCAGTGCAAAGGTCGGCGGACGCATTGACCGGCTTCCCGTCGATGAGGGAACCGCTGTGCGCGCGGGAGACACGCTTGCCGTCATCGACCGCTCCGATCTCGCCATCCAGCTGCGGCAAGCAATGGCGAACGCGGCTGCCGCCGATGCGCAGTTCCGCCTTACAGCCCGCGGCGCGCGGCAGGAAGATATCGTTCAGGCCGAGGCGAGCTTCAAGAATGCCGAGGATGACCTGAAGCGGGCCGAGGAGCTCTTCAAGGCGAACAGCGCAACACAGAAGCAGCTCGACGACGCACGCACGCGCTTCATCGTCTCCCGCAGCGTCTACGAAAAGCTGAAGCATGGGCCCTTGCCCGAGGAGATAGACGCGGCGCGCGCGCGACGCGAACAAGCCGCCGCCCAGGTGGATGCGGTCAGGAAGCAGATTGCGGACGCGGTCGTCCTCGCTCCATCGAACGGAGAGATAACACAGCGCTCCGTCGAGGTGGGGGAGATCGTCCTCCCGAATGCCGCGCTCTTCCGTCTCTCGCGCCTTGAAACGGTCCACCTTATGATCTACGTCTCCGAGATCGAGCTCGCACGCGTCAAGTCAGGTCAGTCGGCGAAGGTGTTCATCGACGCCGCCCCCGGCAAGCCGCTCCCGGGAAGGGTCACTTACATCTCCCCCATCGCCGAGTTTACCCCGAAGAACGTGCAGACGAAGGAGGACAGGACGAAGCTCGTCTTCGGCGTGAAGATCGAAGCTGCGAACCAGTTACGCCTCCTCAAGCCAGGGATGCCTGCCGACGCGACCATCGTGACCGACACCTCATCCGTGCGGTGAATCAAAGATGCCCCCGGTCATTGAGATCGACGGACTCACAAAGGCCTTCGACGATATTGTCGCGGTGGACAACATCCGCCTCACCGTGGACGGGCGCGACTGGTTCGGCGTCGTAGGACCCGACGGCGCCGGCGAGACCACAACGCTGCGACTCCTGTGCGGCCTCCTGACGCCGACCGCCGGGACCGCGAAGATCCTCGGCAACGACCTCGTTCGGGAATCGAAGATGATTAACCGCGAGATCGGATACATGTCACAACGCGTCAGCCTCTACGGCGACCTCACGGTCGACGAGAACATCGAGTTCTTCGCCGAGATCAACGGGGTGTACGATTTCAAGAGACGGCGCGATGAGCTCCTCGAGTTTACCCGCCTCACGCCGTCTCGCGACCGGCGGGCAGAGCAGCTCTCGGGCGGCATGAAACAGAAGTTGGGCCTGGCCTGCACCCTTATCCACCACCCGAGGGTCCTCTTCCTCGACGAGCCCACGACGGGTGTCGATCCGGTGTCACGCCGCGATTTCTGGCACATCCTCTCGAGTCTCCTCGAAGAGCGCATCACGATCGTCATGACCACACCCTACCTCGACGAGGCCGAGCGCTGCAGCCGCGTTGCACTCATGCATCAGGGAAAGGTCATGGTTGCCGACGAGCCGCAGCGGCTAAAACGCCTCATGCATGGCGAAGTCATCGAAGTGATCTGCAACAGGATCCGCGAGGCCGCCTCGCTCCTCAAGGAGAGGGCAGGCGCCGCGTGTCCCGGACTCACGGGCGTCCAGGTATTCGGCGACCGGCTCAACCTTGTCGTGACCGAGAGCCGCACATGCTTCCCGTCCATCGAGCGGCTCCTGCGCAACAACGGCATCACCGTCGCGGAATGGCGTATCATCACACCGTCCCTCGAGAATGTCTTCATCTCACTCGTGTCGGCCGCTTCACCGGGCAACGCGACATCTTCGGAAAGGCAATGACCATGCTCAGGGCACTGTTCATCGTCGTTACGATCATCCCCTCCGTCGCCGCATCCCAGAGCCCCCGCAGTCTCACGGTCGAGGAAGCGGTGCGGCTTGGACTGCAGAACAACCGGTCGCTTCATGCCTCGCAGATGAAAGTCGCCGCGGCCGACGCGCGTGCCGGCGAAGTACGCACGACACGTTTCCCCTTGTTGAAGGTGTCGGGGAGCTACACGCGTCTCAGCGAGATCGAACCGTTCGCGGTGCAGCTCCCGTTCGTCCCGGCCCCGATCACCATCTCCCCTGTCGTTCTCGACAACTACGCGTCCCGCGTGAGCCTCCAGCAGCCGATCTTCAGCGGGTTCAAGCTCTCAAACACAATCGCCGCCGCCGAGTACGCGGGTAGGGCTACCGGGTACGACTATGCAATGGACAGGTCGGACCTCATCTTTGCGATCCGAAGCGCTTACTGGAACCTTTTCAAGGCCTTAGAATCCAGGAGAGTCGTCGACGAGAACGTCGATCTCATAGAGCGCCACCTCGCCGACATCAGAAACATGAACGCTGCCGGCCTTGCGACACGCAACGACGTCCTGAAGGTCGAGGTCCAGCTATCAAACAGCAGGCTCTCCCAGATCGACGCCGCGAATGCCGTCTCAATCGCCACGATGAGTCTCGATAACCTCCTCGGACTTCCTCTTGAGACGCCCATCGAGATCGCGTCAAGGCTTCACCCATCCTCCGACAGCCTGAAGCCGGTCGACGCCTACGTCGACGAAGCCTCAACTGCCCGCCCGGACCTCAGGGCAGCGGGCCTGCGTGTGAGCGCCTCAGACGCATCACTGGGGGCTGCACGTGGGAGCCGGTACCCGCAGATCTTTCTCAGCGGGAATCTCTACTACTCCCGCCCGAATCCGAGAATCCTTCCGACGAAGGATGAATTCAAGAACACGTGGGACGTGGGCGTCAACATCTCCTTTGACCTCTGGAACTGGGGAGCGACTTCGTACCAGACAGAACAGGCCGAGGCGGCGCTCGAGCAGAGCCAGGACGCGCTCCAGCTGCTGAAGGACGCAGCGTCGCTCGAAGTCCGGCAGAGCTACCTTGCGCTGCGCCAGGCACAGCGGAAAGTCCCTGTCGCACAGGAAGGCGTCTCACAGGCGGAGGAGAACTACCGCGTCGCGCAGTCCCGTTTCAAGGCGGGAAACGCGACCAGCACCGATCTTCTCGATGCGGAGGTCGCGCTTCTCCAGGCAGGCATGAACCGTGCCGCGGCCCTCGTTGACCTCGAGCTCGCCCGCGCCCGGCTTGTGAAGTCGCTCGGAAAAGAGGAAGAGTAGATGTCGGAATCGGCGATTGACGTGCGAGAGCTCACGAAGAAGTTCGGGGGCCTTACGGCCGTGGATGGAATCAGTTTTGCGGTCGCACGCGGAGAGATCTTCGGCTTTCTCGGAGCCAACGGGGCCGGGAAATCAACGACGATCAGGATGCTGTGCGGACTGCTCGAGCCGACATCAGGGACCGCGCGGGTCGGAGGCTACGATATCAACACGCAGACCGAGCTCGTCAAGAAGAGCATCGGCTACATGTCGCAGAAGTTCTCGTTGTACGAAGACCTGACGGCCGAGGAGAACATCCGTTTCTTCGGCGGTGTCTACGGACTGTCGAAGGAGCAGACCCGTGACCGGATGCAGTGGGTCATCGAGATTGCCGGACTCGAAGGGCGGGGGAAGAGCATCACCGGCACGCTCTCGGGAGGATGGAAGCAGCGCCTCGCACTCGGCTGTGCTGTTCTCCACCGTCCCCAGATCGTCTTCCTGGACGAACCCACCGGCGGCGTGGACCCAGTGTCCCGGCGCCGGTTTTGGGAGCTGATCAACCAGCTCTCCGAGGAGAAGATCACCGTCCTCGTCACCACTCACTACCTGGACGAGGCCGAGTACTGCAACAACATCGTCCTCATCAATGCCGGCCGGCTCATCGCGGGCGGGAGCCCGAACGAGTTCAAGACGACACACATCAGGTATCCGATGCTCGAGGCGGAGACGTCCGACGTCGTGAACGCGCTTGAAATCCTCCGGAAGGAGCCGTGGGTCAGGAAGATTTCCATCTTCGGCACCCATCTCCATGTTGGTATCGACGATGAGGCGGAGGGACGGCGCCGTATTATCTCGACGCTCGAAGCGAGAGGGATCGGCGTCCGACGCCTCGACAGGATCGTCCCTTCGCTGGAGGATGTGTTCCTCCACCTCCTCGAGGAGGAACCGGCAGGAAAGGACGGGTGAGATGTTCAGGCGAATCCGCCCCATCATCATCAAGGAACTGAGACAGATCCGTCGGGATACACGGTCTCTCGGCTTGCTCCTCGTATTTCCGGCCTTCCTCGTCTTCCTCATCGGCTACGCGCTCAACTTTGACGTGAAGCACGTGAAGCTCGCGATCCTCGACCAGGACAGGAGCCCGCGCAGTCGCGAGTACATCCGCGCCTTCTCAACGTCGGAGTACTTCGACATCGGCTACAATGTCGGCTCCTACGCCGACCTCACGACACTCCTCAACGAAGGGAAGGCCCAAATGGCGGTGGTCACACCCGTGAAGTTCGCGGCCGACCTGCTGGCGGGGCGGGACGTCGATGTGCAGTTCCTCGTCGACGGATCCGATGCCAACACGGCGACGATGGCAATCGGCTACGCGGCGTCGATCACCCAGACATACTCTGCAAGTATCGCCACGGCGGCCCTCGCGCGCAGCGGAAGGGAGTCGTACGTGCCCGTCGACTTCCGGCCGAAGATCTGGTACAACCCGGAGCTCGTAAGCGCGAAGTTCCTCCTCCCCGGCCTCTTCGGTTTCATCCTCATGCTGAGCGCCGTCATCTCAACCTCGTT
>Ga0100398_1004622_pt1 | contig 11142 bp, 8 predicted proteins | sample CryGeymeta201522_FD_81568 | JGI IMG/M metagenome (GOLD analysis project Ga0100398, IMG submission 81568) | Groundwater microbial communities from Crystal Geyser aquifers in Utah, USA - Crystal Geyser metaG 2015-22 | ecosystem: Environmental > Aquatic > Deep subsurface > Groundwater | place: USA... | reverse complement strand
TTGGCTGCTGGTTTGTAACCCCGTTGCTTGCCCAGTTTTCGTATGCGTGTTCTTGCCAGTGGAAAAGGCTGGCACCAACTAATACTAGTTCTACTGAGCAACAACAGACTGCTGCCGAACTATCTCCTCTTTGACCTCCTGCTTCTTGTGCCCTGGCTAATAAGTAAAAAATTAGGAATTTTGTTCCCTTCTGCCTGCCTCCTGCCTGCCTCTTGCCTGCTCCCAGCGCACAAAGAAGAGCAACATAGCGCACAAAGAAGAACAAAATAAAACGTCCCATCTTCCAGCTTTCTCTTGCTGCTCACCTCACCCACCAACAAGAAGCAGGAGCAAATGCAAAAACGATGTAACAGCACCTAATTAACATTCATGGCGCTTGGCAAAGCGTCCAATTAGGTAGCGTGGCCTTCCAGCAAAAAAAGAAATGACCAATGCCGGACTTGAACCGACGACCTTCGGGTCTGGAATCCGACTGCAGAGTAATAGGAGTTTGAGAAGTACTGAGTAAGCAGAAGATCGGACGACACGAGTTGATCACCAGTTAATATTCTGAAACTTACTGCTCTGCCAACTGAGCTAATTAGTCCAATCACGCTATTATCAGAAGAACCACAAATTTTTAATACATAGTCTATACATTTTATTTTTGTCAACATGATTACAAGTATTATTATTATTTTTTCTTTTCCAGCCAAGCAAAGTAGGGTCTACTAGTAGTAGTCTAGTCTGCTTGCTATTGAAGCCATTTTCAAGTTTTTGTAGGTGAAATTCATGCGTCGACAGACCAGCCTTTTCGTGGCATGCCCGCTGAGCCTCGCTGCTTTGAAGCCGCGAACTGCGGTGCTTTTTTGCAAGTCGCTGACTATCACTGTCTTGGGATTGTATGCATGCCATAACTGGACCCTACTTTACTTGGTATTGGTCGACACAGAGCAGTAATCTATTGTCTTTTAAACCTCGATCTCGAGCAAATCCACTTTTGCTACGTACTGTTATTATAGCAATAATACAGCTACAGAAACCAGCTGCGAACAACTGTAGCTGCTACCTGCTGCTGCCTGCATGCTACAATGTGGTAACAGTCTGGCTCTTGAGCAAGCTCGCTGGGTGTACAGCCGACTTAATAGCAAAAATGCTGCCTAATCGTCGAGAAATAGTGCCAAGAAAGAGCACAATTCGGCACTGTAAACCACGAATGCGGTACAGACCCTGGAAGAGTTGCCAACTCACGAAATATCCTCATTGCTTTCCTCACGAATTCGTCAACTGAAGTAGTCCATCTTGGTTCCTTTCACTCTGCCAGAATCCAAGCCCTTCTTAGTCGCATTGTATGCACGGCGGAACACCTCAGACTGGGCTATTTTTAATGGCCGAATTCAATCAAAGGGGGGTTTCGGGGTTTCAGTCGGCAAAGACAGCCTCAGCCCTTTTGGTCGCCACTCTCTCGGATTTGCTGGACAACCTTGTGCTTGCGCCGAAGCCAGTGGTCCAGAACTCGCGAGTATCGTGGGTTGGAGAATTGCAAGTCCCATCCGCTCGCTTGAATCAACTACCCAGCTGCTGCGGCGTCCATGTCCACGTCTGCCTGCCTTTTTTAGAGGACGAAGCAGTGTCATCCAAGCGCGGCACAATTGGAGTTTCAAGTCCAGCATGTCGCGGTAATTTTGGCCAAGACTACCCTTCCTCTATCAGCATTGTTCTTGACACGATCAACAGCAAAACGTGCTTGGGATGATACGCATCACTGAGATCAACCTGCTTTGTTTCTTTTTAATGCTCCTGGGTGGCATTCTTATGCCTATTCAGGATAAATCGAGACTAACTAAAAAGAGCATAAACAGATTTGGGTAGAATTATGCCGTTGAAAGCAAATGAATGCACAATATTAAAAGAACAAATTAAATGCTGCTACTGTATAAGCCGTAAGAATATTGCGAGAAAACTCTTGGGTGGGCACATTGCCAGAATATTTTGGGCACTTTATCTCAGCATCTCTCTCGTTCTTTTGGCTCTTCGTGGTGGACGTTCGCCACTGAAACATCGGTTACAGCAATCGGGGAACTCACATTGCACCTCTGGAATTTCTCCACCACAATCTGTAAAGAGATCATCCAGAACGGCGTCCAGTCGAAGGTTGCAAAAGCTTTGAGGCACACTGCCTTGAAATAAGTTGTAGTTGAACAAAGCCTCATTTAACTCTTGCAGTCGACCGGGCTGCACTTCCGGAATAGTTCCACTCAAAAAGTTTCCATCGAGATACAAATCGCGAAGCCCGGGCGGGTCTTGGAAATTTGAGGGAATTGGTCCAATGAAGGAGTTGTTGGAAAGGTAGACAAACTTGACCGCTGGAAGTGCAAAGATGGATGTCGGAATGGCACCCGTCAAGAAATTCATTGAGACGTCCAGGTGCTCCATTTGGCTGTAGCTACCGAAGATGTTAGGAATGGTAGAGTTCAAATAATTTTGAAAAAGAATCAGGTTCTTCAAATTGCTGACTTCGGCAAGCTGATTGGGAATATTACCCGTGAATAAATTCTCACTCAGCCTGAGGTCGCCCAAGCCGGTGAGGCGTCCAATGTGTGTAGAAATTGTTCCTGACAGAAAGTTTCCATCTAGGCGGAGATCTTCAAGATTTGTCATTTGAAAGAATTCCTCGGGAACTCGACCTTCCAATATATTTCCATCAAGACGAAGGATTGACATTTCTGTCAACGCACCCATTTGAGAGGGGATATTGCCTTCGAGACTGTTGTCGTAAAGGAAGGACGTCTTCAATTTTTTCAAGTTTCCAATCTCAGTAGGGATGGTTCCGACTACCCTGTTGTTACTTATCCAGAATTGTTCCAAGTCTACCCATTTTCCAATAATTGTTGGTATACTTCCAGTGAACTCATTGCGGGACAATCGCAAGGCCTGAAGCTTTTGCAAAGGCACAAGACTATTGGCAATCAATGGACCCGATAGCAAGTTACGTTCCACGTCCAAAAAGATGAGACGCGTCAATGTACCGAGAGAAGTTGGAAGCCCTCCTGTGATAGAATTGGCAAACACATTTAAGTTCTCCAACAGTGGGAGAGCGACAATTTCTTCAGGAATGGTTCCCACCAGGTTGTTAAAGGCTGTTGCAGTATCAGTATTAGAAATGAAAGAGTGCATCGTTCTTGGTGTGAGTAAAAATCAGGAGAGTGTACGGTGTTTGCTGCGATCAAAGGTAGTCTTTCTCGATTGATTCAGACAGTTGAAGGTACTTACGAAGATTCAATTTGTATACTACTCCAGTCGATTTTTGAAGCTGACGGCGTCTATCATTGGTCTCTCCAGTGCACACAACTCCAGCCCATGTGCATTCGGAGGAATCTCCCAACCATCCCGAACTATTGGTCCATTGAGCTCCATTTGTCGCAAAATAAAGAGTCAAGAGACCGTATCTCTGAGTTGTGGTTGGATATTGGCAAGGATCCGGCTGAAAGACAGGATCCTTATTAACGATCCAATCAAAGGCCTGTCCCTGAGGTGAATTCGTATCAAGGAGAAGATCTTCGTCTGTAATAGGCGACAGTGTGCTCAAAAAGTACTTCTCACGTGTCACTCCTCCCTCTAGACAAAACCCAGGCGGTCCCAAAGTGGGTGGGGGAGTGGACAAACTCATGTACAAGTAATTCTGAAGAATCCGCTCTGCATTGATTTCGGCTTCAGCTGCCTCTTCCTCCCAAAGAACATCTTTTTCGTCGTGTTTGTTGTTCTCATTTTTGTTTTTTCTGTTTTGGGAAAAGAAATCACCTGCAGATTTCACATCTGTCGTGATTCGCTTTCGTCGAAGCAATCCCACTGTATTGTCATCGGCGAAAACAATGGCGGGCGATAGAACTGTAACTACTAAAGCAATGTGCCGCCACCACTGCACCGGAGACAACGATGAGGACGCGTTCACTGTTGTTGTTGCTCTTGTCGTTGATCTCATCTTGATGAATCGATCGTTTATTCGTTTCTTGTAAATCTGTAGTAGTAGTTGTGCGGAAGATTCCGTTTCACTTTGAATCTTGTTGAAATGAAAGCTATGTCTCCATAGTTGGTCCACTCGCTTGTTAGATGGATATCGGCACACGAGAGCCAAATTTGTTCTCTTGCATGGAAATGCATCCAACACGATCACATAAATTTTGTGGCAGAGAGCTTAACAAGTCTCAACGGCTCGAAATATCAAGATTTGGTTTCTTGAAAATATCATACCAAGACTCGTTGTGAGTCCGAATCACGAGTAGTTCTTCATAAAGATTAACCCTAATGAAAGATTCGAATTCTGATGCCCAGTTTGGACGTTAAGTTGTTCGCATGCGCACTGCGGTCAAAACATCACATCTGATTTGCTGATCGAGAGCGCGAACGCCAGACAGAGAATTTGGCAAAAAAGCTCCTTCCATCATCATCTTCTAAATCTCGTTCCAAACGTACTACGGTACTACACTGCTACACTAGACTACTACCTGCTATTTCTTATTTCTTTCCTCATCATTGCTTTTTTCCTGCCATCATACTTTTCTCACTCAACATAACATTAGTTCATAATTTATTCCTTAGACAATGGTCAAACGACGATCGAAACGCAAAGCTGCAGTCATGGAGTCCCTGTTAGAGGGAGGTAAACTTCGTCGATCCAAGCGCAAAGAAAATATTCGGGAAGACGAACACAAAATCTACGGAGAGTAAGTTCCAATTATTTACAGAATAATTTATGGAGTGCCTCTTTGTGCGCCTCGCTCCGCTCGATAATGCTAGCACAAATTTCTGCCGTGTTTTCCGCGGTAGTTTAGATTACGGCTGTTGAGTCACTACCTGTTTTTGACCTGCTCTTTCTTGGATGATTCATTTTTCATCTTACCCAAATTATAATCATTTTGTGCTATTCACTACTCTCCTCTCTCCTCATAGTGACTACGGCATTCTGCCCTCCGACTGATCCATGGTTGCCGCATCCGCTATTCCAAAGAGGTAAGCTTGCATTCATTTCTTTTCGTGTTATATTTTTGCCTGGTTTAAGTAAGATGGGATGGATGATGGATGGACCAGAGGGACAGGGACATCAGAGGTTACTGTTAACTGAGCTCCTTTTTCTCCTATCTTGATTGCCGTTGCTGTCGTGTTTCTTGCGTAGCTTCCACGTAGCTTTCAGTACTAAATGACGTGAAGAAGCGCACATTCGCTTTTTGCTGCCAAAGCTTCGTATTTCATTCGCACGACTGGGACTCAATTTGAGGAGTCTGCTATTGCCATCACCATCACTCTATTTTTTTCTACCCTTCACTCACCGAATCATGTTTTAATGATTGATTCTGTACATTAATTATTTATTATTTTGACTTGACAACCACGGATATACAGGGTACCTTTGGGTTTCGTATGCGGCTATCCACTCAACGGAGGGGAACTCTACGGTGGATCCATGTTCATTCGATCGGCGGCGCATGATACACTCCAAGGCAGAGCTATTCAAGCTGTGAACGAATTCTGGGGCGAAGATTTTCGAAGCTGGGGTGGCCGCGAAACGATTGGCATTCCCGTGTGCAAGAAGAAGTATTCACCCTTTAGCTTTAGCATTGCTCATCAGGAACAAGAAGGCAGAGATGACGATGATGGTAATGATGATTACGAAGATTCCAGCAGTGCTGCACGACAACGACCCAAGATGCAGGTGGTCGTCAATCGAATGTACGGTTGCAAGTGCCACTCCGATATCCGAAAAGCCATCATCGAGAAACATGGAGAACGCAAAGGATGGGAACCCTTTGGTCAGTGGTCTCTCAAGAAAGCACAGGATTTAGCTCGAAAAGAAACCGAACGTTTGAACCAACCCCGAGCGTCTTCGTCGAAGGCATCGTCACATCCAGGCTCAGATGCCGAAAGAAGCTCGACCGATGGAACATCCACCTCGGAAGACATCTGGACGTTGTCGTCGGATGAAGAAAAATCACCTAACAATAATTTACTTCCGTCGATGTGCAACAACGGGAGCTGTACGTGGAAAGTCAAAGCCAAATACGACAACATTTATCACGAGATTCATGGCCGTACAGAGTCTGATGACGAAGATTATTAGAAGAAAATGTTTGCTTTGCGTTGGAATGTGTGAGAGATGATTAAAAATTGTTTCTTCTGACTGTGAGAATTTGTACTGTCTCCCGGCCTTGGTGACGATTCAAGAGTACCCCTTTCTTGGAAGTCGCCGTAGGATTGAGTGATCATTGCTGGAGTTTTTCGCCGCCTGAATGACCCAGATTGGATGGAACTAGCCAAAATGAAGGTTGTTCTTCCTCTCTGGTGAGAATGGCGATGTATTGATTCTCAGCTAGTACGGTAGCAGTGGCTTTCAACACGGAAAAGTCTCGGTCATGGATTGCTTTCTTTCTTTTTCAACAAGACAGCTTGAAAGGACCACCCGCTTATTATTTGATCGGCTATTTTGTCAAGCTTAGTGCTGTTATAGAATTTTGTTTGCATACGGATTCACAGCAAGGTCAAGCTGCTTTGCTGTTAGCTACAAGTACTTAGAACTGTAACTATTACTAGTCGGTGAGCAGGATAGAAGGTAAAAAACAATTCAAAACTGAACACATGCTGAACACGACATGTCTGTTGGTAACTCTAAATTTTGAGATAGCGATAACCCCAATCTTGTCCCAGTCCCTATCATGACGAAAGCGACGATCCTTTGCTTCAACTCTCTTCAATGTCGCTCTCTGCCCAATCAAACCATCATGCTCTTTCGCACGCACAGATAAACCTGCTGTTGGCTGTTGCTACTACTAGACTAGCCACTACCAGGTACTAGAGTGAACCTTCACCATCGTCGCTTTTGTTAATTATTTTCATCTATTTAAACGTCAACTACAACAACAATGAAGATCGCCGCTGTTTTTGTCTTGACCGCAACTACTGTTGCGGCTTTTGCCCCTGCCCCTGCTGGCACCCGATGTACGTAAAAGTATAGAAGTAAACGTGAGCGAAGGTTAATGGATTGAAGAAGGGAGTGGAGCCCGCGCACCACAATCAGCCTGTTACAATGGTACTTTAGTATACAAAGGAGCAGTTTTAGCCACCAAAATGCGGGATGATTATTGATTAGTGCATTGCTTGAAGGCAGGACTCGTGGTGTAGAAGCCAGCGATCTACCATTCTTCCAACTGTTACTTCTTCGTCTGATCTAACCTTTTCCTTTTCGTTGGACACTTCTCTCACTATTTAGCCACTTCTGTCAGCATGGCCGAGTTCGACCTTGACTACGGTATGAAGAATGACTATGTGGCCCAGAGCTACGGCGACGGTGGCCAGGGAACATTTGGAGCCGTCTCTCCAAACGACTGGAGAGTCCCCGGAACTTCCCCTGTTGGCCAGAGCTCATATGCCGGCGCCCCTGATGGTGGTGACGAGCCTTGGTTCTCGGAGGCTGTCTCCACCGTGTCCTTGGATATGAGCAAAGCTGAAGAAACCCTCAAGGCCTTCACAAAGGAAGCTGCTTCTTTCAAGATTGATCAATTCGCCGCAGACAACAACATCAGTGACAAGGCTGGTGCTATGGACAAGTTGATTGGTGCCATGGGATACGATGCTTTCCTTGAGGCTTCCCCTAAGCAACTCGCAAAAGCCTGGGAGACTGCTACTGGAAAAAAGGAGTAAATACCTGAGCTCTGCACAATGATTCACAGTCTTTGGAGCTGTTGACTTTCTTCTCCCTGACACAATAAGTTTTAGAATAAGACTTGCTTTGAGACACGGTTTGCGCATAAATCACATACTATACATCTTTGTTGATCGCATAGAGACTGCGTTTGTATAGCATACTATCTGTGCGAATTCAATCATCAAATTCAACTGAATAATATATGCGCCAGAGTCATATTCAGTATGGACGACTTAGACGAAGCAATGCACAAATGTTTAGTTAGACGCTGAGAGAATAATATTACTTACTACTTATCCCCGGTCGATGTGTTTTCAACCATTTCTGATCATTGTGTTCTCGCTTTTCTTGCGTTTTCAACTGAAGTATTTTCGAGTTAGAAGCCTGTGCAGTCGCGCTTTTATTCTATGCACGTAATGCATGTTGCAAATCCTGCTTTTTTACAAAGAACGGCAGATATCGTGTCTCAGGAAGAATTATGAGCACAAATTCAGCAACGATTCTATAAACATATCCTATACTCTCTCATGAGTCCGCGGACGTTTCAACACAATGTTTTGATATATTTAATAGACAATGCTTGTGGTGCAGCTTCGTCATCCAGAGGAAGACGATGTCCGTTGGTAGCATCATGCCTAGAAAACAGATTCATATCCAACAGAAAAGTCACCACGCATAAGAGTATGGATGTTCGCATTTTATTTGTCGTATGCAAAGCACCAACAACTCAAAGTCAGCCTCGCCAAATAGCTGCTGCCAACGGTGCTAGTCGATTTTGCACAGTATGCAGCTATCAAAAAGGAATCTGGAGTGTCCTCGTCCGAACAATAACAAACAAAACCTGTCAGGCTACTGCAACCGTGATTTCTGCTTTTGTTTGGACGCCCAATTCCGTCTGTGTGTGTGCGTGTGTGTCTTGGCGGGTCAGAATGACCTTTGTGTTTCGCCCTAGAGCAAAATAGAGCTCTGCAATGATAGCGGTCATTGGAGAATCAGCAAGAACAAGTGGGCCCATAGTCTCCGTCCAGAAATTGAGTTTGATCCTTTGCCTGTCCTTCTCACAATAACTGATGCCTTCTTCGTGTGATAATATTGTTGGCTGTTTGTAAGTTTTCTAGTACCGCTGAAAAGCGCTCTATAAGTTGTTATTATGACTGCGCCATGCAAACTGCGCACCGCACGCAACAGTGATTTTCTGAAGGATATATTCTCGATTTGGTAAAAAAGTTTCCAAGGACACAAGCTTGGACGCAGTCTACAGTCTACGGTGTGGTTGGAGAGGACATCGATTAAAGAGCTAGGAATTGGGCTTGCTTCCACTTGTGTCGTTGGATAGGATAGTTTTACAGGAATTTTCATTCTCAATCTCATCATCGTTCTTCCTCGTCTAAATCGTCATCGATGATAAATGATAAATGCGATACCAAACCACCTCTCTGCTCCAAGGAAGAAGATTGACGATCGACCCGAGAAGAAGAGGTGGTAATGGCTTGTACGGCAACAATCGACACTTATCAAAGACATACTGGTAACACACAACAACGGTCTGCCATCTCATTTTTGTCCAGCCAGTCTACTCTCGATCAATCCTTTGTAAGGATTCAACATCCAGTTTCGACACATGACCAACTTGAAAGATCTTTAATATTGAATTAGACTAGACTACAACATTACTGTTGAGTAGATAGACTAGACTACACGGCCCGTACTCGTGTACTCTACTGAATATCTAATGGACTCTTCTCGTTTCCTCATATTTCCAAATAGAGAAGTACGTAGATAGTAGTAGTATTCTTCATCTACTACGTTTGGTATGTTGAGGTCGTTGGTGACCGTTCTCCTCGAGGGTTTGTGTTATAAAGACTGCACTCACATGTTGTATTGTTAACCTTTTACCAACAGATGCAACTTTCGGATAGTACAACATCGTATATTGAATTTTAAAAATAGCATGGCAGGCTTTCCATGAATTGATAAAGTAAGAATCGCCGGGTGATTCAACCTCCCTCCAAAAATCCGAACAAAATCATTCAAATCGAGAAATCGAGGAAGCCATGTTGAAAGTTGAAAGGCAATGTGTGTGTGTGTGTGTTCGAGAAAGAGAGGAAGCGACAAGAGAAATACTACTAGAACGTTCAAAAGATACAATTTAAAATTAAGTTCTGAGAAACGAAAATCCATACCTACCAAACAATGATGTTGTCCTTACATCGCCATCTCTGCCTTGAAGCGTCCTTTGTGTTCTTTCTGGTTTTTGCGACGAACCTGAGTGTTGTCAGTGCCGTGAATTTACGACGCAAGAGAAGTTTTCTCACCATTGTCGACCACGAGGATCCTCCAGTCACCTCTTCCGCTATATCGAAGTCTACTACGAACACGAACTACGTAGCCTCTCTAAAAGACAGCACCGATTCGTGGGGACGTACCATTTCGACTCCCATCCAGACTACTACTGCTGCTGCTGCTGCTGAGCCGCGGCACTATACCAAGCAACACAAACAGCCAAAGCAAATGAAAACACGGTTTTTCGAACCCATGCCTGAATTATTGTTGGATTTGGACGAGGAAGACATGACATCTATCTTATGGAGAGATCTAATGATGGAAGAAGGTGGTAGTATGCCCACAAAGGTAATGAGCTACGGTCATGGTGGTGGTGGGATGCCAATGAGCATGTCCATGTACTATTCTCCAAGCGGCAGCAAAGGAATGATGTCTTCTAAATCCAAAAAAAAATCAAGTAATTTTTACGAGGATGATTCAATCTATAATGATTGGGAAGCCATGAGTCTCTCCATGTCGTATCCAAGTGGCCCCACCCCGGATGCTACACCCTCGGTCAATATGCCATCGACACCTACCGTCCCCTTGACACCTACCGTACCTACAGCCGAAACGGTACCACCAAGTATGGGTAATAATACCAAGACCCCCACCTCGGGCAATGATGATTTCCAGCCCACTGTGGTACCTGTGGAGGCTCCCTCGGTTCCGACCATGGGCAGTGGTGATGGCAACCAGCCTTCTACAGCGCCAGTGGTGGTTCCCTCAAGTCCGACCATGAGTAATGGTGGTGATACTAACCAGCCTTCCATGACACCCGTGATTACTCCTTCAAGTCCGACCATGGGTGAAACTGGTGACACCAACCAGCCCTCCTCGGCACCAGTGGCTCCTCCCTCGAGACCAACCATTGGCGAAAACAATGAAACCAACCAGCCCTCCACGACACCAGAGGCGGTTACCTTGAATCCGACAATGGCCGATGGTGATAATAATATGCCCTCCAACGGCAGCGACGAAACATTATCACCAACCAGTAATCCTACAGTAGTAATGACCAACATGCCCGAAGAAATCACCGATGCACCAACCAGCACAGATTCTGCCGTTCCAGAAACACTGTCTCCCACTACAGTTGATACCGGCACAGGAGAACCTGTCAATGTTCCTACGGTTGGCATCGA
>Ga0100398_1004597_pt1 | contig 11163 bp, 10 predicted proteins | sample CryGeymeta201522_FD_81568 | JGI IMG/M metagenome (GOLD analysis project Ga0100398, IMG submission 81568) | Groundwater microbial communities from Crystal Geyser aquifers in Utah, USA - Crystal Geyser metaG 2015-22 | ecosystem: Environmental > Aquatic > Deep subsurface > Groundwater | place: USA... | reverse complement strand
TGTTGATTAAACAGCGCTGGGCGCGGCCCTACAAAACTCATGTCACCCGCCAGAATGCTCCACAGCTGCGGCAACTCGTCCAGGCTGCTTTTGCGCAAGAAGCTGCCGATGGGCGTCAGGTAAGCATCCGGGTTGCTTAGCAAATGCGTCGCCACCGCAGGGGTGCCGATCTGCATGCTGCGGAACTTGGGCATTCTGAAAATGGTGTTGTTGCGCCCGACCCGGTCAGACCAATACAGGGCAGGCCCCTTTGAAGTCAGGCGCACCGCCAAGGCGACCAGCACAATCGGCAACAACAAGACCAGCCCAGCGCACGTACCTGCGATTAGATCAAGTAGTCTTTTCATTTCGTTACATCGTCATTGCGAGCGAAGCGCGGCAATCCATGAACCCCATCCCCGATAGCCCGCCGCAGCCCCTCGGCCACCGAGACCGGTGGATGCCAGCCCAAAAGAGTGCGCGCTTTGGAAATATCCACCTGCAAATTACCGCACAGGCGCTGCACCGCATCACCCTTGCCCAGCAGCGTTGCCCCGGCTTGGAAGGCCCACACCGGCACCGGCAGCAAGCGCGCGGGCACACCGGCTGCGCGCGCCATGCCACGCACCAGTTCGGTGGTGGACAGATCTTGCCCGTCGCTCACCAAAAAAGTCTGATTGGCCGCTTGGGGGTGGGTGATGCAGGTGACGATGAAATCCACCAAGTTGTCCAACGCCACCAGGCTGCGCTGGTTGTGCACCGCGCCCAGCGGCAAAGGCCAGCCGCGCTGCACGGCACGCATGAGGGCGGCAAAATTGGCCTTGACGCCGGGGCCATACACCAGCGGCGGGCGAATGATGACCACCTCCATGCCGGTGTCTGCAGCTATTTGGCGCAGACCCTGCTCTGCCTCCATCTTCGAGATGCCATAGGGGTCGAGTGGTGCGGGAATGTCATCAGCGGTAAACGGTTGCCCCGGCAGCGTCGCTTCGCCGTTGACCTTGACCGAGCTGATAAACACCAGCCGCTTTACCCCCACTGCAGCTGCTTCACGCGCCAATTGCAGGGTGGCAAACACATTCACACGCCTGAATTCCGTCAATGGGTCGGTGGCGGTGTCAGACATCACATGCACACGGGCGGCCGTGTGCACCAGCACGTCTTTCCCTGCCAAAACAGCCTGCCAATCGGTATCGCCATACGAATGACCCACCTGCGCGTAGCAGGCGCCCGCCACCAGGTTTGCGGGGCGTTGTCGTGTGATGGCCAAAACACTGCTGGCCCGATCTGGCGGCGCAAGCGCCACGCAGCGCTGCACCAAAGCACTGCCTACAAAACCGGTGGCACCGGTTACTGCCAGTGAGGTTGGATCGACAATCACGATCCCTCCAAAACACGCATTAAACGCGCATTGATCTTTGCAGCATCAAAGCGCTCTTCAGCTATCCGCCGGCTTTCCAGCCCCATAGCAGAAATCAGCGCCGGGTTTTCTATTAGGCGGAGCATGGCAGCCGCAAGGGCGGGAACATCACGCACCGGCACCAAAAAACCGTTAATGCCATCGTCCACTGTTTCACGGCAGCCAGGTGCATTGGTTGTGATAACGGGCCGGCCCATTGCCATGGCTTCTTGCGTGCTGCGTGGCACGCCTTCGCGATACGACGGAAGTACGTAAACGGTGGCCTGTGCAAGCCATGGTTTGACAGCGACATGTCCCGGCCACTCAAGCAGCCCCTGTGCAACCCAAGCATTTACTTCTGCCTCAGACAAACTGCCCGGGTTTGGGTCAAGGCCACCTAAAAGCACAAAACGCACTGCCGGATAACGTGCTTTGACTAACTCTGCTGCTCCCGCGTATTCCACAATTCCTTTCTCGCGCAACAAACGTGCAGCGAGCAAAAAAGTGATGGGCTTTTTAGCAGGTTGGGTCAATGGCCATTCTGCCAAGTTCACACCAATGCCGCCCAGTTTGACTACCTTGCACTGTTGCACCAAGCAAGCATCTACAAATTCATTGATATCGTCTTGATTTAAAAAAACAATTTTGTGCGCACGCGCAAGCGCAAAGCGATAAAGCTGGCTCACCAACCCGCGTAACAACTTGCGTTTAAGTGGCTCAGGCCCACCAGTTGATGTGAACACATAACCAAGCCCTTCAATCATCGCTACACGATGCGGTACGCCTGCAAGCCATGCAGCCAATGTACCGAAAATTACCGGCTTAATGAAATACCCCAGCGTTACATCTGGACGCAATCGGCGTAACAACAACGCCAATCTCAATGTATCGAGTCCATCACGAATAGGGTTTATGCCTGTGCGGGATAGGCTGAAATTCACGGGATTCGCTCCTAGCTCAGCGACCAGATGACGAAGTTTGTCATCGTAGTCTGGTGCCAACGCATGAACTTGAATACCCGCTTCCACCATACAGCGGATAACTGATCCACGAAAATTAATTAGTGAAAATGCTTGACTGGAAACAATAGTACAGGACCGAGTTTTAACCATGTTTTCCACTAAGAATGAGCGTGCGATGAAGAACCAATAGCAGTTGGTACTATGCTTGATTGGATCGTAAGAGGGATTTTGCTGTGGTGAGAAGTGCGCCCAACAGCCACCGAACATCACGCGTGACCAATAGGTTACGACATTGCGCCGCTGCAACATTAGCATAAGCTCTTCGCGATCTACGTGCTGCTCCACCGGGATCCATGTTGTAAGACAACAAGTATTCAGGCAGATTAGCGAAATGCAAATCATCGTCCAGACATATTCTGAGCCAGAGGTCAAAGTCCTCAGCATTTTGGCCACCCAAATAACCGCCTTGTGCAAGTATCACTTCCCGCCGGAGCATGACCGAAGGGTGACAGATCGGATTTCGATAAAAGAGACTGCGTCGGATTTCATGATTGGAAGTAGGGCAAGACACGTGACCGTGGATGCGATCCGCGGAGTCAATCAAATGATACGATGTGCCCAACACCGCCACTTTCGGATGACTTTCCATGTATGCCCATTGCTGCTCCAGCCGGTTGGGTGCGGCCACATCGTCAGCATCCATGCGAGCAACATACGGAGCCCTGGCCAGATGAAGACCAAGACTGAGACTGAAGTTGAGGAGGTAAATAGGCGTAGCCACCACCCGCACTTTTGTTTCCTGGGCATACTTCAGTTCCAAATCGGACAAAATGGCTAAGCAGTTTGGTCCGTTGACGAGCAGCAGCAGCTCAAAGTCCGCCAGTGTCTGCGACAGGCACGACCTGATGGCACGATGCAACATTTCATTGTCTTTGTTGGTGCAAAGTAGCCACGACACCTTCGGTTTACTTAAATTGCTAAGCATATTTGACAATCATACTGTCATTTATTTTCATTAAGTTTTCTATTAATAAAATTAAACAACTTTTAAATCCATGAAAAATATTTTAAAAATTAACCCAACAACTGGGTATGTAGATGCGATCAACATCGTAATGGACAGTGGTGTTCTAATCAAGGCTAACACATATGGAATCAATAGAGAGGCAGGCGTAAACGATCTAATTACATATTGATTTCCCGTACCAGAAATTGCTAAAAAGCAAAATATCAGGCAGAAATCGATAAACGTAGTACTATTAAATTTTTTCGAGAAGCGCTTTCTATAAAGCAACAAAATTGCTATTGATAAAAATATTACAGAGTATACAACTACATCATAGCTGGTCTCATCGAGCAATATATCATTTGTGCCAGATCCGGAAAATATTGCCGCCACTTCCTGGAAATATTTTGTTCCAAAATAAATTAATGGCACTAGGACAAGATAAATCGCGGGATTTTTCTTTGAAATAAAATTGGCAAATAACCAGATGGAAAAAACTAATATTGATGAGTAATGAAATGCACACGCAATTGCTAGCAACAATAATTTTATTACCAATTTAGGTTGTGTCACTCCATAAATGGCTATTGCAGTTCCAATTATCTGCCTCCAAAAATATGTATTTTGAGAAAAACTATAATATGACAAAAAAATTAAAATAACAAAAATTGGTGCCACACTAAAATTCACTGCATTTTTGACTGCAAGTAAAATTAACCCCTGCATCACGATGAACATTAAAAAAAGAAACCCAAATTTATCAAGAAGATTTAGATAATCAATAATTCCGTACAAATATAGGATGCCAATTTCTAACTTTCCAGTGATTGCAAATGTAGCTGCTACTGCTTCAGTATAACCATACTCTTTTAGATGTAAATATTGCTCCCAATAAAATTCCATGTCTAAAAAAAGACCATTTTTAATCCATGCGACTGAATAAATTGCAGAAATTAATATTAATATAAATAGAGAATAAATATCTTTTATTTTATAATAATACATTATTGATCCTTAAAATTTTAGTTATATAAATTTTTTTTTAATAACCAAGTTTTGCTTTATATTAATATTTCTTAATTAATTTCAGGCTTTATTTAACAGCAGATCAGAATATATTTCGCAAATTTTGCTCCATGTCAATTCATTTGACTTTATGTTCTTGCGTCCATTTTTACCCATTAAATCAATGCAGGTCTTATTTAGCAACATTTCCTGAATTTTTCTAGACAACTCACATTGAAATTCCAGGCGATTTATATTTGAATTAACTCCGATAATCGTGCCTGCTTGTGTCCATTCCGCAATTTCTAAACTGTTGCCGACCAACGATGATAGGAAGGCAGTGCCAGCAGCTGCCGCTTCGAATAGCACTAAAGGCGAGTATTCAACTTGGGAGGCAAATACAAAAAGATCGGCCGCCTTGTAAAGATTGACAAGATCCGCCCGCGAAACGTTGGTGATGATCACGCGTTTGGCCAGCTCGTTTTTTTTGCACCGAGCCTCGATCCAATATGCTTCCCACGACAGTGGCCAGCGTCCAGACAAGGCGTGTTTGAATGCGCGCTTGAGCACGGTACCGGGGCTATTGCCTGGCACGTTGCCATTGATGACCAACGTAGTAGGTCGCGACAACTGCGCTTGACCAAATGCACGCAACACTTCCCAGTGTCCTTTAGCTGCGAGCAGGCTACCGACACTCAACAGCAAGTCGTGGTGGGGCTCAATACCTAGAACTTTCTTAATGTCGTGGGAATCGGTGTCACTGAATTCACGCTCGTCAACCCCATTTGGCAGGCAATGTATTCGGGTTAACCCATGGCTGCGCGCAAAGGCAATATCCTGATAGTCGTTGGCGTAGAAAATTAGCCCATCAAACATTGCCAACCACTGGGGCATATCTTCAAAGTAACGGGCATAGGCGGGATTTGATAAACCAGAGAACCCGCACGGTATAAACAACTTCCGGGCAGCAATTGTGGGCAGCACCTCGATGGCCGCATCGAACGTCCATTGCTGCGCTGCTTTGATCAGTATCGCGTCAAAGGTATGGTTTTGAAGAAACGTCTGATATTCCTTCACTGGCCCGCTAAGCCCTTTTACCCGGTTACCACTTATTGGGAACGACACTACACGCACGCCGTTTCTTATCGTATCAGGCCCGCGCTGCGGGTGTGGGCTAGTTGCTACGGTGACTTCGTGACCTTTTGCTGCAAGCCTTTCACCAATCTGCCGCATCACTTCTTGCACGCCGCCAACACTGGGCGAATAGTGTTCGCAGCAAAGCAAGATGCGCGATGCGCCGCTCATTTGCAATCTGCCCCGCGCCAACCGCGCTGCCACAGCTTGATGCGGGATTTAAGCCAACGGATTGGCTCCTGCCGAAGTGAAATTTTATGGAAATGTTCACTTGCCCCCGGCAATCCTAAGTCGAGGGCATAACTGCCCAAAAGATAATTGAAATTGCTTGTCGCCACGGCACGGTACTTGTGCGGCAAAAGCAAGAGCTGACGCTCAAACAGGTTTTTTTGTAGCTCATACTGGCGCAAGGTGAATAAACTGATGTTGTCCTTGCCAACCCAATACACTCCGAGTGGTTCTGCAATAAAGGTCATCTGTGCACCCTGGCTCGCTAGGCGGAGCCAAGCATCCAAATCCTCGATTGACGACAAATCACGTGTTTCAGCGAAACCGCCAATTTCCATAATCAGCGCGCGGCGCACCGTGGTCGCTGAAGTGGGCAGCGGGTTGCCAAAGCGGAGCATGTGCATCAGCGGATCAGCGCAGCGAAGAGGTTCACCCAGGCACGCACCGTGGGCAGGCTTGGACTTAGGACTCTGGTCGGCACGGGAAACAGTAAGTTGATGGTAAATGATATCTTGTCCACCCATCAAAGCAGCTTTTACGCGGGCCATCCGGTGTGGCAGCCACCAGTCGTCGGAGTCAAGAAAACTCACCCAATGAGTTTTGGTCGCGGTCATCGCAATGTTGCGTGGGCGCGCGGGACCACCAGAGTTTTCAATACGTATTACCTGCAAGCGCAATCGGTTTTCATAACGCTGCACAACGGCAGTTATATCTTCGGTTGACCCATCGTCGCATACAACCACATCGAAGTCTGGATCAGTCTGCGCCACCAAGCTATCCAAAGCGCGCGCTAGTTCATGAGAACGGTTGTAGGTAGGAATAATTACACAAATGCTACGGTCAAATGCGCATGACATCGGCGTCTTCATATTTTCAACCACCGTTTAGGAATTAGATCTGGTGTCGGATGTTCTTTGGCATACCATCGCGCTGGTGCTACAACGATGCTTGTCGGTTGTTCGCCAAGCCATGCACCCCACCAGCTAAAGCTACTATTGGCTATAACATGGTGCCTGCACAACGACATCAATCGCAAATCCTGGAAGGCGTTGGCCGGACCGTTGTGATTGACATAGTAAGTTGGATACTGAGTTATCAAATTTTCACGTGCCCAGTCTGGATCATCGGAAAAAATAAACAGCGTTGGGTTTATCACTTTGGCCGTAATATGCTGAATAGCGCCTTGGTAATAGTCCAAAGAGCACAGACCGTGATAAGCGGAAGCTGTATTCAGCGTGACGTAGTCGCCGCGTCTGACGTGAACAGATACAGCATTGCTTTTTTGGATGAGATCAATGATTGCTTGGTCGGCATTTGTTGGGGCCACCCTAGGCTTCAACTCCCGCAATAACTCGCGACGAATATCCGCAAAGTAGGCCTCACTTTGCCAGTAACCGAACAGGTAACTGTTGGCCGACGCACTGAGGGCTGCTTGATTTACACCAAATCCCAGTTCACGAACAAGCGTCAGTGGGTGGAGTGGACGGATATAGCGAGCAAACCTCGAATGCAGCAATTGCCAGCGCTTTTGTTCAGCAGCGCTGGCTACGCGTAGCATCAAAGGGTAATGCGACAGTTCCAAAGAACGCACCGTTTCCCCGGCTTGGGGGTTGTTGAACCAGTAAGGGTCTAATACTGGTGTGCAGTTGTGTTTGCTCGCGAGTCTGCGCGCAGCGGCATATTGGAACAGTTGATTACCAAGACCACCTTGGCCGTAAAAAGCGATCATTGTGTTGCCCGCTTGACAAACTGAAAACATCCGCAGCCGTAGCGTTGCTTGTCTGCCATTTCGGGCGGGGCGTTGCGTACTAATCCCTCAGCCGCGCCGTCATCAGGAATCAGTGCAAACTCCACAAGGTTACAGTCTAAAAACATTCCCAGTACCTGGCGATAGGTGTAAATACGGTGCGCATTAAACTGTATGCGAGCTTCACCGCCGATGGGAACAACGAACAACAATTGTCCGCCTACCGCCAGCACGCGACGTAACTCAGCCACGGCCCGCAGGTCGCCGTCGTAATCCAATGGATCGCCGTAGCGCGCCAGCCCTATGTGCTCCACCACATGCATGCAGGACAGGGATGCAATGCTGTCATTGGCAAAATGAAGGTTGGTCAGGTCGGCATGGTCACAAAACAGTCCAGAAAGACCCAGTTGGGCCGGTCGATAGTCGTAAAACCGGATCGGCAAGAAAGCTGACGCAGTGGCCACGAAATACAGCGAACTGGAAATATCAACATGTTCTTCCGGGCGCGACTCCGCCAGAACCCGACACGCCCAAGCTGTGTGATACACGTAGTGACGGTCGAAACCCGTTACGGAAGTAGCATCACCCAAGCACAGCCAACGGTCTCGCCAACGCAGCGCAAAGCGCGGATTAGACACATGTCGCAGCGTCGAGAACTGCACAGGTATATGCAAGCGCTGTAATAAAGACGCTCCTATGCGGCCTAGGACACGACGCACACGAGTCAAAAAACTAAATCCACTCATTATTCAAAACCTGTTATGGACGCCGCGCGCCGTTATTGACCATCCAGACCACACCACATCCCAACTGAACAACTGCGCCCAGCATCCAAGCTAGCCCACCCGCGACAATGCCATATTCCCTTGCTGCCACTACCGCCAAGGGCGTCACCACCGTGAACGCAATAACGTTGATCAGTACCACCAGCCGACCTTGACCCCGTATCAGCATACGTTGATAAATTAGGTGATAGACTGCATTTACGGCCACTGCGCCAATGATCAAACGCAACGGCGTGGTACCGTCAGCCACCATCTGCGGGTCACTGAGCCATACTTTGAGTATCCATGGCGCGAGCCCAGCGACAAGGGCACAGGGGAGAACGCACAGGACAAACACACCGAGCCCGAGTTGCCATCCGGTTGACGTACCACCCTTAGAGTCGGCGCGCACAATGCGTGGAAAAAAAGCGCGCATTAGCGGATACTGCAGTTGCATAAAGGCCATGCCAAGATTGGCGACGATGACGTAGCGTCCGAAGGATGCAATGTCTACTGTGCGGGACAGCACAATGCGGTCTATTTGTGAAACAAGCATACCGATCAACACGCCCAACGCTAGGACTCCCGCTTCACGCGCCAATATCCGTAAATCCGCCACAGATGCCGCACCATCGGCAAGGTCACCGAGGCCCCGTCGTACCGTGCGGCGGTTGGCCCACCACTCCAGCGAGGAAACCAGCGCAAAAGGTAGCAAGTACGATAGCGCATCTGCGCGCCAGGCGTACACCAAACCCAGCGCGGCAGCATGCTTGGCAGTTCCAAACGCACATTGCCGAAAGTTAGCCAACTTTTGGAGCTGTAAGCCGTTCCAATAGCCCGTGTGGGCACTGTTTGCAAACTGGAAAAAAAACTGCACGAGCACCAACCGCAACGCCAAGTCGGCCCCATCACCCGCCCCCTGGCCTTGGTTGAACCAATGCGCAATCAACCACGGCACACTGGCTTGGCCCAGCACTAGACCAATGAAACCAAGCCCTAGGTAGGCGCGCGCAAACACTCGGAATACTCGCGCTTCGGCAGCCCGGTCACCAGCCACGCGAGCGATGTCGCGGGGCATGATCTGACCGAGCCCCACATCCAGCAACCCCAAGAATCCCTGGATTGCCATGCAGATAGCTACCACACCCCATTTATCTGGGCCAAGGAGTTTCAGGTAGAGCGGAATCAGCGCAATACTTAAGCCGCCCATCCAAACCACTGCCAAATAGTTCGTGAGGACATTCTGTCCAAGTTGGCTGGCGTAAAGGCGTCGAAGTGGCTGGGCGCCAAAAATCTTGTTCGGCAAGCGGTCAAGCATTACAAAATAACCATCAAGTCATCTCAAGACAAAACAATGGAGTCTCATACATTTTTGTTCAACAGCTTATCGAAATAGGCAATTGTTTGCTTCAATCCATCTTCAAGGCAGACTTTGGGTTCCCAATCAAGCTGATTCTTTGCCAGCGTGATGTCAGGCTGGCGCTGCCTCGGGTCGTCGGCAGGCAGTGGGTGAAAGGTCAATTTTGATTTGCCGCCAACCAACTGCAGCACTTTTTCAGCCAGCTCCAACATAGTGAACTCGCTGGGGTTGCCAATGTTGACTGGGCCGGTGAAATCAGCGGCGCTATCCATCAGGCGCAACATGCCTTCCACCGAGTCATCCACATAACAGAAACTGCGGGTCTGTTGACCGTCACCATACATAGTGATGTTTTCACCTTTGATTGCTTGGACGATGAAGTTACTCACTACGCGCCCGTCGTTGGGGTGCATTCGCGGTCCATAAGTATTAAAAATACGCATGACCTTGATTTCTAATTGATGCTGGCGGTGGTAATCAAAAAATAAAGTTTCAGCGCAACGTTTTCCCTCGTCATAGCAACTACGAATGCCAATGGAGTTGACCTTACCCCAGTAGCTCTCGGGTTGCGGATGAACGTCGGGGTCGCCATAGACCTCACTGGTGGATGCCTGCAAGATGCGGGCTTTGACCCGCTTGGCCAAGCCAAGCATGTTTATGGCACCGTGTACGCTAGTCTTGGTGGTCTGCACGGGGTCGTGTTGATAATGCACGGGGCTAGCCGGGCAGGCCAAATTGAATATGCGGTCTACCTCTACATAAAGTGGGAATGTAACGTCGTGGCGCATCAGTTCAAAATTCGGGTTGCCAAAGAGATGGGCCACATTGCGTTTGCTGCCGGTGAAAAAATTATCGACGCATAGCACGTCGTCACCACGTGCAATTAAGCGGTCGCAGAGGTGGGAGCCAAGAAAGCCGGCACCGCCGGTGACTAGAGTTTTATTCACAGTATTCCTTTAATAATTGTTGAATTGGTGATCAAAAAAATGACTAGGCCTTAGTCCTGCCCAAATAAGTCACGGCTGTAAACCTTATCAGCCACATCCCTGATGTCATCGGTCATACGGTTAGCCACTATTACATCGGCCTCTGTCTTGAACTGTGCCAAGTCGATGACCACTCTAGAGCCAAAAAACGTGGATTCTTTCAGAGCGGGCTCATAGACGATCACTTCTACGCCCTTGGCTTTGATGCGTTTCATGATGCCCTGGATGCTGCTGGCGCGGTAGTTGTCTGAGCCTGCTTTCATGATCAGGCGGTGAATTCCGAACACTTTGGGCTTGCGCTGCAAGATGCTGGTGGCGATGAAGTCTTTGCGGGTGCTATTCGAGTCAACGATGGCGCGCATCAGGGTTTGCGGCACATCTTGGTAGTTGGCCAGTAACTGTTTGGTGTCTTTAGGCAGGCAGTAGCCGCCGTAACCAAAGCTGGGGTTGTTGTAGTGGCTGCCAATACGCGGGTCCAGGCACACGCCGCCAATGATGTGCCGCGTGTCTAGCCCGTGGGTGGCGGCGTAGGTGTCTAGCTCGTTGAAGTAAGCCACGCGCATGGCGAGAAACGTGTTGGCAAAGAGCTTGAT
>Ga0100398_1004591_pt1 | contig 11167 bp, 9 predicted proteins | sample CryGeymeta201522_FD_81568 | JGI IMG/M metagenome (GOLD analysis project Ga0100398, IMG submission 81568) | Groundwater microbial communities from Crystal Geyser aquifers in Utah, USA - Crystal Geyser metaG 2015-22 | ecosystem: Environmental > Aquatic > Deep subsurface > Groundwater | place: USA... | reverse complement strand
GGCTTCGCCTGTCCCGCCTTCGCTGCGCTCGGTCGGTCGCTTCGCGACACCGGCTTCGCCTGTCCCGCCTTCGCTACGCTCGGTCGGTCGCTTCGCGACACCGGCTTCGCTACGCTCGGTCGGTCGCTTCGCGACACCGGCTTCGCCTGTCCCGCCTTCGCTGCGCTCGGTCGCCCACAGGGTGTGCTCCTGCAAGGGAGCCTCAAGGTGCCGTTGTGGGAGCGCGCCTCGCGCGCGAAGCTTTCGAGAGTTGTTCGCCGGCAGGCCGGCTCCCACAGATGCGCTGGCATGCACCGGCAAGCAACACAGTTGCTCCTGCCGGTGAGCACAACCCTTCTTTTGCAGGAGCCCACCCGGTGGGCGAGCTGCCCGAGCGATCGTTGCGGCGGACACTCGCGCCAATCCGACAGGCTGCCAGGGTTGCGATCAAAACCCATCTCAAATATCCGCCGGAAACGCAACATCGGCATCGGCTCGCACCTGCTCGCTCGGCGTAAATGGCCGCGACACCGGCAAAGCCGGTTGCGCTGGCGCAGCCGGTGCGGGTAATCGCATCGGCCCTTTGCCGGCAAGCACCGGCGCCTGGCCGGCTGGCGGTGTTGCCGTCGCCGCCGCAGGCGCGGCCTCCTCGCGCTGCGGCGGCTGCTGTGCGGCGACCAGCGACGCGGAACACAACGCTGCCCACAGAGCGATCAGCGCCGCATTTTTGAAGCGTCCCGGCAACCGATTGCGAGCCATCAGATCACTCCACATAACGCACGATCCGGAAACCCAAATCATCGCGCGGCGCGGCGCTGCTGTCACGCCACGACAGCCGCAGTTCGGTGATGTGGCTGTGCCGCCAGCTTGAGCCACGCACCACCCACACCGAGCCGCTGGTCAGACCGAGCGGATCGCTCTCCACCGCGCTGGTGGGCAGCAATGCCGCGCTGTAGCGATCATTCACCCATTCCGAGACATTGCCGCCCAGATCGAAAATACCCAGTGCATTGGCCTTGAAGCTGGCCACCGGTGCCACTGCCTCGTAGCCATCATCGTAATTCTCCAGTCCTTCGCCAAGCAGTTTGCGGGCACTGGCATCGGCGAAATTGCCAGCCATACCGACCGGTGGCATGGCGTCGCCGCCCAGGGCGAGATCGCCCCACGGGTATTTGAGGTTGCGGCCACCGGCAAAACGCGCGGCGTACTCCCACTCGGCTTCACTGGGCAGACGATAGCCGGTGTTGACGGGAGTCAGCAGAACATCACCGCGATAGGCTTGCGGCAAGCCATCACGCTGGCTCAACCAATTGCAGTAAGCCACCGCGTCCGACCAGCTTACCTGCACTACCGGGTAACTGTCGTTGTCGAGCGTGGTGCGCTTGATGATGCCCGATGAGTGGTTGCTGCGGAACGCGCGAAATTCGGCATTGCTGACTTCGGCAACACTCATGTAGAACGCCCGCGTCAGTTCGACGTTGCGCTCCAACTCGTTGCCACGCCGGCCCTGCTCGCGCCGTGGTGCGCCCATGCGCAAGCGGCCGGCAGGCAGCCGCACCATGCGCTGTCCGGCAGCGGTAGTGATCCGCACCGGTGAGCGTGCGGCAGCCGCCTGCGCTTGCGAGAGCAGGCGCGCATTGACTTCCAGCGCCATCCCCGGCCGCGGCGTCACGGTAGTTTGGAAATCGACATAACCGGGCTTGCGCACCGTAATCTGCTGCGGCAACGCGATCAACGACACGCTCTGATTGGCCTGCCCCAGTGATTTGCCATCGACCAGCAACTCGGCATCGTCTGGGGTTGCCGTCACCCGCACCTCGCCGACAATCGGCTCCAGTTTGGGCTGCCACGTCGCCTCGGCAGCGCTGTTCAGGGTCAAGGTGCGCGTCATTGGCTGGTGGCCCGGCAACGTGGCTACCACTTCGGTTTCACGGCCCGGCTGCAGCAGCACGTTGACCGGCGCACGACCGACGAAGGTGCCGGCCGCAGTGACACTGGCGCCGACTGGATCGCTGATCACGCGCAAGGTGCCGCGCAGCGGCGACAATTCAACGTCCGGCACCGACTGCGGCTGGTTGGCCACCACGTCGAGCGCACCCAGCCACTTCTGGTAGCCCGCCAGATGCATTTCGACACGATGATTGCCGGCACCGATTTCGGCAGTGAGCGGGGTAACGCCCACTTCGACGCCGTCAACCCGCACCGCCGCGCCGGCAGGCCGGGATGCCAGCTTGACTTCGGCCCATGCGGGCAGCAGCGCCACTTCCAGCGTTTGCAGGCGATCCATGCCCTCGATTTCAATCGCTTGCGTGTGAACCTGATGACGCGCTGCACGCAGCACGATGTCGTGTTTGCCCGGGGCCAGCGAGAACCCGTCGGCGGGCATCGGGCCGGCGGGCTTGCCGTCGATCTCGACCGCGGCGCCGGCAGGCTGGGTAACGACCTGCAAACGACCGGGCAATTTTTCCAACGCAAAGCGAAACACGCCGTCGCCATCGCCAGCCACCGTGATCGACTGACTCAATGGCGCATAACCCGCGGCCTGCGCCCGCACCGTGTATTGCCCGGGGCGCAGCAATCGGCGCTCGCCCAAGGCGATCGCAAACCCGCCACTGAGCGTGACATCCTCGATTGCCGGGCTGAACTCAAGCGTCACCACGCGCGCACTGACGACAAACCACAGGCTCATGGCAAGCACCGCCAGCGCCAGCACGATAACGATATGCCACGGCTGCCAACGCGGCCATGGCCTGTGCGGCCGCGCTTTGTCACCGGCAACGGGCGGCTGGAACCCGGCCGGCTGAATATGTTCGTACGGCTCGCTCAAATCGGTTCCTCACACTGGATAACGGGCAGGTCGGCAATGCCCTGCGCGGTCACGGTAAACGCGACGCGCACCTCACGATAACCCGGCCGCCGCCCGATCGCGGTGTATTGCCCGGGCGGTAATGATAACGAGTGACTGGCAAAGGCGCCGATCTCACCAATGGGATACAGTGTTACTGCGGTCTTGCCATCCGAGCGCAAGGTCACCGCAACCGGTGTCGTGGCCGCTGCAAGCAAGCCGCTCAATCGTTGTATCTGCGCCTGCAAGCGTGGCCCCGGCGCCGCAACGCCAACCGCATCGGCCAAGGCGGCTTGTGCGTCGGCGCGCACCGATTGTGCGCTCAAGCGCTGCGCCTGGTCGATATGCGCCTGCAAGCGCGCCGCCAGTGCCGCACGCTGCTCGGCATGTTGCCGACCGTGCTGCGCAAACGCCAGGCTGCCGTCGATTGCCAGCGCCGCCGCGTAGGCATCGTGTGCCGCCAGCCATTGTTCGCCCACCTCGGCCTGCTGTGCGCGCTCGCGCAGCGCGAGTACACGCGCCGATTGCAGTCCCAGGCGCGCCCGCTGCAGTCCATCACCCGCCTCGCTGGCACCGGCGCGAAGCGTCAATGCCGCGTTGAAGGCGGCCTGCGCTGCCTGGTAATCACCGCGCTCGAGTGCCGCCAGCCCGCGCGACATCTGCGCGGCAAACGCGGCATTTGCCGTTGTTGCGTGCAAGCGCGCAAGCCCCGCCCGCGCGGTTGCATCCTCGCCAGCGAGCGCCAGCACGGCGCTGAAACCGGTTCGCGCAGCCGCCAGGTCGCCGGCCGACTCAGCCGCCTGGGCGCGATTGAGCTGCGCTCGCAGCGCGTCGAAATTGCGGGCGCGGCGCTGCCCGGCAACCGCCGCGGCGTTGTTCGCATCGATGCTCACTGCGCGCGAAAATGCCAGTGCAGCAGCATCGGCATCGCCGGCCTGCAACGCCCGTTCGCCTTCCGCCAGCGCCGCCGCCAGCACCTCACCGGCACGCACCTGCAACGGCTGCGCACGGGCTATTGCCTGCGCGTAGCCGTGCGCGGCGGCCGCGAAGTCACGCGCTGCCATGTCCGCATCGGCCTGGCTATTGGTTTGCACCAGTGCGGCAAAGTCGGCCGCCGCCCATTGTGCGGCGTGCATGGCATCCAGGTTTTGCTGCTGTGCTTGCGCCTGCGCAGCAAGCGCCTGGGCCTGCTGCCGTTGTTGCAAGGTGGCTTCAACATCGAGCGGCGGCGCGGCCACCGCGGGCGCTTTGCCATCGACCCGCGCGGGTGCCGCCGTGCCGGTGTCGGGCAGCACTGCCGCAGCCGGCGGGGTGGACACGATTTTTGGCAACCACAACACGACCGCCAGCAGCACCAGCACCAGCCCCGCAAACAGTACCGGCAGCTGCCAGGCACCCGCCCGCTTGGCGCCGGAATCGGACGCCGCCGCGCTTGCGACGGCCGCCAACGGCGTGGGTACGATGCGATCGAATCGAACGTCGCCTGCCGAATCGCTAGCCACCCTACTCATCCACCACGCTTGTAGGCACGGTACTCAGCCCACAGCTTTTCGCGCAGCGCGGGGTCCGCTTCGCTCTGTGCCGCTTCGCGCAATTGGCGGGCGATGACATCGTCATCATTGCCGGTGCCCACGTCGGTGGGCGCGTCGTGCGGCAAATCCGCGCGGGTGCCGGTGGCGGCGCCGCGCTGATACGTACCGGACTGCGGCGGCTGTTGTCCATACCCCGCCCCGGCTTGCGTCAGTGGCTCGGTTGCGTTGCCCGGATTGCTACCGCCGCCGTAGCCAGCGCCGGCCGCAGCGCCTTCGCCGTGCTCGCCGGCGAGGCCACCACCTTGCGCAAATGCCTGTGCCTGCTGCGCGCTCAGCGCTTCAAGCGTGCCCTGCTCGCGGCCCAGGCGCTGATCGAAACGCCCCAGCGAACTGCCAAACGTTTGCTGCAATTGCTCGACGCGTTCGCCACGGGTTTGCCCGCCAGCGGCTGCGCTGCCTGCGGCCTGCGCAGCGGACCCGGCAGTGCCCGGCGTGCGCTGTGGCAACGGCCCGGCGTCACTGCCTGTCGGCCCCGTTTGCGCAGCGGCGGGGCCAGCCAACGCTTGCGCAGCCGCCTGCGCCTGCTGCGCCGTTGCCGCGGCTTGCTGCGCCGCCGCCGCGTGCTGCGCGGCCGCCTGCGCTTGCCCACCCGCTGCGCTTGCATCGCCGGCTGCCGCCGCTTGCGCTGCTGCGGCGGCGGCCTGCTGTGCCCGTTCGGCGGCCTCGCCCGCCGTTGCCGCCGCGCGTTGCGCCGTCTGCGCGTGTTGGATCGCTTCCAACGTGCGTGCAGCCTGCGCCGAGCGGACCGATGCGGTCATCGATTGCCGTGCCGTTTCGGCTGCCTGATGCGCCAGTTGCGCCGATTGTTTCGCCGCCTCGGCCGGTTGCGCCGCCGCGTTTTGCGCGGACGACGCGAGTTGTTGCGCTGCCGCGGCCGCCTGCTGCGCCCGCGCCGCCTGACGCGCCGCCTCGGCGGCCTGTGCGCTGGCCTGCTCCGGATCTGCTGCCGCCGCAGCCTGTGTCGCTTTCGCTGCCGCTTGTTGTGCGGCGTCAGCCGCCTGTTGCGCGGTGGCAGCGGCTTGCTGCGCCGCTTGAGCCTGCTGCGCCGATGCCGCACTCGGCGCCGCCTGCGCCGCCTCACGCGCAGTCTGTGCGGATTGGCTGGCCGATTCAGCCGCCGATTTTGCCTCTTGCGCCGACTGTTCGGCGGCTTCCGCCGGTTTCGACGGCGCTTTCTGCGGCGCGGGCCGCGTCGGTTCCGCCGGCTTCGACAAGGTCTCTTGTTGCGGTGGCGGTGGCGGTGGCGTTTGCGCCGGCGACGGCGGAGTTGGCATCGTCGGCCGGGTCTGGCTTGGACAACCCGCCAACAGCCATACCAGCACCAGCAACCCGATCGTGCGCATGTTCATTGCCTCACCATTGATGATCCTGCTCCGACCGCGGGCAGACGATGGAGTTTCAGCGCCTGTCCAAGCGCGTTTATCGTGCGCCCTCGCAGACGCAGGATGCCGTAGTCATTCGCAAGCCCGCATGAACAAAGCGCAACAACCGACACGCGGCTGGCATGCCCGGCAGCCCGTCGGGCTTGACTGATCGCAGCGAGGGCAAACGTTGCCGAAGCTACGCCACCCCCACAGTGAACGGTGTTGTGCCCTGCGAAGCCCCCTGCGACCTGTCAGCGCGGCGGGAGGAAGGCTATTTCACGGTAATGGTGATCGCCTTCGATACCACCGCCGGCACATGCGGGATGTGGTTCTGATCTGCCAGCAACAACTGCAAGGTGTGCGTGCCGGGGCTCAGGGTAATCGTGGTTTCGGTCTGACCCTTGCCAAAATGTACATGCTGCGCGTCGGCGGGCACCGGCTGATCGAGCGCCGGCAACCCGGTATCGATCAACAGGTGATGATGTCCGGTGTTGGCCAGCGCGGTACCGGCCGGGGCCACGCCCATGCCCTTGAGCCCGAATTGCACCAACACCTCGCTGCCAACCGTTGCACCATCCAGCGGCGCAATGAAATAGACCTCGGCAGCAGCGGGTGCTGCGCTGCGCGGCAGGCCATCGGCCTGCGCGGCAAGCGGCGAAAGCAAGGCGGCGAGCAAAACCGGGATAAAAAAGCGCATGACGCGTCTCCTGGGCGAGAAAGCACCATCATAACGCCAGCAACGCGCCACACCGTGTGCAAACAGACCCATTGCGGGGCGATAATGGCCAGCATTGCTGGAAGCTTTTGGAGCGTTCGAATGTCTGCACATCACTGGTTCGCTTGCGTCATGTTGGTCTGTGCATCTGCTGCCACTGCGCAACCTGTCGCCGTGGCGTTGCCAACGGCGGCGCCCGCGCCGCGGGTGACCGTGTACACCAGCATGGGCGAGATCGTGATCGAACTGGCGCCGGACAAGGCACCGGCAACGGTCGAAAACTTTCTTGGCTACGTGCGTGAAGGCTTTTACAACGGCACCATCGTGCATCGCGTCATTGACAATCTGCTGATTCAGGGCGGCGCCTACACGGTGGACCTGCAAGCCAAGCCGACCCACGCTCCATTTGCGCTGGAGTCGAACAATGGCCTGTCCAATCTGCGCGGCACGGTCGCTGCGGCACGCGCACCCAGTGCGGCCGACTCGGCAACGGCGCAGTTTTTCATCAACGTGGTCGATAACCCGCGTTTTGATTACAGCTCCGACAGCAGCGATTTCACCAAGGGCTTTGCGGTATTCGGCAAGGTGGTCTCGGGCATGGATGTGGTGGATCGCATCCGGCTGGTGCCGACCCAGGCGCAGGACCCGCTGCCGCGCGACGTGCCGGTGACACCGATCGTGATCGAACGCATCGAGGTGCTGGCAGCAGCGCAGCAATGAGCGCGCACACACTGTTCGTGTCCGACCTGCATCTGGATGGCGGCCGGCCGCAGGCTACTGCGGCATTCATCGACTTCCTCGCCGCCAACGCGGGCGCGGCCGATGCGCTGTATATCCTCGGCGATTTGTTTGAAGTGTGGCTCGGCGATGATGACGATGCAGCGCTCGCCGATACGGTGGCAAAGGCATTGCACGCCGTGACCACAGGCGGTACGGCGGTCTGCTTTCTGCGCGGCAACCGCGATTTTCTGCTCGGCCCCGCATACGCCCGTCGCTGCGGCATGCGTCTGCTGCCCGACCCGTGCGTGATCGACCTGTATGGCGTGTCTACCCTGCTTTCGCATGGCGACCTGCTGTGCAGCGACGATGTGGCCTATCAGCAGTTCCGCCAGCGCGTGCGCGCGCCCGCGTGGCAAGCGGCATTTCTCGCGCAGCCGTTGCACGCGCGTGCGGCGTTTGCCGCGCAAGCGCGCGCTGCCAGCCAGCTGCATCAGAACGGCATCGACGATGCGATTACCGACGTCAACCCTGAAACCGTGGCGCGCTGGTTCGCGCGTTTCGGCGTCAAGCGTCTGATCCACGGTCATACCCATCGCCCGGCAATGCATCGCCCGATATCGGCAGCCGATGCCGGGCAACGCGTCGTACTGGGCGATTGGTACCAGCAGGGTTCGCTGTTGCGTATCGCCGCCGACGGCGAAGCCGGCCTGCACAGTTTGCCGTTTGTGTGAAGCACGCCAGCATGCCGTGGACGGACTCAGCACAGCGCTATAATTCAGCCCCCACTGCGGCCAGCGGATGAACGCCCCCATGACAGCAACGATGAAGGCCCTGGTAAAACGCGAGCCGGCCAAGGGCATCTGGATGCAACAGGTGCCGCGCCCGGAGCCGGGTGCGAATGAGGTGCTGGTGAAGCTGCACATGACCGCAATTTGCGGCACCGACCTGCACATCTACAAATGGGATGCGTGGAGCCAGCGCACGATCAAACCGGGGCTGGTGATCGGTCACGAGTTTGTTGGCAACATTGTCGAAATCGGGCCGGGCGTCACCGGCTATACGCTGGGGCAACGGGTGTCGGCAGAAGGACACGTGGTGTGCGGGCATTGCCGCAACTGCCGCGCCGGCCGCCCACACCTGTGTCCGAACACGGTCGGCATCGGTGTCAACCGCAATGGTGCGTTCGCCGAATATGTGGTGGTGCCGAGCAGCAACCTGTGGCCGATCCCGGACGAGATTGCGTCCGAACTGGCGGCGTTCTTCGACCCATTCGGCAATGCCGCACATTGCGCGCTGGAGTTCGATGTGATCGGCGAGGACGTGCTGATCACCGGCGCCGGCCCGATCGGCATCATCGCCGCCGGCATCTGCAAGTGGATCGGCGCACGCCACGTGGTGATCACCGACGTCAACGATTACCGGCTCAACCTTGCCCGCGAAATGGGCGCCACCCGCGCCGTCAACGTGGCCCGCGAGTCGCTCAAGGATGTGATGCGCGAGGTCGGTATCGAGGGCTTCGATGTCGGCATGGAAATGTCCGGCAACCCCGGCGCGTTCAACGACATGCTCGATGCCATGTATCACGGTGGCAAGGTGGCGCTGCTCGGCATTTTGCCGAAAGGCGCTGGCGTGGATTGGGATCAGATCATTTTCAAGGGCCTGGTCATCCACGGCATCTACGGCCGCAAGATGTACGAGACCTGGTACAAGATGACGCAACTGGTGCGTTCGGGCTTCCCGCTGCACAAGGCGCTCACCCACCAGATCGCCATCGACGACTTCCAGACCGGCTTCGACTTGATGGAGTCGGGCCAGTGCGGCAAGGTGGTGTGTCGCTGGGACTGATGACGGCGTTACCATTCGCCCCAACCACCGACCTGGCGAGAACCCGGCATGAAATCACGTTTCATTACCCTGCTGCTGCTGGCGCTGACGGCATCCAGCGTGCACGCCATCGTCGCACTGCTTGGCGCTGACAGCGATATCGCACGCCTGGCCTGGGCCGGCTCACTGTTGGCGACCGGCAGCTTTCTGGGATTTTTCGCCTGGCTGATGCGCGGCAAGGCGGCGCGCACCTCGGCCGGGTTGCGCAGCATCCAGGTGCTTACCGCAATGGGTGCCGCCCTTGCCCTGTTTGCCGCGCTGCGCGGTGGCCCCCTGCTGCCACTGGGCTATGCGCTGGTCATCGGTTTTGATGGCTGCATCGCTTACGTGTACTGGTATTCGCGTTTCGTCGGGCGCGACCGCAACACGCTGGCGGTCGGCAAAGCACTGCCTTCGTTCACCCTGAAAACCGCTGACGGCGGCGTGCTCGACAGTGCCAGCCTGCGCGGCAAGGTGACGTTGCTGTTGTTTTATCGCGGCAACTGGTGCCCGCTGTGCATGGCGCAGATTCAGGAGATCGCGGCGCGCTACCGCGAATTGGCGCAGCGCGGCGTGCAGGTGTTGCTGGTCAGCCCGCAGCCGCAGCAACACAGCAAGGAACTTTCCGCGCGCTTTGATGCGCCGATGCAGTTTCTGGTCGATGACGACAGCGCCGCCGCCAAGGCACTCGGCATCGCTGCCCCCGACGGCTTGCCGATGGGCTTGCAGGCGCTGGGTTACCACCGCGATACCGTGCTGCCAACGGTGCTGCTGGTCGATCGCGAGGGCCGTATCGCGTGGAACCATCTGACCGACAATTACCGGCTGCGGCCGGAGCCCGATACCTTTATCGAAGTGATCGACCGGCTCGGGCTGGCGCCAGCACATTGACCCATCACGCCGCGGCCGCGGATTGCGCGCTGCGGGCCAATCCGGGCGACAAGCCGCCTCGTATCAGGAGATGTTGTGAGCCTCAACCAACGCATTGCCGACGAACTTGAAGCGATCCGCGAACAGGGCCTGTTCAAGAGCGAGCGCATCATCAGCAGCCCGCAATCGGCCGAAATCCAGCTCACCGATGGCCGCCGCGTACTCAATTTCTGCGCCAACAACTATCTCGGCCTGGCCGATCATCGCGAGGTGATCGCTGCCGCCAAGGACGCGCTCGACAGCCATGGCTTTGGCATGGCCTCGGTGCGTTTCATTTGCGGCACCCAGGATTTGCACAAGCAACTGGAGCAGCGCATCGCTGCCTTTTTCGGCAAGGACGACGCCATCCTCTATGCCGCCTGTTTCGACGCCAATGGCGGCCTGTTCGAACCCCTGCTCGGCGAAAACGACGCGATCATTTCCGATGCGCTGAATCACGCATCGATCATCGACGGCGTGCGCCTGTGCAAGGCGAAACGCTATCGCTACGCCAATTGCGACATGGCCGATCTGGAAGCGCAGCTCAAGCAGGCGCGCGGCGACGGCGTGCGCGACATCCTGATCACCAGCGACGGTGTGTTCTCGATGGATGGCTTCATCGCCCCGCTCGATGACATCACCGCGCTGGCCGCACGCTATGGCGCCCTGGTTCATATCGACGAATGCCACGCCACCGGCTTCCTCGGTGCCAGCGGCCGCGGCTCAGCCGAAGTGCACGGCGTACTGGATCGCATCGACCTGATCACCGGCACCCTCGGCAAGGCGCTCGGCGGCGCGCTCGGTGGTTTCACGGTAGGCAGCAGCGCAGTGATCGAAATGCTGCGCCAGCGCTCACGGCCCTATCTGTTTTCCAACTCGCTGCCGCCGCATGTGGTGGCCGCCGGCAACAAGGTGTTCGAGATGCTGGCGAGCGCCGATGAGCTGCGCGCGCGGTTGCGCGATAACACCACGTATTTCCGAGAACGCATGGCGGCCGCCGGCTTCGACCTGAAACCTGGCGAACACCCGATCGTGCCGGTGATGCTGTACGACGCACCGCTGGCACAGCACTTTGCTGCCCGCCTGCTGGAACAAGGCATCTACGCGATCGGCTTCTTCTTTCCGGTAGTGGCCAAGGGCCAGGCCCGCATCCGCACCCAGATCAGCGCCGCGCACACGC
>Ga0100398_1004590_pt1 | contig 11167 bp, 10 predicted proteins | sample CryGeymeta201522_FD_81568 | JGI IMG/M metagenome (GOLD analysis project Ga0100398, IMG submission 81568) | Groundwater microbial communities from Crystal Geyser aquifers in Utah, USA - Crystal Geyser metaG 2015-22 | ecosystem: Environmental > Aquatic > Deep subsurface > Groundwater | place: USA... | reverse complement strand
TGACCGACATGCGTGGCAAGACCTCGGGCAGAACGATCTTCGCCTTCATCGGCCCGGCGGTTTCCACGCTGGCATTGATCGGGATTGCGCCGCTGCTTTATGCGGGCTGGACCTCGCTGCATTTCTTCAACCTGACGCGCCTGCGGCAGTTGCGGTTCATCGGGCTGGAGAATTACCAGACCGTGCTGACCGACGATGCGTTCTGGCAAGCGATGGGGCGGACGTTCTTCCTGCTGGGCACGTCGCTGCCGCTGCAACTGGCGCTTGGCCTTGGCATCGCGCTGGTGCTGCACCAGCCGGGGCTGACTGTGGTCAAGACGCTGTGCCGGCTCAGTCTCGTGCTGCCCATGGCCACGACCTATGCGGTGGTGGGGCTGCTGGGGCAGGTGATGTTCAACCAGAATTTCGGTGTGGTGAACCAGCTTCTGGGTGGAGCGAACATCAACTGGATCGGCAACCCGACCAACGCCTTCGCCATGATCATCTTCTGGGACGTGTGGCAATGGACGCCCTTCGTGGCGCTGGTGCTGCTGGCCGGCCTGACCATGGTCCCGAACGAGGTGGAGGAAGCCGCGCGGCTGGAAACCAAAAGCTGGTGGGTGATCCTGCGCCATGTGCAACTGCCGTTCCTCCTGCCCGGTCTGGTCGCCGTGCTGATCCTGCGCACCGCCGACACGCTGAAGCTGTTCGACATGGTCTTCACCCTGACGCGCGGCGGGCCTGGTGCCTCGACCGAGTTCATCTCGCTGATGATCCAGCGCGTGGGCTTCCGCGCCTTCGACCAGGGGCTGGCGTCGGCGCAGGCGATCATCCTTCTGGCGATCACCATCGTGCTGGCGCAGGTCTATATCCGCGTCTTCTACAAGGAGGTCTGATCCGATGACCCCGGCCACCCGGTCCTTCGCGGTCCAGATCGTTCTGCTTGCAGTCATTATCGTGGTCTGCGTGTTCCCGTTCTACTGGATGGTGACCACGTCGCTGAAGACGCAGGTCGTGGCGCTGCAATCGCCGCCGGTCTGGACGTTTCAGCCGACGCTCGACAATTACCGCGTGGCCCTGTTCGAGGACGGCGTTCTGCGCACGCTCGTCAATTCGCTGGTCATCGCGGTCTGCACCACGGCGCTGGCGCTGGTGCTGGGGGTGCCGGCGGCCTTCGCGCTGGCGCGGTTCGACTTTCGCGGGAAAAAGGACCTGTGGTTCTGGTTCATCACCAACCGGATGGTGTCGCCCATCGTGCTCGCGCTGCCCTTCTTCCTGATCGCGCGCAATTTCGGGATGCTCGACAAGCATATCACGCTGATCCTGATCTACCTGACGTTCAACCTGCCCATCGTGATCTGGATCGTGACCGACCAGTTCCGGGGTATTCCTTATGAACTGGACGAGGCCGCCCGCATGGAAGGGGCGTCGCAATTCACCATCATGCGCAAGGTGTGCCTGCCGCTGGCCATGCCCGGCGTGGCGGTGTCGGCAATCTTTTCCTTCATCTTCTCGTGGAACGAGTTGATGTTCGGGCTGGTGCTGACCCGGAGCACAGCCAAGACCGCCCCCGCGATGGCCGTGTCTTTCATGGAAGGCTATAACCTGCCCTATGGCAAGATCATGGCCACCTCGACGCTGATCGTGATCCCGGTGCTGGTCTTCGCGCTGATCGCGTCCAAGCAGCTTGTGCGCGGGCTGACCATGGGCGCGGTGAAATAGACCCCTGCACCGGGGCTTGGCAGACCGGGCGCCAAGCGGCATGACGGTGCGACCCTATTCCGGATAAGTCATGTCACGCCGCATCAAGACCGAACAGATAGATGCCGAAGAACAATTGCTGGTCCGGATCGCCTATGCCTGCGAGATCGAGGGGCTGACACAGGCCGAGGCGGCGCGCCGGTTCGGGCTGACCCGGCTGAAGGTCAACAAGGGGCTGAGCGAAGTGCGCCAGCGCGGCATCCTGCGGGTGTCCATCGACAGCATCTATGCCGCTGCCGCCGAACTGGAATTCGACCTTGCGGACCGGTTCGGCCTGACCCGCGCAGTGGTCGTGCCCAGCCCGGAAAAGCCGTCCTCGGTCACGCCGCTGGTCAGCGCGGGCTTGGGCGGGTATCTGGGGGCGCTTTTGCAGGACAGGTCAGTGCGGCGCTTCGGCATGTCCTGGGGCAACACGCTGAACCTTGCGACGCGGCACATGCAGCCGATCGACCGCCCCGATCTGGAAATCGTGTCGGTGATGGGCGGCGTCATGCGCGGATCGGACCTGAACGGATACGAGATCACCACGCGGCTGGCGGATCTGTGCAATGCGCAGCACAGTTTCTTTCTCGCCCCCGTCTATGCGGGCAGTCCCGAAAGCCGCCGGGTGCTGATGGAACAGGACGTCATCGCCGAGGGGCTGGACAAGCTGCGCGGCTGCGATGCGGTGGCCATCGCCACGGGGGACCTGCACTCGTCGCTTCTGGTGCGCGATGCGCTGCCGCGCGACGTGCGCGTGGCGGACCTGTTGCGGCTGGGCGGCGTCGGCGACATCATCGGGCATGTTCTCGATGCCGCGGGACGGCTGGTCGCGCACGAGGTCAACCGCCGCCTGGTGGGCCTGTCGCTCGACGATCTGCGCGCAATCCCCAACGTGATCCTCGCCGCCGGTGGCGCGCACAAGGTGCCCGTGATCCATGCGGCGCTGCGGGCGGGCTTCGTCGATACGCTCGTGACGGACGAAGCGACGGCACAGGCGGTGCTTGCCTCGGCCGGATAGGGCGGATCGGCACGACCCTTGACGGCAGGTTTTTACATTTGTAACAATCCAAATACGAATGGATCAATGGCGCGCGGCCCGGCATTTCGGTGAGGCGGCGCGGCCTGACAGGGCAGGGCATCCCATGGCACGCGCGCTCGTTCTCGAAGGTATCCGTCGGCTGGCGCTGCGCGATATCGACCTTCCCGTGACACCCGGACCGGGCGCGGTGCGCATTGCGGTGGATACCGTGGGCATCTGCGGCAGCGACGTGCATTACTACACGCACGGTCGGATCGGCCCCTTCGTGGTCACGGCGCCCATGGTGCTGGGGCACGAGGCGTCGGGCGTGGTCGTGGAAACCGGGCCGGGCGTTACGGGCCTGTCCGTGGGCGACCGGGTCTGCATGGAACCGGGCATCCCCGACATGACCTCCCGCGCGGCGAAGCTGGGGGTCTACAACGTGGATCCGTCGGTGCGGTTCTGGGCGACGCCGCCCATCCACGGGTGTCTCACACCCGAGGTGGTGCATCCCGCCGCCTTTACCTACCGGCTGCCCGACAGCGTCAGTTTCGCCGAGGGTGCGATGATCGAACCGCTCGCCATCGGCTTGCAGGCAGCGACGCGGGCGCGGGTCAAGCCGGGCGACGTGGCGCTGGTCACAGGGGCAGGGCCCATCGGCGTCGTCACGGCGCTGTCGGCGCTCGCGGGTGGTTGTGCGCGGGTCTATGTCAGCGATCTGGTGGCGGACAAGCTGGCGGTGGCGGGGCAGTTCGCCAACATCATTCCCATCGACCTGCGCGACGACGACCCGGCGGCGCGGGTGCGTGCCGATACCGGCGGCTGGGGCGCGGATGTGGTGTTCGAATGCGCGGGGGCCGCCCCTGCGGTGCAGACCGCGCTCGAGGCCGTGGCGCCGGCGGGCTGTGTCGTCTGGGTCGGCATGCCGGTCGATCCCGTGCCCATGGACATCGTGCTCGCCCAGTCCAAGGAAATCCGCATGGAGACCGTGTTCCGCTACGCCAACATGTACGACCGCGCCATCGCGCTGATGGGGTCGGGCCGGATCGACGTGACGCCGCTGATTTCCGAAACCTTTGCCTTTGCGGACAGCATTGCCGCCTTCGAGCGCGCGGTCGAGGCGCGACCGGCGGACGTGAAGATCCAGATCGCCATGGGGCGCGCGTGACGACGGACCCGGCCACGTTGGCCGACCGTCTGCTGGACGAAGTGCGCCCCGGTCTGGCCCCGGCGGTGCTGGACCAGCTTGGCCCGGTGGCCGAGGCGCTGGCGGGGGCCGGGCGCATCGCCTGTTACGGGGTCGGGCGCGAGGGGCTGATGATGAAGGCGCTGGCCATGCGGCTCCATCATCTCGGGCGCGACGCCCATGTGGTGGGGGACATGACCGCGCCGCCGCTGGGACCGGGGGATGTCCTGCTGGTCAGCGCGGGGCCGGGGCATTTCGCCACCGTGGCGGCGCTGTGCGGCGTGGCGCAGGGCGCGGGCGCGCGGGTGATTTGCGTGACGGCGGAACCGGACGGCGCGGTGCCGCGCGCTGCCGACATTGTGCTGCATATCCCCGCGCAGACGATGGCCGCCGACCAGGGCGCGGCGGCGACTTCGATCCTGCCCATGGGGTCGCTCTACGAGGCGCTGATGTTTCTGGTGTTCGAGTTGCTGGTGTTGGATCTGCGCGACCGGCTTGGGGTTGCGCCCGACGCGATGCGCGCGCGGCACACGAACCTCGAATGACCCAGCCCGACTGGATACGGCGGTTCAGCCTCGAAGGCCGCACCGCGCTGGTCACGGGCGCGTCGTCGGGGATCGGCACCGCCATCGCCGCGGTCTTCGCCGATGCGGGCGCCGACATCATCGGCCACGGGCGCGACGCGGACCGGCTGGCGGCCCTTGGCGACCGGGTCACCGCGCGCGGGCGGCGGTTCACGCCTGTCACGGGCGATCTGGCCGCGGCGTCCGAGACGGCGCAGGTGGCGGCGCAGGCGCTGGCCGCCCATCCGCGCATCGATATCCTCGTGAATTCCGCCGGGATCGCGCTGACCGGGCCGGTGGTGGGGTATGATCCCGCCGATTGGGCGCGCACGCTGGCGGTCAATCTGACCGCGCCCTTCCTGCTGGCGCAGGCGCTGCTGCCCGGCATGATGGCGCGGCGCATGGGCAAGATCGTCAACATCTCGTCCCAGACCGGGGTGATCGCGCTGGCCGACCACGCCGCCTATGCCACCTCCAAGGGTGGTCTGAACGCGCTCACCAAATCGCTGATGGTGGAGGCCGCGCCGCACAACGTGCAGATCAACGCGATCTGCCCCACGGTCGTGCTGACCGAAATGGGCGAACGGCTGTGGTCCGTGCCCGAAAAGCGCGACCGGTTCATCGCGCGCACGCCGCTGGGTCGGTTCGGCCAGCCGGTGGAGATCGCGGATCTGGCGCTGTATCTTGCGTCGCCCGCGTCGGACCTTGTGAACGGCGAGATCGTGATGATCGAGGGCGGGTATTCCAGCATCTGAGACACGCGCAAGGGAGGACCCCATGACCAACCGACTGGCGGGCCGGACCGCCGCGATCACCGGGGCCGCGTCGGGCATCGGGCTTGCCTGTGCGCAGGCGCTGCACGGCGAAGGCGCGGACGTGATCCTGATCGACCGCGACGCCGCGCGGCTGGATGCGCAGGTGGCCGAGATGGGGCCGCGGGTCCATGCCGTGACGCTCGACCTGATGGACGGGACGGCGGTGTCGGCCATGCTGCCGCGGCTGTTGGAACCGACCGGGCGGCTCGACATCTTTCACGCCAATGCCGGGGCCTATGTGGGCGGCGCTGTGCTGGAGGGCGATCCGGACCACTGGGACCAGGTGCTGAACCTGAACGTCAATGCGGCCTTCCGGTCGGTGCACGCGGTGCTGCCGCACATGGTGGCGCGCAAATCCGGCGATGTGATCTTCACCTCGTCCGTGGCGGGCGTCGTGCCGGTGGTGTGGGAACCGATCTACACCGCGTCGAAATTCGCCGTGCAGGCGTTCGTGCACACCACGCGGCGGCAGTTGATCCCCCACAACGTGCGCATGGGCGCGGTGCTGCCCGGTCCGGTCATCACGGCGCTGCTGGACGACTGGCCCAAGGCCAAGATGGACGAAGCACTGGCCAGCCGCAGCCTGATGGCGCCGTCCGAGGTCGCCGACGCGGTGCTGTTCATGGTGACGCGTCCCGAGGGCGTCGTGATCCGCGATCTCACGATCCTGCCGCACGGGTGCGATCTGTAAACGGGGCATGGGGCGCGGGCGGCGACGGCACCGCGGCCTGTGCGCGTGGGGCCAAGGGTGCGGGATGGTTCGGGGGCCGTGTTGGGCGGGGTCGTGCTGGAGCGGGGCCGCGACGCCGTGTTCCGGTGCCGATGCGGCGATCCGCGCCATCACGGGAGAAAGGGCCACACTGACGGCGCGGGCTGTCTGTGCTACGCGTGACGCGTCACGCATTGCCGGGGCTGGCGGGCGGGACGACCGGGCATCGCGGCGGATCGGGACACCCGTCCGCTGCCCCGGTCCATTGGGTGCCGCACGATCCGCCCGCGCCACGGCCCCGTGAACGAGGTGAACGCGCCATGTGCCCAAGCCGCAGCAAGACAGCCGATCTGCGCGCTGTCCCGCCCTCGTCTGCGGCAGCGCATGGCGCCGAACCGCATGCAATGACGACCGGTGGCGAGGCGCACAGCTTCGCAGCGCTCGACCGGGCCGTGATGGGCAATCTTGCCCGGCTGACTTCGGGGATCTCGCCCCATGCGGTGATCGACGCCTGGAGCGACTGGGCCATGCATCTTGCCCGTGCGCCGGGACGGCAGATGGAACTGATGCAACGGGCGCAAATGAACGGGCTGCGGCTGGCGCGCTTCGCGGTCGAATCGTTTCAGGGGGGGCGGGCGGAAAAGCCCTTTGCACCCGCCCCGACCGACACGCGCTGGCGCCATCCAGGTTGGGATCGCGCGCCCCATGCCCAGCTTGAGCAGGGCTTTTTGAGCGTGCAGGACTGGTGGCAGGCAGCGACCGCCGATCTACCGGGCCTGCGTCGGCAGAACGCGCAGCGCACGGGCTTCATGATGCGGCAGCTTCTGGACACTGTGTCGCCGTCGAACTTCCCGCTCGCCAATCCCGAAATCCTTGAAAAGACTCGCGCCGCGGGCGGGCGCAACCTGATCGAGGGTGCGGCCCATTTCGCCGAGGATGCGCGCCATATTCTGACGCAGGACCACGCGCCCATCCCCGACGACTTCGCCATCGGCACCCGTCTTGCGGCCACGCCGGGGCAGGTGATCTTCCGCAACGACCTGATGGAACTGATCCAGTACACGCCCACCACCGACACGGTGAAGGCGGAGCCGGTGCTGATCGTCCCGGCCTGGATCATGAAATACTACATTCTCGACCTGTCGCCCGGGAATTCCCTGATCCGCTGGCTGGTGGGTGAGGGCTATACCGTCTTCTGTATCTCGTGGCTGAACCCCGGAGCGGAACATGCCAACCTGTCGCTGGAGGATTACCGCACGGACGGGGTGATGCAGGCGCTCGACGTGATCGGCGCGGTGGTGCCGGGACAACGGGTGCATGCCAACGGTTATTGTCTTGGCGGCACGCTGCTCGCGATCGCTGCGGCGACCATGGCGCGCGACGGAGACGCGCGGCTGGCATCGGTCACGCTGATGGCGGCACAGGTCGATTTCGCCGAGGCGGGCGAGCTGTTGCTGTTCCTCGACGAAAGCCAGGTCGCGTTTCTGGAGGACATGATGTGGGCCCAGGGCTTTCTCGACCGGCCGCAGATGGCCGGGGCCTTTGCCGCGATCCGGGCCGAGGACCTGATCTGGTCGCGCGGCACCCGGCGCTATTTCCTGGGCGAGCCGGACCTGCCCACGGACATGACCGTCTGGGTCGGGGACACCACGCGGATGCCCGCACGGATGCATTCCGAATACCTGCGCGGGATCTTTCTGGAGAACCGGATCACGGCCGGGCGGTTCGCCGTGGAGGGGCGGGTGATCGCGCTGAAGGACATCTGCGCGCCGATGTTCGTGGTGGCGGCCGAGTCCGATCACATCGCGCCGTGGCGGTCGGTCTACAAGACCGGGCTGTTCACCGATTGCGACCTGACCTTCGTGTTGACCAAGGGCGGCCATAACGGCGGCATCCTGTCGGAGCCGGGCCACAAGGGCCGGCATTACCGGATCGCGCATCGTCCGGCGGGCGCGCGCTATGCCGGGCCGGACGCGTGGTGCGCCGCCCATGACCCGCAGCCCGGATCGTGGTGGCTGGCCTGGTCCGACTGGCTGTCGGCGCACAGCGGCGCGGCGACCGCCCCGCCGCCCATGGGCGCACCCGCATCCGGCTTTGCCCCGATCGCGCCGGCCCCGGGCACCTATATCTTCCAGCAATAATGGGCAGGACCACGGCGCAGCACCGCGGCTGTCAGGGCCGCGCATCCCGCGCATCCCGCGCCGGGCGGTCGCTGCGGATCACAGCCCTGTGCGCGGGGGGCGCGGCAGGGGCATGTGGCGGTTCACGTCCTTGTAGAGCAGGTACCGGAACGGCCCCGGCCCGCCCGCATAGCACGCCTGCGGGCAGAAGGCGCGCAGCCACATGAAATCGCCCGCCTCGACCTCCACCCAGTCGGCGTTCAGCCGGTAGACGGCCTTGCCCGTCAGCACGTAGAGACCGTGCTCCATCACGTGGGTTTCAAGGAACGGGATCACCGCGCCGGGTTGCAGGGTGACGATGGTGACATGCATGTCGTGGCGCATGTCGGCGGGATCGACGAAGCGGGTGGTGGCCCATGCGCCGCCGGTGTCCGGCATCGGCACGGGCGCGATGTCGGCGTCGTTCAACACGAGCGGGTCGGGCGCGGACAGGCCTGGCGCGTGCTGGTACGCCTTGCGAATCCAGTGAAAGCGCAGCGGCACTGCGCCGGGATTGTGCAGTCGCCAGTCACAGCCGGGCGGCAGGTACGCATAGCCGCCGGGCCGCATCCGGTGCGTCTCGTCCCCGATGGCAAGGTCCGCAGTCCCCTCGACCACAAAGAGCACGCCCTGCGCGCCGGGGTCGGTTTCCGGCTGGTCTGCCCCGCCGCCGGGTCCGACCTCCATGATGTATTGCGAGAACGTCTCGGCGAAGCCCGACAGGGGCCGCGCCAGCACCCACAGGCGCGTGTCCGTCCAGCCGGGCAGGCAGCTGGTGACGATGTCGCGCATCGTGCCGCGGGGGATGACGACATAGGCGTCGGTGAACACCGCGCGGTCGGTCAGCACCTGGTCCTGTCCGGGATGGCCGCCGTGCGGGGCGTAATAGGTGGCGGGCATGGGGGCTCCTGCAAGGATCGGGTGGTGCCACCATGGCGCGGGTGCAGCCTGTCGGGAACCCTTGAAGATCGGGCATCTCCGTTCGGGAAATTTTGGCAATGACGAAGACCATCCCACGCGGACAGGGCCAGCGGCCATGGCAGGCCGGGGTCCGCCGGGCTTCGGTACCGCAGGGCTTGCGACCGCCCCGCCCAGCCGATAGCGAGATGTCAGTGTCGCGCTGCAGAACTGGCCTGGTGTCGCGCACCACGCTGACAGCCGGCGCTGCGTTGTCCGACGGTCAGACAGGATCGCATCATGTCGCTTTTCGAACGCTACCTTTCGCTTTGGGTTCTTCTGTGCATCGTCGCGGGTATCGTGCTGGCCGCGATGCTGCCGGGGCTGTTCAGGTTCCTTGCGGGGCTGGAATACGCCTCGGTCAACCTTGTCGTCGCGGTGCTGATCTGGGCGATGGTCTATCCCATGATGGTCGCCGTCGATATCGGCGCGCTGAAGGGTGTGGGCAAGCGGCCCAAGGGGCTGGTCATCACGGTCGTGGTCAACTGGCTGATCAAGCCCTTCACCATGGCCGCGCTTGGCGTTCTGTTCTTCGAGCATGTCTTCGCCGGGCTGATCGACCCGGCCGATGCGGGCCAGTATATCGCCGGGCTGATCCTGCTGGGGGCCGCCCCCTGCACGGCGATGGTGTTCGTCTGGTCGCAGCTGACCAAGGGCGATCCGAACTACACGCTGGTGCAGGTGTCGCTGAACGACGTCATCATGGTCTTCGCCTTCGCACCCATCGTGGCGTTTCTGCTGGGCGTGACCGACCTGAGCGTGCCGTGGGAAACGCTGGTGCTGTCGGTGGTGCTCTATATCGTTCTGCCCTTGACGGTGGGTATCGTCACGCGCGCACGGCTGATGGCGCGCGGCGGCGCGGCGGCGGTGGCGGCGTTCACGGCGCGGATCAAGCCCGCCTCGGTTCTCGGGCTGTTGCTGACCGTGGTGCTGCTGTTCGGGTTTCAGGGTGGGGTGATCCTGGCGAACCCGGTCCTGATCCTGCTGTTGGCGACGCCGATCCTGATCCAGTCCTATGGGATCTTCGCGCTGGCCTATGCGGCGGCGTGGAAATGGGGTGTACCGCATAACGTGGCCGCGCCTTGCGCGCTCATCGGCACGTCCAATTTCTTCGAACTGGCCGTGGCGGTGGCGATCGGGCTGTTCGGGCTCAACTCGGGCGCGGCGCTCGTGACGGTCGTGGGCGTGCTGGTGGAGGTGCCGGTGATGCTGTCGCTGGTGTGGTTCGCGAACCGGACGCGGGACAGGTTCCCGGCCTAGCGCGTGGCGCGGTCACGCTGCATGCACGCGACCCGCTCTGACCCGGTGATGACGCATGGGCGCGCAGCGCAAGACCGGTTCCCACCTTTGCGCGACATGCTGTGGCCGCCGGACGGACACCGCGATCCAAGCGGTCGTGACGCGCCGCGACGGGTGGCCGGAGGCGCAGCGCCCCGGCGCATCCATGGCCGCGACCCGGTGCCAGTCGACACCCTCCGGCGGGTTCAGCCGCCCGGTCTTTGCGGTGCCATCTGCCGCGCGCCGATCTGGGGACTGGCGGTTTCGCGGACCAGCTTGCGTTCCATGGCGCGCTGGAAATCCGTGAAATCGGTGGCGATCTCGACAAAGGCCCCGGGGCCGCGGATCACCTCCGACCGGTAGTAGAAGGGCAAGTTGTCTTCCGCCCCGCCGATGGCCAGCCCGTTCACGGTCACGTCCGCAAACTCGAAATGGTCATAGGCGGTCTGGGGGCCGAAGCCCGCGTTGTTGCGCCCGTCACCCGACACGTCCACCGTCTGTCGTTCACAGGCGGGCGCGCGGGCCAGCTGCGCCGCAGCGTGCCCCAGCGCATATCCCAGCGCCGTGGGGAAATGGGCATGACCGCGGTTGCTTTCCGCCAGCGTCGCCGCGGCGTCGGCGATATCCGCAGGCCCGCGCAACAGCCGCCAGTCGAGCAGCGTGGACTACTGGTCACGCCCGGACCATTCGAAAACGTGCAGTGCGATGGGATAGCCCGGATCGACGAGGATCGCGGCCTGAACCTTTTCCGCCAGCAGCG